>Ga0310696_10002418_pt1 | contig 24731 bp, 15 predicted proteins | sample AusTroGonzalo_MG_4_FD_203885 | JGI IMG/M metagenome (GOLD analysis project Ga0310696, IMG submission 203885) | Bovine rumen microbial communities from tropical cattle in Woodstock, Queensland, Australia - Gonzalo_02 (v2) (version 2) | ecosystem: Host-associated > Mammals > Digestive system >...
CCCGCAGCGACGCCTCCGGCGGTGCGCCACGGCAACGGGTTAAATGCAATTTGGCAGACTAAATGCACACAGCAGAGCTACAGTGCATTTAACCTGCCACTAGTTGCATTTAGTCTGTCCGGCGACCAAAAAGTGCAATGGCGCAATATCTGGACGCGTGACATGTCGCCGCGTTTTATGCTATAATTCCCGCAAACTAAAAGCGCAGCAACCAAGACGAGAAGATGAAACCGGAAATACCAGAAGTTGACACCTCAGAAGTCAGGCAGACGGCCGTAAGCGTCTATGGCGACGCCATGGATGACTTTCCCGTGCTAAAGGCTTTTCAGCAGTACATCGACGCGGAGCAGGCGCGCGCCAGAAAGCGCCTCCTGTCGCTCGGGATCTTCTTCGGCGTGCTGATGCTGTTCGTGATCGCGGTCTTCGTTGTGATGCTGCACGGCGCAAGCCAGCGCAACCAGATGCTGAACGACAGGCTCGTCGAATATGCGATGAGGGATCGCGACAGGCAGTCCGCCGTAGTAGTCCAGCCCCCCGTCCAGCAGGACCACTCGGCGATTCTCGCGCTGACGGCAAAGATCGAGGACATGCAGCAGAAGATGCTTGATAGCCAGAAACGCGCCGAGGAAGCGGAAAAGGCAAGGCAGGAGGCCGTAGCAAAGGCTGCTGAAGAGGCGAAGAAACCCAAAGCCCCGTCCGCCGAGGAAGTCGAGATCCGGCGCCTTCGCACGCTTCTCGCCGCAGAAAAGGAGAAGCTTGCCTCCGAAAGGGAGAAACTGGCCGCCGAGCAGGCCCGCCGCCGTCAGGACGAGATCGAGGCGTACCGCAGAAAGCAGTATCCGGAGCTTTACGAAACGGAAAAGCCGAAGTCAAAAATCACGACAAAGACCGTACGGCTGCCGAAAGTAGAAGAGGTGGCGGACGACGAAGCTGACGACGACGACGAACTAGACGACAGCTCCGCCATAAGCTATTTCAACGAAGAAAGCACTCCCGCCGGGGAAAAGGCATATTCGATTCCCGTGGACGTAAGGGGATCGAAAAGCAAGTGGCGAATCCCTAAGAATTGATCTTCAAGGCCGTCGGCGCAAAGCGGACGGGAAGCCTGATGCGAGACGACGTACGCTTGCCGGAAAGGCAGGCCAGAGCCGCTTCTGCAATCATCAATCCACACTGCTCCTGGTCTAGCTCAAAGCGATCGAATCCCCCTGGAAACACAGGCGCGTTGCCAACGTTGACTACGGTCGCCATGCGCACGTCCTGCGGGAAGCGGACGCCATGCACACACAGCGCAATCATCGCACCTGTCGCAAGATAGTCGTCATTGAAGTACAATACATCTGGCAGCCAGCCGCGCCCCTCGGCAAGCCTGGCGTCAAAGGCGTTGAACGCCGTGCGCCGCAGTATCTCCAGCCGTCCGCGACCCTGCCGCTTCGGGTTGAGACACCACTCCTCCGCCGCAATGCCGGCATTGCCGAGCGCCTCGGAGACCGCCGCGCTCTCGCCAGGACGTTTCACAACGCATATCACGCGCTTCTCCTTTCGGGCGCGACAGCATGCGGCAAAATTCCTATACGCCGCGCACATGTCTTCCATGTACACGCCGCGACACATCTTGTGCGTGTCGCAGCTCTCGAAAACCTGAGACACGAACGGCACTTCCGCTCGCTCAAGCCTCGCCGCCAGCCGTCGGCTGTCCCCCAAAAGAACGGCGAAGTCAACATGCTGCTGGAGCGCATAGTCGAGAAGCCCCATGTCGAGATTTCCGTTTTCGGTGCGCGGCACTGTCACCTGGGTCAAGAGGTATCCGGCGCCGTTCAGCGCGCTTCGAACGCAGCCGGCAAGCATCGCGACAGAGTAGCTGAAATCTCCGGACGGAATTATGCAAAGCGCATGGCCCTTCCACACCGGCGAACGAAGTTCCCGAACCGTACACCCCTTGTGAGGAACGGCATCCACGAGACCCTCGTTGGACAGTATCTTGAACGCAGCGACTGGAACACGGCTCGAAACGCCGAATCGCGCCACGAGGTCGCGCACCGCAGGTAGCCTGTCTCCCTTGCGGTAGATGCCAGCATGGATCGCCTTGCGAAGGCCGTCGGCCATCTGCTCGGCGAGCGTGCCGCGCTGTGCGCGGTCCATCTCAAACGGAATGCGTCTCTTTCTCATATACATCCGCGCCTCGTATTGGTGGGCATCTCTTCCATGGACATCATCACTTGACTTCAATCAAAACAGGGCCGAGCAGGCCCGAGTCACGAAGCGGCCAGTCTCTTGCGTCGAACGGAATGCACCCGCCGGACCACACGCCCCTCACGCTGATGATGTTGATGTCATGGAAGTTCTTCCATTTGACTCCCGTGCGGTCGTTCCAGCGAATCCTATTCGCCCCAAGATTCGTCACCTCAACTTCAAGTTCGTTTTCCTTCTTGAGCACATCCGCCGGAACCTCAAACCTGTACGGCGGAACGAAGCGGCATCCGAGATCGCGTCCGTTGAGCCTGACGCGGGCGGAATGGCAGACCGTTCCGAGGTCTATGACGGAGCCCCTTCCCGCACAAGCATCGAACGTAAATCTCGTGCGATAGCGCATTGTGCCGCAGAACGGCTCTTCGCTTCCATCCTCCCTCTCCGACCACGACGAAAGAGTTTGCATCGTCCGCACCGAAGGCAGCTCCGGCCCGCCGCAAACGGGCGTCAGCGTCCAAGGACCGGCAATTGCAAGCGAAGCCCTGGAAGCATGTCTCCTTGGCGGGGCGGGGCGTCCCCACGCCGCCGCGCCGTTGCCCGCCGATTCAGGCGAAACCGCAATAAGCGTCGAGCCATAAGGAGCAAGCGAAATGCGAACCGCTCCGTTCTCCGCGGTTGCATCTTTGATCGCTCCAGTGATCGGATCCATCTCCCATGCCGAGCCGGCTTTTGCGTTCACGCAAAATTCACCTGCGACCGCCGACGGCCTTTCGTTGACGACGAAGTAGTATGTCGTGTCGCCGCTTCTGCGCCGCCACGAGGAAAGCCCAAGTGCATGCGTAAACGGCTCTACGCGAACTTTATGCGCATTCACAAGGCCTTCTACGGATGGGGAATTTAACCATGTAGAGCATGTAGAACATGCAGAAATTCTACATGATCTAAATGGTTCAAGAATCGAGCGCAACTCCGCGCTTTGCCTCTCGTGCTCGAAGAATCCAGGCACGGTCTCGGGCAAGCGCTCCGCAAAGACGATGCGAAAGCCTTCTTTCGCGAGCCGCACAAGCGCCTGCGCCGTTGCAAGCGGCATAGTCCGCGCCGCAGGCACTAGAATCGTGCGATACGGGCCCTCCCCAAAACGAAGGTTCTTCAACTGCCTGTCTGAAATGTAGTCGAACTGACAGCCAAGCTCATGAAGAGTCCGTGCGATCCGCCCGAACGGCTGGGCGTTGAACCAGCCTGTCACATGCACGTTCATCATCCGCTCAAAGCCAGACGGATCGCTCCAGAAGTCGTGAATCGGCCAGTAGATGAGAAGGTCATTGTCGCTCTCGCTTGCCTGCATCACGGACTGTATTCGCGTGACGTATGCGTTGATCGCGTCGAAGTCGCGCCAGAGAGGATTGCGCGGATTAGTCTCGGACGCGGCGTAGAAGCACCAGCCCGGCCATGCAGCGTCAGACGGCGAATAGCAAAGACCGTGGTAGTATATGCGGTTTACGCCGGATACGAGAAGCCTGTCTATCATGCGCTTGTAGTCCAGCGGCGTCTCGCAGAAATGCTCGTTCAACCAGGTGCACGCTTCGGCGGAGACGTGCTTGCGTCCCGAGACGTGTGCCGCGGACGACGCGAACTTCGATATGAGGATGTCGCAGTTGTCGCGCCCGAACATCTCCGTTTCGGGACAGTCCGAAAGCGCATAGAAGTCAAGCAAGTTGGCGGTAGATCCGTGCGCCTCGTTGCGCGTGCCGATTCCACGCGAATGGCACCATTCCACCCACTTCGGGAAAACGTCGTCGATGATCAAGTCCGACAGCGTTTCGCGATAGTCGCACTTTATCCGCGTTACCGTCTCCGGGTCGCCCTTTCCGCCAGCGAACTCATCCCAGTGGCCTTTCAGGTCGTAGCCGCGTTTCGCCTTGAACGCCTCGAAGAAGCGCGGCGTCCATCCAGCCCCGTAGTACTCGAAAGAATCGTGATACATCCTCACTGGCCGCGCCGCGCCAGCCTTGTCGAACGCCTCTGTGAACGGCTTGAGAAACGCCTCCATCGCCTCCGTGGAATATGGATCCATCATCGGCCCCTCGCCTCCTGGTCCCGCACGCTTTACGAGCTGACCAGTGAGGACAGGCTCTACATACGGCGGCATTCCGCCAAGGAGCAGTTGCAGCTTCCAGCATCCGTTAGTCACGTCGATCTGCGGTCCACCGAAACACCAGCCGCTTCCCGTCGTCAAGTCGACGCCTAATCCATGGGCGGCGCCGATCCTGACGGCGGACGAAAACGCCTTCATCCATTCCGTCGAGAGAAATCCCCGATATTGGTTCTCAAAACCCTTCGCCCCGTAGATCGGTATGACGTGAAAGCCGCCGAAGCCCTTTTCGGCAAGCGCGGCGCATTGCGCCTCAAGTCCCTCTTCATCTACGGCGCTCCCCATCCACCAGTTGTACACCCACGGCTTCGAATCGTTCGTAGCTTCCGGCCACTCCGGCGGCGACGCGACTGCAAGCAGCGGAACGCAGATGAGGAACATAATGGCTCTCATTTCATCTTCTCTGCGACATCATTGCCCAAGGATTGCCACGACAAAAGACCGCGGCGGAAGTTCGTCTGGGAACGGAACAGGTTCGTCTGTCCGATTGCCATCGGTTATCCGACAGCCATGAACCTTGCGTCCCATAAAATTGCAAGCAAGCGGAATTGGATGGTCGGAGTCGTTTGCCATCATTACGGCCGCGTCCTTCTCGCCTTTCGCAGCCGCCACCCAGAGGTTCTTGTCTCCCTCCGTGCGTACGGCGACCGCCGTGCCGCACTTGCGCAGTTCGTTGAATGCGGTGAAGGCGTAGTACGCCTTGTGCGGCTTGTAGGTCAGCGGATTGAAAAGCGGGGAGTAGTTGCCAACGCCGCAGCGCGCGTCGTAGATGCACGCAAGATCGCAGGGGCCGTTCTGAAGTCCGATCAGCTCTGCGGCAACACCGGCCGCCTGAAGCGCAGTGCCAAGGTTTTCATGCTTGACATAAGGCAGCCATTCGTTGAATATGCGCTCGCACTTGTCTGCCGTAAAGCCGTACTCGTTTAGGTGCTCGTCCGCAAAGCGAACCTGGCGCATGGCCTCCGTCGGCGCGGAATAGGAGTGGTAGGAAAAGAAGTCGAGCGGCCACTTGTTGTCGCGCGCGGCGGCCAAGAACTTGTGCGAACATTCAACGAAGTACTCCATGCGCGGGGACGAATTGGCTGCAGGAACATGGTCTGAGCCAACCCCCGCGTAGAATCCGCAATGCCCGTACCCGCCGATCTTGAGATGCGGGAAGCACTTCTTTAGGTGAGTCGCCACCACGCCGTAAAGACGCATGTATTCCGAGAACGGACCTCGAAACATCGGATTCCTGCTGTCGTCTGGATGGTTCTCCGGTTCGTTCCATATCTCCCAGTACGTCACCTTCATCTTGAAGCCATTCGCCCAACCCTCGGTATAGTGGCGAATGACGTGCTCGCATATCCGCGCCCACTTCGCGAAGTCTTTTGGCGGAACAATGTTCACTGGCGGATAGCCGCGCTCGACGAAGTTCTCGATTGTAACTCCGAGGCGGAAAAACGGCTCGACTCCTTTTTCATCAAGCGCCCTCATAAGCGAATCTGTGTAGGCGAAACGGTAGTTCTTCGGGTCGTTTTCGTCCGCGTCAAAGTTCGGAAAGAGATTGGGGATGTCGACAAACATCCCGCCGCCAAGCCAACCGGTCACGTCATGAAGACGCGAGTACGGGATGCCCGCCTCCTTCAGATAGTGGAACATCGAATAGCTAGACAGCTTGCCAATCATCGGCGGCTGCCCGACGCCGTTCACCGGCTTTACCGGTCCGACTTCATGACGGAAATCAACCTCGACAAGCGCGCGATGATCCTCTGGAGAAGCGAACCCTGCGAAAGCGACGATGCAGAATGTCGCCGCCCAGCATTTACCCATTTTCAACGTCTCCATCATTTGCTACCTTTCATATGCCACGACTATGGCGCTACTAACATGGCTGTATAGTACAAAATCATTACCAATATGTCAATGGTGCTGGCACGCTTTTAGTACCTTCGCAACATAAACCTTGCCAGCAGACGTCATCATATTCATTCCATAACGACAAAAACTGGATCTTCAATTACAAAGTTCTCAAACCCGACACACAAACCATTTGGATTCGCACAGTTCATCGGCAGCGCACATCCCCCCTGCCCCAACGGACACTTGGGATCTACGCTCTTTATCCATGTTGGCGGCTGTTTGCGGCCAGGCGCAAGATAGACCGTGCTCCCGGAAATCGTCACGCCGGAAATCGCAGAGTATCTATCCTTGAAGAAGCGCCCGTACTTGTGGTTGTCGATGTAGTAAAGATACGGATTCCCCTCCCGCGTACCGGGATCGTACACGGCGTCGTCGCTCGTCTGGCAGACTTCCGGCTCGATGAAACGTTCGTATTCGACGCGGATGTCCTTGAACAAGACGTCTTCGACCTTTCCGTCGCCGCCAGCCTGGATATCCAGAACGGACGCACTGTTGTGGATGCAGTCGCAGTCGACAAATGAAACGCCTTTGTAGCGCGAGGCCCATGTCTCAATCCCTACCTCGCACGTACGCCCCCAGTCGCACCACAAGACGCAATTCGTCGTCAAGACTCGTTCGAGCGTCTTGTCTCTCAGCGGATAGAAACCCTTCACAGTTATCGCGTCGTCAAAGGAATGGACAAACGAATTCCGAATTGCCACGTCACGCGAATTGCAGATGTCGATGCCATCCGTGTTGTACCGCCATTGCCCGACGACCTTTATGCCGTCAAACGCCACCCTGTCGCAGTCGAATGTCGAGACGCACCACATTGCCGCATTTTCAAAGACAGTGCCGCTGACCTCGATATCCGACGAATTCAAGGCGGCGAAGTTGCAGCTGCCGATGCTGGCGGCCATCGCCTTCCAGGTGTTAGTCACTATATGCCGCTCAAAGACGTCAGACACAACACGCCCTGTGCCGAATATCTTTACGTCTCTAACGCCTTTCGCGCCAAAGCCCCCATGAACTACGGCGTCCGGATGGATGTAGATGCGGTCTCCGCTTCGAAGCGATATCAGCCCTGGGAAGTGCTCTCCCGGTCCAAACTCGCGCGTCCATTTCCAATCAGGCTTCCGCTCCGGCTGGTTGACGAACAATTGCAGCGCGTGGTGCCGCGTTCCTTCCGGCTCGAAGACGTATTGCCCCGGTCCTGGCAGCCTGAAACTGACGCGCCGATTCGACTTGACCGCCTTGACATTCCTTGAAAGCGGACGAACCGTGGGGCGAGCCCCCCCTACTCCATCGGGAAGTCCAACCAAGACATCCACAGGACCCGCAGCTTCGAACGAGACATAGGCCGCACGTTCCGCCTGGTCGACCGACCTCTGATAGCCGGGCCAAACCCTGTTGAAAGGCATGCCGGATTGCAGACATTTGACGACCTCTATGGGTCTTCCTCCGACCTCGACGACGTAGTCTGCCGCAGAAGTGGCTACGGCAAGAAGCATGCAGGCAAATATCATTCAACCTCCAGATACACAGGGCGGTGAATCCCGCTACGCCCGCGCGCTTTCTTGCCAATCCTGACCACGAGTTCGTTTTCCCCAGCCCTAAATGCACCGGAACAGCTGACTGCAAAAGGCATGCGCCAAGCAAGTCCTGGATCGTCAATCGGATGCCCTTCCTGCACGACCTTCCCGTTCAGATATATTGTGGGCCGTCCGTCGACCGCGCCAAAGACGAGCTTCCCAAACCGCCGCGCATCGTCATCCGAAAGCGAGAAGCGGCAGCGATACCAGCCAACGCCGCTGTAGTCCGCCCGCCAGTGGTGTAGCGACTTCTGGGGCTCCCATCTCCCCACTGTGCGGTCCGGATTGAGGTTGAGTTCCCAGCCTTCGAGCTCTCTCGCATCTGGGCCAAGCATCGCCAAGTGGCGCGGCCAATGCCGCGACTCGAAATAGTCGACGGACGCGAGATTCAGGTACCCCTTGCCTTCGTTGTCCTTTCGAAACGCAAGCAATTCTGCGTATGCCTTCGAAAAAGACCTGCTGTCGTGCGTCTTCTGGTACGTCGCGAATCCACGCTGGGCCTTCAGCACGAGAAGAGCATCCCGCAATCCCGCTTCAACGAACGCGAGCCGACGGGCGACAAGGCCGTCCTTCTCCGCCGCGCGCACAGCGGCAAGTCGTGAACAGGCGTCTTCAAGCATCGCCGGAGGGAACACGCGATACGCAGAGAGCATGAAATCGCTGTACCTGCCGCCTTCGATCGTGTCATCCGGCCCCATGACGGCAAAACCGGCTTCGCTCGCCCTCTCGAACTGCGCGTACAAGTCGCGCACGACAGATGAGGAAGAGCCGAATGCGCCAAAATAGTCGTTCTCCAGTGCCACGAGCGCCCGGTCCGGGCTCGAGTTCTTCGATGCGATTACGTATGTGGTAAGGCCGTTGGCGCCAAACGTTCCGGTTAGCGAATCCATGTCCACTGCCGCCAGGCCGTGTGAACGGGCGAAATCGTGGCAATCGGCGTATCTCCGATAGTATGCAAGCGGAAAGTTGTGTCCATCCAGCGTGAAATTCGGGCGCATCATCAAACTCGCACCCGTAGCGGACCAACCGCGCCATACGTTCTTGAAATACTCCACCTTCTCGTCAGTCCACGGATACATGACTGGCGGGCAGAACCGTAGGATCACGTCCTTGCCGAGAATAGTACCTGAAACTGGCGGGTCGGAGTAGTTCGCATAGATGCAGCCGATCACCCTGCAGTCTTGGCGCGCCTTGCGCCCTTCTTCCAGCAATGCCTTCCAAAACGACGCATAGCGCGTGGACACGGAACCAAGAACCCGCCACCAGTTGTTGCTTTTCGCGGCGAACGCCGCAGCCGCAATGGCGCGTCGACCGGCATCGTCGCCGACAGCGTCCGCCGCAAGGCAGTCCGCGCAGCAGCACTTGCCGGCGGTGTCGTTCTCGTTGCCGTTTATGACGTCTGACGGGTCCTTCGCCGCCCACCGCCGAACAATCTCGCGCACAAGATCGCCGTTGGATGCACAAAGCGAGACTAGGTCGGCTCGCCCTCCAAAATATAGAGGATCGCAACGTCGCGTACCGTCGGGAAGTTCGTTGAACCACTCTGGGTGCGCCCTCCCGCATTCGTTGAACAATGTGGTGAACGCATGGCCCTTCGCGAGCCGGTCGCAAGTCGAAAAGCGGTGACGCCGCAGCCAAAGCGACTGGTCGGCGTAGAAGCGCCGCGCAGCCGACTTGTCACTCCATCCTGGAGACTTGACGTCCGCAACTGCACGCCATGTAGAGAACGCCATGTGCCTGACAGTCCATGCCCCTGCGGACAATTCAACACGTTCTACCTTCGGGCAAACAGTTCCAATTTCCCCCGGCCACAGCCAGCGTACGCCAAACTTCCTTTCAAGAAAGCTGTACACGCCAAACAGCGTGCCCGCCGACGTGCTGGCGTTCATCGCCTCGCCATTTCCGTCCACTCCGGCGATTTCGACAATTCCATCGGCGGAAACGCTAACGCGGCCGTCGTTCACGCCGAGCCCAGAGAGATCAAGCGCCGCCGCCCGCCCAAGGCGGAACGTCCAGCGCGCCGCTCCAGTTGCGTTCGTGACCGTCTCGACCTTTTCGCCAGTCGCCTTCAGCCAATGCTCGGACAGTTCCTTCGCCGCGAACCGCTCGACAGAGTTGGCATCTACGGGCAGAACGATTTCCCCATTGGACGCAAATGCGCCCAATGCCGCAGAAAAAACTGCGAGCACTACGAGTCGCATGCCTATCACCGGAACGAAAGGATAAATCCGCGATTCGTGCGGAAAGAATCGATGACTGCAGAGGAAGAATTGCCACAAGATATAACGATCTGTGTTGTCGTCCGTTCTCCTTCGTGGCCAAAGCGATAGATACCGTCAGCATCCACTGACATCGCCACACCGTCGCGCAGCACCGTCACTCCCGCACCAGTCGCCGCTACGCGAAAAGAATACGGTCCCGACTCCAGCAGATCCCAATCGATAGTCACGGAACATTCGGGCGGTATGGAAACTGCCTCGGTTCCGTTGGTGACCACTCCCGGATCGGCCTCGACGACGGTCAGGTTCCGTTTGCTAATCCGCGAGGCAAAGTCACCGCGCCAGTCGTATTCAAGCGCGCCGATGTCAACAACCCCGTTGTATATGCGTTGTCCGCCAGACAGATCCGCTTTGGAATACGCGTCTGCGACAGCCACCGGAAACGCAGTGTAGTAGCCGCCGTTACCCCTGTCCACAAGCGGCGAACCGGGTTGCGGCGCATAGCGTTCGTCTAACTTCATTTCCGCCTCGGACAACGAGAACAAATCAGTGTCTGAGTCCGTGAGCGTCGTTGTGTTTATGACCGCGCAGTTTTCGTACACCACGTTGTTTCCCCGGCCCTTCAATATGACGCCATTACGAATGTGTCGCGTGTTGCTCGGACTGGAATCATAACAAGTTTTTCCACTACCATAGAACGTACAGTTTACATAAGGCCCTCCATTATAGACATTGTACGTAGTGGCATTGATTACATTCCCAAAAAGACAGTTCCATGCGACTCCGTTAATCATGTCGGTTCCTGTGAGCGATACGCCATTGTCATTAAACCGGCAACGAATCGCCGTGCCACCATGCAATCCCGCACCGCGCACAGCAAAGTTGTTCGTGACGACGCAATCTACGATATAAGCGGCATTGCCCACTCCTGAGGCATTCACGGCACCACCCCATATCTCCGCGTCGCTCGACTCCTTGTTCCAATGCGCATGCCCCTTCGTCAAGGTGAAGCCTCGCACCGTCGAGCCCGCATTCAGCCGCACGCAACCTATGGCATCCGCACCACACCAGTATGTTTCCGCCGTGCCGTTCACCTTGTCTTCGGCTCCTTCGATTGTCGTAACATCCGCTCCTGCGCCTAGAAGCGTCACTCCCGACGGAACGACAGCACGATAGTTCCTTGAATCCGCCGTCATCGTGCCGTCGGAATACACGCCTGCCGCCACGTTCACCACGTCGTTGGATGCTATTTCCGCATCGGAAAGAGCCGCCTTAAGCGTCTTGTACGCTTTGTCTGGAGTAGCACCATCGTTGGAGTCGCTGCCAGTCTCGACATTCACGTAAAAGTTCGCAGGCCCCGTCTTTGCGAAACGACCCTCGCACGCCCCAATGTCGATGGACGCACCGACGATGCGCTGATTCCCCTGATAATCCCTGTATCTATCATCCCCAAGCGCGGCAGGGATCTTGCCTGTATAGTAAGACGACTCTCCCGCGTCGATACACGGAGAATCTCGGCGCGGACGCCTACCGGAATCAAGTTTTACATCGCTTTCACTCGAAACCTTCCTTGAACCGCCGCCATAAGTTCCAACTGCAGCAGTACCAATGCAGTTAGTGTAATGTGTGTTGGCAACGTCCCGCCCATTTTTGAAAACAACAGAATTGTAAAGAGTCAATGAATGAGAACAGTAACCGGAACCATAAAACGTGTTGTTGGCGTATGGCCCACCTTGATAGACGTTGAACGAGTCAGTGTTCAACAAGTTGCCGAAGATGCAGTTGAACGCCTTGCCGCCCATAACGTCGCAACCTGTAGTGTAGACGCGATTGTTGTCAAAGAAGCATCGAATCGCCGTAGACAGATATACGCCGGCGGCGCGGCCGGCCACATTGTTAGTGATGACGCAGCCAATCACATACGTCGAAGCGGTCAGTCCATACACAGCTCCGACATAGGTGCTTCCGTCATATACGGTCGCATGCCCATCCGTAATGGTAAAATCTTTGACAGTCGCACCGTCTCCGAGCCGAACGCATCGAATCGCATCCGCTCCACATCCGAACGGAGACTCGTTCAAAGAGACACCATCCGCCGGAGCGCCCTTGATAATCGTATTCTCCGGACCTTCGTCGGCAACGATGGAGACGCCTGCGGACACAATCACTCGATAGTCGCCTTGATAGTTTCCGCTTTTGGCGGTCATGACGCCATTTGAATACACGCCCGGAGCCGCGTGGACTGTGCTGCCGGACGATATGGACGGGTACGCTTCGAAGAGCGCGGCAAACGATTGCTTGGCATTTCCCTCGCCCGGCGCAAGACCGCTGTTGTCGTCGTTGCCGTGCACGGCGTCGACGTAGTAGTCCGTAGCACGGACATCGAAAACACAGGCCATCGCAAATGCCACGACCGCCAAACACGTTTTGATTCGCATCGCTATCTCCATTTCGCTTACCATATTTTCAAGATGAGCCACACGCCCATTCCCCGAAAACATGCAAATTATACCAAATCTAGTTGCCGTAAATCAAGGGCTGATACCGAAATATACGGCAACATTGAAAACAAATCCACGCTACCGACACCGAGAGGCCTTGATGTCCTTCAGCGTCTGCGGGTCGTCAGTGTAGATGCGATCGACCCCCATGTCGAGAAAGGCGGCGAGGGATTTCGGGTCGTTGACCGTCCACACACCGACCTTCAAGCCGGCGTCATGCATCTTCTTCACGTTTTCGCGGGTAGCCAGCCTATAGCACACCATAATCGTCTCGAAACCGCGCGCCTTTGCGGTCGCGATGTCCTTCTCGACGTCAAAGTCGTCGTAGCGGTCCCAGAACACGGGGATGGACGGCTCAAGCTCCTTAACTCGGCTCATCAGCCCTAGGCTGATGTCGTTGAACCCAACCCATTCCACGGCGCCCTTCCTGCGCACCAGTGCAATCGCCTGGTCCACGCAAGCGCACTTGGGCTGGATGGAAAGCCTCGCCTTTTTCGCCTTGAGGATCAGGTCGATCGCCTCGTCAAGGCGCGCGATGCGCAGCTTAGGGCGCTGTTCCAGCGTAAGCTTCCTCTGGGCACGGAAAGTTTCGGCCATGTCAAGCTCGCACAGTTCTGCATAGGTATGTTCGCTTATGCGCAAGTCCCTGGAGCAGTAGTCCTTCGTCGTGGCATTATGCGAGATCACGAGAACCCCGTCGCGCGTGAGATGAACATCGGTCTCGATCCAGTCGGCGCCGATTTCGTTGGCGGCGGAGAACGCCTCCAGCGAGTTCTGCGGATAGTGGGCGGAATCGCCGCGATGGGCCGTGATGCCGTTCTCCGGAATTGCCGCGTCGGCGCCGCAAAGCGAGGCCGCCGCGAATGCCGCGACCGCCAGACACATCTTGACTCGCATCGTTTTCTCCATTTATAATCTGCCTCGTTTTCGGGATAGGTCACGCACCCATTGCCACAAAGCACACAAATTATATCAAATCTTATTGCTGTGAATCAAGGGCAACAACAAAATTGACGGAAACATTGAAAACAAAAGTGGATTGCGCGGAAACGCCATCGTCCCCTTGAACCACACTGCCTTCACAACGTTAACAGGCGAACGGCGTTGTGGTTCAATCCCAAAAGCATCAGACCCGCCAGCGTTAACTGACCGCTCGACACAAGCCCCAGATTAGACAACACCTGCGGCACATCCACCGTCCCGCCAAGCAGCGCAATTTATCGATTGTCGCCGTTCGACGCGAATATCTACCCCACCTTGGCAATCTTGCCGGTCTGGATCGACTCGTAGCAGCCGAGCATGGCCTGGATCGTCTCCTTGTGCCATTTGAGGTTGATGAGCGGCGTCTTGTGGTTGCGAATGCAATCGACAAACTCGTCGATCAACCCAACCCACTCGTCGAAGTAGGTGTATTGCACGGTGTAGCGATCGTTCGGAGCCCCGTTGTGATATACGTTCGGGCCAAAGCAGTCGCACGAAATCATCCCCTTGTCGCCGGTGATGGTAAGGTTCACCTCCATGCGCTTCGGGAAGCGCTCCCAGCCAGGCCCAGGAACTTTCAACTTCTCCTCCAGACGCGACCACGACGGATCGAAGAGGAACGCAGTCCCGTCCTTCATCTTGCCAACGGCCATCAACATGTCCTCGACCTTCAGCCCGTCACGCAGATTCGGAGCGACTTCGGCATAGATGTAGTCGAAGGACGACCCTGTCAAGTGGCGAATCAAGTCGAAGATGTGCGGATGGTCGCATAGCGCCCCGCCCTTGTAGCGAGGATCGCCCTTCTTCAGATGCTCGACCTTGCCGAAACTCGCCTTCGGGTCGCCCTGCCACGGGAACGCCCACACCGGTGAAAGCGTGATGTTCGTCGCCTGGAAGGACTTGACATTCCCAATTGCGCCATCGGCAATGAGTTTCTTAATGCGCCGCACGACGGAGTTGTAGTGCATCTCAAGTTCAATCTGGCAGACGATTCCAGCCTTGTCGCACATGGCAATCATCTCGTCGTATTCCTTCATGTCGAAGGTCGGTATCTTCATCGAGAGGATGTGTATTCCCTTCTCGGCGCACCACTTCATCTGCTCGAAGTGACGGTCGTTAGCAGAAGCGACAACAACCGCTTCAATGTCGGGATGCTTCCTGTACATCTCCTCAGGGTCGAGGTAGCATGGAACTCCGGTCTTGTATAGCTCATAGACCTTCTGCGCCTCTTTGTCCTGGGCGCACGAAGCAACCCAGTCGAGCTTCTGGTTGTCGAGAAGCGTCTGATAATATTTGCGGGTATGGCCGTGTGTCATGCCCATCATAGCGATCTTTACTGGCTTCATAAGCTCTTCCTTTCTCGAACTCGAACTTTTCGCTCCAACTTCATCTAACCTCTGCGACCTTGATCGACTGGTTTGTGTCGATGCCCTTCTTGACGGCTATGGTCTTCGCGGCCTTCGACTTGTCGGCCGCGAACGCAAGTGCAGCAGCCTTTGTCGCCTTCGCCCATGCCAGCTTCCAGACCTTCGCGCTCGCCCGTTTCTGCAACAATGCAAACGCTGCGCGCACGTTCCACACCTCTTCGTACGTCATGCCGAAAAGTTCGGTATCGACGTCAGTATATTCCGTCGCGCCTTTCGCATCCCAGCAGCGAATCGACGCATGCGGCGTGTGCGTATCGACAGTCTGGTCGCAGGCGACGCCGCGCTTCGCGATAATCTCGTGACGGTCATACCCCAGCTCGCCCTTGGGCATTCCAGCGCCGATCTCGACCGAGACGTTCACGTCGTTCGCAAGCTTGGCAAGAACATTGATGGCGGCTCCGCTCGCGACGGCCATCACGCGAACGACGTCTGACCCGCCAAGATACGCGGCAAGGTCAAGCTCCTTCGCGAGCATCGCCTCGATGTCCGAGCCCTTCGGCGCGAACGCCGCGAAACGCAACGTCGACACGCCTTCAAGCGTCCCGTTCTCCGTCATCTTCTTGAGCTCGACGATCTTTCTCTCCATGCGCCCGGGCAGAAGCGGCGTCGCGCCTACGAAACAATGACCGCCTTTAATCGTTATCTCGCCCTTCGCCGCTCCATATTTGTCGCGCAGGAAGTCGAGCCCCTTGTTCATTTTCTTTAAGTTCATTTCTGTTTGCTCCTCAGTAAATTCTCCTTGGCCTTGCGATACGTATAGTACCAAAACAACAGTGCCATGCCAATGCTCTTTTCACCAAAAAAAAGCATTGTTTTCTCCAAGCCGCCGCAGCTCGGGTTTCACATTTTCGGCGGCATCGTATCCTTCATGCCAAGGGCAAGATACTTGGATCGTGCGTAGTCGTAGTATTCGAGATTGACGATGGACTTCTCTGGAATGCCGAGCGCGGCAAGTGCACGGTGGCGGGCGACGATGTCGTCGCCGTCGGTGCAGCCCGGCACGACAAGGCAACGCACTTCCATCTTCGCCCCAGCCGAAACAAGACGCTCGAGATTGCTCTTGACTATTGCGTTGGACACTCCCGTGTACTTTACGTGCAATGCATCGTCCTCGGCCTTGTAGTCGGGGAGCCACATGTCCGTTACCGGCAGCATCGCCTCTATCGCCGCAGGCGGCGCATAAAGAGACGTGTCAAGGCACGTATGCAGGCCCGCCGCCTTGAACGCCTTGAAAAGTTCCACCGCCCATTCCCAGTAGAAAAGCGGTTCGCCGCCGGAGAGAGTGACGCCGCCGCCAGATTCGTCGTAGAACGCCTTGTCCTCCAGCGCCTTGGCGACGATCTCCTGAATAGTCATTGGCTTGCCATAGAGCTTTAGCGCGCGCGTTGGGCATGTCGCCTCGTCCATCGTGCACTTCTCATGGTGCTTGCAGAGGTGCTGGAATCGCGCCCACTGCGCCTCCGGCTTGATGGACTCCGGATTGTGGCACCAGATGCAACGCAACGGACATCCCTTCACGAAGAACGTCGTGCGGATTCCAGGCCCGTCGTAGATTGCCATCCGCTTCGTGTCGAGCATAAGCGGCGTCTTCACGGCGCGTCCTCTTGCCGATGCTTCCGCAACGAGGAAAGATCCGCCTGTCACTGCGAATGCAGTCGATGCCGTAATAAAATCTTTGCGCGTCATTCCAAACAGCCTTCCGATATTGTCCTGTAGTTTCGAGACGAATGCAGTATATCAAATTGCGAAGATTGCCACAACCACCGCCAACGAGGCATTTTAGCCGCTGCGGGGCTCATGGAACGCTATCGAAGTCTCTCAAGGAACGGAGCAACGAGCGACTCCGACACATCCATGCCAAGCGATATCGTCGGCTTGTTGGATCCATGGAAATCGCTGCCAGCCGTTGCAAGCAACCCCAGCCGCAAGGCAATCTCCGTGAAACCTACATTCTCTTCTGGCTTGTTGGCCTGATAAATGGCTTCCATTCCATCCAGTCCGGCTTCCTTGAGCCGAGCGAGCTCGCGCTCGGCATCCCCAAAGTCTGGCCCGACGACCTTCCAATCGCGACGCCAGTACTTCGGATGCGCCATGACGCAAAGCCCGCCTGCGTTGTGGACGACGCGAAACGCCTCTTCCTGCGATGGATGGAACCTTTCCTCGTAGCAGCGAGTTTCCGCAGGAGAGTCTGGCAGAAGATATTTGTTGAATGCTTCAACGACCGATGACGCGTAGCCGTGATCAACAAGCCACCTTGCGAAATGAGGACGGGCCAGCACTTCGCCGTGAGGCTCCGGCGCGATATCGCCTATGCCAATGCGCCGGAAGTTCTCGAAGATGGCGCGGTTGCGCTCGTTGCGTCCTTCGAGAACCTTGCCGAGAAAAGTCTTCAGCGCTGCGTTTTCGGGATCGATGCCGATCCCGAGAAGATGGAACTTGTCAAAAGCCCTTCCCGGCTCTATGCTAAGTTCGATGCCCTGCACGAAACGGGTTTTCGCCCCTGCATCCTTCGCCTTGCGAGCGGCGGACGCAAACTCGTCCGCGCCGTCGGCGTTGTCATGGTCTGTAAGCGCAATCGCGGCAAAGCCGCCCGACGCAGCCATTCCGGCCAGCTCGCCCGGCGGCAGTGTGCCGTCGCTCGCCGTGGAATGCACATGGAAATCAACGACCACCTATCGCAGCCTCCAGTGCGGAAGTCCAGCGGCGAAGGCCCTCCGCGTCGCGATGCTCGGCAACAAGCCTGAGATAAGGTTCGGTGTTGGACTTCCTTATGTTGATCCAGCCGTCCGCAAATTCGAGGCGCGTACCATCCATGTCGCTGCGCCCCTTGATCGCGCCGAAGGCCCCTGCCGCTTCGAGAACTCGTTCTATTGCCAAGTCTTTGGCGTCTTTGCCTGTCCGCCGTAGCTTCAGCGAAGGCGGATCCTCGACCCTGAAATTGAGCTCTCCGGAATTCGCATAGCGCGAGACGATCGGCTCCATCATCTCCGAGAAAGTCTTTCCGTCCGCCCTTGCCTTTGCGACCTCGCCCAGAATCCGTGACGCCGCAAGAACGCCAGAGTCGCATCCGAAGAATTCCCCGAAATAATAATGACCTGCGAGTTCTCCGCCGCATAGCGCGCCCAGCTCGCGCATCTTCGGCTTTGCGAAGGCGTGCCCGACAGGCACCATGACAGGCTCGAATCCATCCTCTCGAAGAGTCTCTATCGCGCCGCGCGACGTGCGCACGTCATGAAGAACTTTAGACGAACTGCCGCGCGTCGCGCGCGCCACGACTGGAATCAAGTAGTCTGGTTGGACGAAACCGCCTTTTTCATCGACAAACATCGCGCGGTCGGCGTCGCCGTCGAATATGACGCCGCAGTCGAGGCGTTTCTCGCGCACGACGGCGGCGAGCTGCTCGCGCGCCTCGGCCTTGAGCGGATTCGGACTATGGCACGGAAACGTTCCGTCTATCTCGCCGTTGAGGACGACCGCCGACGGAAACATCTCGTGCGCAAGCAAAGACGACATTCCATTCGAGCAATCTACCGCGAATCGGAGTCCGTCAAGCGGGAACGATCCGCGATGCGCCTTCTGCCATTCGATATATCGCGGCAATGCGTTTCCGACTGCCGCGACTTCTGGCGCGGACGCGCCCTGCGCGAAGCGCTCCGTGCCCGAGACGACAATGCGCTCGACCTCGTCCAGCCCCGTAGCATACCCGACGGGCAGAGCAGTGCGCATGGAGACCTTTACGCCGTTGTCTGTCGGAGGGTTGTGGGAGGCCGTAATCATCGCCGACCCGTCGTAGCCGTCCGCGGCAGTGAACCAATAGACCATCGACGTCGTGCAAAGTCCGAGATCCTCCACTTCCGCGCCGCCATCGACAAGGCCCGCGACAAGCGCGTTGCGGACGACTCCCGAAGTCGTGCGTCCGTCGCGCCCCACAAGGATTCGCGGACGCCTCCCAGTGACGCCGTCAAGCCTTGCGATCAGCGAAGGGAGCGCGAGCCCGACGCGATACACCGTATCGGCGTCGAAATCGACGCCGAACGTGCCGCGCATGTCGTATGCCTTGAAGAACCCCACGCGCGCTCCAGAATCAAAGCTCCCTGATGAATATGTTGCGCCACTCCGTCGGATCGCCGTGGCACTGAAGCTCGATCTGCTCGACAGGGTAGATTGGCTTCGAGCGGTTCCAGTAGTTCTCAAGCGTAACGTTATCTACGACCAGTTCGCCGTTGAGCCAGACCGAGACCTTCTCGCCCTTCATGATGACATGGAACCTGTTCCAGTCGCCGACCTGCTTGTCGGCGATCTTGAGCGCCTTGGAAACGTTGCCCGTCTTGGCGGTCTTGTTGTTGTAGAGGCCGCCCGAGCCGATGTGCCACTGGTTGTGCGCATCCCATATCTGTACCTGCGGAGCGCCGCGAAGGTAGAGGCCGGAGTCGCCTGTTATGGACATGATGCGCCAGTCGGCCCACATCTCGAAGTCGGCGTAGTCGCGCTTTGTCGCGAGAGAGTATCCGCCGCGATAGCCGTCGAAAAAGAGGTTGCCGTTCCTGACCGTCCAGTGGGCGTCGCGCTGCGCATCGGCCTTCTTCTGCATCTCGGCGCGCTTCTCCGGCGTCGCAGCCTGGCGAACCTCGGGATTGTCAAATTTCCCTTCCGTCGTCACGCCCTTCCACATCGACTTGATCTGGCCGGGGCATCCGTCGAAGTATGTCTCGAACCCGCATGGCGCCTTCATCTTCTGGAGCGGACAAGGCACGCCCATCTTGGCGCAGTCGGGAAGCTCCTTGACGCGGATGTTCTTGAACTTCACGCTGTCCTTGTGCCCGAGCAATGCAATCGGACCACGCGTGCGGTGGAGGCCCGGATGCTTTTTGCCGTCAATCGTGTCGCCGTCGCCCTTGAACTTGGAAAGGTCCGTCTTAGTGAGCAGATAGCCGTTGATATAGACTTCGATCTCCTGTCCGATTACCTTGACCTCCGCGAAGTTCCACATTCCTGGCACGCGCACGTAGCTGCCGCCGCCGGTGAAGTTCTTCTCCTTGCCCCAGATTTGCTTGTCAATGTTGTCGTGCAGCGCCGGAGCGACACCGAAGACCGACCCCGCGTAGCGGTACATGTCAAGCTTGCACTTCTTAGCCTCCTTGTCGTAGTAGAGCGAACCGCCGTCGTCGAGCAGCTGAATCTCGCACATTCCGTCATACGCGCAGTCGCTGCCCTTTCCGTCCTTCACGTCGTAGCGTATGCCGAGTCCGCTGTCGCCATTCTCCGGCAACATGAACTCGAACCTCAGGACGAAGTTTCCGAACTCTTTCGCCGTCCAGATATCCCCGCGCTTGCCTTCCGGCAACTTGCGGTCCGGGAAGCACTTGAGAACGCCCGGCTCATTCGCCATGTCAACGCCGTACATTTCCGTCGCGCCGCACCAGCCCTCGAGATCGTAGCCGTTGAAGAGGGATACAAAGCCCTCGTTCACCGAGTCTGGGTATCCGCCAGCACAGCATCCATCATCCTTGCACTGAGTGCAACAACCAGCAATGGCGGCCGTGGCCGCGACATATGCAAACGTCTTGATGTTCATTTGTTTTCTCCTTTTTGGTTCTTTCGTCTTGCGACAATCGTTCTGTTGGCGCGCGAACCGGCGATGCGGCTGCGGTCTCTGAGAAGCTCTATGTAGTCGGGCGCAAACCATGAATACGCCCGCTTGAATACCGTGCGGTGCAAAGTGACTTCAAGGCGCCCGTCAACGATCCGCGAATTCGTCGTCGACTCCAGCCATACATTGCCGCCGTCGCGTGGATCTGAAAATGCGAATGGCTCCGGCAAATGCTCGATCTGCGTATATCCCGCCGGGAAGCGCACCGTTACCGTTTCCGTCTCAGGATCCTCTGCGCCCACGGCGAAAGGCGTAGTCCTGACCTTTCCGGTGAATGTCGGAATAGACGATATCATCGCCGGAAGCCGCAACGTGATTGCATCGCCCTCGATCGTCGCGTAATCCGGCACGAAGCACGAGAACTTCTGCTTCGCCGGATAGCCCTCAATGTCCGTCTCGAGGTCGCTCGTAGCCGTCGCGGCCTGCGCGACCTTGCCGAGAATAGACTGGTACAGGCGGTTGCGATCCTCGGGGAGTATCTCGGCGTAGCGCTTCCTGAAGCTGCCGACTGAAGAGCCGCAGATTACGTCCTCGACCGTCACGTCGACGGCTCCGTTCTCGCGCACCTCGACATCGGTGGTTCTGGACGAGAAATCGGAAAGCTCGTGGGCGGGAGTCGTGACGACGCCGAATTCGCACGTCTTCGGGTCGAAGTAGTCACAGCCATCGAACGAAGTCGCGCCCATCGGCGAATACTCGTTGTCAAGTCCGATGAACGTCTCGCGCACCGTCCCGCCAAACCATAGGAAGCCGCCTTCCCTGACGCGGACGCGGCACAGCGCGCTCGCGAACGCCCTCACGCTCGGCCGCTCGAACTTGATGCGGTTCTTAAGGGCTTCCGGATCGTTCGCGTTGTTCGCGGCGAGAACCACTTCGGCGTCCCAGCCAGCCCCCTTCAGTATCGCGCACATTGTGCGCACGTAGTCGAGGCGCGTCGCGTAGCGCTCGCGCAGCACCGTCTCGGGATCGGTCAGCTGAAGGCCTAGCGGAAGCTCGTAGAGTCCGGGCCCCGACACCCTGACGTGTCTTGCCATCCAGTCGCGCACGCCCTTCGGCGTGAGGTCTTCCATTGGAAGCGGGAAGTCGTCGCTGCCGCTGTACGGCTCGACGGCGAAGTCGATCTTCTCGAAGCGGTTGGACGAAACCACAACCTGGTCGCGCCAGAGCGACGAAACCGGCTGCCCGGGCTCGTTCGGAACGCGACGCGGCGAAATGACCTCGCGAGACCATTCGTTAACGCGCACAAACCTGCGATCGACGGGCTCATGGAAGTCGAACCCGAACACGCCGTAGTAAGGCGCTGGCGCGTTGGTGACGGTACTGGCGGTCGTGCACGAGATGACGCTGCCGATCTCGACGGAAGGCAAGTTCACAACGAGAATCTTGGACGCAGGATACCTCGGCGCGGACGCCGCCCATCCGCAGTCCATGATGTTGATCTCCTTCGGCGAAACGACGGCGACCGTTCCGTCCTTGTTGCTCACGACAGCCGACACGATCTCCACCGTCTCGACCGCGGGATTGAACGGTATCTTCAGCTCGGCGGAGCTCTTCTTGCCCTCGTATGTCAGGATTTCCTTCTCGATGCGGTTCGTCACGGTCCAGGCACGGTCGGATGAGATATCGACCTCGGTGGATTCAAGGAACCAGTGGGCATTGGCGTTGGAAAGCGCATCATGCATAAAGATCGGATGCTTGCGCCCAGCAGCCTCGATCTTCTTGATGTCCTCCCGCAATACAACGTACTCCTCTGGCGAAAACTCGACCTTGTTCACGGAAATTCTGCGGCGCGAGACGACTTCGCCGTTGGCTACGGAAAAATCACGCGCGTATTCGCATCCAGTGCCGATCTTCTCGTCCGGCGGAATCTCCTTCGCCTCGCCGAGTGCGCCCTCCTCTGACGATATGACGATGCGCTCGTCTATAGAGGCGGTGGTGCTCAAGTCTAGCGAGAATCTCCTTTTTTCGAGCGAGGTGTTTTCGCCCAGAAGGAAGTTCACCATGCCCAGCCTAGACGAAATGTAGGGAATGCTCAGGGAATCCTGAGACGCGCCGCGCAATACGACCTCAGGCATGCGCGAGACAAGTCGCACCTGCATGGGAGTTTCCGTGTCGCGCATGTCCTTGGGCTCGATTTCGCACTTGACCAGCTCCGCACCGGGGACTAGCGACTTCACGATGCGCTCGAACGTCTTGACGCGATCCTCCGGCTTCCTCTTCACGAGTATGTTGCGATAGGCCGTGTCGTTTATGCCGTTAAACGCGATGTCGTTCTCGAGATAGAGAGAGCCGTCCTTGGAAAGCACGCCTCGCGACTCGACCTTGAGCGAGTTTTCCTCCGGGGATGGAACAGGAGAGGTGCGGAGGATGTCGCCCTCGGGACGGCACACGAGATAGCTCTTGTCGCTTTCGTAGGAAGGGAAGAGGTCCTTCGCGTTCTCGTTCGTGGGGTCCATGAGCATATACCTCTCCCCATTCCCCGTTTCCCGTTTCCCGTTCCCCTCTCTCTCCACCGCGACAATCGCGTGGTTGAAGAACGGCTGCGGAACATCCTGGTCGTGCTTCGCGCCGACGTTTATGAGGACAGGGAACGCGTTAAAGCCCGCAATGCGCAGCATCGCGACAAGAAGCACGGCCTTGTCGCGGCAGACTCCGTAGCGGTTGTCGAATGTTATGTCGATGTCGTGCGGGGAGTATCCGGGCGAAGTGTCCTCCATCATAAGGCCCATGTACCGAATCTCCTGCGACACAAACTTGAACACGGCCCGTATTTGCGCCTCGCGTCCCGACACGCCCTGCAAAACCTCATATACCTTGTTCGAGATGGCGGGCGTCGCCTTCTCCATGTGCGGAAAGCACAAATCCCAATACCATTTCGATATTTCGTGCCAGTTCTCGGCTGTGGAGACTCGCACGTTCTGAAGCTGCGTCCAGAGAGGCGGCATGTCCGGCTCTGGAAACGCCTGCGGCGAGTTCGTGCATGTGAACACGTGAAGCGTGGAGCCGTCTTCGAGGACGCGTGTGGAACTTGAAACGTTGCCGAGAGGATTCCTGATTGCGATCTTGCGCAGCGGACGCGACGCCGGCGCGACGATCTCCCACGTCGATTTCAGGATTGGAACGGTCCACTCCATTACCACCGCTTCGGCCCACTTGTTTTCGCACCTCGGCTTCGTCATCTTGCGGAAAGTCTTCGTGTGGAGCGTCTCGCCAACCTTGAGGCCGGGAATCGTACACACGATTCTGCGGTCGAGCGGATCGTAGATGTTCTCGCCCATCGACGAATTGTCCGTTGCGTCGCGAGTGGTCGCCGAGACGTCAATCTGCCGCTCTTTCCCGTCAAGGCCTATCGCGCCGACATACAGAACGCCAGCCATGCCGTAGCGCTTGGAATAGTGCAGTGACAGAGTGCTCTCCTCGCGACGCCCCTTCTCGGTAAGTATCTTCACCCAGTTCTCGTCCTCGGTGTAGTACGTTCCGTCCGGATTGTACGACGTGCGCATCTTCTCGTCTAGCGTAACCGCGTCAGCGTCGGGGTATCGTTCTGTCGTGACCTCGTCTTCGGCGCAAAACGCCGCAGACGCGGAAAACATCGCAACCGCAACCAGAACGACTGTTCCAAATGTCGCACGTCCATCTATGATTTTTTTCACCATCTTATTTTCGATTCTCCACATTGCCGTAAACACACCAACACGAAATTTATGGTATTATAGCATAAATTTCACCGCCGCATCATGCACAAGCCGCCGTCCTCGCGCAAAACTTTACCCCATCGGGAATTTTCAGTTCGGTTTTTAGACAGGATTTACAGGATTGACATGATTACGAGATTACGCGTGAGCCACAAAGATCAGGAGATGCAGGAGTGTTTGCGTCTATCTCTCCTGCTTCTCCTGTACTTTGTGGCTGTCCACACCTCTTCACTTCTCACGGATCAATTTACTGTATTGTCAGTCCAAAGCCGTGTTGTTTAAGTTCAACTCCCACGCTTTCACTTGCCACGCCCCATCCCGAGTTTGCCACTTTGATTTGGCGAAAAGGCGTTTCTAGCCAATGGCGACGCGGGTTTGGCGCATGTCGCCTTCATAATAATTTGGTGACTACATTTTAGAACGGGCTTGCCGTCGCCTTTAGC
>Ga0310696_10002419_pt1 | contig 24731 bp, 43 predicted proteins | sample AusTroGonzalo_MG_4_FD_203885 | JGI IMG/M metagenome (GOLD analysis project Ga0310696, IMG submission 203885) | Bovine rumen microbial communities from tropical cattle in Woodstock, Queensland, Australia - Gonzalo_02 (v2) (version 2) | ecosystem: Host-associated > Mammals > Digestive system >...
ATATTAAGATCTCGTCCATACTGTAAATCTATCTTTTGGAGAATATTTTCAATAACTCCCCTTCGAATAGTAATACTTTCTTTAGAAGATGATTTTACTTTTTGTACTTCATCTAAAATTACGAGATCTATCTTATTATTTTCTATAAAAGGTTTCCACTTTAAGATGAATTTATTACCACTCTGAAACTCCTCATAATTCACAATAATATAATTATGAAAGTTACGATCAAGTTTTACAGAATTTGATATACTCTTCTTCGTGTACACCTTACTATCCGGATAAGCACAGCGAATAGAATTTTCTGTCCAGTTACCTATTGTAGAATTTACTGCTATAATTAAGGTCGTTCTAGAATCAATTACTCTAGAGGTTAGTACGCCGGATATGGTTTTACCCGTACCTGTCTCACTCCAGTTAGCAAATTGACGCTCTTTCATGACCATATAAGCAGTTAGTTTCTGCATCAAGAGTGGTTCAGCAAATTTTCCATTTACCTTGTAGGAATAGCCCTTAGGTATCTCCATTGCTTCAACTTCTCGATACACATTAAGAAATCCATTAACTATTTTATTAAATAGCTCTTTGCCAGATTTCTTTGTAATATAATCTTCAATTACCCCTAATATGTTTTTCCGTGGAGGAAGTTGATGAATTATATTCAGGAGTTTTTGTACTTCAGATTTTACAATGTACTCGACAACATCTTCTCCTTCAAAATATCCGGAAAGATTATCAAGTGAGCGAATTTCTTTGTACATCTCTTCCAATTTATCTTCAATATTAAATACTGCAACATCTTTTACAGTTTCAAATCCAGGATAAATTAGTTCTTTTATAAAAATTTCTTCCTCTTTAGAAATTGAAGATTCTTCAGTCTTTATTTCATTATTAAATTCTTCTTCTTGCGTTTTTCTAAGATCACTTTTATCTGAATCTGCACTAAGTCTATTGGACAGTTCTTCTAATAGGTGTTTTCTTTCTTTGCCCTTTGGACAATTTACAATTTCATTGAAAATATCTTTATCAAGTTTTCTAAGAAGAGCAACATGTATTAGTTGTGCTTTATCTAGATAGGCGAGATCTTCAATGTGAAGTAATATATCTGACATAATTTGAGATATTTCACTCTTACATTCAATATGTTCCCAAATAATCTTAGCATTGGGATCTTTATCCTTATATCTTATAACCGCATTGTAGGTATCCAGGTTATTACACCTTCTAGCCTCATCCCAAGCTCTTTTCTTTACTATATCCTCAAAAATAGGAGGATATTTTAAAACTTTTATATGTTCCCAAATAATCTTAGCATTGGGATCTATATCCTCATATTTTCTAACCGCATTGTAGGTATTTAGATTATTACACATTCTAGCCTCATCCCAAGCTTCTCTTCTAACTATATCCTCAAAAACAGAAGGATAATAGTTATTTGTTCTTTCTTCTCTGAGAATATGTTCCCAAATAATCTTAGCATTTGGATCCGTACTTTTATATTTTATAAGTGCTTTATATAGATTACTATTATTACATTTTCTAGCCTCATTCCAGGCTTCTCTTCTAACTATATCCTCAAAAACAGAAAGATATTTACTTTTTTCTTCATTGAAAATATGTTCCCAAATAATCTTAGCATTTGGGTCCGTGTTTTTATGTCTTAAAACAGCTGCATATAGATTACTATTATTACACATTCTAGCCTCATCCCAAGCTTCTCTTCTAACTATATCCTCAAAAACAGAAGGATATTTTAAAACTTTTATATGTTCCCAGATAATCTTAGCATTGGGATCTATATCCTCATATTTTCTAACCGCATTGTAGGTATTGGGGTAATTACATCTCCTAGCCACATTCCAAGCTCTTTTCTTTACTATATCCTCAAAAATAGGAGAATAATAATCTATATTATTAGCTCTTACATGCTCCCAAATAATCTTAGCATTGGGATCTTTATCCTTATGTCTTATAACCGCAGTATAGATATTTTGATTATTACATCTCCTAGCCTCATCCCAAGCTTCCCGGTATACTATATCCTCAAAAACAGAAGGATAGTTATTTGTTTTTTCTTCATTGAGAATATGTTCCCAAATAATCTTAGCATTTGGATCCGTGTTTTTATGTCTTAAAACGGCTGCATATAGATTACTATTATTACACATTCTAGCCTCATCCCAAGCTTCCCGGTATACTATATCCTCAAAAACAGAAGGATAGATTCCTTTTCCTTTTCTTTTTTTATTGAAAATATGTTCCCAAATAATCTTAGCATTGGGATCTTTATCCTTATATCTTATAACCGCATTGTAGGTATTTAGGTTATTACACACTCTAGCCTCATTCCAGGCTTTTCTTCTAACTATATCTTTAAAAATAGAAGGATATTTATTTGTTTTTTCTCCACTGAGAATATGTTCCCAAATAATCTTAGCATTTGGATCTTTATCCTTATATATTATAATCGCAGTGTAGATAATTTTATTATTACATCTCCTAGCCTCATTCCAGGCTTCTCTTCTAACTATATCCTCAAAAATAGGAGGATATTTACTTTTTTCTGTTTTCTTCTTTGTTTTTTCCATAATATAAACTGTTTAAAATAATTTATAATAAATTTGTTACTTACTCTCTAAAAAATTAAAACGTATTTTACGTTATTTTCACTAGTAAGGCTTTGAAAGTAGAAAAAAAAAAGGAGAAATTAATTCTCCACTTTAATTTTATCCAATGTGTATTTTCCCCGCATACCAGAATACTCGTAATCCGGAATCCAACATTGCCTTGTTTATTTCTGTGATTTCGTCATTATTAGCAGGTCTGATAGTTTTCTTATCTACTAATTTCCAGGTAAGTCTCCAACTGTCGGGAATAAGATCTAATCCATTTTTGTATTCCCCAGGATGACTTTTTTCAAGATCTTTCCAGCCTCTATTGTAGCTCATGCAAAATCTTCCATCACCGTCATAAATCATTATTGTTCTTTCAGATAATCCGGAAATATTGCATGATATATAGTCTCCATTTCTTAGGGTCTTCAGAAAATTCTTCTCTTGTATATTTTCTAACATCTCTCGATATCTTTCTATTACCAAGAAAATATCATCGTCAGTATCTATACATGCAAAAGACGTTCCTACTAGTGGCATGTAAAAATGCTTTAGTTTTTCCCAAATTTCGTCTCCATTTAAATTCTCTTTCTTTAATTCAGCTATCTCATCTTTACCATAACCGTACGGATCTTCTTCTGGTACTGGAAAACTATCTACATTATTATCAGCATCTTCCCAAAGTTCCTCCCAATTAAAGTAATTTGGATCTTCTACATGAGTTTTTACGTCCTCCAATGTAGCAAATTCTTTAAAGGGATTTTTAAGTCCAGATCTGCTTATCCATGATTGCAATTCCATATAATCTGGATCATCAATTTTCATAAAAAATGCTTCCTTCATGTTTTATCACTACTTTTAAATTTTATATTTTACTACATTAGTAAGGAAAAAAGGGGGATAGAAATATGAGAGGGGATTAAAGTCTTATTAATGTATGAGAATAACAGATAATTATGTATTTTTTTGGAAAGGTTGGCTTAGTAATTTTTGGAGAGCACCTTTTATATTAGAAGATAAGAGATTTTTTTGTACAGAGCAATATTTTATGTACAAGAAAGCAGAGTTATTTGAAGATACTGAAATAGCCGAGAAGATTTTGAATTGTACTACTCCTCAGGAAGCCAGATCATTAGGCAGGCGAGTAAGGGGGTATAATGATGAAGCTTGGTCGAAAGTCAGAGAAAGAGTAATGTACCGGGCAAATCTAGAGAAGTATAAGCAAAATCCAGAGCTAAAAGAGAAATTATTAGACCCAATATTTGAAGGAAAGTCGTTTGTAGAGGCGGCTGCATATGATAATATTTGGGCCATAGGTATTAGCGAATATGATCCTAAGTGTGAAGATCCTAAAAATTGGAAGGGATTAAATTTACTTGGGAAAATATTAGATGCTATAAGACAAAATTTAAAGAATAATAACTAATAAATCTATTAGAACTATGTTTTCAATTTTAGTATTAATAGTAGTGCTTTTTAGCCTATTTATGTGGTCAATTAAGAGAAAAGAAAATTGTCTTTCCTGTTTTGGAATATCAGTTATCTCTTTCTGCTTAGGTATCGTTGTCGTAGAAAATGAGTATAAGTTTGAAAAAGAAAAACTTGCTGAAACTCCGACAGCTATGGACGTATACCAAGGAAAAACTACTCTTGAGACTACTTATAAAGATGGCATTCCTATTGATAGTGTTGTTGTTTTTAAAGATAATGACATATGAATGACGAAGATTTGAAGAGAGTTAAGGATAAATTACAAAAAGAAAAAGAAGAAAGATATAAAAATATTCTTGATTATTGGAAAAATCGTAAACCCTTTGAGAATGAAAATGACATACCGGATATCCCCATTGTACTACCGAAAGATTATCAGGATATTATCATACCAAATATAATAAGATGTGGTGGAATACCTAAGTGTAAGTTAGAAGTTGGAAAAACCTATGCTGGAAGTTGTAGAAATGCAAGTGAGGCAATATGGGATGGTACAAAATTTACCTACATGAGAACAAAATTTGGTACGACTTATCCAGAAAATATTAATCATTTTGAAGACGATGATAAATCCGACTTATTCATACCCATAAAGAAGAAACAAGATATGAAAGAAGAGATTATTTATTTTGAGATAAATGATTGGTTTGCTGGCAGAGATTTTCCAAACGATGAAATATTCGGCAAGTGGATTAATGATTGCCAGTTTAGAGACAATGATTGGTGCAAAGAGAATAAACTTTGTGTGATGTGTGGAGCTATTGATATGTCCATGAATTATTGTATAGCTGCTCCTAGGTCGTGGGTAGAAAAAAATTGTCCTAAAATGCTAGGAGATGATGAATATACCTACACCATTAGAAGACAGAGTTGGATACCTGAGAAAAATGATTGGGAAGCTATCGATACAGAACACAAGAAAAAGTATTCTGATTTTAGATGTTACCCCGATGAAGATGGTGATGTATATGGGAAAAACGATGATTGGCTTTTCCCTGAATATTGCGAAGAAAATTTTGGTGTAACTTTTAATAATAGTTGGTGGGGAGATTAGTGAGTATGAAAATCAACTTAAGTGAGACGACGAAGTATTATAAGTATGTTTTTGATAAAGAAACATTAGATTTTAAATTAGTCAATATACCACTTGATCAAGATAACTGGTGGTATGTTCAGGTAAATGGAACAATTCGTGCCGCCTTTTTAAAATATGGTGCGAAATTGCCAGAATATTCCGTAATTCTAGAATCACCAAATCATACTACAATTTGTGTGTATCGTGGTGACATTAAAAGTGAAGAGGAATTACTTAGTTGGCATAAAAATCAACCCCTCATACTTTCAGAATTAAAACAACAGGCGGAGTCTAATTCGTCTCTTGGGGAAGGTGTGAACAATTGTATGACATATGAATTTAAAATTTTGTGATGTTTAAGAAATTACTAAACTTATTGAATATTCACCCGGACGATAATCAGAAATGGTTATTGCTGAGTATGTTATTTTCCGGATTATTAGCTACATATGTTTCACCGCAGATATCAAAATCCGTAATAACCAGTCTACCTGCAGAGTGGCTTGCATTTGAAGCTTTATTCACTTCTATCGTAGGTCTGGTTATTGGAATGATTTGGAAAGGAAAGTTCAGAAATCGTATAATAAAATATTTTATTATATTTTGTATAGGGGAATGTGCGGCTGGATTTTTAATGTCCATGTATCTTTGTTTCATTAACTACAATGTATGGGTACTTGCAATTACTCAACTGATATATGTTAATTTCATCTGTACACTTGTTGGAAAATGTATTATGGCATTCAAGGCAAAGTTATGGGTAGACAAAGAAAGAGAGATATATGATAATAATCTTAGTATTGTCAGTGGTATAACATGCATGATCGGATTTGCTTTTGCCCTATTAGTAATGCCATCTCTAAAAGTTGCATTGTTTATTTGGGGATCTTGTTGTATAATTGATGACCTAGGTTGGATAATTGTATACAAGAAAAATCAAGAAGTGCTTAAAAATATTGAGTAAAATGAAAATAATATTCCTTGATTTTGATGGTGTTATAACATTACCGCCAAAATGGATTCTTAACCTTGATAAAATAAATCTTGTTAAGGGTATTGTAGAGGAGACCGGCGCAAAGATTGTTATTTCATCATCCTGGAGAGCTGATACGATTGAGAATACAACTAAAAAGATCTTTAATCTTCAGGCTGAACATAATGATACTATAACCTGGTTCATAAATAACTTATACGACGTAACTCCATATAAAAGTTCAGAGCGAGGTATAGAGATAAAAGAATATCTTGATACACATCCCGACGTAGAAAACTATGTAATCTTGGATGATGATGGCGATATGTTAGATGAGCAGCTGTATCACTTTGTTCAAACAAATTTTGAAGATGGCATAACAGAGACAGAAGCTAGGCGTGCAATTAAGATATTAAATAGGAAATATATTCAAAATCTGATAGCATTGAACTTCACGCTTCGTTATGAATATAGAAAACACTGTGAAGGGCTCCCTAATAAGTGGGATGAAATAATCAAATATAATGATACTTGTAGAAACTATAAAAATAAATAGGTTATGGATGACTATAAGAAAAAATATGAGGATGCTCTTGAGAATCTCATGTTAAAAATGAAAGATTTTGATGAGATTACTATCAATAGAGAAGATGTAGAAGAAATTTTTCCCGAACTTGCAGATAGCGAGGAAAGGATAAGGAAAGAGTTTTGTAAGGATATATGGACTTTTATTCCAAATGAAAAAGCCCATAAATATATTGCATGGCTTGAAAAACAAAATGACAAGAGATCTGTTTTGAATAAAGAGGATGAAAAGATAAGAAAAACATTAATTGAATATTTTAATGCTTATCCTAAAGATTATTATGGCGAACTGAAAAAGAGTCATATTCTTGCTTGGCTTGAAAAACAAGGTAATGACCCAAAAGCCAGTTACACCACTATAGTAGAAACTGGTGATGGTGGAATAAACGCTCTTGTTACAAATGAATTACTTACTGATATGGATGAACCAAAGTTCCATGAAGGAGATTGGATTATAAGTAAATATATGCATCTTGTTATGCAAATTCTAAATAATGATAACGGGTCTTACAAAACAGTTGAAACTGATGGAACAGAAAGAAATGATAGTTATGATTTTATAGAACGTAACTTTAAACTCTGGACTATCCAAGATGCAAAGGATGGTGATATACTGATGGCCAATGCTCCATTTATATTTAATGGAAATTTAGAAGGTGGTATAGGTTGTCCAGGTGCTCATTGTGGTATAAACACATTAGGTGAGTTTACAATTCCAGAATATCCAAAACATTGGACAGGTCATACTACTACCCCAGCAATCAAAGAACAGCGTGAATTATTGTTCCAAAAGATGCAAGAAGCAGAATATATGTGGAACTCTGATAGTAAACAATTACTATCATTGAAAGCAAAACCAAATGGTGAGCAGAAGCCTATAGATGAAGACAAAACAGAAATTTATGACCAATTTACCCCATTTGAAGAAAGGTTATGTGCCCTAACACATGCTTGTCAGATACTTAGTGATGAAGGTAAAATAAAATTTATCAAGAAGCACTCACAGAAAATCTTAGACATTGCTAAAGAGCAAATAGAAATAGAGCAAAAGCCTGCTTGGAGTGAAGAGGATAATAGAATAATAGAAGAAATCATCAATGATATTGAATGTGCAAGAGCAATAAATTATCATGCTCCAAAAGAAGGTTATGAATTTAGGGAGAATTGGCTCAAATCCCTCAAAGGCAGAGTACAACCACAACCAAAGTGGAGTGAAGAGGACGAGAAACATTTAAAGTTTGCAATAGACAATTTTCAAACGCTTGGTAATTCATTTTTAACTTCTTGGCTCAAATCCCTCAAAGGCAGAGTACAACCAAAGCAAGAGTGGAGTGAAGAGGATGAGAAGATAAGGGATGAAATTATTGAATATTTAAAAGATGAAAGGGATGCTTTTCCAAGAGAAAGTGATGATTTTCAAACATGGATTGCTTGGCTTGAAAAGCAGGAATCACACATAACAAAGAATAATGCGGTTGAGCCAAAATGCATCTATGGTAGAACCCTCGAAGAAAGGAAAAGGTCTTGCAAATATTGTTCTGCCGCCTGTGAAGCAAGAATAAAACTTGTAGATGAAGATTTGGAGGAGGCAGCAAATTCCTATATAGGTCATCCACAGGAAATTGATGAAGATCCGGCAATATTCTCCAAAAGAAAAGCATATATTGCTGGGGCAGGATGGCAATGGAGGCGGATAATGGGAGAAGCTATTGATGCAGAGATTGGTTCGGGAAGCATATCGAGTGAGGCTGGTCATTCTGTTAGACTAGTTCACATAAGGAGCAATGCAAAAGAACTAAAGTCTGGAGATAAAGTAAAAATTATAATCATTAAAGAGGAAGAATAAAAATGAATAAAATTTGTACAAGTATAAAACAATCCAAAAAACTTATAGAATTAGGGATTGGGATGATGATTCTCCTTGTATCAACATCATGTGACGGAATTGAAACGGAAAGTAATGTCCAGACGAAAGAGGAAAAAGAATGCAGAGACACCATTCAAATTTTAAGAGGCTATAAAGTGGTCGGTGATAATGATATAACTGTAGAGAAGATTATCATGGGTGGACATGAATATTGGGCTGTATGGGGACGACTTGCTGGTGCTCCTGCTGTATTACATGATGAAAATTGCCCATGTAAACAAAAATAAATGTAATATTATGAATAAAATTTGTACAGATATAAAACAATCCAAGAAACTTATAGAACTTGGAATTGATATTAGTACTGCTGATATGCATTACTCTACTTGGACAATTTTGAATGAAGGAGAATATATTTTATCTCCAAATCAAGGAGAAACAATAGAAAAACTACAAGAAGATTATGGAAATCAGATTATTCCTGCTTGGAGTCTTACTGCTTTGCTTGAAATATTACCAAAATTTATAGGAGATTATGGAAAATGTCTTTATTTTGATGTAGGCGGGTATTACTGTGCATATATGGTAGATGGAGATTTTATGATTACGATTAATGAAACCAATGCAGATAATCCGATTGATGCTTGTTACGAAATGATTATAGAACTTAAAGAAAACAATATACTATGACACAAGAAGAAAAAGCAAAAGCCTATGACAAGGCTTTGACAAGAAAATTAAAAATGATAGACAATAAGGTCGATGATTTTGAAGATAATGCAATTCCCAAAGTGACACTTACTGATGATTGTAATGATGAAGTGTTTGATTTGGATATGAGATGTACTGATTATGGTGAAGCAATGGATTTTTTCAATTAAATGATAAGATTATGAACTACGAAAAGAAATACAAAGAGGCTCTTGAAAGAGCAAAGAACTGTCTTAAAGATGGCACAATAACCAATACTGCCAAAAGTTATATTGAAGAAATCTTCCCAGAACTCCGTGAGAGTGATGAGAGGATAAGGAAAGGAATTGTAAAAATGATATACGACATTGCTGGCGGCTTCCCATTTGAAAAGCACGGTATCATAAAGAAGGAAGCACTTGCTTGGCTTGAAAAGCAAGGGGAGCAGAAGTCTGTTGATAAGGTTGAATCAAAGTTTAATGTTGGCGATTGGATTGTAAACAAAAGGCATTCTTATCTTATTGCAGATATTGATTATTTGGATAATAGATATTTGTTTGAAATTGGTGGTTACACTCATGAACAAATGAATTGGGAATATATAAAAAATGCTGATGAGCATTATCATCTTTGGTCTATCCAAGATGCAAAGCTTGGTGATGTGCTTGTAACTAATAGTGATATTGTATTTTTGTTTAAGTTTTTAGACGAAGAAGGAACAATATCTTACTATTCTTGTTGTAATAAAAATTCTGGGGCATATTTCCCTAAGATTAAAGAACGTTTATGCGACCAAGATGTTTATCCAGCAACCAAAGAACAACGTTACCTATTGTTCCAAAAGATGGAAGAAGCTGGGTATATGTGGGATGCTGAGAAGAAAGAGTTAAAAGAATTAAAGAAGGTTGAGCAGAAACCTGTTGATAAAGTTAAATCAAAGTTTAAGATTGGTGATTGGGTAACATTTACAAGGAACGATTCGTCAAGGGAATTAATGTTTATTTATGACATAAGGGATGGTAGATACTACTTCGACGATATGTGTCACTTTTCTTGGTCTATTACTATTAAAGAATGTGATTCTAAGTGCCATCTTTGGACTATCCAAGACGCAAAACCAGGTGATGTGCTTGTAGATGAAGATATTAACGTAATAGGAATATTTGAAGGTATTGAAGGAATGTGTTGGCATTCTAAATTCTATTATAGCAACACTACAAAAGAATTTTATGGCATAGAATGTGGTGGTTCTCATCAAAAAGAATTTGCAAAACCAGCCACTAAAGAACAATGTAATTTATTATTCTCTAAAATGAAAGAAGCAGGTTACGAATGGGATGCTGAAAAGAAAGAGTTGAAATTGCTTATAACTAATGGGGGTGATTTTGATACAAAAAATTGTGAACAGAAACCTACTTGGAGTGATGAGGATGAGAGGATAAGGAAAGAGTTAATACAACTTATTAGTTGTATGCACGATGCTGACCACCGAAAGCATGATTGGCTTGCTTGGCTTGAAAAGCAGAAACCTGTTGAGTTGAGACAAGATAATGTTGAAGAACTTACAGAGTTTGAGTGTGCTATGATGCATATTGGTGGTTCATTCTTTGGGAAGAATGCTGGGTTAGATCCGAATGATACTACGGTAATAAAAGAACAAGCAAAACTTCTTACTGAAATGCTACCAAAGAAAGAGTGGAGTGAGGAGGATGAGAAAACGTTGACTGAAATTTTCTTAGTGGCAGCAAGAGCGTCATTGAGGAAAAGTACGCTCTTTGGGAAAAATTATGATTATATAAAATGGCAAAACTGGCTCAAATCACTTAAACAAAGAATTAATTATGGCAGCAATTGATAAAATGTATGTACATTCGTACTATGATTTTAATATGTTTAGAAAATGGGTATTAGTCTATTATCCTGAGCTTATTTTCTATATGTATGATTTTGAACTCTCATATGATGAGTTTTGTAAAAATAAAGCACAGTGGTTGTCAAATACTAAAGCAATCATTAAAAGAGATTATGCACGGCTTGGAAAATTTGAACATCCTGAAGATGCAGTTATTAATTTAATTGAATATTACAAAAAGACTGCAGATTATGATTGTTCAAAGGTACAAGCAACTGAAGAGGTAGAATATTGCTTGGAACAATACGATAAAATGATTAATGGAACTCTTGAAGATAACTATTCATTTCCTGTTATGAATACTCCATTTTCAGTTGATAAAAAACTATTATGGATTTGTCCTGTTCCATGTGTTCGTAAGTATCTTGAAGAACATTGTGGACATAAGACTAAGTGGTATCATAAATTGTTTTGGAAAGGTAAAAAACACTTTTAATTATGACAAAAGAGGATAAAGAACTATTACTGAGAGACCTCTCAGCAAGATTGTTGTATGGAGTGGTTTGTTATTATGAAACAAGTGATACTTCTGAAACAATTTTTGGAAAACTTACATTTAGAGGTATAGAGTCATTCACAACTAATAAACCATTAGTAAGTGAAAAAGATAGCAATATGGTTTATTTTTACAAGGTAATATCAATCAAGCCATATCTTCGTCCAATGTCAAGTATGACAGAGGAAGAAGAAGATTTATTAGCCGAATTACATTGCTATTATATTAACAATGAATTAAGTTTTAGTTGCGGGCATTCACAAAATGATATTTTTGATGCTATTGATTGGCTTCTTGCACATCATTTTGACTATAGAGGACTTATTGAGAAAGGTCTTGCAATTGCGGTTGATGAAAGTAATAATCCTTATAAAGAATAAAGTTATGACGCAAGAAGAAAAAGATTTGATGTTAGATTGTGAAAAGCTCCTGAAAAATTGCAGGGAGTTGGAAAGAGAAATGAAAGCATCTAAGGAAGGTATAGATTTTCTGATTAATGAGTATAAAACCAATAAGCGCTATTTCAGATCTGAGCCAGGGAAGGTGACCATTGAAGATGTCATTAAGACCTGCTTTGAATTTGGATGGGCTTCTAAAAGGAACTTTGATTATGACGAAGGAAGAGTTAAAACAGAAACTGAAATTTCTTGAAAAAGAGGTGCAAAAGATTTGGGACAGGTCTTTTGAAATGCAAGATGGTTGGAATTGGTATAAGAATAATCCAACATTAAAGGAATGTATTGAAACTGAAAGGGAATACAAGTTAATTCAAGACTACACCCTTAGACCTCAAGATGATTTTGGGGATTTAATTCCTCTTGAAGATTTTGTTGAATACTGTAAAAAAGGATTTTTCAGTGATTATGACGGCAGTGGTGTATATGTCACCAATAGTGAACAATCGGACATATATATTAATCCAACTGACATATTGGCAGATAAATATCGAAAAGATTTCACACACGTAAAATGGTATAATAAATAAGAGAATTATGAAGCAAGAAGATAAAGAACTATTATTGAAAGACCTTTGTGCAAGGTTGCCGTATGGGGTAATTGTATCTGTTACTGACGGAACTATCAAATATGACGCTTATATTGAATCTGTTAGTTATAAAAATATACAAGTTTCACCTGTTAGTGATTCTAATTTTACTGCATATACTTTTTATAAAATAAGTGAAATCAAGCCATATCTTCGTCCAATGTCAAGTATGACTGATGAAGAAGAAGAAGAATATAACTCACTTAATGGTTATGAGAAAGGCTTATTTCCATATACAGAAGAATCATTTGACTGGCTCAATAAAAATCATTTTGACTATCGCGGTCTTATTCCAAAAGGTCTTGCTATCGAAGTAACAAAAGAAAACAATCCGTATAAATGATAAAGGTATGGAAGCACTTAGAGAATTTAGAGGATACCTAAACGGAAGATTATTATACACATTTCCGTTACAGTGGGTGGATAATATTAAATCAAAGGATGGTGTGATAACTGTATATTATTACGACGAGATGCAATATAACACGGAAACCGGAGGCGCACCTCTTGTTGAAATAAAGGTAGATGAAATTGACATTAAGTAAGGTAACTATATACAATTAGACCCAAATTTAAAATTATTAAAAAATGAACAGTGAAAAAGCATTAAGTTGGATGAAGAATCACATTCTTAAAACTGTATGTGATGATTTTGCATATTCCTATTATTGGAATGGAAAATATATAGGAAAGTTATATTCTAATGAAAGATGGACTGAGGAAGCATTTATCAAGGATTTTGAGAATTGTATATTTGAATTGTTTTAATGTGACACAATACTATAAGGTCAAATAGTATATAATTACCTTAAGTAATTTATTTTATGAGTAAAATTTGTACCTCAATTGAACAATCCAAGAAACTCATAGAGTTAGGGATTGATGTAAATACTGCGGATATGAGTTATCATCCAATAATGGATATTGATACAATGGATTTTACTAAGTATTTAGATATTCCAAGTGTCATTCCTTTCAGTGAAGTCAAAAATTCTAAAGTTGCAATGTTACCAGCATGGAGTCTTTCTGCTTTATTAGGGTTGATGCCATTCCATATTATAGAAAATAATAGATTTGGATTTTATCAAGTTAAAGGTTACAATAAACAAGGAGAAACATATCGTTTTGGTTATAAAACTAATAATGATTCTTTTCTATTTGAAACTTCTTGGCATGACGATGTAGTCGATGCAGCATTTGAAATGATTTGTTGGCTAAAAGAAAATAATAAGATATGATTACCGAAGATTATGTATCTTATGAAGTAGCAAAACTTCTCAAAGAGAAAGGGTTTGATAGTCCCTGTATGGGAAGATATTCAGTTCGTTCCAAGGAGTTTCATTTGGATTGCACAAAGATGTGCAATAATGGAGGATTATTTGAATGTGCCGCTCCTTCACAAGCAATGGTAATGAAGTGGTTGAGGGAAAAATATAATATCTATATTAGCATTCAGCCCGATTTCCTAAGTGATAAAGATTACAAGATGTGTTGGTGCTGGTCTGCCAATATTTTGCATGATAATTGTATTACTACAAAAGGTTATCAATGTTATATAGAAACTTACGAAGAAGCAGCAAATTCAGCAATAAAATATTGTCTTGAAAATAAACTATATGATTAAACAGCTGCTTTTTACAAAAAATGAAATGATGTATTAGAGTCTTTTATATAACAATTTCAAAAAACTTAAACGAAAATAAATTATGACAACAGAAGAAAAAAATTTGCTATTTATAGATTTGTGTAATAGAATACATTATAAAACAATATGTACATCAAAACAATTCGATAAAAGTATTCTTGTTGGTATGGATGATGATGGGGCAACATTCAGTCGCATAGATTGTTTAGGCCAAACCGTATATGAATTACTTGATATAATAGAATTTGATGTTAAGCCTTATCTTCGTCCAATGTCTTCTATGACAGAGGAGGAATACAAAGAATATAGAAATATTGACAATCTGTCATATTCTTGTCCAATAGATTATGCACATATTCCTGCTTCAGATAGAATAGATTGGCTCAACGCTCATCATTTTGACTATCGCGGGCTGATTAAGAAAGGTTTGGCGATTGAAGTAACGGAAGAAAATAATCCTTATAAAAAATAAAATTATGACACAAGAAGAAAAACAACTTTTATTAAAAGACCTTTGTGCAAGGTTGCCGTATGGAGTAAAAATATTACATGAAGGTTGGAACTATGAATGGGATGATGTATTATATACTGTTGAAAGAGTTGTAGGTATTGATGATAAACTCATTTATACCAAAGTAATTGATACACACAATGGTGAAGAATATAGAGATGATAGTCATTCTATTGATACATTTGATGACAAATTGTTTCTTCGTCCAATGTCAAGCATGACGGAGGAAGAGAAAAAGGAATTTATTAACTATGCTGGTTATGAAGTTGAAGAATCTATAAACGGAAGACATTATGAATATTATTTAAAAGATTTTGTCGGCACAGTAGAAAAACCTATTGCAAATGATGATGCTATTGATTGGCTTAATGCTCATCATTTTGATTTTCGTGGATTAATTGAAAAAGGCTTGGCAATTGGAGTAACAGAAAATAATAACCCTTATACCTTATAAATGAAATGATAATGGAAAATATTTTTAAAATACCTAAGATAATAAATAATAAACTTCAATATTTTGTTGATAATAAATTTGTTGGCAATGTTACTGTTGACCAAGTAAATAAAATTAGAGAAAATGTTATTGAAAATATCATTAAAAATAAAGATATTTCTATTCTTGGTAGGTTTTATTTTGTTGGTCATAAAGATTCTAATGATAAAATGGGAGAAGAGATTAAGATAACTATGGACATATGGGGAAACTTTTCTGATTTACCTTGGGAAATGAATCATGTCCGTAGAAGTATGATGCGTCTTATGCGCATTGGACGTAAATATTCTGATCTTTTATATAACTTAAAAAAACAATGAAACAAGAAGATAAAGAACTATTACTTAAAGACCTTTGTGCAAGGTTGCCGTATGGGGTAATTGGCTTATATACTTGGAAAAATAAAAAGTCTTATAATAGAGAATTAACGGGCAATTTATATGATGAATTAAAATCGTCATGGAACTCAACAGAAGATAGTCAATTCTTACCCTATCTCCGTCCTTTGTCAAGTATGACAGAGGAAGAAGAAATATTTTACAATATTAAATATCCTTATCTTAAAAATTACGAGCAAGTGGATTGGCTTAATAAGAATATGTTTGACTATCGTGGATTGATTGGGAAGGGTCCTGCATTGGAAGCACCAAAGGATATGTATAACAATAAAATGGAGAATAAGTTATGAAAAAAGAAGATTACATGAAGCTGACTAAAGAGAGATTGGCTGAATTATTAGTAGAAAGAGATTCCCAGCCTGTTATCCCTACAATTATTGGTAACAGTCATTTATCATGTTTTGAAGGTGGGCCATGTACCAATCCTCTTCATGATTGTATAAATTGCCCAAGAAAAACTACTGGTGGTAGTTGGACATCAACACAAACCATATCAACTACAGATAATAAAGCAACGGAGGGATAGATTATGATAATAGTAATTATAGGGATTATATTAATAGTGTTCGGGTTTATTTTAAATTGGAATGAGGTCTCTGGCATAGATATGATATTTGCTATATTTGGTACTGCCTTCTTTATAGGAGGTTTGAAAATCACAAACCCAAGACCACAAGCAATAGATGTGTATCGTGGCAATACTACATTAGAGATTACATATAGGGATTCGATTCCAGTGGATACGGTTGTAGTATGGAGATAATTAAATAAGTAAATTATGAGTAAAGACATTGAAATTCCATTTGGAGCAAAAAACTCTGAATTAGTAGAAGCAACGTATTTCATTCCTGATGGTATGGAGGCAATAATTGAAGGTGATAAGGTCATTATCAGAAGGAAAGAAAGTGAGGATGAGAGGATAAGGAAGCGATTTATAATTACATCAATGTTACATTAGATGATAATGAAAATGCGAAAAAGGAAAAGTGGCTTGCTTGGCTTGAAAAGCAAGCACACGAAGGGAAAAAGTGGATATACGAAGATGTCTATCTTAAAGAAAAGGATGAGATGTTCCAAGACGGTATTGACGAGGTTGTAAACAACCCCGAAAAATATGGGTTACAGAGGCGTGTTGAGTGGAGCAAAGAGGATGAAAAGCTATTAGATGACGCGATACAACATATTCGTATGGCTTATACGGAAACAGATAGGGAAAAGGCCGTTATTAATTGGCTTAAATCTCTCAGACCTTAAAACAATCGGGAACAGAATAAAAAACAAGATGGAAAAGAAACAAAGAAACACTTGAAAAAATATGAATAGGCAAGAATTTAAATCTTTTGACGAATTAAAAAATAAATACGAAATTACATAATTTTTATGACAGTAATATATTCAAATATGTTAGATGATGATTGTAGGCTTCTACAAGAAATTTGGAAGAATATTCCAAACGTAAATCTTGTGGAGATTACATCAGAGTTAAATGATTATGAAGATATAGTTAATGAGGCTATATCTAATGAATCTGATATGTTGATATTTGCTGGTCATGGAACCACTAATGGTTTGTTATTTCCCGATTGGAATAGGGAAGAATATATTTTGCATGAAAATAATGTGAATTTAATTCATGCCACAACCGTTATATGCTCTTGGTGTTATGCGTCTTCATTTTGTATGAATCATAACTTACATTCTTTTGCTACATCAATGTTCATTTCTAATGTAAATGAAGCTTATGATAATTCAATATATGAATATGACCAAGAGCAAATTAATTATAACAATTTGATATTTTTTCAGCAACTCAATAAATTAATTGTTGACAATGTTCCAATTGATGAATGGGTTATGAGATTAGGTATTTATACAGATTTAGAAAATCCTTTAGATACATTTAATAGGCAGGGTTTAATATTAATTTAATATACAATAATTATGTTTGAAGTAGAAGGAAAATATACGTCAGCTTTAATCACAAATGACGATACAGAAAATGAGGCTTTACAGCAAATTTACTCAATTGTAAATAGTAAAGCTTATGATGGTTGTAAAATTGTTATACAGCCTGATTGTCATGCCGGTAAAGGTTCTGTGATAGGATTTTGTTGTGAACTTGGAGATTATGTAAGCCCAAGTACAGTAGGTGTTGATATTGGATGCGAAATTTCTATGCATATGTATGACAAAGCATTGCCTAAAGAAAAATATGCAGAATTTAATCATAAGATTTTAAATACCTGTGGTTGGGGATTTAATTTATCGCCTAAAAAAGAATATGAAGAGAAAGAGCTTTATAAATTCTTTTCAACAGAATTTTGTAAAGCCAAATCTCGTCATCCAAAAATATTTGGTAATTTGCCTGACATGGTTACTGAAAAATGGATTTCAGATATGTTAAATCGTATAGGAATGGATGCTAAAACTTGGTATTATTCAATTAATTCATTTGGCGGTGGTAATCATTTTTGTGAATATGATGAAGCAGATTCAGGGTTTGGGAAATACGGTGTTACTGTACACTGCGGTTCCCGTAATTTTGGATTGAAAGTCTGTAAATATTGGGAAAACCAAGCAAAAGGAGGAGCATTGTCAAGATCAGAAGTTAAAGAATTAACAAAAGAATTTAAAGAAACTTATATTAAAGAACATGGAAGAAAAAACATGGAAGGATTTAAAGATGCTCTAGATAAGTTTCTTGATACTAAAAAGGTTGGGCATATTGAAGGTTATTTACACGGAGATAATATGTATGGCTATTTCTGTGATATGTATGTGGCTTGTGTATATGCAAGATTTAATCATTTTGTTATTCATCGTGTCATAGATAAAATTATGAAACAATATGGGTGTACTTGTATTCATGAAATTGTTTCAACACATAATTATATTGATTTTGATTGTGACACACCTATTATTCGTAAAGGCGCTATTAGGTCATACAAAGGAGAGTTAATGCTCGTACCGTTTAATATGCGTGATGGTATTGCTGTTTGTGAGGGTTTATCTAATAGTGAATGGTTGAATTCTTGTGCACATGGCGCGGGTAGAAAAATGTCCAGGGCAAGGGCAAAGGAAAATATTTCATTGGATGAGTTTAAAGAGTCAATGAAAGATGTGTATTCTACAACGGTATGCAGAGAAACACTTGATGAGTCTCCTCAGGCATATAAAGACACTGATGAGATTAAAGATTTAATTCAAAACACGTGTAATATAAAACATATGATGACACCTAAAATTAATATTAAGGCGACAGACGAAGATTAATAAACATTTTACAAGTGATTATGCAAATATTTATAAGATGAGTACCACGGGAAAGTCTCAAACGTTAAATAAAATTCATTATTTTATATAAGATGGTTAAGAAAATTTTTGGTCATTTAAAAACAATATTGATACATAAATATTGGGTATTTATATATTGTTGTAAGTTGGGTATTCCTTTTAGAGGAGTTATTCATGATATGAGTAAGTTTTCATGGACAGAATTTTCTGAATCTGTGAAATATTATCAAGGCGGAAAAAAATCACCTATACCTGTTATTAAAGCAGAAAACGGTTATTCAAAAGCCTGGCAACATCATAAAGGACGTAATAAACATCATTATGAATATTGGACAGACAATTATGACTTGGGAACAACAGCGATTGAGATTCCTGAGAAATATGTTAAAGAATTAGTCGCTGATTGGATGGGAGCAGGTCGTGCATATTGTGGAAAAAGTTTTACTGTTGATGATGAAATAAAATGGTGGAACAACTGTAAAGATGCTAAATTTATTCATCCTAAAACAAAAGAAAAAATTGCTGAATTGTTTAATAAGTTAAAAAGTATGTAATAAAATTTTAGAAATGGAAAATTACAAGAAAAAATATGAAGATGCTCTTGAAAGAGCAAAAATATGTCATAAAGATATGAGCAATCTTGATGGAGTAATAGCAAATATGGCAAAGGATTTCTTCGAAGAAATCTTCCCCGAACTTAGGGAGAGTGATGATGAGAGAAATTGGAAAATATTAAAATCAATGATACATGCCAATGTAGCAGATACCATATTTAATTATTATAAGTTAAATAGAAAAGACTTTGAATTATGGCTTGAGAAACAAAAAGAAAAAATTGAACGTTTCAATGATGCGGATGATTGGAAAGGTGTTCAGGGATACTGTGACTTTGATGCGCCTCCAAGACCAGAAATGATTTAGTTATGATGAAATAATGTAAAAATTATGATAACCATTGCAATTATACTAGTTATTATGGTAATTCCTTTAATAGGTATTACACTTTACCTGTTTATGAGAAATAATTATGTCTATGAGTTTAAAAAGAAGCTTATAGAGGAGAGTTATAATATATTGCATAAACATCTATGGTCATTTGATATTCTACACACTACTGATGAGGAATTTCAAAACCATATAGATGAAAATGATAAGTTGCGAAAGATATCCGATAGTATATCTAGTATATCCTATAATAAGATGCTTTTTAGTATTAAACCATTAACATCTAAGTATTGGCTAGATAAAGAGCAATTAGAATTTTTAAGCAGGAATTATGTATGAATAAAGACAAAATTGAAATAGATTGCTTTGAGGATGCAGCTTTACGTTGGGCAGAAATTCACCACGAGGATAAGGACATTAAACAAGCACTTTATGATGCTGTCCTATTTGGTGTTCAGTTGATGAAAAACCGGATAATGGAAGATGCATTGGAATCACGGGTAACGATTACGAGTGGTGGATTATTGTTTGATGATTTACGCACAGAAGATGTTGATTATGCTGATAAAGTTAAATTAGTAATCGCAAGTGAAGAATAAACAATGACAAGAGAAGAAGAAAGAAAACAAGCAGCAGAAAACGCTCATTTGGATATATACGAAAAAGCAATAGATACCTTTATTAGAGGTGCTGAATGGGCTGATGAACATCTAAGAAATGATGTAATTGGGGTGGATTCGATATCCTATGTAAGAAATATACTGATTGGTAAGTTCTGCAATATTGCAAAGAAGAACCCGAATAAAACATACGATGAAGTTCCAGAAATGAAGGAAGCATTTGAAATAGCAGATATGTTTGATAAGGCTTGTGAATTTGCTGGATATAAATTTAACGAAGAAACGGGAATATATGAAATAAAATAATAGAAAAATAAGAAATGATTACTCTGTGTTTTTTAATCATTGGTATTGTTGCTTCTTTCATAATCATCGGTTCTATCTGGTGTTATAAGAAAGAAAAACGAGATTTCAACAACGGATTTTGTCCCTACTGTGGAAATAAGTTAGTACATTTTGACGATGATTCACAGGGAGGACAAGGTTGGCGCTGTAATAGTTGTGATTATGTAGCTTGGATTTCGTGGTTTAAGGGCGATTGAAAAATGAATGTATTAATTCATCACAATAAATGGCGTAGGTCAGAATCCTATTGTATTATTATGAACGACGGATTGGGAATTGTATCACTACAAATTGATAAAAGCGAACCCCAGGCCGGTTGTATCTATAATTTATCGGTTCATATATCAAGCCGTAAGCAAGGAATTGGGAATGAATTACTTAAATATGTAGAAAACTTTGCTAAATCACAGAATCTAAAGGAAGTCTATCTTACTGCAGATAAAGGTTCATTTGTATATGATTGGTATATACGACATGGGTTTGAGCCTGATAAATCGAGACAAAACGAAGAAGATGAATATTACAAATGTTTAATTAAAAAAATATAAAAAGCAATGAAAAAATTTATTTTAATGTCAGTATTTGCATTATTTAGTGCAGTATGCCTTGGACAAACAGCCAATGGTTTTATGAATTTTGGTAGGTATGAAGTCGTTGATTCACTTCCTCTAGAGAACATTATGATTCATTTTAATAAGGAGGTTGATAACGAAGACTTCATAGAGCTTGGTGATGGTGACTATCTTGCTCCGTTACCACACAAAGACAAAATGGTAGTTAGGTATAATGCTGATCGAACAAAGGCAATTATTATCTATAATAGTTATGCATTTGGACGACACCTAGAATTCGACGTTAAAGATGATGAGCGAAGAATTGTTTTCTACCATAAAGATAATAATATTTATTGCGGATATGTCTATGATAAAGTAGGCAAGGTATGTAAATATTTTGAATCTAAGAAAGAGTTCAATAGATTTATGAGAAGACATCCGGTATTTCATCCTAGATTTCAATAGGGAGAAATATGGGGAAACTTATAGGAGGGGAAGAAAATAAACCTTCCCCTTATTTCCTTAATTCTGAGAAATATCCCTCGTAGGATATTGTAGAAGTAAAATTTTAATAATAGTAAAATTTAACAATTAACAATGAAAAAATTAACTTAGAAATTTATGATTAGAATTCGAGGTAAGACACTTGAGATCTCTGGAGCAATCGACGAGAGTTTCGAATTTCCAGCACAAGGACAAAATTATTTTAAGGATAATTATAACCTAGATCTCAAGTAAGGAGGAAAATTAATGAAAACTAACTATCAGAATGCAGCAGCAACGGGATTAACGTTATTTGCAGCAATTATTGGAGGCCTCGCTGTATTTACTGGCTTAAACAAACTGATTAAAACCAAAAATATTACAGACGAGAAAATGAGTAATAAAATTAATGTAAACAATCCTAATCACACCAAAGAAAAGCCTGATATGAATAATGAAGTTGAAAGTGGTAATATAAATGAAAAACCAAGTTCATCACAAATACCAAGAAATTATAAACAGGATAAGGTTGGTGAGGTAGGAAGTAAAGTAATTAGAGGTCTTCAAGTAGGACAGGCTGCAATATCTGGAACAATGACATTAGTAGCTGGTATTGCTACGGTCGCGGGCAGTATTAAAAAAATACTCGATCCAGATTATTATAAGGGAATGATGAATGATCCTTATGCAAGTACAGGATTTTTCGGATCTCAAATGATTCCGTCTTATGCTTATGGAGACTACCCATGGAATAAAAGACCAGATCCGGGCCTTCCATACAACACCCCAGTTTATAGAGGTCAGAGTAACGAAGGCGACGATATCTGGTGGGTAAGAAAGCAGAATAATGTTATAGAAGTTTGGTAAAATCAGAGCCTTACTTCACCATGGATCCTCCGACAGTTTAATTAGTAGTTAATTTAGAATAATTATAGAATAATCTAATATAAGTTAATAAATGAAAACTCACGTTTGTTTTGTGTCGTGAGTATAAATTTTTTATTCGTATGATATATATGTTTGGAAGTGGTAGTTTTAAAAATGGAGAAAAAGCAGTTAAGATAGGATTTACCGAAAATAAAGATGAACGAGAATCTGCATATTTCCTTCATAATCCACTAGGACAATTTCTTGGGTGGAGAGAAGGAGATAAAAAATTAGAATTAAAACTACACCTACGACTTAAAGATTTCAAAGAAACTTTCCTAGATGAATGGTTTTATTATGAACCACCCGTTTTGGATATCTTTAATGAAACAGAAGAACAAATTAATGAGTGGCTTTGGAAGAATAAAGACGATATATTCTATTCGCCAACGCTTCCTACATTTGGCTCGTTGAAATGGGAGATATTTATGGAACTTAGAGAAATCTTTGATAATAAAAATAAACCCGTCTTAGGCATAAAAACCTTAAGTATGGATGAAATATAAATATACTTAGTTATGAAAATAAAAGAAGCGTTTAATGTTGGAGAAGGAACCGGAAAATTATGGTTCATGTCAGATATTCATTATAATCATGCAAATGTTATAAAGTTCAATAACAGACCGTTCAACAATGTATGGGAAATGAATAACTATATAGAAACTGAACTAACAACTAAAGTTCAACCCAATGATATTCTCTTTGACTTGGGAGATCTTTTTTGGAGAACTAGTGAAACAAAGATGAAAGCAATAATAGAACAGGCCGGACCAAAAGAGTGGTATAAAATTCTTGGAAATCATGATAAACATGATGTCTATAGAAAATCTTATATAGGCTCTTTATTCACCCTACTATCTGACATTCTGGAAATTAGTGTAAATTATTGTGGAAAGACCTATAATCTTGTTTTATGTCACTACCCAATGATTAGCTGGAATGGAAAATCTAGAGGAACATTTGGGGTGTTTGGTCATACTCATGGGAATATAGATTGGTTAAATAAAGAAAGTCCTGATCTAAGAGTTGATATTGGATTTGACGGAGGATTAGCCAAGAAAACGGGATCTTTCTTAATAAGTTTTGAAGATATCTATAATCACATGAGAGAAAAGGCAGGAGATGCTAAAAATTTTATGGACTATGTACAAAAAAACTGTAGGGAATTATAATAGAATCCTTTCAATTCCTTATAGATGTATATATATATAATTGCATTATCATAGTATATTATTTTAAAAATTAATCCGTGAGGAAACACGTTCGAGAGAATAAGTTTCCTCTTTTTATTTTTTCCTTCTCATATCCTCCTAAAGCCGTTAAATCAAAACAAAATAAAAAAGAGTATCAGCAAATATATGAAATGCTGATACTTTTTTTTTTAAATCCAATTCCTCACTACTTTATCCATTAAATAACATCGATGATTCTGCCAAAAATTATCTATTTCTTTGAGGTTTCTTATAGATCCTTTACCTACATAGAATCGACTGCCGGCATTTAATCGACCAATAACTGCTCCCAAAAAGTCGACATTATTTTTTGGAAATTTAATACATATTTTTTCCCAAACATCGGGTTCCGGTTGTTCAAATTTAGAAACCGGATATAATTTTATATCTGTAGGACTATCTAACAGTTCTAGACATTTTTTTGTAGTTATTCTCGGTTTCCTGCATAAGATGTTGGATACATGATTCCAGATATCTAAGACCTTATAACAACTAGGATCTAGAATTTTCAAATATATTATTACTCGACACCTATAGC
>Ga0310696_10002420_pt1 | contig 24729 bp, 48 predicted proteins | sample AusTroGonzalo_MG_4_FD_203885 | JGI IMG/M metagenome (GOLD analysis project Ga0310696, IMG submission 203885) | Bovine rumen microbial communities from tropical cattle in Woodstock, Queensland, Australia - Gonzalo_02 (v2) (version 2) | ecosystem: Host-associated > Mammals > Digestive system >...
TAAAGATATTCCAAACTCATCAATAAACATTTTCTTAAGTACACTTAATAATCTATCTTTTCGATTATTAACTAAAACATCAAAAAAATATTCTGATACATAAAAATCTATATCTATTTTATATAATTTTGGGCCAATCTTAATAACTTCTATAGGATCTTTTCTAATTGTACTATTATAAATATCAAAATTTACTTTATTTGATATGTACTTACCTAATAATTTATTAAATTCTGTATATAACTTTGACATGCTAATCATTACTCAATTTTAATAAAGCACATAATCTATAATAATTATCTTCATCTAATAAATAAACAAGTCTTTTATTAAGATAATCTATGGATTTATAATCAACACCAAAATATTCTAGCATATAATCTCTAATTTCATCTAAATCTTCTATACTATTACTATCCGCTTTTACTCCAAACTCCATATAAATACAATAATAAAGTTTTCTAGTCTCTTTTTCTGTATACCCATAAACCTGTATATGTAAATTATTACGTATATCTATAACTTTTAATATAGATTTTAATAATAAAACCCTTACATGATCAGTATTCTTTACCATAATAACTCCTAATAATATATTAAATATTAAGATAAAAGTAAAACCAAATCTATAAATATAATTATCTATATATATTTTACTTCTCCTTATGTACTAATTTTAAGTAATGAATATAATCTATATATACTATCTTCTTTTAATAAATAAACTAGCATGTCCTTACAATAGTTCATCTTATGAGGTATAAGACCAAAATATTCCTCTATATATTTCTTAACTTGATCCGTATCCTCTTTCTTCTTAAACTCAGAAATATATATAGTATAAAATAATTTACCCGAATTCTTATCTGTATACCCATAAACAGATAAATGTATCCGACTATCTATCTTAATATTACTAGATAAATGCCTCAATAATAATACTCTAACTCTATCTGTGTTCATTATCTGTATTCCTTTCTAATTACTAACTTTAATAAGCGCTAATATTTTATATAACTTATCCTTACTAATAATAAATCTATATGTAAATCCTACCTCACGTATGTTATTTTTATATTTACATTCAACCTTATCTCTATTTATACCAAATTCATTATATAAAACATCTTCTAACATATTCTTCTTATCACCATAAATCTTTATATTCTCAGATTTAGTCTTATTAGGTAAACAATATAAATGTATATAAAACCTATAACTACTACTGTTAAAAACAAATAACTTTAAATCTAAATTCTGAAAATACATTCCTCTATATGTAAAACCTAATATCCTACTCATATAATTAAATAATATATCCCTTTTCCTATCTAATCTCAACATACCTAATACCTCTTATCTATAAATAAAAAATTAATTTAATACAAAAAATTCTCACAAATGTCTAATAAAAATTAAACTAATATACTAATTCACTAAAATAAATACGTTCTATATATCATAATACAAGTACTTATTAACTAAAAAAATATTTACTTGTTATACCTATTCTGGATTTTATACACACTGATAAACAAAGATTCTATTCCCTTATATATACAAATTATATAATAATAAATCGGCCAACAGTCAATATATAAACCAAATTAACTTTTAATATTAACTTAAATAAAATATAAAGGAAAATAATTAAAATGTCTATATTAACTAAAATCGAAGACAAATCTTTAGCTGCAAAAACACGTAGCGAAAAGATCAATAAAGGTGTAGCACATGCAGCTAACGTATTGCATGAATCTACATTAGGTAAACGCTGCCCTAACCTGCTTAAAGGAATCGAATCAGAATCCAAAGAAGCAAAATATCAAGCTGCTACATTAGTCCAATTACTGGAAAATACAGCTGATTACGTACAAAAAGAAACAGGTATGAACATCTTAACAGAAGCTGACTTAGGTAATGCTTCCACAAATGCTGTGTCTTTGTTAAGCCCAGGTGTTGCCTCCTTGACACCTAAGGTTGTTGATATCGTCAATGTCTTTTATCCTACGATGATTGCTAATTACGTAGCTGATATTCAAGCATTGGATCGTCAATCAGGACAGATCTTCACGATTAAGACACGTTACAGTCAAGAAGCAGCTGGTGTAGAAGCCGGTGATATCGTATTTGAGAAGCCAACAGATGGAACATACTCATCTGAATATATTGGTTATCCGAGTGCAGAAGCTGCAGCAGAAGTAGCTGTTGAACCATCCACTCCTATGGGAGATGTTGAAGGTGCTACAGTAAAAGTACGTGCAGGTTCATTCATTGTACGTTTGGCTGGTAAAGAAATTGCTCGTGATTATGGTAATGGATCAGCTGGATTAGACGGTGTAAACAAAGGTAAATACAATGTGATCGGTCGTGGTGTTGCCGGTACAGTAGATGCTCAAACGGGTGCTGCTGAATTGAAGTTAGACGCTACAATGTATGCCGAAGCTATTGATGCTAAATTAGCATTGACCTTCGAAGCTGCAGTCGATACAGAAACCGATGTTGATTTGATCCGTAAGATTCAATTCGATATTCCTAATCAACCAATTTTAGCTAAAGAACATCCATTAATGAGTTCCTATTCTGTAGCTGCTGGTTTAGTGATGAATGCTCACTTGGCCATTGATACAGACGAATTGATCTCAAATCAATTAGCTGGAACAATTCGTTGGGAACGTGATTTAGCATTGGTTAAGGCTGTAAATGCCGCTGCTACATACAATCCTGATTTAACATTTGACTGTGCTGCAAACGGTGAAAACTTAACACTTCAAATGCGTTATAGTTCATTCACAACAACGATTTCTGCTGCTCGTGGTTATATCCAAGAAACAGCTGGTCGTGGTACAGTTGATTTCATCATCTGCTCAGCCAAGAAAGGTTTGACAGTGATTGAACAGATCGAAGGGTTCAAAGCAGCTCCAGAAGCTAAGAAACCAATTGGTCCGTATTTGGCTGGTACATTACGTGAAGGTACAATCTCTGTGATTGCTGTTCCTTATAGTAACGTAATGGGTGAAGACGATGTAATCTTCGGCTTCAAGGGCTTCCAATTAGGTGATTCTGCTGTAGTATTAGCAGAATGGGTACCTTTGTACTTCACACCAACATTCCAAGCTCCAAACTTGAAGAACCATAAGGGTGCTTTGTCATTCTATGATTTATTCATCAACAAGCCAGAATACTTGGTCAAAGGCGTAATCAAGAACTTCAACATTGCTTAAGTTCATTGGTTAGAATCCAAAAGAGACTCCTGGGTAATTTGCCTGGGAGTTTTCTTTTATTTGTTGTGAGGGAGAATGGTTGATAAATAGAAAAAGGACTAGATAGTGTTAGTACCTAGTCCCCGACATTATAAAAAGTTAATGCAAAGCCATGCTTCCGTTCATAACCATGCTCTATATTCCTCTTAGAAAAGTATATAGAGTAATAGTATCGGTGGGATGCGGTTTACTAGGGAATAAAATAAAGAATATACGCGTTCAACAATCATATATCCAAGAAAAAAACCTAGCAGCATAGCCTTTGAAGCCCTTGCATAATGAGCTTGAAAGGAGTCCACCTATTTACATAACACAACATACAACATTAAAAAGAGTATATCATACTTATGCTGTTTATAGGTTTATTTACATATAAACAATATAATTATAATATATTTATTTATAAAAGTAAAGCAGTTTTTAAGTATAAAAAAAGGGCTAGACTAAATAGCCTAACCCTTATATAAGTAATGTATACTATTAATTAGTATTCATAGCGCAATGTAGCAAAAACACATGCACCATTATCACCTTCAAAAGCTTTTGTTTTAGCATATTTTACGGCAACAGGAGCTTGTAATTCTACATCATCTTCACCTTCAACACCCGGAACAATCATACCTGCTGCAGAAGAAGATTCTTCTTCAACCATAGCAGCAATATCTGCGAATGTAATAGGATCTACAGGTAATTCTTCAGCATTATATTTCTTAGCTGTTAAATAAACGCTATATACATCTGCACCAGAAGCTGAACCTGATTCTTCCGTTGTATTAACTGCAACAGAAGCTGTTACAACTAAATTTTCTGTTTTTACGATTTCGCCTGAAGCAATGATCTTACTCATGATATTATCCTTTTCATTTAATTAAACGCCTTATTAAGAATAACTCTTGTATACTCGGCGTCATTAAAGTATACTATATATAGAACTATTCATCTTCATCATAGTAATTATCATCATCATATACAGTATCTTCTGTATCATCAAAGTCATCATAAGCTTCGTCTTCTTCTGATTCATAACCTTGAATATCATCTAGATATAAACCTTCTGCGTGTGGAAATAAAATAGCAACACCATTTTCTTCAGTAAGGTTTTCATTTAAATCATCATCTACATTAATAGTTCCAACAGAATTAATTTCACTATCAGAAGCTAATACAACAGGTATATTACCATATTCTTCCATTGCATTAGACAATAATTTAATTAAATCAGATATTTTCGCGGTTTTGTATTTAGTCACTTTACACTCCTATTATTAAACTATTTATACATAGAATACCTTTTTTGTTTAATTCTACTAAATTATTTTACTTAATTTCATATAATTTATATAAAGCTAGTAATTTATTTATATCCGTAGTCTTAACAACAATAGTTATTCTATTACTTTTTCTCTCAATAACTTTACATCCATTGTTAATAAAGAATGGTTTAATAGCTTTAAATTGAGTATCTTTATTATCTGTATCTAGCGTTACTTTAAATACTGTATAATCTTTGCGTACCTTACCTAACTGAACAAAGGTAGACCATCTAGTATGCCGATCTATAAATTTCATTAGGGCCCGAGCATCGCCTTTATACTCATTTAAATTCATAATAAACCTCTTATTTTAGTACAGGATATAAACATACACCAATCATTGTTTCTTGTAAGCGTTTAATTTCTGCCATACAAGCATCATAAGTACGATAAGGTGTTGGTAAAATTTCACCATCTAATTCAATATACCACATTTTTATTCTCCTTCGTCTGTTTCTTGTTCTTGTTTAATATCTTGTGCCATGGCTAAACCATCACACAAGTCTGAATTAATGCTATCATACATATTATCTAATGTATCTGCGGCATCTGTAAAACCCGCTTCTCTCAAAAGTTTAGATGATTTTTCTAAGCTTTCCAATGCTTTATAAGTTTTCTGTATATTCATTCTATACTCCTTTCAATTAATGTTGTAAGCACCTTAATGCTTGTTTCTTAGATAGTCTTCTTGTATGACCATCATGATATTGTATAGTAATTTGAGAACTATTCTTAGCAACAATAGTTACAAGATTATCACCGTAATAGTAATGATCATCTATATCTATTTCTTCCCAAGCTTTTTCTTCACCACACCAATAACAAATATTATATTTACCCATATGATCCTCCTTATACTGTTTCAAAGATAGCAGTAAAGCAATCAAATATTTCTACAGCTAGTTCATGCATACTAACTTCAACATCATCTATTTCTGTATAGTATTCATCAATTTCACCATCTTGATAAAAATCCAACACCGTAGCTGCTTTCTTATTCATTGTTAACTGATATGTAAGATCTTCATTCATGTAAAATAATTTAGCATATCCTAAGAATTTACCATCCCAATCATATACTTTAATTACTTTCTTCATATTAAGCCTCCTTATCTAAATTAATATCCCCATAACGTTTAGCCAATGCTAGAGCAATGTTAATACATTTATTAAAGTTACATTCTAAATAACAAGCAAACATATTAGCCCATCTAGAATTATGACCCCATGTATAAAAGTCATCTGCTTCTTCCTTGGTCCATTGGAATAATTCTTCTTCGTTTAAGTTATTATCTATACACATACGTTTAAAGAAATAAACCAAGTTAGAAATACGACCAGTCTCTTCTGGACAACCCTCGTTTTCAATAAAGCTGTTTACATATTTATTTAAGTTGGGATACTGTTCCAATGTTTCTTCTTGATCTTTATATAGCTCTAACTTATTCATAATAATCTCCTCTGTTATCAAGTGGTGTATTAGCTAAAGCATCATCTTCAAGTATATCTTCTAAGCATTTATTTGCTTTCTTAATATCTTTGAATCGAATAGGATTACCATCAGCATCGCATAATTGCTCGTTACCATTAAAGATTGTATAGTATCCCTTATCCTTTTGCTTAACTACTTCATACATTTTTTATTCTCCTTCACCTTCTTTTTACATTTTATATTATTAATTTTATTAGCTACAAGGAATCCAAGCAAAAAACCTAACTCAATAAGTATTAAATTAAAAGCTATTACATTAGATCCATTTAAGTTAAAATCGAACATTATTTTATCTCCTTATACTTACTGGATTCATAAAACTTAAGATGTTCTGCCAGAGTTTTAGGTCTATATGTATCAGTAGCTACATTTCTATTTAAGAAAGCTGTAGTATTAATTTTATCCATATCATATCTTGCTTCTGCTATTAATTCACCCTGACCTACATTAGAGTTAGACAATGCTTTATGACACGTAGCAAAGTTCATTCCACCAAAAGGAGCAGGCCAAAAGCTTACTACTTGTGTTCCTTCTTGATTAGTAAAGATACCATAATCACCTTTGCCATCCTCTGCTATAAAGACTCTATTACCATCTGTTTGAGCTTTACGCATAATTTGTACTGTTAAACTATTCATGACCATACTCCTTCCAATTCTTAACTATATGTTCATAACACGTAATTATATCTTTAGCGACATCCTGAAAATCTGTATCTTCATATAAGAGTAGCTCAGATATACATACATCACCAGTCTTTTTATTATATACTTGGTTAAAGTCTATATCATAATCTGTTTGCATTATATTATTAACAGCTTGATATCCAACTTTAATTGCTAACCTAAACCCATCATCATAGAAACGATCTTTTACTTCACAATCATCGTCTCTAGTCCAACCCAATACAATATATAGGTTTTTATTAATAGGTGTATCTTCCATTTCTTTTTTAGCGAAATGATAACAGCCACCTTCTTCTTTACGCTTTACTAAATCTTCAGCTGCTTCTTTTAATTGTTTAGCGAATTTAATTTCATCTAACATAGTTATACTCCTTTCTTGTTAACAATTGCTTCAGTAGCGGTATATAATGCATTACGCGCTTCAGCCTCTGTATTACATCTATAAGTAATAGGATTATCAGAGGGTTTACCTAATGCATAAAACCACTTACCTTTTTCTTCATCACAAGCGGTATATTTAGGATAAGGTTCCATATACCCAAGAATCTTATTCCCATATTTAACTACTCGTCTATCAACACCATAGTCAGTATGTTGAATAGTACTTTTTAATATTTTCATAGTTATTCTCCTTCAATTAATTATATTTCATTAATAAACATTCTTGCAATACTTTTAAGCATCTAGCTAAATAGATGTGGTAAGGAACAGATGTACTCCTATCCCATCTAGGCATTTCTATATGAGCCGCTTTAATATAAGCCCAGAAAAAGTCATTTTCCTTCTCATCCTCAACTAATAAGACACTTTTCTTATCACTCCAAGGATTACCCGGATCATTAATAGTTCGGAACCGCGCAATGTAATTAACCATTTTAGCTATTACTACATTAAAGTTTCCTTTTATATTCAAGGACTTAAGTTTATTCCAATTAGCATTTAAGCTTTCTCCATGATCAGCTAATAATACTTCAATAGGACAGATTAACTCAAGTTGTTCCTTTAATGTTGGAGCTTTAAATATCTTTTCGAATGAAGTACCATCTTTATGCCATAATCTATAATAATATGGATTAAGCATCTTATCCGGTTTCTTTGCACTGGCTATATTATATACAACCTTTTTTAAATCGAATAATAACATTTGTTTAGCAATGCGTTCATTCGTAAATAGTCTATGGATTGTTTTATTTTTAAGTATATTAGATATAGTTAAAGGATAAACAGCATTTAATGCTATATGAACTCTAGACCAAGTAATATACTCATCTGGTAATGTAGCTAGATAATTACCATCTTGTTTAATTCTATTTATAATAGATACATCTGTATAGTTATTAACGTTCTTACGATCTCTTTCCGAACAAAACTTATGCCATTCAGTATTATTTCTAAGATTTAATGCTTCTGTAATTGTTGGTAGTAATTCTTTCATTTCAACTACTCTGCCACCTGAACTACAAGAGCAATAATCAAATACTAAACGCATTACATTAGCAAAAGCTTTAATATCTTGCATCGTATATTCTCCTTCATAGCGTATGCAATTACTTAACTTAAAGGTGAGTTCATCTAGGATGTCGCCCACCTTAGGTTTTTATTTTTTAGTATCGGTATTTAACAGTATGTTGCTGTTCATAATTATTTAAGTCAGCTTCATCAATAGCTTGTGCTAAAGCATGAATATTCCAAGACGGATCTTCTGCTTCTGATTCACCAAAGTTATCAACAACCCAATCATAAATGAATGCTTCTGTTCTGCTAATATCCTTAGGAACTTCATACTCATCTGTATCAATAATTTCTTCAATTTTATTATTAACCATAGTTATACTCCTTTCAATTAAGGATTAAATAACAGATTCTTTAAAGTAAAGTTTATCTCCACCATCCAAGTTAAAATCGTATGATTGATGATAACCTGCACAGTTTACATAGTTACTAAATACTTTACCCATATTCTTAGTTTTGCCCGTATGTAAGATCGTTACACCATCCTTACTAATTACACGAATATAACCAGACTTTTTATAGAAATGCTTAACATTCGTTCTATTGACCTCTACGGCATCAGAAAAGTCTGTAGTAGTCTTCCATGCTACTTTCTTAGTTTTCGTCGCTGTAAGACTTGTTTCTGGCTGATTCTGTGTATCTTTTGAAGCTGTATCCTCTTTAATTTCAGTTATGGTATAAAAACCTTTAGCCTTTTTTTGACGTTTAACCCATTCTGTTGCTTCTAATTCTGTAGAGAAGTCTTTGAACTTTTCTATATTATCTGTTTGTGTTACTTTGAACATATTTTATTCCTTTCTTTAATGTTGTTGTGTTATGATGACATTATAAATATAGTGCTATTTTTCCGTCATCTAATAAAAGATAGCACATTTCTACAAAAAAGTAAAGCCTTTTTCTAATTAATTTAGATTATTCTTTATCTTCTTTGACTTTCGCTCTAGAAAAATCTAAACAATTCATACAGTTAGCTGATATACGTTTTGTTATCTTTACTCCTGTAATATTTAGTTCTTTTTCCATAGCTGGTAAAACAGTGTTTTCAATATAATACTTAACTAAACTATCAGCTAATCTATTACAACGATAGTTACTACCATCATATGTAGTAATACCATATTTATTTAACCAAGGTTTTAAATTACCTGCTGTTAATGTATTAGTCCACATCTTAGCTGTTTTTATTTTAAGCTGTGTACGTAATCTATGATATGTACAAGACTTAGCATTACGATATCTAATCTTTTCTTCTTCATCCCATTCTTTACGAGGTTTATTAAAAAGACGATTACTGTAATCTGAACCATATGTACATTCAATATATTTTTTAGTTTGATGTTCTAATTCGGCTCTTGGTATTAATGTTTCTCTAGTCATGTTTAAATCCTTTCTTAATTAAATTCTTAAGTGCATACTGCCATTCAGTAGATTCTTGTAGCTTAACAATCATCTTATATTCTTCATCACTTATACCATTCTCCTTTAAAGCTATACGAATTAATTCAGTTAATTTATTCATAGCTTTTTGGGCATTATCTTTTTTATTTTCGACTAAAGCTGTAATAGCTTCAATCATAAGATCTTTATGTTCATTAAGCATTTGACTTTGTATCTTGAAATACAATTCTGTTAATGTAGTAATATCTCTATTCATATTATTCTCCTTTCAACGTTTTATAAAAACCATATGCGTCTTTTTTCTTTTTAAAAACTTCTGCTTTTACTGTAGAATTTTTTGATGTTTTATAAAAAACAACCCATAAAAACCAATTCATTATCTTTGATACATATGACTTTTCTGGTTTTCCACATTTTAATTTTTCCATTATTATCTCCTTTCAATCTAAATAAAATGTTTTAATTACTTTGTGTGAGATGATATTACCTTCTTCATCTATAGTATTCTTACTTACTTCAATATGTGAGTGCTCATCTTCTTCACCATTGTTGCTAATTAATTCTTTATAATGATTTACCTGTTTGAGTGCCTCTTCCAAAGTATCAAATTCAGAACCATAAGTAATATCACCTTCTCGATTAATACAATCGCAAGAATAATCTATTTGCATATTAAACCTCCTTACATATCATACTCATCGATATCATGCTGAGTTTGTTCTACAGCACATGATTCCACAGTATAATAATGCCATTCCTCTGCTCCTTCTGGTAAGTCAATAAATAAATTGTCTTCATCAAGAATAGCGTTGTGGCTATACTGCTTGTTCAATTTTGCTGCTGCGTATTCAGCTAATTCCCTAGTAGCACAACAATAGACAGTGCGGTTATCAAATTCCGGACTATCAGATTGATGTTGTTCCACTAAGTATACATAGTTATTTCTTTTCATACTATACTCCTTTCACTATTTATTAATATAATATTGATGTAATGCATCATACAAGACAAATGCTTTTTCATCTTGGGTATTCATTGGATAACCCATAAGTTTTCCAAAAGCTTCTTCTTGAGACGACAGTTCATTCCTTTTATTGGATCTAAACTGTTTCATTTTAGTAAATACAAGTAAAAACCAAGAAGGCAATATATGTTGTATTACTAATTCCGTATGTGTATCAAAGTCTTCGAAACACCATTCATTTAACCTAATATAACGTTTCACATCATCAATAGGGAAAGTGGATTCTTTGATATTCCATTGTTCCAAATACTTCTTTACTGATTGTGCATTATAAGATCGATTTTGTGCATCGAAGGATTCCGATTCACGATCTGTATCTCTAAGCATAAGTTTATCTAAGATTTCTTGATTAGTCATTGGTCATTCTCCTTTGTTTACTTAAGCAGCAAGCTCATCCAAATACTCTAAATAATCTCTAAGATATCTACTCCTAGATGGATGTTTTAATTTACGTAAAGCTTTTTCTTCTATTTGAGAAGCTCTTGTAGAACTTATACACATAATTCTAGCTGTTTCACTTTTTGTTTTATCTTGTATATATCTTAAACGCATTATTCGTTCTTCTCTTGGAGTTAGTGTGGATAATACTTTAGATACATTCTTTTTTAATTCTTCATTTATTGTATCATTTAATGGTGAATCATTATTTGCAATCATTAATGCTTCTTTATTATAACTTAAAGAAGTTAAATCATTTTTATTAGCAGTTACTGCAAACTTATTTTGCTCTAAATAATATTGCTCTGGAAATAATTCACACGGTGATTTTTGTAGGATATCACACAATACTTGTACACAAGCATGAAGAGTTTCACCATCTTGTTTATATATGGTTTTCTCATGCATATTGATAAGACTGCCAATACGTTGTGCACTTAAATTATATTTTCTACAAAATTCCGCTACTGATTTTGAATCTTCCATGATAGCACTATACAATAGATTGTTTTTAATTCTAACTTCTACACGATAATCTTTATTCATGATTATATTCCTTTCTTATTTACTTAATTAAAAAGGGGGACTTCGTTAAAAATCCCCCGACCACGGTAACTTTACATTTTGCCGTCTTGTAAAGTAACATTATAAGTTACTGCTTTTATATTCTTAGGTGGTCTAAATCCTTCATGATCAATTACAAACCATATGCATGGATATTTCACATAAAGATCTGTATCACCATCTAAGCTATCATAAAAGTCTGACATTAAAAGAAATACATCTGGCTTTTTAACTGGATACTTTTCATTAATAAACTCAAAGCAAGTACGCAAGTTAGTTCCACCATCTGATTTAATTTGATATTCGGATAACTTACTTTTGTTTTGTGATGTAAATGTCATAAATGTATCTTCATGCACTTGAGTACTAACACACCATACATCAACCTGAAAGTCTTTGTATACTTGTAAGATAGTAAACAAATGATTTAATAAAGTCATTAATTCATTTTCACCAATAGAACCAGATGTATCAATTGCAACCGCAATATGCATCTTAGGTGTTTTCCCTTGAGATGGTAGGATAATGTTATTAGCAATACCTGCTCTTGAAGGTTTATTCCAAGTATAATTATCTTTCATCCAACCCCTGATATATTTAGCTAGTGCTTTTCTCCAATTAAAAGGTTCTTGTTTAAACACTCGTTGAATAATACGATCTAAGGCTGAACTACCAACACCTTGAGTACGATTACCACATACATCTGCAATTTTAGCAATAATTTCATTTTTAGTAGCTTCATCTGTAATAGGTTCATGCTTATCTAAATCGAAATCCACATATGTTGGTGTATCATCATCACTAAAACTACCTGGTCCATCAGAATCATCATTATCTCCTGAACCACTGCCATTACCATTTAATCCACCTTGACCATTGTTACCTTGATTACCTTGTTGTTGTTGTTGAGCTTGTTGCTGTAATTCTTTATAAATATCTTCAGCTATTTTATTACGATATTTTGATTCATACAGTACAAACTCAGGCATACGACCAACTTCTTTAGATTCAGTATGACCAGATTGATCTGTTTCTTCATTATTATGCAAATTACTATTAATTTCATAATCTGTTGCACAATTCCACAAATCTCGTTTCTGTTTAGATTCTTTAGAAGTAGATTCATAATCAATTCCCAGCGGTTTAGCACGACCATATGATTCTAACAACAAGTGACTAAGTTCATGAGCAAGAATAAATACCATTTGTCTAAACCCAACAGTAACATCAATTGTATTACCATCTTTATCTATACGCCTAGGATATCTATTACATCTTTCTACATAATACTTATTCACAAAGATTGCTTTACCATTAGTCCAAGCAATATGTTTTTCTGATTCAATGTTTACAATCTTAACACCAATACGTGCAATTAATTGTGCATATATTGGAAACTCTAAGACTAATTCAGTCATTGCATCATCAACAATTTGTTCACATGTTCCAACTTGATCTGTCATGTTTTACTCCTTTCATTATTTATATATGTAGTTCTGGCTTTGAGTACTTTATTAACACTTATATCTGTTTTATCAAAACCATTCCAATCCATATATGTTTCTACTTGTTTCCAAGAATAAACACCTTTAACAAAATCATCTAAAACTTCATCTAAGCATTTATTCCCATAAGTCTTGGTATACTCTTTATTATCCATGAGACTATTCTCCTTCGACAAATCTTTTAAACAATTCATCTCGTTGCTTATCAGTTACATGAATACCGTATTTCGATTCGATTTCATTAACCTTACGATCTATGAATTCATCATCTGTCATAGGTGTAATACCAGATTTATCTTCCATAGTTTCTAACCATTTATCTACGGCTTCTTGACCATCTGATTTTAACATCTTACGAAGAATACTTCTTTTTGTATCTTTATCAGTATTGTTCCAAGCTTCACGCCTTTTATCAGCTTCATACTTAAAATTCTTTTCATCTTCTTGTTTTTCTAAATCTTCTATTGATTGTACTTCACATTCAGATGTATCATATGTATTTGAATCATTTAAGCGTTGAACAAACAATTGTGCATCTTCAGGCTTATCAAATTCAGTAGCTGATCGAACAGACATTACTGGTTCTGCTATAGTTACAATAGATATATCTCTAACATAACTATCAAAACGTAATGGATGATTTACTTTTTTATCGAATACAACATATGCCATGATATACTCCTTTACTCAATTAATAATTAAAGACTAATGGGATGCCCTTAAAGACATCCCATCAATTACTTACTTACATTTTCATATGATTTGCAACCAATCCTAACAAATCACCAGCATCTTTCATTGGATTAAAGATGTGTAATGCACCTCTCAATCGTTTAGCTTGAGTTAATGCCATTAAGTTAGCAACTTTATACGGTTGTGTCTTTAATGCTCTGGTTGCTTTTAAGAAGTTTGTTACATATTCTCTGCATGTACTATCATCTTTACAACCATAGATAGATTGAACACAAGCAATCTGAGTAGACCAGAATTGTTCAATACTTTCATCACGGAAAGGTTTACCTTCAACCAAGACTTCATGCCAATCTTGATATTTAGCTTTATCCTTAATGTAATTAAACAATCTTGCTGTTAATGCAACACCTAAACGACCAGTTGCATATCTTTGCTTTTCATCTATTGTAAATCCACCAGAATCTTTAGTACCCTCTGGTAAGCTGAGCAATTTCTCAACAACTTCCCATGATCTTGGTGTAACCACAATATCTGTATATAAAGCATCAGATAAGTTACCAACCTTAGATGCCATACCTTCTTCATCAAATAACATACCTTGACCTTGAGTCTTTAAGAATGTCATAACATCCAAGTTACCACCGTTATTCATTCTAAAGTTTAACCATGAATCAAAGTCATGAGTAATGTTGAAGTGAGTAAATCTGTTGGACAATGGAATACTAAACTCTGTAACTGTTGAGTTATATGCTGAAGGGTTAGCTGAACCGATAATCAAATATCCTTTAGGCACTTTGTATTCTCCTAGAGCACGATCTTGAATCAACTGGAAAGCTGCATTCAAAATAGCTGCTTGACCTTGGTTCATTTCATCTAAGTGAATCACACCACCTTCGAATTCATCACCTTTAGGCCATACTGAAGGAGTAGCCCAAACAGTAACCATATTACCTTTCTCATCTTTAGATGGAATAGGAACACCAACCATATCCACTGGTTCTTTCATAGACAAACGTACATCACATACTTCCGGATTCCAAGGTTTAACCTTTTCACCAGCCGCAATACGCTTATTATATTCATCTACTTTATCAGCATTCCATTGTTGAACCGCTTGAGACTTACCAATTCCTGGTCCACCCCATTGCATAATACTATCTTTGATAGCTAACGCAATATCATACATACGCTTAATTCCCGGAATCTCTACACCATCTTTATTTGTAACGGTATCGATTGTGAATGTTGGCATATTCATTTTACTTGTAATATTTGTTGTCATGATTTTTTTCCTTTCTTTATTTAATGACAAGTTAAGCGGGACATTAGAACCATTCCAATGTCCCGGATTTACTTAAGCTTCTACAGCAACTGCTTGCTGTGGAGCATACTCAGGATATAACATATTGAAGATTTCATCAAAGTTATAACCATATAACTTTAAGATACTTCCTGCATCTTTCATTTTACTAACTGCTGTCCTATTAGTATAACCAAGATAACAACATCTGACAATCCAGAATAACTTCCTGTATTCATCTGAGTATCTATATTTCAGTTTCTTTTTACAATTAGCCAATTCATCAACCGGCTTTTGTAAACAATATAACTGATTAGAGAAAGATTTTGGACCATTACTATCTCTAGTTCTACAGATAATCTGATAGATGTATCTTAAGTACTTTTTATCAACAGCTACAATTCTTTCCATGAAATTAGCTACACTGTTTGTTGTATCAGTAAACTTTCTCAAGATTACTTTCTTTTGATCTTCAGTCCAACCATCTTCACCAAAGAATAATTCATCAAATACATCACAGTTCATAGGAATGTTATCAACTGCTAATGCATCTGGTCTTTCTAAGAGATATTTCTTAGCTATTTCTTTAGGAAAAATTGCCAGCAAAGCTTCATTCATTTCATAGTAACTATCCATGTAAAGAGTGTTCCAATCAATATTTGAAAAGTCATCTGTAAACAAAAGTAAATCGACTAATCGAAGTTTATTTTTGTTTGATTCATCTTGATCTTCTTGATATCGTTTGATCTTTTCTTTAGCTGCTAAACGAACATACCCAAGTGGCAAATAGTATGTTTCACGGTAATTCAACATTTCACTACCATGACGATCATATACAATTCTATAAACTGTTTCATTACGTTCATCAGTAGACATTGTATTACTATTACCATATACATATTCACCTTTATCATCTCGCAACAAAAGCATATTAACTACAATTTCGGATTCAGAAATCTTACGATTATAGCTTTGATCTGCTAATCTTGTTTCAATGATATCTGCTTGAGGCTCATAATGTCTATAGCCGTCCTTACTTTCAAAGTCAATGAACTTACAATTATCTTTAAGCCATTGTTGTGATTTTTCTGGAAGACTATCGATGTACTCTCTAAGTGTCATCATAGTTATACTCCTTTCAGTTTACTTACTGGTACGATAGTTACGCATCGTTACAGTTTCAACTTCTTTATTAGTCGTATAAGGACCGATGTTAATATCCAAGTCACTAACCATACGCTTATAATCAGTTACTTGTCTATCGGATTTAGTTTTAATGATACAACCCGAACTATTCGCATACTTACCTTCCGGTAAATCTTTGCACAGTTCAAGCTTTTTGGCATCAAACTTATCCTTAATTAATTGATACTCTGCTTGTAAATCCAGCAACTCATCAATTTGTTTACTTGTTAAAATCTTTGTCATGTTATGTTTTCCTTTCTTAAATTATACAGACATTAGATTGAACAAAAGGAGGTCAGCTGCTATTCTGGCCTCCCGACCATTGAATAGTTTAACGTCATGTTCAGGACGATTCCCAACATTCATCAGGAAATTCTTAGCCGATAATAGCTGTTATTCCAGCATCATCTCTGCGTTTCTTATCGATCTTAGCATCTTTTTCAGTAACTTTAGGATAGGGATACAATCCAGTTTCTTCTTGTAAATGATAGATTTGATACAAGCTACATCCAGTCATTCTCCTTACATAAGCTAATTCAACTCTTGAACCCTTAGGACAATTCTTAAACTTAGCTATATATCTTCGTCTATCAACTGGTCTTATGCCGTGTTCATCACAATCATCTGACCCAATGCTTTTCTTAAAGTTACGATCAATTTCTTCTTCACGTTGTTTACGTTTAGCTCTACTACATATTGAAACATAATTATTTTTCAAACGTTTAAACTCTTCTTCATCTGTAAGACGAGCTTTACCTCTCTTACCATGTTGTCGAGTCGTAGCCTCCCTATGAGCAAAGAATTCTCGTAATTGTTCTAACGTTGGATTTTTTTCATTTAAACCTATCATTTTGTACCCCTTTCTTTTAATATTACTACATAACTACTTTACCTGTTTCATATCTACCATTAAAGTTTTCACGAATCAAGTAATAACCATTTGCTGTTTTATAGACAAAATCACCAACATTATCAGCATATTCATACTGACCTGTTCCGTCTTTTGTGTGTTTTTCTATAAGTTTCAATGCTTTATCAGCATCAATTGGTTTTAATGTTTTAGGTATTGCCATAGTTTTGCTCCTTTCTTATTTATATTATACAACAAAAATAGTTAATAAATGGTTAATTTTTTCAAACTATTTTAACTTTTTTTAAGTTTTTTATCTACAATTTTACTAATAATTATTAGACTTGCTTCAAAAAATGTAGCTATTACTTGAAAAGGAAGCCAAAAGAATGTATTGATAAGAATTACAAATCCTGTATCAAAAAATCCAAATGGCTTACCTCTTCTTTCAGCTCTACTACAAGAATTAAATGCCATTAAATAACCTGTTAATAAATACCAAAAGATTATCCAATTCATTTTACGAGCTCCTCTTCTTTATTGTGTTCAACTATACTGTGCAAGTCAGTACGTTCATAATCTAGTCCATCTACAGTTACTGTACTAATAACATAAATTTCCATTTCATACCCAGTAAGAGATTGTAAACCAAATCCTTGTTCTAATGAACCATCCTTAAAGCGTTTATTGATTTCAGTAATTAACTCTTCATAAGTTGGTGCATCGAATCTAAGTACATGACATGCAACTTTATTATTATACCAATCATATCCATAAACAAGACCTTTAGTATAATATCTAGTTTTAATATTTTGTTTCTTCATAAGACTATTCTCCTTTACTAGAGTTTCTGATATTCAGCTTCAAAATCTTCTTTTGATAACTGTTGTTTTTCTGGTTGTGCTTTATTAATAGCTTCTAGCATTTCTTTAAGCTCATATTCATTTTGTTCTCGGCCTTCGAAATACTGTCTACCAACAATTTCCCAACCATCATTTACGATATAAACCCCGTTATCATAGTTATCACAATCAAGACGATTTAATGTATTTATACCAATACTCAAACTACTACCAACAAAGTTGGCTGCAATTTGTACTAATCTAGCAATACCATAATCATCAGTTACTGGTCCACGGAATCCTCTCATCTTACAATACTTACAAAAAGCATTAATAGAATCATATCCTCCATTCCAATGTAAATAAATACCTATTTTATCAGGACGGTCTTGAAGTTCAACCCCATCCTTATAGTATTTACCTGTATTAGTATCGATTGTACCTAAGTCCATATCGAATGTTATTACTGCTCTATTACCCATAGCTTACTCCTTTCATTCATTATCATTATCAATTAAGTTATCTTCAATCGCATTCAGATTAAGATAACCACCATCGTATCCACTGAATCCAATGAATACTCTCGCATGACCTAAGAAATAAGTATTTGATTCTAAACGAATTTCTTGGTCATCTTCTAACCCTTCTAAACTATCTAATGCTGTCTGAAGGGTATCTCTTAATTTACTTACTTTAATGCTCATATTTATACCTTCACTTCAAGTATTTGCCATTGACATCCATTCTGTTCATCACCATATAAGATACAATCACCTTTATCTATAGTTAGTGGTCGTTTCTTATTTTGTTCTTTCCAAATTTGAATATCTTCATTCATTTCTTTTATAGCAGCTTCTTTAGTATCGCATGTCATTAATACTCTAGCAAAACCATCACATGTATCACCAAAGTCTGTATAAATAACTACATATTTATTAGTCATTATTATCTCCTTTCAAACTATATATTCCTTTATCTACGCGTTTAATATATTCATTGTTTTTAACCATTGCAGCAAGCTTAGTTCCTATTTCATAAACCCGTTTATATGATTCTTCATTTGGCTTACTATATTTTCTATAATAAGCAATAGTTACTTGTCCTATACTTAAAGAAGAAAGATTTAATTGCTTTGCTTCCAAAAACAATTCATATATCCTTGTACTAAAAGTATTTGCTTTTGCTGCTTTTTCTGGAATGTATAAATATACATCATTTGGTATATCACTTCTATCTTTCAAATCAAATATATTTTTCATAACTTCTCCTTTCATTCTTAGTTGTCCAGTTCTTCTAATCCAATACCATTCTGATTGAACCAGACTTCAGTATCAGAATGACTATCAACTTACCAATCAATAATACGGTCATCATCGTCATTACTAACTGTTGGTTGACATGCATGCATATGCTGTTGAGCAATATGTCGTGCATCATAAATAGTATTCGCTTTAACTTTACAAGTTCCATTGAATACTAACTTAACATTTATTGCATATTCTTTCATTGTTATACTCCATTTATAATTTGTTGTCTTTCTTTTTTATTGCAAGGTTTAGCTATAAACATATTCGCCGGTGGATTACTAATATATGCATTAAAATCTTCGCTAGCCTTATATGTTTTCATAATATCTATCTTATATAAGCACTTAATTTTATTATTTATTCTAATGACGTTTTTATAATAAAGCGCCCTCTTATTTTGTTTATCTAAAAACATATCGTGCTTGTGTTTCATACTCTCAGCTATAAAGTTTAAAAATAAACCACCATCCTTCATTGGATTTAATAGCTCCAAGCGTCCTTTTATACCTTCAGAACGAACCAACCACATAAATAATAGTATTACAGCTTTTTTGTTATGTGCAAACTCTTCAAACAAAACTTTTAAGATATTTGATACTCTATCTTTATTGAATTGCTCATAAAATTCATTTCTCCATTTACTAATTTTATCTTGATGCTGTTCACATTTTTTATTTACATATTCTACTGCTTTCGATAATTTTGTTTTATTATATTCTTCAAGCAAAGCACTATATGTAGGATATTCTTTTAATACTACTAAATGCTCAGCTGCAATTTTATCTCCTAGCGAATCACATTTACCATATATATCTACAATAGCATAATGATTCTTTCTATTTTTTACATTTGCGTAGTTAGTTAAATCTTTTGGATTAAGACACGCATGAAAACCATAACTACAACACCTAATCAAAGCATTATTAGCGATACTATTTATATTCAAGTGAGTATGTTTATATTTATAACCACGACATTTCCAATCTTGATTAAATACTTTATAAGCCTTCATAACGATACTCCTTTATAAATACAATATGCAGTGCTCTACTATATTTCAAACACTGCACATTGCTAAATCATTAAACAGTTGTATAATCACTAACAGTATCACTAAGCCAAACTTCTACGTTGCCAGCTTTATTAGTTCTGTAGTTAATATACTTCATTTTCTTATAATGCTCTTTTTTCTGCAATGGCTCAATAGAGTTCATTTCTTTATGAGCATCAATTTCGCTTTGTGTATATGTTCCAATATATTGTGTAATCATGTTATTTAGTTCCTTTCTTTTTTGGACATGTAAAGTTTTCACACAGATAAGCGTCGCTCGTCCAGTACTTAACGACGTCTGTATATGTTCCGTGCTTCGTTTTTTCAGGTGTTAGTATACAAACAATGCATATCAGTAAAACCAACAATGCTAATAATATACCAACGACGCTCAATAGTATTTTATACATAGTGCAATACTCCTCGTATAACAAAAGCGCCGCTCAGCAATAATACTTAGCGACGCTCTTATTACATTCACTTGTATAAGCGATGCTCTTACACCGCTTGATACATACCACGACCTTCTGCCTTAGCACAGCGTTGCTTCTTAGCTAAGCCCCACACAGTATCACTTACCTTCTTAGCAGTGACTTCAATACCACCAGCCTTAAGCATCGCTGTTATCTGATTCACAGCCAAAGGTTGTCCTGCTTGTGTCAAGCAATCCAAGATAGCATTGCTGATATCACCAAGAGCACCGCTTTTGTGCACCCGGGCGGGGGTGGCGGCCAGGGCTTTCATAGCCAACTCCATGTTGAAGATTACAGGTGTATTTTGTTTACGTGCTTCACGCACTTCATTTAAGGTTTTAGTCATTTTATATCTCCTTTCTTGAGATGAATGTTGAACAATAAGTACCTATACATTGACTAGATATATGGGTACAACATAACCTGACATTTTAATAATAGCAGTAAACATCAGGTTATGAATTACTCATATAATTATATACTTAACCTATATATTTAATATATTAAAGGATTTTCAACCTTGTATGAATAAATTAAAATTATATTTAACCTTTCATATTTTATTTTATATTTATATTATATCAAAAAAATTGAAACCTTTGAATATATTTTTTTAACCTATTGCATTAGGTTACTTTTATTATTTTTTAACCTAATATAACAGGCTCATTATAGGTCAAACTATATTTTTTTAACCTGTTTATTTGTTATTAAAAAGGGCTTTCAACCTTGTTGTATCCTATTAAAATTTTATTTAATAGGTACAATTTTTTTTATTTATAACTAATTATACAACATTTTTGTCAACCTTTGAAATACCTTTTGCTTGCCTATTGTAATAGGTAGGGGGGGCATACCCCGGGGGGGCCTTTATAGGTATATTTACCCCCGGCTTACCTGCCAAATTCAGTAGGATCTGTCTCGTACTTAATCAGTTAGTGATCAGTAGTTAGCATTTAATAGTTCGTAGTAGCCAGTAATCAGTAATCAATGGTAGTTTATTATTAGTTAGATACATATAAGATTGGCTTTACATTTTGAGTAAATTATGTTATATTGATGAAAAAGGAATAGTATAATTATGTTAAAAGTATATAGTACAAAAGAGTTAAAGTTGTGGTATAATGAGGCTAGGGATAATTGGGTTAAAATTAAAAAGTTTGTAGAGAAGTACAAAGATGATGAAGGCTATGTAAATAGTTTAGAAAAGATTGTTACGCCTGAGAATGAAGAGGGATATGTATTTGATGTAGGTAATATTAGTATTATTTTAACATTATATCCTAAGTTTACTACAGTACATAGTTGTTTTGGTTGGAATAATGATGGTAGTATAAAGAGTATTGCATTAATTATTCCTACAGTTATACAACAAAATGAAGATGAGTATAAGGGTGGTAAGAATATATTGCAGATGTTTTATGAGCAATATGATGAGCATTTGACACAATCTGTATTTATACATGAATTAGTACATTTAGTTCAGGTACGTAGGCATTATAATTATCAGTCTATTCAGGCATTAAATTATATAGCATATACACATAAGGCAAGTTATTATGATAAGGCTAGTTATTATGATAATGAGTTAGAAGCTCCTGTTTATGCTTTACAGTTATTATGGGATTATAAGCATTATGATAAAGTAAAAGAGATTTTAGATAAGTATAGAGAAAAGACTAGTATATATGAGCTTGAACCATTATATAGAGAGTTTGAAGTAATAGATTATAAGGGGTTAGGTATTTTATGGTTACAGATGTTTTATCATATAAGTCCTGAAACTACATTTTATGTATTGGATATATTAAATAGAATGATATAAAAAGTTATAAGTATGCGAATTAGAAAGAATAGTTATAAGATTGGTGATATTATTAATAATAAAAAGATTCTTGATATTAAGTCAAATGAATGTATTATTAAGAGTGGTAAGAGTAAGGGATTAGTTAGTTATACGTATACATATATAGTTAAGTGTATGCATTGTGGTCATATTTGTGAGTATTCTGGACATACTAGTTTAAAGACGTGTGCAAAGGATAGTTGTAAGTATTGTTGGGATGAGAAATATAAGAATAAGATAATTGGTCCTTATAAATTTTTGTATAAGACAGATAAGAAAATGCGTAATGATAGGTTGTGGAAGTGTATATGTATGAATTGTGGTAATATTACATATAAAGTACCTACACAGATTGAATATGATTTACGTAAGAAGCATATTATTGGAAAGTATTGTGTTAAATGTTCGCCTACTCATAAGAATGTATTAACGAAAGAAGCTCGTAAAAAAGTAGCAATATCATCTAAAGAAACGATAGCAAAGCAATATACTGGGCAATTGAATCATTATAATCATAAAGGGATGCCGAGAAATATAGTTTGGGTTAATAATAAATATACTAGTACGATTTGGTTATGTGGTCAGTGGAGATATAAATCTAAAACTTATCGTAAATGTTCGACTAATTTATGGGAATGTATAGCATTTATTATAGCAAAAAAATTAGAATTGGGTGTTTGGAAGATAGAGGATGCAACTACTTATTTAGATACCGCAAGACAGATTATTGATACGCATATAGAGTTAAAAGATAAATATAATAGTAATGCGTATACAAAAGTTGGTCCATTATTAAAAAATTTTAATTTTATTTAGTAGACTTTTATTATTTATTACTTCTATATAATGTAGTATATATAAATTATAAAAAGGAGTAAACTATGAAAATTAACTTAGATGAAACCCGTAAAGAAGCTATTTTAGTTAAGAATGATGGTACAGAAATCAGTCGCTATTCTTATAAAAATTTAGTTAATGGTAATTTTAAATTTGAAGAATTTAAAAAAGATATTGATGGATTTAATCAAACTTTGGGTACTCAAGAAGAATTTGATAACATAAAAGATTTAAGCAGAGTTGTTTCCTTACATACTTGGTAATTGAATGGAAACCAAATTTTATATTATTTACAATAATGATAATGGGCGAGTAGTATATACCGGTGTTACTACTCGCTCAATCAATGAGCGATTTAGTGAACATATAATAAATAAAAATCTAAATAGTACTTTATACTCGATTAAAGAAATAGATATAATTAAGCATCCTGAAATAACAACTTTAGAAGAATTAAAGCAAGAAAGACAAAAAGTATTTAAATTAGAAAACTTTTATATTAAAAAATATAGTACAAATAATCATCTGTTAAATATATCTCAGGGTGGGGAATGGTGTTCACATTTATATAAAATATTTAGCCAAAAAGATTTTTTAAATAGATATGGATCATTAACCGGCTTCGAGCAGTATCTTAAAAAAAAATATAAAATTAAAAGCTGGTTATATAATTGGATTTTACATGCTACTGAAAATAAAACTAAAAAATTAATAAAAATTTGGATTATGCATAGCATTGAAAACAAAACAAAAAAATGGTTACAAGGAAGTTGGATAAATCATTGTAAAAAAAATAATACACAAAAATTTTTATACTGTTGGATTTCAAATTTAAGTAGAAATAAAACTGAAAAATGGCTAAAATCTAATTGGATTAAATATATAAAAGATAATAAAACAAAAAAGTGGTTAAGATATTGGATTTTAAAAGATAATGGAAATAAAACGAAGCGCTGGTTAATAGCATGGATTAACAGAAGAATTATGAATTCTACAAAAATTTGGTTAAATAATTGGATAAATAGTCAATTACAAAATAAAAGTAAATATTGGATGCAACATTGGATTAAAACTAAAGCTTTAAATAAGACAAAGAGTTGGATAAAAGCTTGGATATTAAATAGAAAACGAAAAAGAGCTAAATATTGGC
>Ga0310696_10002421_pt1 | contig 24716 bp, 20 predicted proteins | sample AusTroGonzalo_MG_4_FD_203885 | JGI IMG/M metagenome (GOLD analysis project Ga0310696, IMG submission 203885) | Bovine rumen microbial communities from tropical cattle in Woodstock, Queensland, Australia - Gonzalo_02 (v2) (version 2) | ecosystem: Host-associated > Mammals > Digestive system >...
GGATAAACGTGGTCTAATTCGTGTTTAATTCCTATATTTGGGCCTCGTTTGAGCCACGGTTTGGTTCAAGACTATGGATATTGCTGAAATTCTGATAAACGCGTTGCGCGCCGCTGTTCTCATCACCGGCATGGTGGTGATCATGATGATGATGATCGAGAGCCTGAACATTCGTTCCGGCGGCCGTTTCTTCTCCCGCCTGCAGGGTTCCCAATTCGGGCAGATCGTGCTTTCAGCGCTGCTTGGAGGGATCCCGGGCTGCATGGGAGGTTTTGCCTCTGTATCGCTGTACTCGCACGGAATGATCAGTTTCGGTGCCCTTGTGGCCATGCTGATCGCCACCGCGGGAGATGAATCCTTCGTCATGCTGACCCTTTTCCCCGGCAAAGCCCTCCTGATCTTCGCCGTGTGCCTTGTAGTAGGTGTCCTGGTGGGAATGATAATTGACTATCTAGGTCCCAAGCTTGGTTTTAAACCCTATGCCCTCAAGGCCTGTGGTCACATGGAGCTGCACGACGAAGACAGACATCACCACCATGGAGAAGCGCCACAAGGGCGAAGGAAACGCAGTTTTACCGGGAAGCGGGTCCTCCTCCTGGCGGGCATTGCCCTCTATGTCGCGGCCCTCGTCTCCGGCATGCTGGGAGAGGAACACGAAGGCGTCCTCAGCGAAGACTGGATGAACGTCCTGTTCGCAGGTTTGAGCGTTATCATGCTGGTAGTGGTCGCTTTTGGGACCGACCACTTCGTGGAAAGCCACCTGTGGAACCACGTGATTGCCAGGCATGCGGCCAAAATCTTCGCATGGACTTTCGGGGTGCTGATTCTCCTGGGCTTTGTCACAGAGGTATTCGATATCGGCAGCTGGATTAGCGCCAATACGCCTCTGATGATAATTCTGGCCACGCTGATCGGTATTATTCCGGAATCCGGCCCCCATTTGATTTTCGTGACGCTCTTTGCCACCGGAGTTGTCCCTTTCCCCGTCCTCCTTGCCAGCTGCATCAGTCAGGACGGTCACGCTTCCCTGCCCCTGCTCGCTGAATCCAAGGGAGCATTCCTCCGCGCCAAGGCGATCAACTGCATCGTCGCCCTGATGTGCGGTTTCATTGCAGTGATATTGTAAATCACCAAACAAATATCTTACCATGGCCATTCATCATATCCGGTTTTCCTGCCTTGTAATCCTTTGCCTTTGCGCCTGTACCAAGAACGGACAGCTGTATGGCGTAACCCGCAACGACATGCTCTATCTTCCTGAAGAACGCAGAACTTATATCTGGTGAGCGGAGGGAGCGTATTTCCGGAAGCTGATCAGGACCATCGTCACGGAGACAATGAATGCCAGCGTGTCTGAGATCGGGCTCGCGGCCAGGATGCCGTGGAGGCCCATGTATTTCGGAAGGATGATGAGCAGCGGGATCAGGAAAAGGCCTTGCCGGGACAGGGAGACCAACAACCCCTGTCGGGGATTGTCCGTGGCGGAGAAGTACGTGACGGTGACCGGCTGGATGTTCTGAAAGAATACGAACATCATGTAGATCTTGAGGTATTTCTCCGCGAATTCGAAGTAGAGGTCAGAACCCGTTCCGAAGATCGACACGATTTGCCTCGGGAACAGCTGGAGCGCAGTGAAGAAGAGGACGCCGATGGCAAACGCCGCCGCAAACGCCCTGTAATAGGTCCCCTTGACGCGCTGGTAGTTCTTCGCGCCGAGGTTGTACCCCCAGATCGGTTGACAGCCCTGGGCGATGCCCACCGCGAAGGAAATCATGATCATGTTCGTCTTCTGCGCCACTCCGGAAACGGCCAGCGGGATGTCGGCGCCATAATCCGACAGGGCACCGTATTTCTCCAGCATATTGTTGAGCACGATGTTGGTGGTCATCAGCAGGATCTGGTTGATGAAGGTCGGCACCCCGGCTTTCATGCTGTCCATCATGTACCGCGCGCGGATGCGGATATCCCGGAGCCGGATCTCGAACGCCTTGAAGTGCGTGAAATACAGCAGCGCCAGCACAAAGGTGACAAACTGGGAGATTACCGTCGCCGTCGCGGCGCCCTGGATCCCCCAGCCCAGCGGATACATGAAGACCCAGTCCAGTCCGACGTTCAACACCGCCCCTACAACGCTGAACAGCATGGAATAGCGGGGACTACCGTCGGCGCGGATGGTCGTGGCCGCCGCGGAAGCAAAAATGTAGAAAGGCAGGCCGATGGCGGATATCGACAGATAGTCCTTCGCGTAGGGATAGACGTTGCCGGACGGACTCGCCCCGCAAAGGTCGATGATCTGGCCCCGGAAAAGATACACCAGAAGCCCGGTCAACGCGCCGATAAGGGCTGTCACGCTGAGGCCCGTGTAGACGTATTTCCGGGCATCGTCCATCCGCCCGGCACCCTGGCTGATGTTGAAGTTCGCCGCGGTCCCGATCCCGAGCAGCATACAGAGGGCCGTCGAAAGCGTCACGGTCGGGAAGACGACATTGGAGGCGGCGTTTCCCACGACACCGACGACATGGCCGATAAAGATCTGGTCGGTCAAATTATACACAGCCCCGACAAGCATGCTGATGATTGACGGGACTGCATATTTCGCGATGAGCGGCATCAGCGGAGCTGAGCCAAGTTCGAGAGCAGCTTTGTTTGCGCCATCCATAAGATGAGGCTTTGTCGGAAGCAAAGTTACTGTTTTTCCGCCATTCCTTCAAAAAACTTCTGCTGCAATTGCCGGGCAAGCTGGTTGTCCGGATTGTGCTTCAAGGCTTTCTCGTAATAATCCATCACGTCCAGATAGTATCGCCGGCCGTTTCGCGCCGGATCCTGCACGATGCGGACCATATACAGGAATCCTTTCAGGGTGCAGATGTCCGAGGGATCCGCATCCGGGAGTTCTTCCATCCGGGAGATGGCCTGCTCCGCCTCGGCAATCAGGCCCTCGGTCTGGTCGGCGTGGGGATTCATCACGGCGAAGTTCAGGCTTTGCAGCGCGATGTAATATTTGGGCGCTGCGCTTTCGGGACACATCGCATCGATGCGTTTCAGCTCGGCGACGCAGTTCCGATACGCTTCAGGCGTGGGATCCTGCTGGAGTTTCGACAGGGATTCCCCGATGAGGGAGCCCATCTGGATGTCTTGTGCGGCGCAAAGGTGGAGGGCGGCGATCAGGGCGAGGATGACGGCGAACAGCCGGTTCTTAAAAATTCGAGATGTCATAAGCTTTGTTGTTTTTAAGTGAAACGAATACTCCGATATAGAAGAAGCGGTCCCGGGTAGCAGCGACCTGCGACCCGTCCGGATGGATCCGATAGACATTGGTGCGGCCGAGGAGGTTGTTCAGGGAGGCATAGACGATCACCTTCGGATGGGCGAGCCAGGTGAGGTTGGCGTCCAGGCTGTTGTAGCAGGGCGTCGTCCCGGCAGCAAAGACCCGGCCGCTGGCATAGGTCTCGGCCAGTCCGAGGATAAACTTGCCAACCGTGTATTTGGCCGTCAGGCGCAGGTTGTGCCGCGAGGCGTATTCCGGGGTGCGGGGCACGTCGTAATCCAGGTAGAGGCGCTGGGAGTCGTTGAAGGAATACGCTGCCGTGACGATGAGATTGTCCACGAGGGAAGAATTCTCCAGGTAGACGTCGAAGCCCCGGCTGTAGCCGTATCCGTCGGCCGTATAGACGCCGCCGGAGAGCAGCGGCAGGTGATGGTACCATTTATAATAAGGCTCGATGCGCAACAGGGTTTTGGTCGTGCTGTACTGCATGCTGAGGATCAGATGGTCGGCCGTGCTCTGGCGGATCCGGCGGAGCCCTCTGGCGATGTAGTCGTCCTCCGGGGTCTGGCTGTACCTTCCCGCCATCACGGACGCCTGGAAGCGCGTGCTCGGGACGAAGCTCAGCGTAGCCCGCGGCATCAGCAGCCATTCGCGGCTGTAGCTCACCTGCTCCCCTCTCGCAGAGAGATTGAGGAAAAGGCGGGGGACGATCCGCAGTTGCGCATCCACGTGGGCGCCCAGGAGCCTGTAATCGAGGCGGTAGCCCGTTTCCTCATAGCTTTTGTCGCTGTCCCGGAGATAGCCTTCCACGCCCGCCGACATTTTGAACTGCGGCGAGAAACGGCGCTGAAGCTCCGCCTTGAGGTGTACTTCATTCCGGCTATTGTGGTAGTGGTCCCCGGCGATGAGCGCATCGTCGATGTCGCTGAAGACGGCGGACTCCGCAACCCCGGCAAAGAGCGTCCAGCCTGCGCCGAAGCGGGTGCGCAGCGTGGCGTTCGCGTAGAGATTATGTTCGTTCATCGACAGGCTCCTCCCTTCCGTCCGCAGACCGACGGTTGTCCAGTCGTAGCCGGCATAGGTCTTCAGGACGCTGTTTGCGGACAGATCCCACTTGTACTGTGCCTCGCCGGACAGTTTCCGGTACGGATGCGTCCAGTCGCAGCGGTCCGGGAAGAGCTTCGTGTACAGCCCCAGGCTGGTCAGGGCGGCGTTGAACGACAGGCTGCTGTGCTCGAAGGCCTTGGTGCCGCCGACATTCCAGTCCACCAGCGAGGCGCTTACGCCCAGCTTGTCGCTGCTGGCCACGTCGGTGGTTTCCATCGGCAGCACCGAAGAGAGGGCCTGCCCGTACTCCCCGCCGTATCCGCCCAGGGAGAAGCTCATCCCCTTGAAGAGAAAGGGTGAGAAGCGGCCGCGTTGGCTCTGCCCTTCCACGTTCGTGCTGTAAGGGACGAGGACGTGCATGCCATTCACGAAGGTCTGGCACTCTTCGCTTTCGCCGCCCCGGACATAGAGTTTGCCGTCCTCCCCCACTTTCTGGGTTCCGGGCAGGACCTGCAGGGCCGCGACGACGTCGCCGCAGGAGTTCCCGGCCATCACCACATCCAGGGCGTCCAGCGTCTTGATCTGATTGCTTTTGCCGATACTGTAGGTGCTGGCCGTCACCACGACCTCGTCCAGGGAAGCCGCTTTCTCCCGCAGTCGGATCTCCAGCCCCCGGAGCTGCGACGCATCGGCCGTCCGGGAATATTCTTCATACCCCAGGAGAACCGCGCGCAAGGTGAGTTCGCCCGTACGCGGGGTCTTAAAGGAGAAGCGGCCCAGGGAGTCGGTGATGCTGCCGTCCAGGGTGCCGACCACGAAAACATTCACTCCGATGAGCGGGCCTTGTGCGTCGCTCACCGTACCGTTGATCTGCGTCTGCGCGAAGGCCGGGCAGAGGGCCGCGAGCGTCAGGAAAAAGGTTGTCAGGAAATGTTTCATGGCACAAAAATGTGCACGTAAAAACAGACCTCCAAATACTCGGGACAGACAACAAAAAGACCGGACGAAAAGCTATCCGTCCGGTCGAAATGCTATTTTTCAGGACCAGTGACTAAGCGATGAACGACTTCAATTTGGGCACATAGGAGCGGGACACGGGCACGGTCGCCAACCCGCTGCCCAGTTCCAGCGTATAGCCGTTGGAATTACCCTTGGCGGAGGAAATGCTGTTCAGGTTCACGATGAAGGACCGGTGGCACTGGAAGACATTCTCGAAGCCGCTCAAATCGTCCAGGACGGCCGCAAGCGTGGATTGAAGTTCCGCCTTCTCCAATTTGCCGTCCTTCAGATAAGACACGGCCACGTTGTTCTTCTGTGCCTCGATGCAGAGCAGATCGTTGATGGGCAGCGTGAGGTCATTCCCGCGCACGCGGGTGTCCCGGATCGTGACGGAGAGGCCTTGCTGCTGCTCGGTCGTCTTGTCCAGCAGGGAGTCCAGCTGTCCGCGGAGGAAGCGGTAATAGGAGATCCCGGTGGAAAGGGCCGTGATGATGACGCCGATGATCAGCGTCCAGTACAGGAACACCAGGCAGATGGCCGGCGTGACCGTGTAATGGAACAGCAAAGACGACAGGACGATGTTGCCCAGACCGATGAACAGGACCATCCCCAGGACCAGGAGGGCCTGGTGCCAGATTCTCCAGGGCTTCACCCTTTTCTGCAGCGGACCGGACACGAGCAGGTGGAACACCAGGCAGCAAAGGAAGGTGACGACGCCGAACAGGATCGAGGCCAGCAACTTGCTGCCCCCGTATTGGCTGAAGCCGAAAGGCTGCAGGAAATAGAGGATCAGGACCACCACGACGCAGGAGATCAGGGAATCCCCCACCCAGTGGCTGCTCCTCTCGAAGGGATATTTCCGACTGAGAAACGACATCCCTGCAAAAATACGACATTTAAATGAAAGTTTGCTTATTTTTGTCAGCATGAAGAAGAATCCAGTCATTGAAGCGCTGCAGACGCGCAGGAGCATCCGGAGATACAAGCCGGAGCAGATTACCGACGAAGAACTCAGGACCGTCCTGGAGGCCGGCACCTGGGCCCCGACGGGGATGGGATACCAGGATCCCTGGATCGTGGCCATCCAGGACCCGGAACTGATGAAGAAGATCTCCCGGATGAACGGCGAAATCTGGGGACGCGACATCGACCCGTTCTACGGCGCCCCGACCTACGTGCTGGTCTTCGGCTCCGACCCGGAAAAATGGCGCAATTCCCTCTACGACGGCGCCCTGGTGCTGGGCAACATGATGCTTGCCGCCCACGCCATCGGCCTGGGATCCTGCTGGATCAACCGCGAACGGGAAATGTTCTCCACCGAAGAAGGCAAGGCCATCATGCAGGAGCTGGGGCTCCCGGAAGGCCTGATCGGCATCGGCGCCCTGGCCCTCGGCTACCCCGCCTCCTTCCCGGAGCACGTCAAGCCCCGCAAGGAGAACTACTACCGCATCGTCAAGTAACCAGGATTTCCTTGATCTCCACCTCGTTGCCCTGCAGGAGATAGGTATGGCCGCTCCCGCAGTGGGGGCAGGTCTTGCCGTGGTGCACCGTCTCGTACTCCTCCCCGCAATCCTCGCAGCAGGTCAGCGCCGGAATGGTGTTGATGCGCAATTCGCAGCCGCTCAGCAGCTCCTCCTTGTCGGCCGCCCAGCGCCAGCAATCGGTCAGATACTCCGGCACGATCGTGGACACCTCCCCGATATTCATCACCACGGCGCTGACATGCTTCACGCCATGCTCCTCGGCTGCCTTCTTGACATCCTTGATAATATAGAATACAATCCCTAGTTCGTGCACTTATTTTTTATGGAAGACAATCTTACCCGTGCGTTTCAGCAAGTACGGCAGGATACCGCTGAACTTATCCTCGGAGGTGACCATGTGGCTCGCCTCCGGGTGGACACGATAGAGATGGATGGCGTCAAAGCCGCATTTGGTCGTACAAATGCCGCAGCCGATGCAACGGTTCTCGTCGACAACCGAGGCGCCGCAGCTCAGGCAGCGGGCCGTCTCCTTGCGCACCTGCTCCTCCGTGAGCGTGCCGTGGTACTCGCGGAAGCGGTCGTCCGGCGTCCGGTCGGACGGCTCCTGGCGGGAGCCGTTGTCATAGGACTCGACCAGGATGTCTTCCTTGTTCAGCTCGATGAAATCGCGGCGGTTGCGCCCGATGGTCATGTGGCCGTGCTGCACGAAGCGGTGCAGGGATTCGGCAGCTTCCTTGCCGGCCGCAATGGCGTCGATGGCGAACTTGGGGCCGGTGAACACGTCGCCGCCCACGAAGATGTCCGGCTCCGCCGTCTGGTAGGTCAGCTTGTCGGCCACCGGATACACCCCGCGGAAGAACTCCACCTTCGTGTCTTTCAGCAGGTCCTTGAGGATGACCGTCTGGCCGATGGCGAAGATCACGAGATCTGCATCCAGCGTGATCAGCTCTTTCTCATCGTATTCCGGAGCAAACTTATGCTCGGCGTTGAACACCGAGGTGCACTTCTTGAACACGATGCCGCTGACCTTGTCCGTGCCCAGGACCTCCTTCGGGCCCCAGCCGGGATTCAGGACCACACCGTCCTCCCGGGCCTCCCGGCGCTCTTCCGGCGAGGCGGGCATGATGTCTTCGGTCTCCAGTGAGAGCATCGTCACGGACGAAGCGCCGCTGCGCAGCGCCACGCGGGCCGCGTCGATGGCCACGTTGCCACCGCCCACGACCACCACCTTGCCCGACACCTTCACCTTGCCGCAATTGGCCTCGTGCAGGAAATCAATGGCTGTCGTGGTGCCGGGAAGCGTTTCGCCGGGGACGCCCGGCAGACGGCCGCCCTGGCAGCCGATCGCCACGTAGAAGCCCTTGTAGCCCTGCTCGCGCAGGCCGGCGATGGTGACATCCTTCCCTACCTCGACGCCGGTCCGGATCTCCACACCGATCTCGCGCATGATGTCGATCTCGGCGGCGATGACATCCTTCTCCAGCTTGTAGGACGGGATGCCGTAGCGGAGCATGCCGCCAGGCTCTTCATTCTTCTCGAAGACCGTCGGCTTGTAGCCCATCGTAGCCAAGTAATAGGCGCAGCTCAAGCCGGCCGGACCACCGCCGATGATGGCGATCTTCTCTTCCCAGCGCTCCTGGACGTTGGAGCAGATGTTCACCTCGGGGACGAAGCGGGTTTCCGCCTTGAGGTCCTGCTCCGCAATGAATTTCTTCACGGCGTCGATGGCGATGGGCTGGTCGATGGTACCGCGGGTGCAGGCATCCTCGCAACGGCGGTTGCAGATGCGTCCGCAGACGGCCGGGAAGGGATTCTCCCGCTTGATCAGCTCGAGCGCCTCGGTGTACTTGCCCTCCGCCGCCTTCTTCAGGTAGCCCTGGACGGCGATGTGGGCCGGGCAGGCCGTCTTGCAGGGCGACGTGCCGGTCGGATAGCAGTTGATGCGGTTGCGGTCGCGGTAGTCCTCATTCCATTTGTGCGGACCCCATTTGACCGTATCGGGGAGCTCCTGCTTGGGGTAGGTCTGCTCACCGTGCTTGGTGCAGATCTTCTGGCCGAGCTTCACCGCACCCGCGGGGCAGTACTCCACGCAGCGGCCGCACGCCACGCAGTTCTTCGGATCCACCTTGGCCACATACGCGCTGCGGGACAGGTTGGGCGTATTGAACAGCTGCGATGTGCGCAAGGCATTGCATATCTTGACGTTGCAGTTGCAGATGGCAAAGATCTTGCCCTCCCCGTCAATGTTGGTCACCTGGTGCACGAAACCGTGGTCCTCGGCCTTGCGGAGGATGGCCATCGCTTCGTCGTAGGTGATATCGTGGCCACGTCCGGTCTCGCGGAGGTAATCGGCCATGTCGCCTACGCCGATGCACCAGTCCCGGTAGTCGTCTGCGCAGCCTTCGTCCAGTTTCTTCCGGCCGTAGCGGCAGGAGCAGATGCCCACGCCGAGATGGCCTTCGTATTTCTTGAGCCAGTAGGAAATGTGCTCGATGTCCACGGATTGGTTCTCCATCGAGATGGCCTTCTCCACCGGGATGACGTGCATGCCGATGCCGCTCCCGCCCATCGGGACGCTCGGCGTGATCTTCTCCAGCGGCAGGAAAGTCATCCGCTCGAAGAACATCGCCAGCTCGGGATGCCGGTCCATCAGCTCCGTATTCATATTGGTGTACTCGGCACTGCCGGGCACGAACATCGGCACCCAGTAGATGCGGTCTTCCCGGTTGTAGGTGGTCCCGGGGACCGGGCCGTCCTTCGTATACTTGTCGCCGTAGTCGTACTCCAGCATCCCGAAATAGGACAGTTTGTCCAGGAGCTCATCGAAGGAGGGGGCGTCCGGGGTGTAGTGCTTTTCGGCATTCCACGCGTGGAGTTCGGCATACGGGTGGTGCTCCCGGACTTTGAAGAAGTCCTTCGGGAGCATATCCAGCAGCAGATCCAGGGACGCCTCACGGGTGACGGCGTCCATCTCGTCCTCGAAGATGCAGGCCAGGCCCCAGTATTCCGGGGCGTCGGAGTCCATCTTGATCTTGCCGGGCACGCGGTCCGTGACATGGCGCACGAACTTCAGGAGCTTGGGATTCGGGTTCTTGTCCCCTTTGTGCTTGGGAACGAACTTGGTGGAGATTTCGGGCATAGGTTGGCGGTAGTTTTAGTGTTTCCAGTTTCGGACCTGTTCGAGCAGCCAATCAGCGAAGGCATCCACGCCCTCGCCGGTCTTGGCACAGATCGGGATGACCCGGGCGCGGGGGTTGCGCAGGTGGATATACTCCTTGCAGCGCTCCAGGTCGAAATCGAAATACGGCAGGACGTCCATCTTGTTGATGACGACCACGTCGCAGATCGAGAACATCAGCGGGTATTTCAGGGGTTTGTCATCCCCTTCCGGCACGGAGAGGATCATCGCATTGCAGACGGCGCCCGTATCGAATTCCGCCGGGCAGACAAGGTTACCCACATTCTCCAGGATCACCAGGTCGGCTTCGCCCAGATCGACGTTGTCCAGGCCCTGGCGCGTCATCTCGGCGTCCAGGTGGCACATGCCGCCGGTGTGGAGCTGAATGGAAGGGATGCCCGTCGCCTCCTTGATCTTGACGGCATCGACGTCGCTGTCGATGTCGGCTTCCATCACCGCCACGCGCAGCCGGTCCTTGAGCAGGTTGATGGTGCGGATGAGCGTGGTGGTCTTGCCGCTGCCGGGCGAGGACATCAGGTTCAGCAGGAAGACGCCCCGGTCCTTGAGTTCCCGGCGCAGAGCGTCGGCATCCTGCTCGTTGTCGGCGAAGATGCTCTTCTTGATCTCGATGACCTTGACTGGGTCCATAGGCCTACTGCGCTTCTTCGGCCATCAGTTCACGCACCTTGGCAAGGAAGTCGCGCACGTGCTGCTTGTATTCCTCGGGGTGCTTGGCGAAAGCGTTGGCGTGGACGGCCCCTTCGGCCACCCACATTTCCTTGTAGCCGTTGACCTTGGCGTCGTAGTTCTTCTGCAGGTGCGAGAAGGGCACGAAGTCATCGGCGTCGCCGTGGATGAAGAGCATCGGGCGGTCGCACCTGGCCAGCTGGTTCACCGAGGAAGCATCCTTGAACGACCAGCCGTAGCGGTTCTTGCAGACGATGCTGGCGCTGGTCAGGACCGGGAAGGGCGGCAGGTGGAAACTGTCCTTGAGATTGAAAGTGAACTGGTCCCAGGCGGAGCTGTAGCCGCAATCCTCCACGAAGCAGCGGACGTATTCCGGCAGCGGATCGCCACTGGTCATCATCACCGTGGCGGCGCCCATCGACACGCCGTGCAGCACCATGAAATCGTCGCCGAAGATGTCGTGCGCAACCGGGATCCATTTCTCTATGTCGAAGCGGTCATACCAGCCCATCTGGATATGGTCGCCCTCGGAGTAACCGTGGTACTGCAGGTCGGGCACGAGGATGTTGTAGTTGAACTCGTCGCGGTACATCCGCACGAGGTAGAGGAAAACGTAGTGGTTGTCGCCGTAGCCGTGGACAACAATCGCGGTACCCTGGGCTGTGGCGGGATCGGCGGCGGGCGCGTAGACGGCGTGCACCTTCAGGTCGTTGTAGCCGAGGATCACCGTATCCTTCAGGATGCCCTGCTCCTTGAGCGCATCGTACAAGGCGGTACTGCCCGCCATCAGGGAATCCGCTTTGTGGCGGGTACGGTCAATATCGGCGACGCCGTGCGGCTCGGGCTTGAGCGCATAGTTGCACATATATTTGCCAGCCAGACAGCTGCAGACGGAAAGGGCGACCACTGCGACGATCGCCAGCTTGACAAGGATTTTCATGAATATACGTATAATGTGGTTATCTTTACAAAGATAACTATTTTATGTAAATTTGCAGTACGGACTGATAGCCAAAATGAATATGAGCCCCAAAGAATTCGACGTCATCATCCTGGGCGGCGGCATCACCGGTGCCGGCACGCAGCGCGACTGCGCGATGCGCGGCCTGCGGACGCTCCTGATCGAGCGCTCCGACATCGCCACCGGCGCAACGGGCCGCAACCACGGTCTGCTCCACTCCGGCGCCCGCTATGCGGTAGGCGACAATGAATCCGCCGAGGAATGCATCCGCGAGAACCGCATCCTGCGCCGCATCGCCTCCCACTGCATCGAAGAGACGGAAGGCCTCTTCATCACCCTGCCCGAAGACGACCTGGGCTACCAGAAGACCTTCGTGGACGCCTGCCAGCGCGCGGGCATCGACGCAGAGATCATCGACCCTGCCCTCGCCCGGCGGCTCGAACCCTCCGTCAACCCGGCCCTGATCGGGGCCGTCAAGGTCCCGGACGGCAGCGTGGATCCTTTCCGCCTCTGCGCCGCCAACATGCTGGACGCCAAGCTGCACGGCGGGCAGGTCCGCCTCCACACGGAGGTGACCGGCATCATCCGCGAGGGCGACACTGTCCGAGGCGTGCACACCCTGAACCGCCAGACCGGGCGCACGGAGGACTTCTACGCGCCCGTCATCGTCAACGCGGGCGGCATCTGGGGGCAGCACATCGCGGAGATGGCCGGCGTGAGCGTGGGGATGTTCCCCGCCAAGGGGGCGCTCCTGATCTTCGCGCACCGCGTCAACAACCTCGTGATCAACCGCTGCCGCAAGCCCTCCAACGCCGACATCCTGGTGCCGGGCGACACCGTCTGCATCATCGGCACCACCTCCACCCGCATTCCCTTCGAAGAATGCGACCACGTGGCTGTGACCCCGGACGAGGTGGACCTGCTGATCACCGAGGGCGCCAAACTCGCCCCTGCCCTCTCCTCCACCCGCATCCTACGGGCCTACGCGGGCGTCCGGCCGCTGGTCAGCGCCGACGACGACCCCAGCGGACGCAACATTTCCCGCGGCATCGTCTGCCTCGACCACGAGCTACGCGACGGCGTGAAGGGCTTTGTCACCATCACCGGCGGCAAGCTGATGACCTACCGCCTGATGGCGGAGATGGCCACGGACACCGTCTGCCGCAAGCTCGGCATCGACAAGGCCTGCGAGACGGCCACCACCCCCCTCCCCGGCTCGGAAGAACGCTCCTACGAAGCCGTCGCGAGCAAGATCTGGGAGAGTCCGTCCACGGCCCAGAAGGCCGCCACCGCCCGCATGGGCACCGGCGCCTCCCGCATCCGCAGCGGCAATCGCCTGGACGACGCGCTCGTGTGCGAATGCGAAGAAGTCTCCGTGGGCGAGATCAACAACGCCATCGACCGCCTGGACGCCACCACGCTTGTGGACCTGCGCCGTCGCACCCGCGTCGGCATGGGCACCTGCCAGGGCGAGTTCTGCGCCTGCCGCGCCGCCGGGCTGCTGGCCCAGGCACACGGCTGCATCGAGCGGGAACGCGAAGACCTCCGGCAGTTCCTGCAGGAGCGCTGGAAAGGCAACTTCCCCATCGGCTGGGGCGACACGCTCCGCGAAGCCGAATATACCCAATGGATCTATAAACACGTTCTGGGCCTATGAGATTCGATACCGTGATTATCGGCGGCGGCCTGGCCGGCCTGGTGGCGGGCATCAGCCTGCAGAAAGAAGGCCGCAGCACCGCCATCGTCAGCACCGGGCAGAATGCCCTGCATTTCTTCTCCGGCAGCTTCGAGTCGCTCGAGCAGGCCCCGGAACGGATGAAGGATCTCTTCGGCGAAGCCGGCATCCGGCTCCACTACAGCCCCGGCTGGCGTCTGATGCCGATGGGCTCTTTCCGCGAAGCGGCGCTCTCCCTCGAGGATGTCAGCCTGCTGCCGGAGAAGCACTTCGCCGACAAGACGCTCATCGTCGGCCTACCGGGCTACCTGGACTTCTTCTCCGGCTTCCTGGCCGACGGGCTGGAGCGTGAAGGCATCCCGTGCAGCCTGCGTACTTTGCAGTTGCAGGAAATGCAGGCCTTGCAGCAGGGTCCCGGCGAGATGCGCTCCGTCGCCATCGCCCGCCTGATGGACCGGCTCTGGGAGAAAGTGGTGCAGGAGCTGCGCGTCCTGCTCAAGGACGAGGATGCCGTCATCCTGCCCCAGGTCTTCGGCCTGCGGGACGCCTCCATCCCCGACCGCATCCGGCAGGGCATCCCCGCCCGGGTCATCTTCGCCGGCACGATGCCGCCTTCGATCCCGGGCATCCGCACCCAGATGCAGCTCAAGCGCCGCTTCGAAGTGCTGGGCGGCACCTACCTCGCCGGCGACGAAGTCGTGGACGCGCACCAGCACGAGGGTGTGGTCCACAGCGTCGTCACGCGCAACCTCGACAGCCACTACCTGGAGGCCGCCCACTTCATCCTGGCCAGCGGCGGTTTCTATTCCAAAGGATTGAAATCCAATCCCTTCGAAGTCACCGAGCCGGTCTTCGGCCTGGATGTCGACTACACGCAGGAGCGCAGCGGCTGGTATGCGCCGCAGTTCAGTGACGACCAGCCCTACCTGCAGTTCGGCGTCCGGACCGACGAGGGGCTGCATGCCCTGCGCGAAGGCGCTCCCCTGCAGAACCTCTATGCCATCGGCTCCATCCTGGGCGGCACGCGGCCGGAATTCGGCTCCGGCGCCGGGCTGGCCGTGCGCAGCGCCTTTGCCGCCGTTGACCAAATCCTGGAGAACCGCGTATGAAACTGCAAGAATACACCGAAAGCAAGCACAATTTCGAGGAGTGCATGAAGTGCACCGTGTGCACCGTCTACTGCCCCGTATTGCAGGTGAATCCCCTTTATCCCGGCCCCAAGCAGGCCGGTCCGGACGGAGAACGGCTCCGCCTCAAGGATCCCTACTTCTTCAACTATGCGCTCAAGTATTGCATGAACTGTAAGCGCTGTGAAGTGGCCTGCCCGTCCGGCGTGCACGTGGCCGACCTGATCCAGTCGGCGCGCATCCGCTATGACCATTCCGCGCCGAAGCTGCGCGACCGCATCCTGGCGTCCACCGATCTGATGGGCTCGCTCGCCCGCCCCGTCGCCCCCATCGTGAACGGGGTCACCGGCCTCGGCATCACGCGTTCCGTGCTGGACGCCACACTCCAGATCGACCACCGCCGCGTTTTCCCGAAATACAGCGGCCGGAGTTTCGAGCGCTGGCTCTCCCGGCGCAGCAAGGAGCAGGCGGCGTTCGCGGAGCAGGTGGCCTATTTCCACGGATGCTACGTCAACTACAACCACCCCCAGCTGGGCAAGGACCTCGTCAAGGTACTCAACGCCCTGGGCGTGGGCGTGCAGCTGCTGGAGAAGGAGAAATGCTGCGGTATCGCCCTGATTACCAACGGGATGTCCGAGCAGGCCACGAAGCAGGCCCGGCACAACGTGGGTGCCCTCCGCAAGGCCGTCGTGGACCGGGGGCTCAAGGTGGTCACCACCTCTTCCACCTGCACGCTCACCCTGCGCGAAGAGTATCCCAACCTGCTGGACGTGGATGTCTCCGAAGTGCGCGACGCCATCCTGACCGCCACGCGCTATATTTATGAGCGCCTCGAGAAAGGCGCCACGCTGCCCTTCCGTCCCGATTTCCACAAGCGCATCGCGTACCACGTGCCCTGCCACATGGAGAAAATGGGCTGGGGCGTGTTCTCCGAGCGGCTGCTGCGGATGATTCCGGGCGTGGAATTCACCCTGCTGGACTCCAACTGCTGCGGCATCGCCGGCACCTACGGTTTCAAGAAAGAGAACTACGAAGCCGCCCAGGCCATCGGCGCTCCCCTTTTCGAACAGATCCGCACCGTCGCGCCCGACGTCGTGGCCTGCGACTGCGAGACCTGCAAATGGCAGATCGAGATGTCCACCGGCTTCCCGGTCCAGAATCCGATCTCCATCCTGGCTGAAGCAATAGAATAACTCTCGTCATTCCCGGCTTGACCGGGAATCTAATAAGAAAGAAATGAAAAAACTGATTTTTGCACTGCTGATCGCAGCCCTGGCCGCCTGCCAGCCCAAACCCAACATCGACGTCCAGGCCCACCGCGGCGGCGCCGGCCTGATGCCGGAGAACACCATCCCCGCGATGCAGAACGCGCTCGACCTGGATGTCAACACCCTCGAATTCGACCTCCAGCTCTCGCAGGACGGCCAGGTGGTCGTCTCCCACGACAACTACTTCCACCCGCGCTACGCCACCCGTCCCGACGGCACGCTCATCCAGGAAGAGGATCCCAAGGAATACCTCTACACGATGCCCTACGACAGCATCGCGCGCTACGACGTGGGCCTGCGTCCCGTGGACCGCTGGCCCGGGCAAGTGAAGATGGCCGTCAGCAAGCCGCTGGCGAGCGAGCTGATCGATTTCACGGAGAGCTACGCCAAGAAACCGGTGAACTACAACATCGAGATCAAGTCCTGGCCCGGCGAGGGCGAAGGTACGCTCTGGCCGGAATACCATGTCTTCTGCGACACCTGCATCCCGCTGCTGCTGTCCAAGGACCTGGGCGACCGCCTCATCGTGCAGTGCTTCGATACCCGTGCCTTGAATTATATGCACGAGAAGTGGCCCGAGCTCACGCTTTCCTACCTGACCGAGGATTATGACGGCGGCGATATCGAGCAGCTCCTGGGGAACCTGGATTTCGTCCCCGCCTGGTGGAGTCCAGAGTCAAGCGTGGTGACGCCCGAGAACGTGGCCTGGTGCCATGCCCACGGCATCGGCGTGGTCCCCTGGACCGTAGACGATCCGGCCGAGATGAAGCGCCTGGTGGACTGCGGCGTGGAAGCCATCATTTCCAATTATCCTGATATCCTCATTGCAACTGTACGATAATGCTCAAATTCCTGCAGCAACCGGCTTATAAGCCGGCCGAAACCGGCCCGGAGGCCGATGCGAAATACAAACGCCTGCGCCTCCAGGTATTCCTCGGCGCCTTCATCGGCTATGCCGGTTTCTACCTCGTCCGCAAGAACCTCTCGATGGCCATCCCGGCGATGGCGCCGCTCGGCTTCGAGAAGACGGAGCTCGGCTTCGTGCTGGGTCTGAACGCCGCCGCCTATGCCCTTTCCAAGTTCCTGATGGGCAGCGTCAGCGACCGCTCCAACGCCCGTGCCTTCTTGCCCCTGGGGCTGATCCTGACGGCCATCTCGATGTGCTTCATGATTGTGCCGATCCAGTGGATCGGGGCCGACCACAAGGGCCTCGCCATCCTCGTGATGGGTGTGTTGAATGCCCTCGTGGGCTGGTTCAACGGCATGGGCTGGCCGCCGTGCGGGCGCGTGATGACGCACTGGTTCTCCCCCGGCGAGCGGGGCACGATGATGAGCATCTGGAACTGCGCCCACAACGTGGGTGGCGCGCTGGTGGGCCCGATGGCCACCTACGGCGCCGCCTGGTTCGGCAGCTGGTTCTATGGCTCGCAGACCGAGCTCTACTTCCTCATCGGCACCTTCGCCTTCCCGGCCGCCACGGCGCTCTTCGTGGCCCTGCTGGCCTGGATCCTGCTGCGCGACACGCCCCAGTCCTGCGGACTCCCCTCCGTCGAGGCCTGGCGCAACGACTATCCGAAGAACTATTCCGAGAAGCATGAGACGACGCTCACCACCCGCGAGATCCTTTTCCAGCATGTGCTGAACAACAAATTCCTCTGGTTCATCGCCCTCTCCAACGCCTTCGTCTACATGGTCCGCTACGGCTGCCTGGACTGGGCGCCGACCATCCTGACGGAGAAAGGCATCGACCTCAAGAGCGCCGGATGGGCCTATTTCGCCTATGAGTTCGCCGCCATCCCCGGCACGCTCCTCTGCGGCTGGCTGTCCGACAAGCTCTTTCACGGGCGGCGGGCCGCGCCGACGATGCTCTTCATGGCGCTGGTGCTGGTGTTCATCGTGCTCTACTGGCTGAACCTCGACAACCTGACGGTCGTGATCATCTCCCTGATCGGCATCGGCTTCTTCATCTACGGCCCGGTGATGCTGATCGGCGTGCAGGCCCTTGACCTCGCCCCGAAGAATGCCGCCGGCACGGCCGCCGGCCTCACCGGTTTCTTCGGTTACTTCTTCGGCACCTTCCTGCTGGCCAACACCGTCATCGGCCTTGTGGCCCAGCACGCCGGCTGGAGCTGGACCTTCGTCCTCCTCATCGCCGCCTGCATCCTGTCCATTGTCTTTATGGGGCTGACTTATAAAGAGGAGCATCGGTAAGCATTTCGCTCCTCCTCCCCTGTGAGATGTAATTAGCTTTAATACAACATTTTAACGATTTGTGCTACCCCGAAAATCAGGGTAGCACAAATCGTTTACTTACTATCAATCAATTAGTTGCGGCTCACTGCAAATTTAGAAGACCAGCAGGTAGAGGCCCGCGGCGATGGCGGCGCCGACGGCCGGGCCGGCGACGGGAATCCAGCTGTAGCTCCAGCCGCTGTCCCGCTTGCCCTGGATGGGCAGGATGGCATGGGCGCAGCGGGGGCTGAGGTCACGGGCCGGGTTCAGGGCATAGCCCGTCGTACCGCCGAGCGACATACCGATCGACATGATCACGCAGGTCACGGGGAAGGAACCCAGTGCACCCGTGGACGCGGTCGCTCCACCGAAGGAGAAGGCGTTGCCGTTTGTGCCCAGGGCCAGGATGACGAAAATCAGCAGGCAGGTGGCGATCACCTCGCAAAGGAAGTTGCGCCAGGCGTTGGGGATGGCCGGCATGGTGCAGAAGGTGCCCAGGATGGTGTCCGGCTGGTCTGCGGTGGCCTTGTAGTGGTCCTTGTAGAAGAGCCACACGAGCACGGCGCCGACGAAGCCGCCCAGCATCTGGCCGATGACATAGCCCGGGACAGAAGCCCAGGGGAAGGTCCCGGCGATGGCGAGTCCGAGCGTCACGACGGGATTGAGGTGCGCCCCGGAGACGGGACCGGCAATCAGCACGCCGGTCATCACGGCGAAGCCCCAGCCCAGGGCGATGACCACCCAGCCGGCGCCTTTCGCCTTGGAATGATTGAGGGAGGTGGCGGCGCAGACACCGTCGCCGAGCAGCACGAGCACCAGCGTGCCGAAGAATTCAAAGATATATTGTTCCATAAAGAATAGGTTTTAACGGGTAAGGGTACGGGAGATGGCATCCGCCCAGCCCTGTTTGAACGGGGCGACGTCGGTGCCGGAAGGGGCGAAGACCCGTTCCGCCTGCCACTGGCTGCGGATTTCCTCCAGGGAGTCCCAGTAGCCGACGGCGAGGCCGGCGAGGTAGCAGGCGCCCATGGCGGTGGTCTCCGTGACCTGCGGACGGATGACGTTGGCCCCCAGGATGTCCGCCTGGAACTGCATCATCAGGTTGTTGCGCGAGGCGCCGCCGTCCACCTTGAGCTCCGCGAGGCGGATGCCGGCATCCTTTTCCATCGCGCCGACGATGTCCATCGTCTGGAACGCGATGCCCTCCAGGGCTGCGCGGGCAATGTGGGCAGCCGTGGTGCCGCGGGTGATGCCGCAGAGCAGGCCATGGGCGTACTGGTCCCAGTACGGGGCGCCCATGCCGGTCAGCGCCGGCACGAAATAGACACCGCCGTTGTCGGGCACGGTGGCCGCCAGCGCCTCGATTTCTGACGAGGAGCGGATGATGCCGAGCCCGTCGCGCAGCCACTGTACCACGCTGCCGCCCACGAAGATAGAGCCTTCCAGGGCGTAGTTGACGGTCTTGCCGATCTTCCAGGCGACCGTGGTCAGCAGGTTGTTGCGGGAGAGGATGGGCAGGGAGCCCGTGTTCATCAGCAGGAAGCAGCCGGTGCCGTACGTGTTCTTCACCGAGCCGGGCGTCGTACACATCTGCCCGAAGAGGGCCGCCTGCTGGTCGCCGGCCATACCGGCAATCGGGACGGCATGGGCGAAAAGGGTGGTCTTGGTGTGGCCGTACACCTCGGAGGAGGAGCGGACGGAAGGCATCATCGAAGCCGGGACCGTCAGCAGCTCAAGGAGTTCCTTGTCCCACTCCAGGGTGTTGATATTGAACAGCATCGTGCGGGAAGCATTGGACACGTCCGTCACGTGCACAGCCCCCTTGGTCAACTGCCAGACGAGCCAGCTGTCGACCGTTCCGAAGCGCAGCTTGCCCGCTTCGGCCTTCTCACGGGCTCCGGGGACATTGTCCAGGATCCACCGGATCTTGGTGCCGGAGAAATAGGCGTCGATGATGAGGCCGGTCTTCTCCCGGATCTTGTCCACCAGGCCCTGCGCCTTCAGCATGTCGCAGTACTCCGAGGTGCGGCGGTCCTGCCAGACGATGGCGTTGTAGACGGGGGCACCGGTTTCGGCGTCCCAGACGATGGTGGTCTCGCGCTGGTTGGTGATGCCGATGGCGGCGATGTCCTTGCCGGTGATGCCGATCTTGGTAATGGCCTCGGCGATCACGGCCGCCTCGCTGGACCAGATCTCCATCGGGTCGTGCTCCACCCAGCCGGGCTTCGGGAAGTATTGGGTGAATTCCATCTGGGCAGACGAACAGATGCCGCCCTGGTGGTCAAAAACGATGGCGCGGGAGGAACTCGTCCCCTGATCCAGCGCCAGGATGTACTTGCTCATAAAGAAGGGTTCTAGTGTCAATACATAGCAAAGATACGGCATTTTTGCTTTTTTTACCTATATTTGTACACTTTTATAACCGCATTTATTATAGAAATGAAACGTCTGTTCACCCTTATCCTGCTGCTGGCCGCGTCCTTGACGGCGGCGAACGCTCAGGAAGAAATCAAGAAAACCGGCATCAATTTCGGTCCGCTCCCGGCCATCGGCTATTCTTCCGACCTGGGTTGGCATTATGGTGCCCTCACCGACATCTACCAGTATGGAGACGGTTCCGTTTATCCCGACTACAGGTGGAAGATCAATGTGGAGGCTTCCTGGTACTCCAAGGGCAATTCCGTCTATCACTCCTTCTTCGACAGCAAGTACCTGATCCCCGGCCTTCGCGTGTCTGCCTCCATTTCTTATTTCGGCAACAAAACCACGAATTTCTACGGTTTCAACGGGGCCTCGTCCCTGTATGTGCCGGCCCTGGACAAGATCACACCGGATGGCTTTACGCCGAAAGGCCAGGGCTTCTATCTGATGAAGCGCAACATCTTCCGCGTGGCCACCTGCTTCCAGGGGACTTTCGGCGACAGCAACTGGGGCTGGGCCGGTGGTCTCACCTATTGGGGCATCACGACGGGGCATGCCGAGAATAAGAGCCTGGTCCCGACGACGGATTATTCCCTTTACGATGTGTATGTGGCTCATGGCGTGATTCCCGAAGCCGAGAAGAACGGCGGCCGTCACCTGGAGGCGAAATTCGGCGTGGTCTACGATACCCGCGACCACGAGAACAATCCTTCCCGGGGTACTAACCTGGAGATTTACATGTTCGGATCCCCTGACTTCCTCAATGGCAACCGCGGCGGCTACAAGAACCACTATCTGAAGCTTGCCATCCATTTCAAGCAGTTCTTCACCCTGGTGCCTGAGCGCCTGGTCTTCGGCGGCCACCTTGCTTATCAGGGCCTGATCGCAGGCAACGCTCCGTTCTACATGCTGCAGACCATCCAGTCCATCAACATGAAGCAGATCAACACCGAAGGTCTGGGATCCACCTGCACCGTCCGCGGTACCGTGGCGAACCGCCTGCAGGGCAACGCCTATGCCTGGGCGAACTTCGAGCTTCGCTGGAGCTTCGCCAAGTTCCGCTGGATCAACCAGAACTGGACGCTGGCTACGAACCCGTTCTTCGACATGGGTATGGTGGTCCAGCCTTACCGGATGGACCAGCTGCGCACCCTGGCCAGCGATATCACGCCTGTGTCCCAGACGGACGGAAAGGCCTCTTACCTGGTCAAAGACTTCTTCACGGGCGCAGGAAATGACAAGCTCCACATGAGTGCCGGTATCGGTCTGCACGTGATCATGAACCAGAACTTCAACATCAACTTCGAGTTCGGCAAGTGCTTCGACAAGAACGACGGCACCGGGCTCGGTATCAACATCGGTCTGAACTACATCTTCTAATCGCTTTGCGTGACCGGTAAGTATCAGACAGACTGATAACTACGAAATACGTGGTACCCGTTTTGGGTACCACGTATTTCAGTTATTGTTGATTTACAATGTTTTACCGCTCACGCAGTTTTGACAGCGGCACGGATCTTCAGGCAGACCATCGTCAGGTCATCGCTGGGTTCCGCTTCACCCACGAACTCCGCCAGCGAAGCGCTCAGGTCCTCGATCGTGGCCTGTGCAGAGGTGAACGGCGTGGAGCGGAGCACTTCCAGGATACGGTCGTCACCGAACTGTTCGTGCTCGATGTTCTCCGCTTCGTTGAGACCATCCGTGTAGAAGAGCAGCGGGATCTCGCGGATGTCCGGGACCGACTCGGACTGGAAGTCGATGCCGGTGCTGATGCCCAGCGGCACATTGGGCAGCACCTGCATGAATTCCGGACCGTTCTTGCCCATGATGACCGGCGGATTGTGGCCGCAGTTGCAGAATTCCAGCTTGCCGGTCGCCAGGTCGACAATGCCGATGAACATCGTCATGAACATCATCTGCTCGTTGTCGGCCGAGATGGTCTCGTTGATCAGCCGGGCGATCTCTGCCGGCGGGAGGTTCTGGTGGAGCACCACCCGGAAGAGATTCCGCGTCACGGCCATCAGCAGGCTGCCGGGAACCCCCTTTCCGCTGACGTCTCCGATGCAGAAGTACAGTTTGTTCCGCAGGATGAGATAGTCATACAGGTCTCCGCCGACTTCCTTCGCCGGCGTCATGGAGGCGTACAGGTCGATATCCTGCCGCTCCGGGAACGGCGGGAAGACCCGCGGCACCATCGACATCTGGATATCCCGGGCAATCCGGAGTTCGCCTTCGATACGCTCCTTGCTGGCGGTCGTCTCCGTGAGCTCGTCGATATAGCTGACCAGGGAAGTCTGCATGTGCTCGAACGAACGCGTCAGCTGTCCGATCTCGTCGTCGTGCTTGGGATCCGGCAGCGTTTCGTCGAAGCGGCCGGCGGCAATCGTATCTGTCTGGTCGGCCAACTGGCGCAACGGTACCAGCTCCCGGGTGATCAATTTCGTGCAGCCGAGGAAGGTCAGCAGCAAGCCGACGAGCACGATGGCCAGTACGATACGCTGCAGGTGGCTGAATCCGCCGAAAATATCCTTCTCCGGGCAGATGATGGCTACGCTCCAGTTCGTCGTCTTGACCGGTTTGTAGAAGACATAGTGCTGCTCTCCGTTGATTTCGAGCATACGCATCCCCTCTTCCCCGTCCATCATCGAATGGCCCAGGGCGCTGACGGCCGGATTCGGTGTCTCCAGCGTCTCGGTGAAGATGGTCTGGTACATCAGCTTCTCGGGATCGGGATGCACCAGATAAGTGCCGCCACGGCCCAGCACGACGCTGTAGGAGTTCGGATACGGCTTCACCGCCGAGATGGTCTCGGACAGCCACTCCAGGGACAGGTCAACGGACAGGCTGCCGGCAAACTCCCCGTCATCCCCGATCAGGGGCTTGCAGTAGGACGTGACCATCTCCACATTGCCGGTCTCCGCATCGACATCCATATAGGGTTCCGTCCAGCAAGGCTGGCTGAGCAGCCGGGGCAGCTGATACCAGTCCATATAGAAATACTGGTACTCGTCGTCTCCCTCCTGTTCCGTGTGCACGGAGCCGTTCTGCATAGAGGAATAGATGGAATAATACTGCCCTTTCTCAGGGTAGAAATACGGACGGAACGAAATCGAGCAGCCCTGCAACGACGGGTTGTTGAGAATCACGTTGCGGCTCAGGTCGAACATGGCATCCGGATCATCCAGCTGCCGGTATACCAGCCAGTCGATGTTGTCGGCGGCAATGGCCGCGTTGTCCAGGATGTTGCTGACGCGCAGGACCGTATTGTCCAGCAACTGGGTGGCATGCTCGATCGCCTCCCGCTTGACCGCCCGGCGCGACTCCAGGAACAGGTAGGTCAGCGCAGCTACGAAGATGAGCGCCGCCAGGGATACGACGATAATGCTGAGGCGGGCGGCCAGCGAACGACCGGTATATTTCTTAATCGTTATCATCGTACAGTCAAATCATCATAGGTTATGGGCTTCTGCAACATCCCGCACTGGAGCATCAGATTGCTGGACAGGTCCACCATATCGGGCCGCAGGCGGAATTCGCGTTCGCCGGATTCCCGGTCGAGCTGCAGGCGAAGGACTTCTTCCAGCATCAGTTTCTGCAGGATGCGGTTGGTGGCGATATGATCGCGCTGCACATATTCCATCACGATGTCCAGCGTCTCCTCCGGGTGCTCCGCCGCCCATTCCCAGCCCCTGCGGCTGGCGCGAGCGAAGCGTTCCGCCTTATCTTTCTCCTTGCGATAGGTCTCCAGCGTCATGTAGACGCCGTCCTCCTGGACATTGTAGCCGTGGTTGCAGAAGCGGTACACATTCTCTTCCGTCAGGTCCATGCCGGTCTGAAGCAGCTGGTAGTACTCGTTGTAGCTCATCGCCAGCGTGGCGTCCAGGGCGCCGGACACGAAAAGGGTGACGTTGTTGACGAAACGGATCCACTCGTAATCCAGGTGCTCGATCTGGCTCATGCAGATGGCCATCTGGCCGAAACCGGCATTCCAGATCCCCACGCGGGCGCCATACTGCTTGAGCGGATCCTTGCCGCGGCGGGACACGATCACGAGGGCGTTGTTCATCGAGGTCTGGAGAATATTCACCAGAGGCACCCCGTTGTCGACGATCTCCATCGCCTGCGCGAGCTGGAGCGTCGTGGCCTGGCTCTGGTCCGTCCGGATACGGTCCATGGCGGACTGGGAAGCGGAAGGGTGAACGATCTGCACGCGGATGCCCTCTTCGTCGTAGAAGCCCTTTTCCTGCGCCACGTAATAGCCTGCAAACTGGGCCTGCGCCGTCCACTGGGGCGTGAAGATGAAGGGTTTCTCCTGCGCACGAAGCAAGCAGGAAGCGCTCAGGAGAAATACAAGAAGAAATGGTCTTTT
>Ga0310696_10002422_pt1 | contig 24711 bp, 12 predicted proteins | sample AusTroGonzalo_MG_4_FD_203885 | JGI IMG/M metagenome (GOLD analysis project Ga0310696, IMG submission 203885) | Bovine rumen microbial communities from tropical cattle in Woodstock, Queensland, Australia - Gonzalo_02 (v2) (version 2) | ecosystem: Host-associated > Mammals > Digestive system >...
CCCGACCTGTTTGTACAGGGGGTTGGTGACGACGTTCTGGAAGTCGGAGAGCACTTTCCCGTCGATCGTCACGTTGACGGAGAGGAAACCGACGCTGCCGTCGAAGTAGAGATAGGCGTAGTCGGGATCCAGAATGACATTCCCGTTGATGATCGGGTTGTTGTCCGCGTCGACGTAGGGCGACTGGCGGACGACGACGGTGCTGTGCGCTCCGATGTTGAGGACGCTCTCGGAATCGGCGTCGCCGTTGTCGAACACGGCGATGTCGAGCACGGACTCAACGCCGCTCCCCGAGAAGGAGACGGTGACCGTGCCCCGGTTGATCAGCGTGCCCGTCAGCTTGACGCCGCCGGTCGTGTCCGGCAGGGGCAGCGTGCCGTCGTCGGTCCCGGGGGCATCGACGGCGAAGGTCGCGTCGGCGTCGACCTGGATCGTTCCGCCGAGAGTCATGACTTTATTGAAGAGAAGCGTTCTGCCGCCGGTGACGACGATGGTCCCGCCGTCGTTGCCGGAGATGGCGTTTTTGACGTCGTTCACGGTAAGGTCGGCGTTGATCGTCACGAGTCCCGCGTTGGTCAGATCCGACCAGGAGACGTTTTCACCGACGCGGAACTCACCCGCGTCAACGGCCATGCCGGCCGCGAAGGAGGTGTTGACCGCGTCGATTGTCCCGGTCAGGGTCGTCTCGGGATCGACGACCTCGGAACCGTTGGTCACAAGGCCGTTGAAGGCGACGGTGTTCGTGGCGTCGGCCCCTTCCGCGAGGAAGCTGCCGTAGTTGATCACGGCCCCGCCCACCGTCACGGGCTTGCCGACCGCGGAAACGGTGAAGCGTCCCCGGTTGATGATGGCGCCGCCGAAGTCGGCGTCGGCTGCGGTGAACGTGCCGCCCATCAGGTTCTCAACGTCGCCGCCGAGGGTCGCGGTCCCGCCCGTCACACCTTCGATGTCGAAGGTGTTCGAGTTGGTGACCGTGCCGGAAAGCGTGACGCTCCCGCCCTCGCCCGCGGTCGCGGAGAAGCTGCCGGAGTTGGTCACCGGCCCCGTCACGGCGACGGCGAAGGCGCCGGAGGACACGGTGAAACTGCCGCCGGTGGTGATGGTCCCGCCGAGGGTGACGGCGTCCGTCGCCCCGATCGCGACGATCCCCGCGTTGTCGATGGCCGCATTGAGCGTGCCCGCGGCGAATCTCAAAGTGCCGCCGTCGGTGCTCTCATCGCCGGCTTCGGTGATGACGGAGAAGCGGTCGGGCGCCTCGTTGGCGTAGCCGGTGACGGTCCCGAGGTCGAGGGTCACGCCCTTCTTCACGAGGATGTCCGCGCCCTCGCTGACGCCGTCGATCTTTTCATTGGCCAGACTGTTGATCGTCATGTCGACGGCGATGATCTTGGTGCTGCCCTTGATGATGAGGTCGGTCGAACTGCCGTCGGCAAAGCCGAAGATGGTCTGGCCCTCGAGGCCGGTGTAGCCGTAGGTGAGGCTCTTGCCCTCGGCGATGAAGATGTCGCCGTTTCCGGTCGTCGCTCCGCCGAGCACGAGGTCGCCCTCGCTCTTCACATGGCCGAAGTTCGCGATCCCGCTGCCCAGAGCGGCCCCCGAAGAACCCTCGAAGAGGAGGGTGCTTCCCGCGTTGACGGTGATGGTGCCGAAGGTCTTCTCCGTGAAGTTGGAGGTCGCGAGGGTGAGGGTGTGATCGGCGTCGCCGATGGCCAGATTCCCGCCGTCGATGATGAGCTTGGCGAAGGTGAGATCCTCGGTCAGCGTCACCAGACCGTGGGAGTAATCCTCGCCCGTGACGGACTTGTTGCCGACGGAGACGGTCACCTGATCGTACTTGCTGTTGGCGTAGAAGGTCTGGACGATGTCCTCCGTCCCCGTGTACACGTAGTAGAGATGCCCGGTGAAGCCCTCGATGGAGCCTTCTCCCCCGGTGGTCCCCGCAAAATAGATGTCGCTGGTGTGATTGCTGTCGTTGCGCGAGGTGATCGTGCCGGAGTTGGTGAGATTGCCGAACTTGACGGCGGCCTCGTGAGCGCCCGAGAGGGGTTCGAGATAAACGGTCCCGGAGTTCTCGGTCTCGCCGAAGTCGGCCAAACCGTAGACGAAGACGTCGTCGGAGGTGTTGGTGAACAGGCCCGCGACGGTGATGAGGCCGTCGATCTTCAACGTGCCGGAATTGGTGAACGCATCGCCGAAGGAGGCGTCATTGCCGGTGTTGTTGACGAAGACTCCGGAGTTGATGAAGGTCCCGCCGTAGGTCACGCCGTCGGCGGCGTTGGTGAACTGCCCGACATTTTCGACGGAAGCGAAAACGGTCCCGTCGGCCGCCACCAGCACGCTGCCGCCCGCCGCGTTGGAGAGCAGACCGCCGAAAGTGGAGATCTTGCTGACGGTGATCGTGCCGGAGTTGGTCACGACGCCGTTGACGTTGACGCTGCCGTCGACGACGAAACTGCCGCTGTTGGCGACGTTGCCGAAGAACACTTCACCGTCGCTGGTGGAGACGTTCAATGTCCCGTTTGCGCCGACGGTGACGTCTCCGCTGACCACGGTACCGCCCGCCTTGCCGTCGATGCTGAGCTTGCCGCCGGTGACCGTGACCGTGTCCGACAGCGTGTTTTTGGCGGTAAACACAAGTTCGCCGTCATTGGACACGGTGACCGGGGAAGCGATCTCCGCGCCCAGCTCGGAGGCGATGGAAACGGTGCCGCCCTCGACGGTGAGCTGATCTTTGAACGTGAGGCCGTTGGCGTCGCCGCTGATCCACACCTTGCCGACGGATTTGCTGCCGCCCACGCGGTTCACCAGCGAGAGGACCACTCCGCCCGCATTGGTGATGGAGAGGTCGTGATAGTTGGTGATGGTGCCGAAAGCGTTGGTGGCGCTGACGCTCATGAAATAGTCGCTGTCGAGATCGCCGAAGGTGTTGCCCTTGCTCTTCACATTGAGGTAGCCGCTGTTGGTGAAGAGCCCGGTGAACGTGTTTTCATCGGAATCGACGGTGAACGTCACGTGCCCTCTCTCTCCGGAGATCTTGCCCCAGGCGCCGCCGGTGCGGTCGGAGTTGAAGTTGTAGTCCGAGCCGGCCCACGTCTCGCCGCCGACCTGCAGTTTGCCGTTTTCGGTGATCAGGAAATCGGTCGTGAAATCTTTGGCAGCGAAAACGTCCGGTTTCAACGGGTACATGGACGTCGAGGTGAAGCCTTTCGAGAATCCCATCAGCTCGGTGAGGTAATCGTACTTCACGCCGCTGGTACTCCAGAAAGAATTGAGAGAGTCATCATAGACGGCCAGATTGCCGCCGATCGTGACCTGCGCCGAGCCGGTGACGGTGAAATCCGTATTGCCCCAGAGACCGATGTTGCTGACGTTCTTGTCGATGGTGACCTGAGCGTCACCGCCGATGATCACGACGGAGGAGTTCTTCGACTCGGCCAGATGGATCTTGGAACTGCTGTCCTTCGAGAACGGTCCGGCGTACCCCTTGGGGTCATCGGAGGTGGAGTGGTATCCCACGGGGATGCGGACCCAGTTGTACAGACTGCCGGACACGGTGACGCTGCCGCCGGTGACGGTGAACTTGGTCGTCACGCCGTCGCCGCTGCCGCCGCCGTAGACGGAACTCACGTAGACGTCGTGGGTGAACAGGACCGTGCCGCCCGTGACGCTGAAGGTGCCGCCCGACACGGCGAACTCGCCGTTGAAGGCCACCGAACCGGACACGATGTTGAAGTCGCCGCCGGAGACGACGACCGAACCGGCCTGGAACACCACTTCGCCGGCGCTGTCGATCGTGATCGTGCCGGGAGAATTCGGAGTCGTGGGCGGGATGGGCGACTTCGCCTCAACGTCATAGTAGTCGTAATAGTCGGCGTCGCTGAAGAGGTATTCGTGGATCCATCTGTAGCCGCTGCCTGTGGTCGTTCCGCTGTCGATCTTCCCCGGGTAGTAGTTGAGGACGTCGGTCTGGAAGGTCACGTTGCTGCCGGTCACGATCAGGTTCGCGCCGTCGTACACTTCGACGATGTTGCTGCCGGAGCCGGAGAAGGTGATGTTCCGCCCGGCGATCTTGAGACTGGCGGCGCTTCCGACCACCGTGACCATGTTGTCGATGGTCGTTATGACGTCGCTTCCCGCACCGAAATCGAGGACGGCGCTGCCCTCCACCCAGAGGTGATCGCCTCCGAGTTTCGCATCGGCGGCGGTCAAAGTCAGGGCCCCGCCCAGATCGACTTCGATGTTGCCGTTGAGGATGAGCCCCGCCCCGGCGGTGACGTTCACACTGCCGGAGGCAAGTCCGATGGACCATTTCTCATCGGCATCGCCCGCAGCCGCGATGACGGCATTGTTTCCGGCGGTGAGGTTCAGCTCTCCGCTGCCGAAGTTGAACAGCGCCGGAACAACGGCGCCGTCGCCGACGTGGAGATCGACCTTGCTGCCGGAAACCCCCGCGGCGGCGATGTAGTTTGTGCCGGCCTTGGCCGCGGTCAGAGCGGCGGGAGCGGCCGTGGTGCCCAGCAGGAAGTCACCGTACACGATCAGCGTGGCGTCCTGGGCGAAGACCAGCTGGCCCGTGACTTCGATGGAGGTGCCGGCGGTGACGGAGAGATTGCCGTCGAGGATGAGCGTCTTGTACGGGATCTTGACGTATTCGGTCCCGTCCGAGGCGTAGATCGCCATGATGGAGGAGTCGCCGATGTACTTGATCCCCGCCGACGATTCGGCATCGACCCGCAGCTGGAAATTGCTCCCCGTGAAGGTGGTGTTCTCGATGGAGAGGGTCCCCTTCACGACGGTGGCGTCGATGTACCTGTCGTCGCCCGTGATGGTGATCCCCGAGAGCGAAATGTCCCCTTCGTAGGGCGTCCGGGCCGCCGGGCTCTCGTGATCGGTATCGTAGACGCCGCCCAGACGGATGGAGCCCGCGAAGCTGCCGGGGAAGGGAGCGGAATTCCCGAGGAAGGCGTTGGTGTACCAGATGTCGCCGTTGATGGTGATGGAGAAATCAACGCCGCTCAGCGCCTGGTCGAACACGAAATAGTAACCGTCGGCAACGCCGACGATGAGGTCGCCCGTGATTTTGATGTCGGAGGGAATGGCGCTGAAAAGCACGTCATTCGAACCGCCGGCGATCTCGAAGCGGAAATAGTTCCCCGCATACATGTCGACGCCCGCGCTGTACACGACGGCGGTGTAATCGCCCATGTCGACCGTGCCCGCATCGGCGTCCGCGGCGTTGGTCGACCCCGTGAAGGAGACCGTCACCATGTTGCCCGTGACGAAGTCGGCGCCGCCGGTCTGCCAGACGGCGTCGAAGGGATCGATGGAGGAGCCGACGGTCCAGTCGGCGGCCGTGCCGCTCTCCAGCAGCTCCCAGCGGCCGTTCTGATAGAGGACCGACTTGGATCCGGCGGCGTTCTGCCAGACCCTGCCGTAGCCACGGCCAGAGACCAGCGTGAAGTCCTCGCCCGCGACGGAGATCGTCGAGCTGCCCTCCGCCGCGAGGACGGCATACTGCCCGATGGCGGAGTGCCCGGCAACGGTCACGTCGCCCTGGGCGGTGTAGGTAAATTTGTGATCGGCATCCGCCCCGCTCTTCAGGGTCAGGTCGTTGTAGACGCCCTTCATGACGGGAGCACCCTCACCGTAGGTCATCACGCCGCCGGTCTGCTCCACGGCCGTGACGCCCTCGGTTTTGCCGTTCAGCGTGAAGCTGAATTCGCCGGAGAGCACACCCGCCGTCGTGAGCGAGAAGGTGTCGTTGACGACGATCCCGTCGTCGGCGCCGTCGAGCTGATTTGCGGCGACCGCGCCGGACTCGAGTTCGAGATTGGCATACTGGCCCTGGAACACGTTGGCGGAAGCGGCATAAACGGCTTTCGCGCCGTTGCTGAAGGTGAGGTAGACGGTGCCGGTGCTGGAAGTCGTCCCGAGGAACCTGACGGTGACCGGCCCGTCGGCGTCGAACGTCGCCGATGCGCCGATGGCGGCTTCACCGTTGACCGTCATGCTGCCGAGGGCCGTGTAGGCCGCGCCGGCGGCGAGGGCGAGACTCCCGTAGGTCCCGCCGTAGACGGCCGAACCGTCGGTGTAGGTCACCGTGTAGGCCGCATTTGCGTCGTTGACGGTCCCCTTGCCCTGCGCGTCGGCGACGGTCATATTGCCCAGCAGGGTGAAAGCGGTGTTGTCGGCCAGGGAGATGCGGCTGTACGACCCGCCGAGGACACTCCCCGCGGCCGCGGCGTAAGCGGCCGTGACGCCGGTGCCGTCGAAGTCGACCGATCCCGTTCCGGCGACGGGGCCGTTGAACGCGACGCCGACACCGTCCGCGGCCTGGATGGTCCCGTTGACGGTGAGCGCGCCGTTGAAGGACATATCGGCGCCGGCGTAAACGGCCGCAGAGGCGTTGACGGTGAGCGCGCCGTTGAAGACCGCGGCGGCGGCGACGGCCGCGGTACCGTTGACGGTGACGGCGCTGCCGACGGTGAAGGTCTCGCCGCCGGCGCCGGCGGCGACGTCGATGTCATAATACGTACCGCCGTAGACAGACTGCCCGGCGATGTAGCTGACCGTGCCGCCGGTCAGGTTGACCGTACCCGTTCCGGAGAGGGCCGCGGGAGAGGTCCCGTCGTTGAAGGTCACGTGGCCGGAGCCGCTCAGGGCTTCGCCCGTGAGGATGGCGCTGTTCGTGACGGTGAGGCTCTCGAGGACGGCGCTGTCGTCGAAAATGACTTTGCCGCTTTCGACGGCCAGGTCGCCCACGACGGCCGCGACGGCGGCGGCCGGATCGTCGGCCATTTCGGAGATGAGCAGGACCGAATTATCCTGCAGCAGGATCGCGGCGACGCCGTCGATCACGGTGACTCCCTCACGGAAACCGTTGACGGTCAAGGTCACGCCGTTGATGAGCTTGAATTTGCTGGCGGCGGTATAGGGCTGATCGAGGTCCCAGGTACTCTGATTGGCCTTCTGCGCCCCGTCGATGATGATCCACTGGTTCTGGAGACGCGGATCGATGGTGCTGTCCCAAATGGTGCCGTTGATGCATTCGACCGTCGCCATGACGGCGCCGTAAGCGGCGCTGCCTTCGGCGAAAACGACGGTCGTATCCGTGCCGTCGATCGTGATGAGGCCAGCGGCGGAACCGGCGTCGGGCAGATCCTGCCACTTGTAGATGGTGAGGGTCCCCGTCGCGGCGTACTGGTTGGTGACGGTGAGCTGACCGCCGAGGGTGACGCCGCCCGCGTCCGGGTCGACGGTCCCGAGGCGATGGAGCGCTCCGTTGGAGAGACTGAGGGCCAGCGTGGAGCCCTCGTCTATCCGGATGGCGTCGATGGCCACGCTGCCCGTGATGCTCAGCGTGGAACCGTCGGTCACGAGGACGGATCCCATGTCCGCCGCGCCGCTGCGCACCTCGAGGAGGGCTCCGCCGGAAACGACCGTGGAGCTGTTGGCCGTCGCGGTCAGGGTCCCTCCGTCGCTCACGGTGACGTTGGAACTCACGAGCTTGTCTCCGCCCGTGAGGGTCAGGTTGCCGTAGATGCCGGAGAGGATCGTCTGATCGTCGGCCGCCGTGTAGAGCGCCGTGCCCTGGATGCGGTCGACGACGGCGTCGGGCGTGTCGGAAGAAGCGAATTCCGCCGTGCTGCCCGGGGCGCCGGAGATGACGGCCTTGCCGTGGAGGGCGTGGAACACGGTATTGCTGTTGTCGGTGAGGATGACATTGCCGTCGACGGTGAGCGCGATGTCGTTGCCCGCCGTGTTCTGCTCCTCGAAGGTGTTGTCGCCGCTCACCGTGAGGTTCGCCGCGGCAAGCTCGACGGCGATGCTCCGCGCATCGGCCCCGGTCCCGGAGCGGATCTCGAGGTCGCCGTAGGTCCCCGCGTAGATGACGGCCGCATCGACGCCGTAGGCCGCGTTGACTTTGCCGGTGAATTTGCCGTAGACGCCGCCGTAGGGCGCCGTGACGCCGTTGAAGGTGACGCTCCCCGCACCGCCGATGGTCATGGCGTTCTCAACACGGTCGTTGAAGACGACGGTCCCGTCGATGGTCTTGGCGGTGTTGCCGCCGATGGTCACGGTATTGTCATAGATGCCGTCGAGGATGCGCTGGGAGATCTGTTCGGAAGAAGCCGCGGTGTATTCGACCGCCCCCGCGTACCCGGTCCCGGCCTCGCCCACGGTCCCGCTGCCGGAGACGGCGTTGGCAAAAGTCAGCGTGGCGCCCGCATTGCCGGTGACGAACGCGCCGTCATGGGAAACGCTGCCCCGGAAAGCCACCGGAGCGGCCACGATGAACCGGCTGTCCTGCGCATTGACGACATTGCCCTTCAGGGACAGACCGACGCGCAGATCGAAGGTGCCGGCATTGTCGATGTTCCCCAGCAGCGCGCCCTCGCCGGGAGGATTCACGTTGCCGCTGTTGAAAGCGGCCGTGTTGAGGACCAGCGTCGCGCCGGGGTCGACGCCGTAGGCTTCGCCGCCGTAGGTCCAGCCGCCGTACTGGGCGTCCTTGTCGCCCTGGGTGAAGCCGTCGAGGGTCAGCCGGCCCGCCGTCACCGAAACGCTCCCGCCGTTGACGAGGCGGTTGGCCGTCCCGGCCGCCACGGGCGTCCAGTAGGCGACGCCCGGCGCGGCGGTGTTCGCGGCCACGGCGGTCGCGGCGAAGTAGATCGTGCCGGAGTCGCTGACATAATCGCCCGCGGCGTAAGCGGTCCCGGCGGCGTAGGCGGCGACACCCGTCTCGACGACGGCCCAGTAAGCCGTATCGGTGACCGCGGGGCCGCCGAGGGTCTGGCTCTTCCCCGTGTTTATCTTTGCGCGGTAGACCGTGGTCCCGCTGTAGACGAGATCGCCCGCGTTGTAGGTCTGATCCTGACTGTACGCATCCACCGCGCGCCAGTACTCCACGCCGGGCTCCAACCCGGCGGGAACGGCGGTTCCGGCCACGTACATGGCGCCGTCGGTGACTTCATCCCCGACGCCATAGGCGGTCTGGTCGTTCCACGCGTCGCCCTCGCCGCGGGCGAAGGTGAATTCATAAACGCCGCCCGTCTGCGTGCCGGATTTGAGATCGAAGACGAGGCTGGCGCCGTTGTGGTTGTAGACGTCGAGCTTCACGTCGCTGTTTTGCACCGTGACCGTGCCGTAGTTGTGCAGAGAGGAGACGGTCACCTGCTTGGAGATGACGAACCCCGTCCCGTTGTTGACGACAGCGTCGAAGACCGAGCCCACGGCGGCGGCGTCGACCGTCATGGTGCCCGTGCCCTCGAGGGTGATGGCGCCGTGATAACGGCCCAGACCCATCACCTGGATCGTGCCCGCGGCGGTGATGGTGCCGTAGAAATCGACACCGGAGGTGTTGGCCTTTTTGAACTGAAGGACCGCATTCTCGTTCACGGTGAAGACCGGGCGGTGGGGATCGCCCGGCGCGTCTTCGCGGAAGGTCGAGAAGACGAACGTGCCGGCGCTCACGGTGATGTTCGACGTGTTTCCGTTGAAGACGCCGCCGATGGTGGTGTCGCCGATGGAAGTCTTGACGCCGCTGCCGTCGATGTTGAAGTCGTCGTAGGTGCCCTGGAAAATCGTCTGATCGCCGTCGTAGTTGTAGGCGACGATGCTGCGCAGGGAGTTGAAGGCGGCACTCCCGGTGGTCTTGCCGTTGAAATAAAATTCGGTCTTGCCGATATTCGCCTCACCCGCCGTGGAGACCGTGCCGGAGATGTCGACGGCGTCGTTGAAGGTGATGACCCCCGCCGGGCGGAGAAGTCCGATGCGCTGGAGACTGCCCTTGCCCGCGGTGATGCCGGTGACCCGTTCCACCTTGCCGTTGAAGGTCACGTTCGCATCGTCGATGACGAGAGCCCCGATGTTGCCCAGATCATGATCGAAAACGAGATCCAGATTGTTCTCGACAAGGGAATGGATCTCGCTCCGCACAACGGTGATGCCGGCGAGTCTGGTCCCCGTGTCCACGGTCCCCGTGAAGTACAGATTGGCGTCGGTGAGGGAGATCACGTTGGAACTGCCCTCGAACACCATTTTGGAGGAGACGGTGACGTTGAAGATGTGCTGAGGAACCGTCGCATCCTTCCGGAGCGCCTGGACGGCGAAGTTGCCCGTCACCGTGGCGTCGACGTCGACGCTGAAATCGACCGTGTCCTGGGGAACGATGTCCGTACCGCCGTACGCAAGGCCGGTGGGCGTGAAGAGGGCCAGATTTTTGTACGTGCCGCCGAAGAAGGCCTTTTCGGCGTCGGTCCTCGTGTGATCGGGGTTGGAGATCGGTCCGAAGATCGACATGGTCACGTGGTAGGTGTGATCCGTCACATGGTAGGAAACCAACCCCGTCGAACTGATGTAGGCCTTGGGACTGGAGGCCGTTGTGAATCCGTAGAAGGAGATACCGTGCCCGCCGGCGACGAGGGTCGTGCCGAGGGTCATCCCGCCGCGGTAGAGCTGGCTCAGTTTATTCAGCGCGACATCGACCTGCCCCGTGTACTTCGTCGGAGCGTAGATGTTGACGGCGTCGTTCACCATCTTGTCGCTCACGCCCACGGTGATGTCGCCGAGCAGATCCCGCTCGGCGGTGCCGAGGATCGTCAGACTGGCGTACTGGCCCGCGAGGACGTACTGCGTCGAATTGGCTCCGCCGTAGACGAAATCGACCAGCGACCCCACCTCGAAGTCCACCGTGGTCGTCTTGTTGGCGAAAGCGCCGTCCATGATGATCGATCCCGTCGCCCCCTTGAAACCGGTCGTCCCGGTGGTGACGGTCGTGTCGTCGTTGCGGTTGATTATTTTGAGGACCCCGACGTCGAAGTAATTGGACGCGAGCTTATCCGTATCGAGGGTGTAGCTCTCGCCGTCGTGCAGATAAACGCCCAGCGTGCCGTAGCGTCCGAAATACGCCAGATCGTCCCGGTCGGCAACGGCGCCCTCGAAGCGGACGCTGTCCAGATCGACCCGGCCGCCGTCCATGCCCATTCCCGCCAGCGTCACGCCGTTGCGCAGGATCAGTTCGGAGTTGCTGCCGTTGACCGTTCCCTCGAGATCGAAGGTGACGCCGGTACCGCCGTTGACGCTCATCCTGAGATCGTTGATGGTCAGCGTGCCGTCGGTCTTGTCGACGAACACGCCGCCGTTGACGTCCATCGTGTACAGCTTGCCGTACATGCTGTACCTGTACTCGGGCATCTTCTCCGCGGTGAACGTCGCCGCGGCGTTGGTGCCCACGGTCAGCCCGCCATTGAGCAGAAGATAGTTGAAGCCGCCGACGGTCAGCGTGGACTTCAGGGGTCCGTCGTTTTCCGCGGTCCCGACGTCGAGATCGCCGCCGAATTTGACGTAGTAACCGGAGATATCCAGCTCCGCGGTGCGCACGACGTTGCCCTGAACGGAAACGTCCCCGTTGAACACGACGCCGGACTCGCCGGTGAAATCGAATTTGCCCGTGGTCATGTTGGGATTGTCCGGGTAATTCGTCCCGGTGACGGCGATGTGCGCGTCGGCGTAGCGGGCATAGATCTCGCTCGTGCTTGTCGTTGGGACATAAACGGTGAAGTCGCCGTTGAAAGTCACCCGGGACCTCTCGGGAACGGCGTTGAAATCATCATTCCACGCCGTCTTGACGGTGAAAGACCCCTCGCGCACCTCCACGTCGTCGCCGAACGTGACCTGACTCGAATGACCGTGCTGGGAACTCAGGTACTGCACGTTGATGTCGAAAGTCCCGCAGTAACCGGTCGTGACGGTGTCGTAGAACGTGACGCTGCGGGTGTTGCCGCTCACGGTGAAATGGTCCATGTACCCGACTTCGACGGCGCCGCCGATGTCGACGGTGTAGGCGTCGGTGACGGAGAAGCTCCCGACACCGTTCACCCCGCCGAAACTTGCGGTCTGATCGAAGTCGGCGCCGAACTTGACGGCAAAGGTCCCGTCGCCGCTGATGTTGCCGAAATTCGCCGCTTTGACGTCCGCGGTCAGGGAGAAATTGGCGCCGTATTGGACTTCCACGGCGCCGAAATTGACCGTCGGCGCGAGGGCCTCGGAAAAAGTCCCGGTGAGAGAGAAGGTGCTTCCCCCCGTCTCATCGAAAGTGACTTTGCCGCCGTCGAAGAAACTCATGGTCTGGGCAGATGTCCCCGCGAGCAGAGCAACGGTGAGATCAGCGCCGTTGGAGAATTTCGCAGTACCGGTCAGCGAAATGTTCTCGGCAGTCACGTTCAGAGATTCGTTCAATGTCCCGTTGAGGCCCGCGGTGAGGACGACGCCCTTCTCCGCGGTGATCGTCAGCCCGCCGTCGTTCACAGCGGCCGAGATATTGCCCAAACCGTGGGTGGCGGTGGAGGCCTTGACGTTGTAGCTGGCCACCGTGATGGTGCTGGCCTCGGCGTCTCCGGCGGCCGCCGTTCTGCAGTAGAGAGCATTCCCGGTGTTGGCCACGGCCGTGTCTTTCCACACCAAATTGGTGGAGTCATACGTGAGAGAGTACAGCTGTCCATCGGTCGTTGGGTTTTTGATGGCGTAGTAAGTTTTGGACTGGTCACTCGGAGTGGTACCCCAGTCGACCCAGTTGTACGCATCCCCGGAGGTGGTTCCCTGAGCGTCTTTCTCGATGTAGGTGTAAGCGCCCAGATTCCACGAAACATTGTCGATGACGATGTTCTGGGTGTCGACGATGCCGTAGGCGTATTCCAGATCCCAGCCGTTGGCGGAGCCCACCTTTTCGGCGGAGGCCGCCACGTCGGCGCCGGTCAGGTCGGCGATGCCGGCGATCATGGCCCGGCCGTCCTCGCTCCCGGCCACGTTACAGCCGTAGATCATGATGTCGCCGTCGGTCGTCAGATGCTCGCCGATGGCCTTCCAGCTGGCGGGATCGTCCGCCACCGCCCGGGCGTCGACGATGCTGTCGTTGAGCAGGAAATACCCGGCGTTGCCGTGGCTCACCACGTGGACGGCGCTGTACTTCACGCCGTCCCGGCTGTCCAGATACTCGTTGATCTGGTCGAGGGGGTTCTCGCCGTGCTTGAGCACCAGCACGTCCGTGTTCTCGTCCAGCTGGGAAATGATGTTTTCCTGATCCTTCACGTACTCGCTGATGATCACCAGCTCCCGGGTCTCGGCCTCGGGAGAGGCCTCCGCCGGTCCGAAGGCGTCGGCGAAAACCACGTCGTTCCCGTCATCCGCGCCATCCCCGTCCGGATCGGCGACGGCGTCCGCGGCATCCGTGTCGGCGTCCGCGGCATCCGTGTCGGTGTCGGTATCCGCGGCATCGGAGGCGGTATCCGCGGCATCGGCGTCCGCGCCGGTGTCGGCATCGGAGGCGTCGCTCAGGGTGTCGGCAAGATCGGTGTTGTCATTCAGCGCCGCTGAGGCGTCGAAGGGGTTGTCGTCGGCAACGGCGTGCTCCGCCGCGTCGGCGCCGGTAGAGACCTGGACTTCGGTCTCGGCGCCCTCCTGATTGGCGGCGGCATCCTCCGGCGGCGCGGTCACCGCACCGTTCTCCTCGTCGGAGGAGTCACTCCCCTCCTGAGCGTCCTGCGCGTCGGCGCCCTGCGCCGCAGCATCGGCCGCCGCCGCGGCTTCGACGATCTCCGCCGCTCCCGCCGCATCGAAAAGAACGCGCTCTTCCAGTTTCTGGATCGCGATCCGCTGCTTTCTCAACATCTTCTTCGCCATCTTCTTTTCCTCCGGAGATTTTTTACACTATTTTCAACACTTTTCTGCTCATAAACCCGTTCGTTTTCTTACCGCATGCGAAAAACGGAAGATCCGGTAAAAAAACAGGAACAAACCCCGGAAGCGCACAGCACGGCGCGACCGGAGTCTGTTCCTGTGTTTTCAACGATTCTCTTCATGACGAAAGGGTGTCTCATAGTTTGAAACGGCAGATCGCCTTGCACACGGCGATCCGCACGGGAACGTAAACACAAACCTTTTCCGCACGGCGCTTCAAACTGCGCGCCGCACGCTTCACAGCACATTCGAACATGCCGGCGATCCACAGGATCTTGCCGACGAAAAGCCGGGAGGCGGGAACGGAAAAACACGGACCCGCCGCGGCCGCCGCGCCGTTGCCGGGCAGAGAGACCGCCCAGTCCGGTGCGCACGGACAGCAACTGTAAATGCCGTGTTTTTCCATTTTATTCCCCTCTTGCCCGCAGAATGATCACTTCTTGGCGGAAGCCTTGGCCGCAGCCTGCTCGTTCTTCTGGAGGATGCCCGCTTCCAGCAGTTTGTCGATCAGCTGCTGCATGCTGTTGAACGCGCCCAGAAATCCCTGCGGCGGCATGATGATGCGGATGTTGCCCTCGGGAGTCGGCGCCGCGCCGTCCTGACCGGGCTGAAGAGTCACGTAGTCGAAGCGGACCATGCCGCCGACGAAATGGATCTGACCGATCCCATCCGCAAAAATCTCTTTTTTGTTCTCCATGATGACGATCCATCCTTTCTTTTCGTTTGACCGGCCCTCCGGGCCATGACCTTTTCCGATCAAAAAAACGCTGTGTGACACAACTGCACTCGGAAACTATACATCACACCCGCGGCTTTGTCAAGTTTTTTTTATGTCTTTTTTGCAATATTGCGCAAAAAATCAACGCCTGACGGAGGCGATGGTGTACAGCGCCATGGCCGTCAGCATCAGCACCGCCATCAGCGCGCGGCGGATCCACACGATCCGGGCCGCCGGGGGCTCCGTCCGCCCGATCCCCAGCCGGACAAGAAGCACCCCGAGCAAAACCGAAATGATGCCCCGCCCCGCCTGGATCACGTTCCCGAACACCACCCCGATCGTCCCGAAACACGTCATCAGAAACAGGATCGAACTGAAATAGAAGAACCCGTAGGGCACGGCGTCGCGCACCGTCCCGCGCCGCAGGGGATATCTCCGGAGCGCCGGCAGGACGGCCAGCGCCAGGACCGTGTAGGAGATCCCCATCACCCCGAAGGAATTGGTCAGCATGGAGCGGCCCGGCATCATCAGCATCATCTCCGCGATGCAGCTGTCGCAGAGCGCGTAAAAAAGCACCGAGTTCATCAGCCACGCCGCGCTTTTGAGCGAGAGATGCCCGCCCGAAAAGTTCATCCCCACCGCCGCCAGGGTGCAGAGCACGATCGCCAGCCACTGCAGACCCAGCAGCGGCCGCCCGATCACGACCGCGATCACCGCCAGGATGATCAGCTTCAATCCCAGCAGCGACGACGCGCGGCTGGCCTCCACCTGTTTGATGACGACGAAAAAACTGGTCTGCCCGATGAGAAAAAATCCCACGTCCCCCGCCAGCAGCAGAAGAAACCGCGGATCCCCCAGGGGCATCCCCTGAAAAAGAAAACTCACCGCCAGCATCACGATCCCGCCCGCGCCCATCACCAGCTGGGAGTGCACGGCCAGCAGCACCGGATCGCCGTGCTTCCGGATGTGCGCCCGGGAAAAAACGTAACTGATGCTGATCAGCACCGCGGAAACGAGCCCCGCCGCGATCCCGAAAAACATGGTATCCCCCCTCCTGTTCGAAAGTACGGGACATAATATAGCCGCTCCGGGGCGCCGCGGCAAATCGGGATCGCCGCCCGCCGCTCACGCGACGCCGTTTCCTCCGTCGCGGAACGCCGGGAGCCCCGCCGCCGGAGGGGGAACTTCGGGCGCTTCCTCCGCAAGGCCGCACTTCCGGAGCACTTCGCGCCTGAGAGACTCCAGATACGCCCGGTTCTCCCGGCGGAGCCCGGCCATCTGTTCCTTCACGTAGCGCTCCAGTTCGGCGAGCCGGGCCCTCACTATGCCGTCGCGGAAGGCGGCCTCGGCCCGGGCGGTCTCGGAGTCGCCGCAGGCCGTGCTGAACTCCGCCTCGTTCAGGAGCTCCCGGCGGAGCACGGCCTCGTCGCTCTTCTGAAGCTCCTTCAGGAATTCCCTGTCGCGGCGGGCCACCTCGCGGGCGTTTTTGTTGTACGCGTGGTCCCGGTCCGGCTCCCGCTCCGGCAGAGGCGGGTCGAAAACGCAGCCCCCGCCGCAGGTGACGTATCTTTCGTAACGCTCCTTCAGCCGGGTGCTCCAGGACCACTCCGGTTTCTTCAGCAGGGTCTCCGGAACGGACTGGATCAGAAAGGCCTTCAGCTGTTCCCGCCCGACCCCCGACCTGGCCGCCAGGGCGCGCAGGATCGCCGGACGGGAAAAGACGTCGCAGACAAGTTCCTTCCGGTTGACGAAACGCATCAGGACATCGTCGGGGACGTCCGAAAACAGCACGGCCAGTTCCTTCGCACGGACCAGAATGGCTTCTTCTTTCATATTTCACCTGTGATGTTGAAAAGTTGGGAAAACGAACGGCGGGAAACGGGGGTCAGCGCACGCAGGGAAATCTCCTTCACGTGCCGACCCGAAACAAGGTGGCGCGGCAGAGTGATCTTGCGGTCCTCCAGAAGTCTCAGGCTTTCCTCCAGCGTCTCGATGATGACCTGGGTGTTGCCGGAACAGCTGAGCCACTTGTTCTTCATGTAGCGGAAGCTCCCGGCGGGCCGGGCGATCTTCTCCACCGGATACGGCGAACCGGAGCTCTGCACCAGATTGCAGTGATCCTTGCCCTCGGCCCGGCGCAGACCGCGGCCCGCCATCTGGATCGTGGGGAGCCGGGAGCCGTCACGCAGGAACACGCTCTGCAGCTCCGGCAGATCGAACCCCTCGCTCAGCACGGAAACGTTGGCCACGACCTGGACGTCCCCCGCCATGAAGGCGTCCAGCTGGGAATCCCGGTTGCTCTGCGAGGTGACGACCTCGCAGCCGATCCCCTGCCCCTCGAGGATCCGCTTGAAGGCCAGGCACTCGCGGATGGTCTGGAAAAACACCAGCGTCTTGCCCCAGCGCTCCGGATCTTCGCAGAAAACTTTCGCCGCCAGCTCCACGTTCCACTCCGGCAGCTTGCAGGAGTGGTACGGCGAGAGGACCCCCATGTTGATCAGCCGCTGGATCCCGCAGCAGCGCACGGTGGTCTGGAACGAAAGCCGCATGCGGTCGGTCCGCATGGGCGTGGCGGAAAGGCCCAGGGTCCGCGTGTTCCCCGTGTGCTCGTACATGTCCAGACAGCTCTGCGTCGCCTCGTGATGGGCCTCGTCGAGGATCACCAGATCCGCCCGGGGCGGGTTGGAGGCGAAGACCGAGACCATGTTGACGTCGCAGTGGAAGAAACTGTCGTTCATGTCCCGCGTCTGCTCGAGGATGTGCCGCCGCGACGCCACCCAGTTGACCCGGAGTTTCCCCGCGGCCTGCTCCTGGAGTTTTTTGATGACCAGCAGTCCCATGACGGTCTTGCCCGAGCCCACGGGGGACTCCAGCAGGACGGACTCCCGCCCGCCGCCGAACTCAGACAGCACGTGCCGGACCGCCTCCGTCTGATAGGGTCTTTCTTCGAAGATGAACTTTTTCATGCCTGCAGCACCGTGTTGCGCCGGCGGGCGGCGCTCCCCTGATAAATGTTTTCGGTAAGCGCCAGGTCGTCCAGATGGAACGCCTTGGCCGGCTGATGGTTGCGGTACATTTCCTCCAGATCGAACTCCTGGGCCAGCATGCCGCCGAGGGCGGCGTTGAAGGCGTCCACCCGGCCGATGAGGTTCTCGTGATGGCTGGTGAGCTCCGAACAGAAGTTGGCGAGGTCGTTGACCGAACAGTCCACGGGCAGCAGCGGGCGTTTTTTCGGCGCGATGTTGTTGAGGCTCGTGGTCTCGTAGCGGGCGCAGGGATCCCCGGCCATCTCCTCCAGCCGGGTCAGGAGCGCCGAGGCCGCGGGCGCACTCGAAACCTGCGCCGTGATCAGACTCTCGATCTTCAGCAGTTCGTTGACCGAGGCGGCGGTGTCCTGTGCGGTCTGGAGACGGCTCTCCAGCGCCAGAAAGCCGTTTTCGTTGTTGTAGGACTTGAGGAGCCGGGACAGATGCGTCCCGGACTCGTCGTTGATCTCGATGTCGGTCCGGAATCCGGGGACCAACGCCACCGCACCGTTGGAGCAAACCTGCCGGAGCACGGCAAGGTAGATGCACGGCATGCTGACGCCGTCCACCGGGTAACGCACCCAGATCTTCCGGTCGTACTCGCTGTCGTTGCGGACCGAAAAGCTTTCGTCGAGCTGGAACTCGGCCTCCCAGACCCCCTTCTCGTACTGGATCTTCCGCACCCGCGGATCGGCGGCGAACACGGCGCAGGCGATCTCCGCGGGCAGCAGTTTCTTGTTTTCGTCCACGACCCCCAGGATCTCCCCGTCCTGCTGATCGAAGGTGACCTTGAAAGCCACATCCGGATTGCGCTGCTGCACCCGGTCGAAAACCTCCTCGGCGGTGAAGTAATTGAAGATGTTGTTGGAGAACTTGAGCTTCCGGGCGAAGCTGGTGACGAAGCGATCCGAAGTCTCGTAGACCCGGTCCTCGTACCGGATCTTGAACTTGCCCGTCGCGGGCTCGCACTCCACGGGGACCAGATCGGCGATGGTGACCCGCGAAGACGTGAACCTGTCGGCCCAGTCCAGATCGCGGGGTTTCTCCGCGACCGCGGGCAGACTCTCCGTCACGGGATGGAGCGAAAAGTAACGCTCCTTCAGATACGCGACGGTCTCCGGATCCCGGACGGCCTCGTAGGGCAGGACGCCTTCGGGATCGGCAAAGTCCGCCTTCGCCCCCGCCTCCACGAGGATCTCCGCCGCCTCCCGGGTGAGATCGGGGAAAAACAGGATCGTCCGTCCGTCCGCCCCCGGCCTGTCGAGGTCGAAATAGGGCAGCAGCAGCCGGAACATCGGCATGGAATCGTTTTCCAGAGCGGTGCGGAGAAGGTCCGCATCCCGCTCGGGATCCGGACGCATCCCGCTCTCGAGCAGGAATTCGGCGACTTCGAGACGGTTTTCATTGACGGCTTTTTTCAACGGCATGATTCTTTTCCTCCTTCGGGTGTTTTATCTGAAAAGTGACCTGAAATATTCCATTTCGCACCGGCCGTGACCGGGATGCGCGGCAATGCACCTTGCCGCCTCCGCCGGGTGAAGACCCTTCATCAGGTGCATGAAGAGCACGTACCCCATGGGGGAGTCCTGCGGGATCACCCGCCCGAGGATCAGCCCCAGACGGCGCTGCTCGTTCTGAAAATCCCGCCCGTGCCCGCCGCGTCCGTCCCGGGAATACTGCAGGATGTGGATCATCTCGTGAGCCATGATCTGCAGAAAGGCCGCATCGTCCATCATCCGGCAGTGCGCGGCGTTGAACACGATCCGGTAGTCTCCCGGCCCCCGGTACTGCGCATAGGCCCCCGTGGTCGGCGCCAGCCGGGAACTCATCCGCAGAAGGCACGGCGGCAGACGCCCCTGCCAGCAGATCCGGTTCATGATGCTCCAGCTCTGATACAGAATTTTCAAAAAAAACGCGACGTCGTCCATGATTTTCTTTATTTTCCCCTCCTCTTTCCCGCCCGATGCGGTCAAATCCTGCCCGTTCGTCCAAATTTTGATCACGTCCCGACCAATATACGTTCCCCGGAAAGACATTTTGTGTCTCCCCATCACGAAACGGAGCAATTTTCATGCCACACTTCTCCCCCTTTTCACACATAATGAACGCGGCAAACCCGGAAATTTTTCGGCAGAAAAGGAAAAAAAAGAAAAATTTTCCGGCCCCTGTTCCGCAGGAAGGGGGGACGGACGGAGACTGAGGACATCGGCCCCTCAGGCCGCGGGGCCCCTCTCCCGGGGACCGCCGCTCCTCAGCGGATGCGGGCCGCGGGTTTTTCCGCGGTCATGAGGATGTGGGTGTCGAGGACTTTTATGCGGTTCCCGGCATTCAGGACTGCTTCCCGGAGTCCGGCATAAAGGGCGCTGCGATACGGCTCGGGGGTGGCGATGTGGTCGCTGTGGGTCCCGCAGAAGGCGACGTATTCGTCGGCGCTGTAAACTTGTTCGGTATGGAATTCACGGCGGTCCCAGCCGACATAGCCGTATTTCGGGGCGTCCGTATAGCGCCAGGACCCGTGGGTGTAGGGGACGGCGGGGCGGAAATACCGGTCGTAGACCTGCTGTATTTTGTCGTAGAGCGCGGGGTCCGCGGTTTTGAAATCCCTGCGGGTGAAGAACATAGCGAGCATGCCGCCGGGTTTGAGAAGCGCGAAGGTCTTGGAAAAGGCGGTCTCCTCGGGGATCCACTGGATCGTCGCCGCCGAAGAAATGAGGTCGAACCGGGCGCCGCCGAAATCATGGGTGATGAAGTCGCCGCGGATCAGGCGGAAATTGCTTCGCGCCCCGTACTTCCGCTCCAGCATGCGGGCGAAGTTGGCGCCGAGTTCGATCCCGCAATAATCGCACCCGGTATCCAGCAGGGGCTCCGTGGCCTGTCCCGTGCCGGGACCCAGCTCCAGGACGGCGCTTCCCCGCGTCACGCCGCTTCGGGCGAGGAGACTTGCAAAAAGCTCCGGGCAATAGCGGGGCCGGTGCCGGTCGAAAGCCTCCGGAATAGTATCGAATATGACTCTGAGTTCATTTTCCGTCATCGGCGGCATTCCCCTCCCGCAAAACAGACAGCCTCGCCGCCGCGCATGGACCGGACAGGCAGAACAAATCGGCTCATACCTTCCCTCTCCTCTCTCTCCTCCCCGAAAAGTTGCCTTCGCCGCCGTTTGAGGCGGCTCACCCCGGTCGACACCGGGGCTTCGGGTATTTTTCGGGGCCCCCGCGCGACCTCATTCCAATGCCCGCGCCTTGCGGTGCTCCGCGTTTCATGACTGCGCGAAAGGTCGTTTTACCTCATATCTCATCTCCCCGTTTCGGAGGAGATCCGGGAGAGGGCGTCGACCTTTTTGAGCATGAGGAAAGAGGCCTGAAGATACCGCCGGGAGACCTCCCGTCCGTAATGGGCCCGCAGAACCCGCGTGAGCACCCCCTCGGGCGCGGTTTCGTAACTCCACGAAAGAAGATTGCCCATGAAGCTCGAGCGGATGGCGCGGGTGACGTGCCCGGGAGGCGAACGGTGCCCCTCGAACGCGAGGCAGAAGGGCGCGTAGGCTCCCGGCAGGGCGGCGACGGCTCCCCAGAGCAGCAGAAGCGCCGCCGCGGCGGAGGCCGCACGGCTCTTGCACGACAGAAAGCCCAGTCCGGCAAAGTACCAGAGCACCGGAAGCACCGGGATCACGTACCGGAACCCGTAGGCCGCACCGCCGAATTCATTGGTCATGACGATGTAAAACACGACACAGAGCCCGGCGCAGACCAGCGCGCTCCAGGCCGCAGGCGAAAACTTTTTCCGGCAGCGCAAAATCCCGGGGACGAGAAACAGCAGGAACGGCTGGTAACTGAGAAGCCCCCGCCCCCCGAAAAGCGTCTCGAAAGCGTAGAAGAGATGATCCTTGTCACCCGTTCCCGGCGTGAAGGTCCCCTCCCCCTGCGCGATGTAGAGGGGCAGGATCGTGTCGTAGGCGTAAAAATTCAGCCCGGCGATGAAGACGCCCCCCGCGGCGCACGCCCCCGCCCCCGCGAAGACGAAATCCCATCTTTTTCCGCCCGCGAAATACAGCGCCGCCGCCGTGCACAGGCAGCAGAAAGATCCCGTGGGGATGTCCAGCGCCGTCACGGCCGCCGCCGCGAGTCCCGCGACAGCCGCCGTCCCGCTCCGGGGCACCCGGCGGAACTTCTCCAGCACGATGAACCACCCGAGAAACGCCAGCGCCGCCGGGGTGTGATTGTTGACCGTGACCGAATAACTCAGCAGCCAGCTCCCCAGCACCGCCCCCAGGGCGATGAGGAACTTCTTTTCCACGCTCCCCTGACGGCACCGCCGCAGCTGGTCGAAGAGCCACAAAAAGAGCAGCACGTTCGTCAGCCCCCCCGCCAGCAGGTCGTAGAGATAAATCAGAAGATGGTAATTGTCGTGAAAATTCAGCCCCGTGGAGACATGCACCGCCCCGTGGACGACCCCCAGGGCCCACGACAGCGGCAGCGGCTTGTCCGAATAGACCTTCCCGTCGCGGATGACCCGGTCCACCGTGCGGAACTCCGTGAAGTTGATGTGGAAGACCCGCTGCTCCCCGAAGGCCTGCACCACGGCGAAACGGCTGGCCTCGTTCCCCGAAATCGAGACGTCGATCTGCGTGAAGACCAGCGCGAAAACCGCCGCCACCGCCGCCCCGAAGTACTTGAGACCGTGCGTCTGTCTCCGCGTCAGCATGGGATCTCCTCCGCGAAACGCCGCGCCCAGGCGTCCGCCGCCCGGATCTGCTCGAGAGACTCCTGCGGCTCCGCCTTGTGGCGCGCCATGGTCTTCTCCACGATTTTCCAGATGTCGGCAAAGCCCGCCCGCCCCGTGCAGAATCGCGCCACCGCCGTCTCGTTGGCCGCATTCATCACCGCGGGCATCGTTCCCCCGCAGGAAATGGCGTGACGGGCAAATCCGAGCGACGGGAACTTTTCCTCGTCCACCGGGATGAAATCGATCCTGTTCAGCGCGGCAAAATCGAACCTTTCGGGCTTTCCCGGCAGACGCTCGGGATAACTCAGCGCATACCTGATGGGCAGCCGCATGTCCGGCACCGCCAGCTGGGCGATGCATCCGCCGTCCGTCAGCTCGACCAGCGCATGCACCACCGAATGCGGCTCGATCACCGCCCCCAGCCTCTCAGCCGGCACGTCGAAAAGATACCGCGCCTCCACCAGCTCCAGCGCCTTGTTCATCAGCGACGCCGAGTCGATGGTTATTTTTTTCCCCATGTTCCACGTGGGGTGTTTCAGCGCATCCGCCAAAGTCGCCCCCGCGATGGCCTCACGACTCCACGTCCGGAAAGGCCCGCCGCTTGCCGTCAGCCACAGACGCCGGATCTCGTCCCCCCGACGCCCCGCAAGGCACTGGAAGACCCCCGAGTGTTCGCTGTCCACCGGCAGCAGCTCCGCCCCCGGCACGCTTCCGGCCCGGGCCATCACCAGCTCGCCTGCCATGCACAGCACTTCCTTGCTCGCCAGCGCCACGCGCTTGCCGCACTCCAGCGCCCGCAGCACTGGAACGATCCCCGCCGTCCCGATGATCGCACAGATCACGATGTCCACCTCGGGCCTCGTGACCAGCTCCGTCAGCGCCTCCTCCCCCGCCAGCACCCGGCAGTTTGCAGGCACTTTGCCTTCGAGTTCCCCCTTCCGCGCAACATCCGTCGTCACGACATATCCGGGATGAAACAACGCCGCCTGGCGCGCCAGTTCGTCGATATTGCTGCGGGCCGCAAGACCCGTCACCTCGAAACGGTCCGGGTACGCCGCAAGCTCCAGCGCCGCATTTTTCCCGATGGACCCCGTCGCCCCCAGCACCACGACCTTTTTTTTCATCTTCCGCTCCAAAGCCTCAGCGCAGTTTCAGCGTCGCCACCGCCAGCAGCGCGAAGACCCCCGCAAGGATCCAGAACCGGACGACGATCTGCGTCTCAGTCCACCCCTTGCGCTCGAAATGATGATGGATCGGCGCACACAAAAAGATCCGCTTCCCCGTCAGACGGAACGACGCCACCTGAAGGATCACCGAAACAGCCTCCATCACGAAAACACCGCCCACCAGCACCAGCAGCAGCTCCTGCCGCGCCAGCACCGCCAGCATCCCCACGGCTCCCCCCAGCGCCAGACTCCCCGTGTCCCCCATGAACATCGACGCCGGATGACAGTTGTGCCACAGAAAACCGATGCAGCTCCCGCACACCGCCGAGGCAAACACCACCGCTTCCTCCGCGCCCGAAATGTACGGCACATTCAAATAGCCCGCAAACACCTTGTGCCCCATCACATACGCAAACACCGCATACGTCAGCGTACAGAAGATCGTACACCCCGACGCCAGACCGTCCTTCCCGTCCGTCAGATTCACCGCATTCGACGCCCCCGTGATCACCACGACCTCCAGAACGAACATGATGTCACTCGTCCAGACCGGATCCTTCAGGAACGGGATCATCAGCTGGCGCATGAGCCCCCCGCCGATCTCCGGCGCCCGCGCGAACCCATACACCACCCCCGCAGAAATCAACAGCTGCAGCCCCAGCTTCACCCGGCCAGGCATCCCCTTCGGATCCTTCTTCCAGACCTTCAGGAAATCATCGATGAACCCCGTCAGCGCCAGAAAAAATGTACCCCCGATCAGCACCAGCGGGATCTGCGCCAGATTCGTCCACAACAGCCCCGAAACCAGTATCGCCCCGATCACCAGCAGTCCGCCCATGCACGGCGTCTTCGCCTTCTCCTTGTCGATGAACTCCGGCGGCACCAACCCCTCCAGACGCTCCGTCGCACGCACATTCAGCCGGCTCAGCGCCCGCGCCGTCGCTCCCCCCAGAAACAATACCAGAAGAAAAGACGTGAACGCCGCCCCGCCCGCCCGGAACGTCACATAGTCGAACAACCTCAACGGTCCGAAAACATCACTCAGATAACAGAGAAAATAAAGCATGCCCCCACATCTCTCCTTTTTCGGGTTCTTATCACCTCATTTATTGCCTCTCTCTTACTATACCCCCGCCCTCCCCCCATTTCAACTTACTTTCTTTTCCACGTGAAAAGAAAGTAAGCAAAGAAAAGCGCAGTAGCGGGGCGGCGCTTTGCGCCTGCCACCGCCAGAGGGGGGATCCCCCCTCTGGACTCCCCCCAGCCGCAAACCGCCCCGGGAAAAGACCGAGCAGCGGGGCGGCGCTTTGCGCCTGCCACCGCCAGAGGGGGAGCTCCCCCC
>Ga0310696_10002423_pt1 | contig 24710 bp, 19 predicted proteins | sample AusTroGonzalo_MG_4_FD_203885 | JGI IMG/M metagenome (GOLD analysis project Ga0310696, IMG submission 203885) | Bovine rumen microbial communities from tropical cattle in Woodstock, Queensland, Australia - Gonzalo_02 (v2) (version 2) | ecosystem: Host-associated > Mammals > Digestive system >...
AGCGAAGGACACCCAGTAGCCGCTCATTATGTCCTGCAGCCTTTCAAGCTCCGGAGTGACCTCGGGAACCTTGCGCTTCTCGGCCTCGATGGTGTTGAAGAAGAACGGAAGTTCGTCGCCGTGAGCCGAGTAGTTGTCGGTAGGCTTCTGCCAGGCGAAGAGATAGTTCCAGACGGGTGCCGCTCCCTGGGCATTGATGCCGCGGCAGGAGACGACGCTGGTGTAGCGGAAGGTACGGTCGAGCGAGAGCATGTCCTGGAGCGAGCCGTCCGGATAGGCTTCGTAGTAAGCCTGGATGAACTCGTCGGTATCTTCGCCGAAGGTCGGGGCGAGGACGGCCTTGGCCTCGTCGAGGGTCACTTCCTTGCCATAATAGTTGGCTCCGAACTCGTTCAGGGTCGTACCGATGATGACGGGTATGTCCTTGGAGAAATCTGCGAAAGCAGGGGAGAAGGGCTGAGAGACAATCACTTCACCGTCCATGGTCGGGGCGAAGCCGCCGGCAATGCCCCTGAGGCCGGCCGTGGCGCGCTGTCCCGCCGCATTCAGCTCGTCATAGGGGACGGTCTGGATCTTGTCGATGTCTTCCGGAGCGATGCCGAGCTCCCTGACGACGGCTTCGCCCAGCTTGCTGGAAGTGGCCGTGGTGTTGGAGCCGACGATGACGCCGCTGTATATGATGGCCTTGTGGAACAGGCCCCTGGCCGAAGGCATGCACATGATGGAGCCCACCTTGCCGCCACCGCCCGAGTGGCCCATGATAGTCACATTGTCAGGGTCGCCGCCGAAGCGCTTGATGTTGTCCCGGATCCACTCCAACGCTGCGACGATGTCAAGCTCTCCGACGTTGCCGGAATACTTGTATTTCTCGCCGAAGGAGGAGAGGTCCAGATAGCCCAGGATGTTCAGGCGATGGTTGATGCTGACGAAGACTACGTCCTTCTGCGCCAGACCGTAACCGGGGTTCCAGGAAGAATGGCCGGTGGCATATCCGCCGCCGTGAATCCACAGCATGACGGGCATCTTCGCATCGGTGTCCTTGGTCCAGACGTTGAGCGTACAGGTGTTCTCCTCGGACATGACGGTCCCCGGGAAACCGCCTGTCTGCATGGCATAAGGGCCGTATTTGTCGCAAACCATCACGGTGTCCCAGCGCTCGGCCTTCTGCGGAGGCATGAAGCGTTCGATCTTGGCATAAGGAATGCCCTTGAAAGCAATGGTGCCTTCTTCTTCGACACCCTGCACCTTACCTGTCGTGGTCTTTACCACCATAGGGTCGTTGCTGCAGGAGCAGAACGCCGCCATCAGGCAGGCGAAAATAAAGAGTTTATTCAGTCTCATATTGTTATTAGTTGAGTGATGCTTTCTTGTTGTAATCGATACGCGAAGTTAAATACTAATTTACAATTTACTGGAAACAATAATGAGAAAATTCGTATTTTTGAACGGAATAATCGAATCAATGAAATGAAAACGTTTATCAGATTTATCTTTTGCTTGGTGTTGGCAGCGGGCATTGCCGCGTGTAAAAGTCCCGAGACGCTCAGCCCTGTCCTAAGCATCGAAGGAGGACAGGTGCAGGGTGTCGCTGCGGATCTGGACGGAGTCTTTGTGTACAGGGGCATCCCTTACGCCGCGCCCCCGGTAGGGGACCTGCGTTGGAAGGAGCCGCAGCCTGTAAAGCCGTGGGAGGGCATTTTCAAGGCCGACGAGTTCGGCCATCCGAGCTATCAGGCGGTGCATTATCCCGGCAATTATTTCACGGAGTGGGGGTATGGCGAAGAGAAGCAGTGCAGCGAAGACTGCCTGTACCTCAATGTCTGGACAAAATATCCTGGCCAGGCTGACCGAAAGGCTCCTGTGGCGGTCTGGATCCACGGCGGCGGCTATCGTGAAGGCTGGGGTTCCGAGCCCGAGTTCGACGCGAAGGAGTGGGCGGCCAGGGACGTCGTCCTGGTATCCATCAACTACCGCCTCGGTATATTCGGATTCATGGCCCATCCCGAGCTGTCGGCGGAAAGCCCTTACGGCGTATCGGGCAATTACGGCATCCTCGACCAGATAGAGTCCCTGAAATGGGTAAAGAAGAATATAGCCCAGTTCGGCGGCGACCCTGACAATGTGATGATATTCGGCCAGAGCGCGGGCGGAGGCAGCGTCAGGGCGCTCTGCGCTTCTCCGCTGGCGAAGCCTTACTTCAATAAGGCCGTCATTATGAGCGCCAACGGCCTGAATGTGGTCAAGGACCAGTCATTCAGGCTCGCCGCAGGTCCGGCCGTCCCCCCGTCCATGATAAAGATGATGTTCGGCGGTCAGACCCTTCAGGAAGCTGAAGCCGAGGCCAAGGCCGTGATGGACTGGGCCGGTCTGACCGACCTGAAGAAGATGCGCGCCGCTGCCACCGAAACGGTCCACGCAGCCAGCGCTCTCTATACCCAGGCCACTGGAAATGAGGGCATTACCATTACTCCGATCATTGACGGCCATGTGTCCTTGGAAGTGTTCGACGATGCTGCCGCAGACGGTTCCCTGGCGGACGTGCCGTATATGATAGGATACACCCTGAACGACATGGCGGACATGTCGGCCGGCATAGCTGCATTCTGCGCGAACCGTCAGGAGCGGGGAGGGAAGGCCTGGGCCTACGAGTTCGCCCGCCCGCTGCCCGATGACGGCTCACACCCTGAAGACAATCTGAAGGGAGCCTTCCACTCATCTGACCTTTGGTTCGTGTTCAAGTCGCTCCAGCACTGCTGGCGCCCCTGGACCAAAGGCGACTGGGATCTCTCCGAGAAGATGATCACCGCCTGGACCAACTTCGCCAAGTACGGCGATCCCAACGGTCCCGACGGCGGCGTCTGGACTCCTTGCACCAAGGAGAACGACAGCTTCATGCTGTTCAAACTGGATGCCTCCGATGCCGAGGCGTCGGAGATGGGGAAGCCGATCAAATAATCAACTGTTTGACAATCATTTAGTCCGAAGCCAGGACCGAGAAGGCGAGGAAACCTTCACGGCCGGTGCAGGGCATCCCGCTGCCGCAGACATGGACCAGACTGAAATCCAGGCTGTCCATGTCTGCGGCTTCTGCGTCAGCCACAGTGACCGAAGCCACGAAGTCGTCGGTGAAGGTGTCGTCGATGATCAGGCTCGCAATATTGCCGGCAGGGGAGTCCGGGACAAGGACCACCGAGGTGTTGCCTGCGGCGAGGGCGCTGACCAGTGGGAGGAGGATGGCCGGCAGGTAGTCCCCGGCTCCTGAAGCGTCGATGAGGGTGCATCCGTAGGGAATGGGACCGTCCTTCCCGGGGCGGGCGAACAGCGACAGAAGCAGACGCAGCCTGCCCGTCCCGGTCCATTTGTACAGATGCTTGCGCACGTCTGCGATGGCGCTGATGATGACGCCCGCGCCGGGATCGTACCAGGCCCTTTCCTTCACAGTGTTGGCCAGTATCTGCAGCATAGCCCGCCTGCTGCGGGTATCCAGGGTATTGCCGGACTCGTAAAAAGCCCGTTGCTTGTCTATTAACTCTTCGAACATCAGAGCTGGTATTTGGCTTTCTGTTCCTCGATCAGGGCGTCGAGTACGCCGGGGTCAAAATAATTGATGCGCATGCTGCGCTTGACGTCGGCGAGGGTCTCTGCCGCCGCGGCGCGCGCGACCTCGCTGCCCTTGCGCAGCACTTCGTACACATACGGTATGTTCTGCTCAAGCTCCTTCCTGCGCTGCCTGATGGGCTCCAGGGTGTCGTTGAGCACTTCGTTCAGGAAATTCTTGATCATCACGTCGCCGAGACCGCCGCGCCTGTACTGGTCCTTGACCTCGTCGAGGCTGTGGAACTCGAAGCTGGCCTTCCTGCCTACGAAGCACGATGCGAACTTGTCGAAATGCTCAGGCTTGCAGAAAGCGTCGAGATAGGTGAACACTGTGTTCCCTTCTACCTTGCCGGGGTCGCTGACCTGGAGGTGTCCGGGATCGGTATACATGCTGCGGACCTTTGCCTTGACATCTTCGGCGCTGTCGCTCAGATAGATGCAGTTGCCCAGGGACTTGCTCATCTTGGCCTTGCCGTCGGTACCGGGCAGGCGCATGCAGGCTGCATTGTCAGGCAGGAGGATGTCGGGCATGACGAGCGTGGGACCGTACACTGTATTGAACTTGTGCACGATCTCGCGGGTCTGCTCTAGCATAGGGGCCTGGTCCTCGCCCACTGGCACCGTAGTGGCTTTGAAGGCGGTGATGTCGGCTGCCTGGCTGATGGGGTAGCAGAAGAAGCCGACGGGGGTGCCTGCTTTATTGTCCTCGCCGGTGTCGGAGAAGCCGCGGAGCTGGATCTCCTGCTTGACCGTAGGGTTGCGCTGGAGGCGCTGGACGGTCACGAGGTTCATGTAGAAGAATGTCAGCTCGGTCAGCTCGCTGACCTGCGACTGGATGAAGAGTGTGGACTTCGCGGGGTCAAGCCCGGCGGAGAGGTAGTCCAGCGCCACTTCTATGATGTTCTGCCTGACCTTCTCAGGGTTGTCTGCATTGTCAGTGAGAGCCTGGGCGTCGGCTATCATTATGAATATCTTGTCGTATTCGCCGCTGTTCTGCAGCTCGACCCTCCGGCGGAGGGACCCTACGTAGTGTCCGATGTGGAGCCTTCCGGTCGGACGGTCTCCGGTAAGTATTATCTTTCCCATTTATTAGTCGTTAATCTGTGCCATCTGCTCGCGGATCTTGGCCTCGATCTCGTCGCAGAGCTCTTTATTGTCCCTGAGAAGCTGCTTGACGGCGTCGCGTCCCTGGGCAAGCTTCTCGCCGTTGTAGCTGAACCACGAGCCGCTCTTATGTATGATGTCCAGATCGACCGCGAGGTCGACGATCTCGGCCGTGTGGGAGATGCCCTCGCCGAAGAGGATGTCGAACTCGGCCTTCTTGAAGGGCGGGGCCATCTTGTTCTTGACCACCTTGACGCGCGTGCGGGCGCCTGTGGCCTCGTCGCCGTCCTTGAGCTGGGTAGTCCTGCGGACGTCCAGGCGCACGGAGGCGTAGAACTTCAGGGCGTTGCCGCCCGTGGTGGTCTCGGGATTGCCGAACATGATGCCTATCTTCTCGCGGAGCTGGTTGATGAAGATGCAGCAGGTATTTGTCTTTGAGATGTTTGCGGTGAGCTTGCGCAGGGCCTGGCTCATCAGTCGGGCCTGGAGGCCAACCTTGTTGTCACCCATCTCGCCCTCGATCTCTGCCTTGGGCGTGAGTGCGGCCACGGAGTCGATGACGACGATGTCGATGGCGCCCGAGCGGATGAGGTTGTCCGCGATCTCGAGGGCCTGCTCGCCGTTGTCGGGCTGGGAGATGAGGAGGGTCTCGAGGTTGACTCCCAGGGCCTTGGCATAGGTGCGGTCGAACGCGTGCTCGGCGTCGATCATGGCGGCGATGCCGCCCTGCTTCTGCGCCTCGGCGATGGCGTGGATGGCTAGAGTGGTCTTACCGCTCGACTCTGGTCCGTATATCTCGATGATGCGTCCGCGCGGATATCCGCCGATGCCGAGCGCGTGGTCGAGGGCCACCGAACCGCTCGGGATGACCTGCACGTCCCACTGGGGCTGGTCGCCCAGCTTCATGATAGTGCCTTTCCCATAATCCTTCTCAATCTTGTCGATCGTCGCCTGCAGGGCCTTCATCCTGGCGGCATTGATGTCCGCGGCGTTCATTTCAACTTCCTTTGCCATATTATCAGTAATTTGTCGTTAGTTCTTTCGGGTCCGGAGCGCCGGCCCTTGACAAAGATATCAATAAGCGGACTATCTCCAAAACTTTTGCAAAGATAATTCATGCTTGGGCCAAACTAAGGCACAAGGTCATTTTTGTGAATGGTTGCGGGGAAGATTCCTTCGCTTTGCTCGGAATGACAGGAAGGGCGGCTCGGAGTGACAGGAAGAGATTCCTTCGCTTCGCTCGGAATGACAGGAAGGGGGAAGGCTAGGAGGGAAGTTCGGAGAGGATACGGTCGACGACGGGAGCGACTTCGTCATACAGGTAGCCGCGTGAGAGGGCATACTTGATCAGCTTGAACTTGATGAAAGGGTCTCCCTGCAGTGTCCTGCACTTGGCGGAGACCAGCTTTTCGAGCTTCGCGCCTGCTGCTTCCGGGTCGATGCCTTCCAGCGCAGCCGCGATGTCCTGCTTGGATATCCCCTTCATTATCAGCGCATAGCGTATCTTCTCCGGCCCCCATCCTGTGAGGGCTGACTTCTCTCGGGCGAACGCGGCCGCGTATCTCGCATCGTCCACGAAGCGGTCCGCAACCAGCGACTCCAGCATCTGCTGCGCGGCCGCCCGGTCGCCCTCGAGAGCCTTCTCGGCTTTCTTGAGCATCTCGGAGCGGCAGCATTCGCGCTTCACGCAAAGATCCTGCAAGTAGGTGAGAACCTGATCCTTTTCCATGGCCTAGAAGTCGAATCCGAAACTCATGTAGGCGCCGAAACGGTTCGTGAGATTGGAGTGATGCACGTTGAACTTGAACGGCCCCATGATGGTGTTGTACACGTACTCGAGCCCGATGCCCGCGAGGGTCTTCCCGGTCCAGAGCAGGTCACTGTCGAAGGCGTCGGAGTGCTTGATGGCTTCTGCCCTGAGATACACCCAGTTGTTGCGGGTCAGATGCAGGCGGAAGTCGATCCCGGCCTTGATCATCTTGTTGCTGAGCGGTGTGGCGTAGTTGATCCCGATGAAGGGCACCTGCTGCTCCAGGTATCTGCCCGCCAGCGAACCGCCGGCCATGTTCATATAGGCCATGGGAAGGCTGCCGCCGAAAGCCAACCGTGTATAAACGGAAGGGATGATGTCCAGCCTGCCCCCCGTGCGGAAGACCCGGCTGGCGTCGAACTGAATGATGTGCGAAGGAGTGATCTCGCTCACCAGTCCGCCCATCAGATAGTTGTAGGTCAGACCGACGGAGTATCCGTGCGTGGGGAAATACCCGCTGTCGAATGTGTCGGCGCGACCCTCTGCGAAGAATGTCAGGAAGTCGTTGCTCATGGCCTTCCTGTCGTATTCGGCCGGTATGAGGCTTGCCGAGAGGAGGGAAGAGACTCCGAAGTACTCGTTCTTGATGCCCAGCCGGACATCGGCCCTCTTCCAGTTGAGGTCGGAGAAGTAAAGCTTCTGCGAGAACTTGCGGTACTTGAAGTTGACTCCCGACGCTTCCGACTGAGCAGTGCCGGACGTGATGATGCTGGCGTTGGACATGCCGCCGTATATGTCGGCGTTGAGGGTAGGGAAGGCCGGGTATCGCAGGGAGTAATGGGCGTCAAAGTAGGGGTTGGATGCTATCTTGGCCGTGAAATCCCAGGCAGAGCCCCTGATCCTGTGGACGTTGAGTCCCAGGTTTACGAGGGCGGAGACGACGGTCTCGGTATCGAAACGCATGCCTATGCCGGCCTGGTGTGCTGGGCCTTTCTGGCAGATGATGTTGAGGGTGAACACTTCGCTTTCGCCGAGCAGTTCGTACCGCACGAAGTCGAACGATCCTGTGGCAAGGATGGTGGACACCGCATCTTCTATGTCTTTCTTGTACACCTTGTCCCAGGGCTTGATGCTCAGCTTGTCCATCAGGAAGTCGGCTTCATCGCGGGTGATGCCCTCGAAGCCTATTGCCGACAGCACGATGGGAATCTGTCCGAGATCCACGGCGGGCGGACTCTGGAACTCGGTCAGAAACGGGCCAATCTCCTCCTTGATCTTCATGATCTCCTCCGACTGCGCCTGTGCCGCCGCATAGCCCCGCTCTATGATGTCCGCGACGCTCTGGCTGTCGAAACTCATCATATTGTATCCCTCGAGGTCGGGCTTGATGGTGACCCTGGGAATGGTGACGTTCTTCTCGAAAGTGTCCCTGCCCAGGATGTCCACACCCTGCCAGATGATATCGGCTATGTTGTTGATGTCCTGGTAGGTCATGTTCTTGTCCGAGAGCTCGACGCCGATGATGATGTCGGCGTCCATGGCCTGGGCGATGTCCGTGGGAAAGTTGTTGCGCAGTCCGCCGTCGACGAGGACCTTGTCGCCTGTGCGGACCGGGGCGAATATGCCCGGAATGGACATGGTCGAGCGCAGGGCGGTGTTGAGCTTGCCTTCATGCCAAAGGTAGGCCTTGCCGGAGACCATTTCCGCTGCGATGCAGAAGAAGGGTATGGGAAGGGTGGTGAAGTCTATATCGTCCTGGTATCCGACGGTCAGTCCGCTGAAAATGTTGCCGACATTGTGTCCGAAGATGTAGCCTGAGGGAAGGCTCCCGAAAAGATTGTCCATCAACCTTTTCTCACCGGTCTCGTCCCCTGCTCCGAAGTGAAGTCCGTCCCTTCGCAGGCGGTCTTCATCCTGCGGAGAGCGGTTGAAGAGGTCGGTCATCGCGTAATAGAACGGGACGGAAACAAAGTATTTCTCCCTGTATTTCTTGCGCTGGTAGGCGATCATCTCCTGCGGAACCCTGTCGCTCAGGAGCAGGTCCCAGTCGGCCGTGCGGAACAATGAGTCCAGGAAAGCGGGGCTGTAACCGATGGAATACAGACCGCCGACCAGGCCGCCCATACTGGTACCCAGGATCATGTCAATGGGTATGCCCTGCTCCTCGAGATATCGCAATGCTCCTACGTGTGCTGACCCCTTGGCGCCTCCGCCGCTGAGCACGAGCGCCACGGTCGGACGGCTGCGCCTGATACGGGCCATCTTGGCCTTCATCTTTGCCACGACTATCGAGTCCCCTACGGGGTCGTAGCTCTGGAACTTCACCTGAGCGCCGCAAGGCAACGCACAGGCAAGGCTGAAGAAAAGGAGGAGTATGCTATATAATCTTTTCATTACCAATCACTTTTTTGAGTGCTGCCCTGCAAGCATCCCGCATGCGGCCAGGATGTCTTCGCCGCGCGAAGCCCGTATGGTGCAGGTGATCCCGTGGGCACTCAGACGGTCGCGGAAGGCTTCCATGACTGGTGCCGGGCTGGACTCGTACGGGAAGTCCGGAATCCTGTGGAAGCGGATGAGGTTCACCCGGCATTCCAGGCCGCGGAGCATACGCGTGAGGGCGTCCGCGTGCCTCTTGCTGTCGTTCAGGCCGGAGAACATTATGTACTCGAAGCTCACCCTTCGCTGGCCCGAGAAGTCGTACTGCCGGATGAGGCGGACGACATCCTCTATGCTCCAGGCTTTCTCCACGGGCATGAGGGTGACGCGCTCTTCGGGGAAGGGGTCGTGGAGGCTTATGGCGAGATGGCAGCGGGACTCGTCGAGGTAGCGCTTAAGGTTGGGCATGACGCCTATGGACGAGAGGGTTATGCGTTTGGGACTCCATCCGAAGCCCCAGTCGGCGGTGAGCACTTCGATGGCCCTCATGACGTTGTCGTAGTTGTCCAGGGGCTCGCCCATGCCCATGAACACGGCATTGGTCAGCTCGTGGCTCTCGTCCACCGCGATGAACTGCGAGAGGATGTCGGCCACGGAGAGATGCCCGTGGAAGCCCTGCCGTCCGGTCATGCAGAACTTGCAGCCCATGCGGCAGCCGGACTGCGAGGACACGCAGAGCGTGCGCCTGTCCTCGTCCGGGATCATCACTGCTTCGACAGCCGCCTGCTCGAGCTCGCCGGGCAGCGACTCCTCATAGGCGTCGAGCCCCGGAGCCTTGGGACAAGCTACGGGGAAGAGGTATTTCTTGGTCCCGTCTGAGGAAAGGGCGGTGCCGACGGCCTCGCTGACGCCTGTCTCGTAGAGCGCTGCGAGCCTGGCCCGGCCGTCCTTGGAGATGTCCGTCATCTCGTCGAAGCTGTGCACCCGCTTGACATACAGCCACTTGGCAATCTGCTTGCCGGCATAGGGCGGGAGGCCCGCCGCCACGGCGAGGGCCTTCAGCTCTTCAGGAGTCTTGCCAAGCAGTTTCTTTTTCATCATCCCTCCTTCTCAAGGCGGCGCATGCAGTCTTCGAGCGAATCGTACCAGTACGGTATGGTGATGCCGAAGGTCTCCTTTACGAGGGTCTTGTCCAGAACCGAATATTTCGGCCTGCGGACCTTGGTGGGGAACTCCCCGGTATGACAGGGCGTGACACGGCAGCCGTGCCCGCAGAGGCGGTTCACCGCCACTGCCAGGTCGTACCACGAGATGCAGCCTTCGTCTGTGAAATGGTAGACTCCGGTGCGGTCCAGCATGCAGTCGTCGATGACCTTGACGATGAGCGCGGCAAGGTCTGCGGCGTAAGTGGGACTGCCCACCTGGTCGAAGACCACCTTGACCGTATCGTTCGCGGCCGTGAGCCTCGCCATGGTCTTCACGAAATTCTTCCCGTAGGGGGAATATAGCCACGCCGTCCTGAAAATCAGATACTTGCACCCTGAATTCATGACGGAGCGCTCGCCGGCGAACTTGGTGATGCCGTAGGCGCCGAGCGGGCTGGGGACGTCGGCCTCGCGGTAGGGGACGTTGCCGTCGCCGTCGAAGACGTAGTCCGTCGAAATGTGTATGAGCGTGGCCTTGCGCTCGCAGGCGACGGTCGCGAGGTTCGCCGCCGCGGTGTGGTTCAGCATGTCGGCGAAGGCGATGTCGCTCTCGGCCTTCTCGACATTGGTGTATGCCGCGCAGTTGACTATGACGTCGATGTCCTCGGAGCGGCAGATGATGCGCACGGCGTCAATGTTGGTGATGTCGAGGTACACCGTCTCCACGCCAGGCGCCTGGGAGACGTCGGTGAATATGAAGCGGTGGGCGCTTCCGGCGGAAGCATTGCGGATCTCGGTGCCGAGCTGACCGTTCGCGCCAGTGACGAGAATGTTCATTATCAGACTTTTAAGAGTTTACGTAAGAGTTCGGCGTCGTCTTTCTTCAGAATCTTGTCCGGCAGGGTGTGACGCATGGCCCTGAACTTGTGGCAGTCCGAGCCGGCCATGTCGTACCAGCCCTTCCGCAGGAGCTTGAGAGCCTTGTCCTTGACGCGGCTACCGTAATAGCCCAGGACCGAAGGGTAGTTGAGCTGGAGGCGGACGCCCATGGAGCGCAGGCGCTTGTAGTCCTTGTCGTCCATGTAGTCATAGCGCTCGGGATGTGCCAGGACGGGCCTGTAGCCGGCGCGCATGGTGCGGTCTATCAGCTCCCAGAAATTGTACGGCCCGGACCAGGTGGAAGTCTCCATCAGGATCGAACCGTCCTCGCGGTGGAAGAGGAAGTCCTTATCCGCCAGGTGCTTCTCGAAGAGCTCGTCCATCATGTACTCCGAGGCGAGGTGAAGCTCGATCGGACCCTGGTACAGCTCCAGGAGCTCGTCGAAGCGCTTCTTCAGGGCTTCGGTGGTGTTGGGAACGTCCTCCATGGTATGGGGGGTGAGCCATAGGGATTTCAGCCCGGCTTCCTCCAGCATGGCGAGGACGGCGAGTGACTCCTCGGGAGTGGCGATGCCGTCGTCCACCCCGTACAGGATATGAGAATGATGGTCGGTGCCCCCTTCAAGGAGACGCAGGTCCGAAATGGAGTATTTATGGCCGAACAGTCCCATGTCGATGCGGATTCAAGGTTATATCACGCAAATTTACGCAAAAGATTTGAAGACTATGGGATAAATTGCCTATTTTTGTGTGATGAGTTCAGAAGTGCAGAACAGTCCCCGTCCGCCCATCTACCTCTATACGGACGGCGCCGCCAGCGGCAATCCCGGCCCGGGGGGCTACGGGATCGTGCTCAAGTGCGGCGGCCTCCGCAAGGAGATGTCCGGCGGCTTCGCCTGCACCACCAACAACAGGATGGAGCTCCTCGCGGTGATCCTGGGCCTTGAAGCGGTCAGGTGGGACAATGCCGACGTGCAGGTGTACAGCGACTCCACTTACGTGGTCAAGGCAGTCACTGAGAACTGGTTGCAGAACTGGCAGCACCGCGGCTGGAAGAAGGTCAAGAATGTCGACCTCTGGATACGTTTCCTGGAAGTGTACGGCCGGCACCGTGTGACCTTCCACTGGCTGAAGGGGCATGCCGGGCACCCCGAGAACGAACGCTGCGACGCCCTGGCCGTGGCGGCCGGAGCCGGCGCCGCCGCCCGCGGCGAGACGCTTCCGGAAGACAGCGGCTACATGAATGAGAATTTACTGGCTTTATAAACATAGCATATATGCATAACAACAGGAAACTTGTCGTGGGTATCACCCAGGGAGACGGCAACGGTATCGGCTACGAGGTCATCATCAAGGCCCTTGCCGACTCGCGTATCCTCGAGTCCTTCACCCCCGTAATATACGGATCGTCCAAGCTCTTCGGCTTCTACCGCAAGACAATACACAATCTAGAGCAGCAGATCGACACCAACGTAGTGTCGTCCGCCGCCGATGCCCACCAGAGGCGCGTCAACATAGTCAACTGCCTGCCCGACAATGTATTCGTCGAGCCCGGCCAGCCCAATCCGGAAGCCGCCAAGGCCGCCATCACCTGTCTCGAGCGTGCGGTGGATGACCTCAGGAAGGGTGACATCGACGTGCTGGTGACCGCCCCCTTCAACAAGAAGGTCATCTCTTCGCAGAACTTCGGCTACACCGGCCATACAGAGTATCTCCAGAATGTCTTCGGTGTCAGCGACGTGACCATGTTCATGGTCAGCGAGCGCCTCAAGATAGGCGTCGTCACCGGTCACATTCCCCTCAGGGAAGTCCCGGACAGCATTTCGGAGGAGAAGATCCTGAGCAAGCTCCGCCTCATGAACGCTTCGCTCAAGAGGGATTTCGGCGTGGATTCGCCCAAGATAGGCGTGCTGAGTCTCAATCCCCACAGCGGCGACGGCGGCCTCCTCGGCGACGAGGAGGAGCGCATCATCGCCCCTGCTGTGGCCAAGGCCACCGAGGAGGGCATCGCCGCCTTCGGGCCCTATTCGCCCGACGGGTATTTCGGCGCCGGCCTCTACAACCGCTTCGACGCCACGCTCGCGATGTATCACGACCAGGGCCTGGAGCCCTTCAAGGCTCTCGCTTTCGAGGACGGCGTCAATTTCACCGCCGGCCTCCCCATCGTCCGCACTTCGCCCGACCATGGCACCGCCTACGAGATGGCGGGCCGCGACGAGGCCGACCCCCGCTCGATGATGTCCGCCATCTTCGCCGCCATCGACATCTACCGCCACAGGGAGGCTTACGACGACCTGCAGGCAGGCAAGATGAAGGAGCGCTCCCTGGACGACTCCAGGGCCCAGCGTCCCGGCAGGCCGCAGATAGCATAGCCTCCCGGGGGACAGGTCCAGCCTGATATGACGGTGACCGGCCAGGTACGGTCCAAAGTGCCCTTCAGCCGCGCTTAAATGGTTTTTTATGCAGAAAAACTTGTTAATAAAATTTTTTATTATTAAAATTGTAAAAGTAGTGTAAAAAACCGAGGTTGGTTATGAAGATAGCTCTCATTGGATATGGCCGCATGGGCCACATGATCGAGGAGATTGCCGTCTCCCGCGGGCATGAGATAGTGTGCGCCGTGGATGTGGACAATCCAGAAGCATTTGATTCCGAAGCTTTTCGCAGCGCCGACGTGGCCATCGAGTTCTCGATGCCCGCGTCTGCCTATGCCAATGTCCGCAAGGCCTTCGACGCCGGTCTCAAGGTAGTCAGCGGCACTACCGGATGGTTCGCCGACCATAAGGATGAGATGGAGGCTCTCTGCGCTTCCGGCCGCACTCTTTTCTGGAGCAGTAATTTCAGCATAGGTGTATATATATTCTCCGCGGTGAACGCTTACCTTGCCGGCATAATGGACAAGTTCGACTCATACGACGTCGCCATGGACGAGGTGCATCACTGCCACAAACTCGACTCTCCAAGCGGCACCGCTGTGACCCTGGCCGAGGGCATACTTTCCAGGATCTCCCGCAAGGACAGGTGGATCAACGACCTTGCCCCGCTGGGCGAGGTGGAGAGCGTCAAGGCTCCCGTCCCGGGCAGCGCCCTGGAGATTTTCAGCTACCGTCACGACGAGGTCCCCGGCACCCATTCCATCCGTTATGAGAGCGACGCCGACAGGATAGTCATCACGCACGAGGCCAAGTCCCGGCGCGGATTCGCCCTCGGAGCGGTCCTGGCCGCGGAGTACACGGCGTCCCACGAAGGCCTGCTCGGCATGGACGACCTTTTCAAAGAAATGATTTAATTTTTTCCCCGACAGATATGAAGGTTTTGAAATTCGGAGGCTCCTCGGTGGGCTCCGCACACAGGATGAAGGGCGTCGCCGCCCTGGTAGACGACGGCGAGCAGAAGATCGTGGTGCTCTCGGCCATGTCCGGCACGACCAACTCCCTTGTAGACATCGCCAATTATTATTCCAACGGCAACGCCGAAGGCGCAGCCGACGTCATAGGCAGCCTGGAGTCCAAATATGCCAAGCATGTCGCCGAGCTGTACTCCACAGAGGAGTATGCCGGCAAGGCCAGGGAGGTCCTCTCCGGAGTCTTCTCCTTCCTGCGCTCCTTCGTGGGCAAGCATTTCGGCATCATCGAGGAGAAGTCCGTGCTGGCCCAGGGTGAGATCATGTCCACCAACATGTTCACCTTCTACCTGCAGGAGCAGGGCAAGGATGTCCTGCTGCTCCCGGCTCTGAACTTCATGCGCCTGGATCCGTCAGGTGAGCCCGACCTCCCGTACATCGCCGAGCATCTCGGCGACATGCTGGAGCAGAAGCAGGCGTATCTGTATGTCACCCAGGGCTTTATCTGCCGTAACTCGGGTGGCGACATCGACAACCTCCAGCGCGGCGGCTCCGACTATACCGCATCGCTCATCGGCGCAGCCATAGGTGCAGAGGAGATCCAGATATGGACCGACATCGACGGCATGCACAACAACGACCCGCGCGTGGTGGACCACACCAGCGCCGTGCACCACATCCACTTCGAGGAAGCTTCCGAGCTGGCGTATTTCGGCGCCAAGGTCCTCCATCCGACCTGCATCCAGCCGGCCAAGAACGCCAACATCCCGGTCCGCATCCTCAATACCATGCAGCCCGAGGCCGAAGGTACACTGATCAACAATGTCCTGGAGGAAGGCCGCATCAAGGCCGTCGCCGCCAAGGACAACATTGCCGCGATCCGTATCAAGTCCTCCCGCATGCTCATGACCTACGGCTTCCTCCGCAGGGTGTTCGAGATTTTCGAGAAGTACAAGACTTCCATCGATATGATCTGCACCTCCGAGGTCGGCGTGTCACTGTCCGTGGACAATACCTCCCATCTCAACGAGATCATCCACGAACTCAAGAAGTACGGCACCGTGTCGGTCGACCTCGACATGTGCATCGTCTGCGTCGTGGGCGACATGAACTGGGAGAACGTCGGCTTCGAGTCCCGTGCCATGGAGGCCATGAAGAGCGTCCCCGTCCGTATGGTCTCGTACGGCGGAAGCAACTACAACATCTCCTTCCTCGTACGCGGGGAGGATAAGAACCGCGCCCTCAGGGCTCTGAGCGCCAACCTTTTCAATACTCAGGAGTAATAATGAAAGCACCTGTATTCTGCGGCTCTTCGGTCGCCATCGTAACCCCGTTCACACCTGACGGCAAGGTCAACTACGCCAAGTTCCACGAGCTCGTGGACATGCAGATCGCGGGCGGCACCGCCGCCATCACCGTCTGCGGCACCACCGGCGAGAGCGCCACGCTCTCCGACGATGAGCATATCGCGCTCGTCAAGGACTGCGTCGATTACGTGGCCGGCCGCGTCAAGGTCGTTGCCGGCAGCGGCAGCAACGACACCATGCACGCCCTGCATCTGAGCCAGGCCTGCGAGGCTGCCGGCGCCGACGCCCTCCTCGTCGTCACACCCTACTACAACAAAACCACCCAGCGCGGCCTCGTCAAGCATTACGAGTACCTGGCTGACAGGGTGAACATCCCCATCATAGTGTACAGCGTCCCCAGCCGTACCGGCATGAGCGCTTCCGTAGACTCGCTCAAGGCCCTCTCGTCGCATCCTATGATCAATGGCGTCAAGGACGCGAACTCCAACATAGGCGGAGTGGCGGCTACGCTTGCCGCCTGCGGTGACGATCTGAACGTCTGGAGCGGCAATGACGACGAGACCGTGGCAATGATGGCCCTCGGCGCCAAGGGAGTCATCTCCGTCTGGGCCAATGTAGATCCGCGTGGCGTGGCCGAACTGACCGGCGCGTGCCTGCGCGGCGACTTCGCCACCGCTGCAGCGCTCCAGCTCAAGGCTTACGCCCTCATCAAGAGCCTCTTCATCGAGACCAACCCCATGCCGGTCAAGGCCGCGATGAACATGATGGGCCTCGAGGTGGGCAGCGTGCGTCCCCCGCTCTGCGAGCTCGCTCCCGAGAATGAAGACAAGCTCCGTGCGAGGCTTCTCGGATATGGATTGATAAAGTAAGTATCGAATATGAAGAAATTATACAATGTGGCCGTGGTCGGCGCAAGCGGCGCCGTCGGCCAGGAGTTCCTGAAGGTACTCGAAGAGCGCGATTTCCCCATCGCCGAACTGACTCTTTTCGGCTCGCCGCGCAGTGCGGGCAGCACCTATATGTTCAAGGGCAAGGAATTGACAGTCAAGCTCCTGCAGCATAACGACGATTTCAAGGACATCGACATCGCCTTCACTTCCGCCGGAGCCGGCACTTCCCGCGAGTTCGCTGAGACCATTACCAAGTACGGCGCGGTAATGATCGACAATTCCAGCGCGTTCCGCATGGACGCCGACGTTCCGCTCGTGGTGCCCGAGTGCAACGCCGAGGATGCCCTCGTGCGCCCGCGCGGCATCATCGCCAACCCCAACTGCACCACGATCATGATGGTGGTGGTCCTCAAGCCCATCGAGGCCCTCTCGCACATCACCCGCATCCACGTGGCCAGCTACCAGTCCGCATCCGGCGCCGGCGCCCAGGCCATGCTCGAGCTTGAGCAGCAGTACCGCGAGCTCGTCGAGGGCAAGCCCGTGACGGTCAAGAAGTTCGCCTACCAGCTCGCCTACAATGTCATCCCCCAGATCGACGTCTTTACGGACAACGGCTACACCAAGGAAGAGATGAAGATGTTCAACGAGACGCGCAAGATCCTGCACTCCGATGTGAAGTGCTCCGCCATGTGCGTGCGCATCTCCGCCCTTCGCTCCCATTCCGAGGCTGTGTGGGTGGAGACCGAGAAGCCGCTGACGGTGGAGGAAGTGCAGGCTGCCATAGCCGCCGCGCCTGGCGTCACCCTTCAGGACGATCCCGCCACCCAGACCTATCCCATGCCGCTGTTCACCGGTGGCAAGGACGATGTCTATGTCGGCCGTGTCCGCAAGGACCTGGCCAATGAGAATGGCATCACCCTCTGGCTCTCCGGAGACCAGATCAAGAAGGGCGCCGCACTCAATGCCGTCCAGATCGGTGAATATCTTGTGAGCAAGGGGCTTTAAGCCCTGAGGGTCTGCTACTTGCAGACCATGATATCGAGAATGACCTCGTCCGTCTGCTCCATTCCCACGGAGCCCACACGGCCGAGGTTTTGTATTGTCTGCTCTATGTCGCGGTCGATGATGCCGTCGTTCTCGCTGACGCACTGCCCGTCGAGGGAGAGCATCGCCGACTGGATGGCGCTGGAGACGCCGGAGGCTACCTTCATCGCGCAGCCGACCTTGGCGCCGTCGCAGACCATGCCGGTGATGCTGCCGCCCATGTTCTTTATGGTGGCGCAGATCTCCGGATAACCGCCGCCCATCAGCCAGGTGATACCGCACGCGGCTCCGGTCGAGGCGACTACGCAGCCGCAGAGGGCCGAGAGGGGACCGAGGTAACTCTTGATGTGGATGGCAACCAGGTTGCTCATTATCAGGGCCCTGGCCAGCTTCTCGTCGTCGACGCCGTAGCGCTCGGCGTACGCGATGACGGGCATGCTGACGGTGATGCCCTGGTTCCCGCTGCCGGAGTTGCTCATTGCCGCCAGCGTGCATCCTGCCATCCTGGCGTCGGATGCCGCTGCAGTCAGCGCCATGGCGTAGGCCATGAAATGGTCGCCGAACAGTCCGGAACGGTCCTTGAGTATGGTCTTGCCCACACATAGCCCGTAGTTGCCTTTCATCCCTTCCTCGGCCAGGGGCATGTTGAGCCTCCGGTCGTCCATGATGAACTCGATATCGGCGAAATCCGCGGTGGTGGAGAAGTCCAGTATCTCCTTGACAGTCAGCCCGTAATCTCCCGTTTCCTCCTGGTCCCCGGAGGATTCTTCCTCGCTCAGGACCTTGCCGCAGAGCATTGTCTTGACTATCTTGTCGTGGCTGTCCTCGATTACTGTCGTGGCGGAGCGGTCCCCGACGGAGACCTCTGCGCTGACGTAGAGCTTGTGGGCGGTGTCCGCGATGATGATTTCCGTGGCCTTCATCTCGACCAGGCGCTTGGCGCGCTCCACGGCCTCGTCCGTCAGGCAGCACAGGACTTCGAGGCCGCAGTCAGACTTGCCGCAGACGGCGCCGAGCGCCGCCGCGATATGCAGGCCGGTCATCCCCGTCCCCGGTATGCCGACCCCCATCCCGTTCTTGAGGATGTTGCCGCTGACGGCCACGCGGATGCGGAAATCCGCTTCCATTCGGTCGTACTCCCCGTCGGCGTAAAGTATCTCGGCCGCCTTGGCGACGGCCAGCGCCACCGCGATGGGCTCGGTGCAGCCCAGGGCAGGTTTCACTTCGCGGTGGATCAGCGAAATGATCTGTTCTTCCCTTGCGTTCATTTATCCTTCTCGGTTATGAATTCCAGTGATCTGTGGATTATGGTCTCGAGTATGTCGCCGTCCTTGAGCACTTCGAGGGGGAAGCCGAAGCTGACGGTCCTGTAGCTCTTGGCGTCGTACGCCACCGCCGCCGGTACACCGTTGTCGGAGTAGCGCAGGATGACGGACCCGTTCTTGTCGGCAGGCTGTATGCCGTCGGGATTCTCCACGCAGTATATGTCTGCATTGAGCGTCTGGTGGAACTCGAAAGGCTTCTTTATGGACTTGAGATTCACGTCTTTATTGTTTACGGTGACAATGCGTCCGTTATAGCATCCGTGGTCGGTGAGCCATTTGTATCCGAGCACTTCCTGGACGAAAGCCTGCGAAGAGGTCTTCCACTCGGAGTCCTTCTGCACAGGATAGATGCCGTCGCCCCATACGTCAGTGCCGATGTAGGCCCCGGAGAGCATGACCCCGCCGCCCTTGGAGGTATGCTCCCTGAGCGCGGCCTGAAGGGCGGCGGGGAAGACCTCGTAGCGGTCAGGCACGCGGCCGTTGCCGATGACGGTGGTGACCTCCTTGCCGCAGATGAGGTCCACCGTTACGTCAGCGTCAGTACCGCGTGCTATGAAGTCGTCGAGTGACGCCGAGTCGAAACTGTAGCCGGCCGAAAGTATGGCGCGGCCGTGGATGCTGATGAAGTCGAAGGTGTTGCCCGGCACGACCGTTCCGGCCATATCGGAGTACGAGCCGCCGAATCCGGGCTTGCTGTTGTCGATGAACTCCGAATTGCGCCGGAAGTCATAGGTGTCGCCGATATAGTTGATCTCGCGTATGTATCCTACTCCGCTGTCGAGCTTGCGGTCGAAGCCTGCATACTGCGGAGTGTCGAACCAGGCAGGGGGAGACACTCTGTAGAAATTGTTGACTACCAGTACTTTGGCTTTTTGCTTGCGGCTGCGGGCCACGCTCATGGTCTCTGACGGGAAGCTCTTTCCGCCGGCGTTCTCGGCCACGATGCGGTAGCTGTATATCTCGTCAGGGTCTATGCCCAGGACTACGCTGCAATTGTCCCCGCTGCGCTTGACGTCCGTCAGGCGTACGCCCGTATCGAAGACTCCGTCGCCGATGCGCGTATAGAGTATGTAGGTGTCCGGCTCGGCTGTGGGCTCGAGCGGGTCGTGCGTGACCTTCCATCTGAGCGTCACCTCGCGCTCGCCCGTCAGGCGGGCGGACATGGCGCTGACCGGCAGGGGCTGTACGGTGTAGGGGATGCCGTATTCGTCGCTCAGGAACTTGAGCATGCCCTTGTAGACGGCCCTGGACACTTCGAAGCGGAAGGAAGGGTCCAGCCCGTATTTCATGTCGGCAAAATTCTGGTGCGAGAGCAGTTCCAGGAGCATGCCCGGCACGGACGTCGTCCGGGACTCGCTGTAGTTCCTGTTCCAGAGCTGGCGACGGCTCCACTTAGGCTCGAAGTCCGCCCTGATGTCCTTGCAGACCTGGTCCTGCACTATGCCTGCCAGGTGCCGCCCCAGCTGACGGCTGCGTCCGTCGGGGTATTGCGACTTGCCGTCTGCGAGCAGGGTATAGATGGAGAGCGTGCCGACGATGCTGTCGTTCTGGGTGATTCCGGCATCGGAGTGGAAACCGAAGGAGAGATCGAAGGGGATGTGGCCGCCGTTCCCTTCATAGTCCGGGTTGACGGAGGACCCTCCGGCCATCATGCTCACCCAGGATCCGCGGCTGGCGAAGTCCTGCGTGTAGTCTCCCTCCCAGTTGCGTGTGACGGTGGTGTCCACTCCGGCCCACTGCTCCCAGTAAAGGGCTCCTTCGATGTAGCTGGGAAGCCCGGAAGTGGTCCACTCGTCGGTGGGGGTGTCGGCGGGGCCGCGGGCAATCTTGCCCATGCCGCCGCCTATCTTGACCGCATCCGCGGTCACCACCTTGCCGGAGGCCTTGCCCGCGGGAACGATGTTGTCGAGCATGACGGACCACTCCCTGCCTTCAGTGAAATCGAAGGTGCCAAGGTAGATCCACGTACCGCCGCCCATCTTCTGGTTCACTCTGAAACCGGTCTCGCCGCTCGCGTGGCGGACGACGTAATGGGCTGCGTCGGTGCTGTTGGACAGGGACTTATATGAGACATAGACGGCATAGGAGCCGTCTTCCGGGACTCGGAAGGTCCAGGTGGCCTCGGCCTTCGGACCCTGCTCTTCAGTGGAGCATTCCGCCTTCCTGGCCGTGCCCATCGTGAAGGGATTGTCATTGAGGACATAGACCTTCTGCATGTCGGAGAAGCCTTCTCCTGCGGAGGACCATCTGCCCCGTTCGCTGTACTCGCCCTTGCGTCTGAGCAGGCCTTCCCGCTCGCCCTTGAACGCCGGGTCATTGTCGGAGATGACCTCGTAGGGCTGGATGTCGCGCTCGCGCGGGGTCATGACGTATGCTCCGGCATTCTCCAGCATGGGGATAAGGAAAGGGATCACGTAGCTCTGCGTGTACATGTCTTCCACCGTCGTGAATATCGGAGCCCGCTGCCAGGTCCATCCGCCCCATCCTTCATCGTAGTATCGTCCGTGGCTCTGCCACAGCGCTATATGGCGTCCGCTGAGGCCGCGCGTGTACTCTTTGGCGTCGAGCCTGGTAACTATGGGTACGGTCCTTTTCCTCCTGTCCTCGTACCTGTACTTGTATGTCGAAGTCTTTCCTTGGTTGCCGAGAGCAGGGGTTATGAAATCGTCTATGGGGTCCCTTCGGCAGAGGATGCTGCCTATGGTGCAGTCGGAGTACTGCTTGGGCAGCAGGTCGTAGATCTGGTCCTTCAGCCAGTCCACGCCTGACTGGGTCCAGGGATAGTCGCTGAGTTCCTGGCTGAAGGTGATGTCCAGGGACGAGCCTCGCTTGGTAACGCCTTCGATCTGCAACGCGGTCCTGACCGTGGTGCGGCGCTGGAGCCTGGCACGCAGCGAGTCGGCGACGGGCGTGAAGTCTCGTGTGGGGTTCTGGGCCGACGCCGGAAGGAGCGTCAGGAACAGCAGGATGGCGGTGAGGATTCTTTTAGGCATGGCGGACGGATTTTTTCAGGGCTATCAGGAGGACTATTATGGAGGAGAGGCACAGGGCCAGTGAGTCTGCCAGGAAGTCTGAGGCGTCTGCTTCGCGGTACGGTAGGAATCCCTGCACATACTCTGTTCCTGCCGCGAAGAGACCGCCGAGGATCAGGATGCTGAAGGTGAGCAGGATTCCATGCCACGCCTTGCTTGAAGGCCGGCAGAAGGCGAAGTAGAAAAGGACCGGGAAGGGAAAGAACATCAGGAAATGCACGACCTTGTCGCTGGGGATGCCAAGGAATGATTTCGGAGCTTGCGGCGCGCCGGAGAAGTCCCCGAAGCACAGGAAGAGCACCGCTGCGATGTACAGCAGGAAAAGTATCCTTATGACCGGTTTCCTCAGTATCATGTCACAATGCCTGCATGTCGTTGAGTTTCTTGTAGTAACCGTCCAGGGCCAGGAGTTCTTCGTGCCCGCCGCGCTCGACGATGCGCCCCTCGTCGAGGACGACGATCTCGTCCGCCGACCTGATGGTCGACAGCCTGTGGGCGATGGCTATGGTGGTGCGGCTGGACATCAGCCTGTCCAGGGCCTCCTGCACGGTGCGCTCGGACTCCGTGTCGAGCGCTGCAGTGGCCTCGTCCAGGATGAGTATGGGCGGGTTCTTCAGGACGGCCCGCGCTATGCTTATGCGCTGGCGCTGGCCGCCCGAGAGCTTGCAGCCACGGTCGCCGATATTGGTGTCGTAGCCCTGCTCCTTCTCCATGATGAAATCGTGGGCGTTGGCTATCTTCGCGGCTTCGACCACCTGCTCCATCGTGGCTCCTTCCACGCCGAAGGCTATATTGTTGAACACCGTGTCGTTGAAGAGTATGGGATCCTGGTTCACATTGCCTATCAGGGCGCGCAAGTCCTTGATCCTCACGTCCCTGATGTCATTGCCGTCTATGGTGATGCGCCCTTCGTCCACGTCGTAGAAGCGGGGGATGAGGTCCACCAGGGTGGTCTTGCCGGCGCCGGATGCACCCACTATGGCCACCGTGCGGCCCTTTGGTATCTCCAGGTCTATGCCGTCCAGGACCTTGCGGCTTCCGGCCCCGTAGCTGAAGCCCACGCCCTCGAAGCGTATGCTCCCGGAGAATCCTTCGACGGGCTTGGGATCGTCCGCTTCCTTGATGCTGTTCCCGGTATCGAGGATATGGTTGATGCGCTCCATCGAGGCCATGCCCTTGGGGATGCTGTAGGCTGCCTTGGAGAGGTCCTTGATGGGCTGGATGACGCTGTAGAGTATGACCAGGAAGAAGATGAAGGTCGGGGCGTCGATGGGAGCGTTGTCCTTGAGGATGAGGGTGCCCCCGAACCATAGGACGATGGCTATCATTATGGTGCCGAGGCACTCGCTGACGGGGTGGGCGAGGGCCTGGCGTGTGGCTACGCGGGTGTTCTTGACCTTCATCGCCTCGGTGATGCGGTCGAAGCGGCGGCCCATCCTGCGCTCGGCCAGGAAGGCCTTGATGACGCGCAGGCCGCCGAGGGTCTCTTCGACCTGGCTCATCGTGTCGCTCCAAAGTGCCTGTGCCTCAAGCGATTTCTCCTTAAGCTTGCGCCCTATCCTGCCCATTATCCACAACATCAGCGGGGCGAAGAGCACGGTGAACAGGGTCATCTGCCACGATACGAACAGCAGGACGGCGAAATACCCGACGATCAGGATGGGATTCTTGATGAGCATGTCCAGGGTGCCGGTGATGGAGTTCTCCACCTCCTGCACGTCTCCGCTCATTCGGGCGATGATGTCGCCCTTCTTCTCCTGCGTGAAAAAGCCGAGGGGAAGGGACAGAATCTTGTCGTAGAGCTTCATGCGCATGTCCTTGACAACGCCCGTGCGTATGGGGATCATCACGGCTGCGGAGCCGAAGTAGCACGCGGTCTTGAGCACCGTCATCACGCAGAGGAACAGGCATAGCAGCAGCAGGGTGCGCGAAGCGCCGTAGCTGCCGGTGAACTGCGCGACGTAGTAGTAGAGGTTGTTGACCAGGTCCTTGGAGGAGTGGACGGAGTCCCAGGGGATGAAGGAATAGACTTCGCCGTCGAGGCTGAACAGCATGTTCAGTATGGGAATGATCATGCTGAACGAGAATACGTTGAATATGACGGAGAGCAGATTCAGCACGACGGACCCGCCAAGGTATTTCTTGTAAGGCGCGACGTACTGGCGCAGCATTTTCAGGAACTCTCTCATGGCGTCACAGTACGTATAGGGGCGAGGCCGTGCGGCGCGGAAGGGCGCGCAGGTTCACCCTGCGCTCCGCGCCTTCCGCGCCGCACACGAAGACGGCTGACTTGTCGTAAGTGCGGTGGTAGCCTATCGACTCGAGGGCGTCGGCGGATGTGCGGAGGGCGGTCTCCGGAGTATTGTTGTTCTCGCTGAGATGGCAGAGGAAGACATTGTCCAGACCTTCGTGGATGAAGGTCTTGATGGCTTCGGCGCACTGGTCGTTGCGCAGGTGGCCGCTGCCGCCGAGTATGCGCATCTTGAGCTCGTACGGGTAGGACCCGTACAGGAGCATCTCGCGGTCGTAGTTGGACTCGATCACCACTGTCTGGGCGTTGCGGGCATAGGCCAGGGCTTCTTCCGTCATCGTGCCTATATCGGTCATTATCACGAACTTGTATCCGCCTATCCAGATAGCGAAGCCCACCGTCTGGGTGGCGTCGTGGGGGACTATGAAGTACTTGGCGAAGATTTTGTCCGGGACGATGACGTTCCAGTCGCCGTCCTTCAGGAAGCGGCTGCAGCCCCCTATCCAGGCGGATGTGAAGCTGTGCCGGGCCAGCGCCCCGTGCAGCACGGGAGTGGCATAGACGGGCTTGCAGAGATGCTTGCAGTAGGAGCCCAGGTGGCGTATGTGGTCGAGATGGTCGTGAGTTACGAGAATGGCGGAGAACGAGTCGTAGTCGTATCCCTTGG
>Ga0310696_10002424_pt1 | contig 24702 bp, 40 predicted proteins | sample AusTroGonzalo_MG_4_FD_203885 | JGI IMG/M metagenome (GOLD analysis project Ga0310696, IMG submission 203885) | Bovine rumen microbial communities from tropical cattle in Woodstock, Queensland, Australia - Gonzalo_02 (v2) (version 2) | ecosystem: Host-associated > Mammals > Digestive system >...
TACCCGTATCTTTGCCATAGCATCACTTCCCTCTTGCTAGATAGTGCTCATTGTTCTTGCCTGTGCCTGTGTTTACAGAACACTCGGTGATCTCCATACACGCTTGATATTCTCTGTACTTACCTAACAAGTCTGTAGAACGGTGTCCCTTTGTGTACTCGTCAATCTCAAAGTCGCATTCGCCCTTTACAATGATATCGCCCTGTCCAAGAGTAAAGTAGTTGCCCTTCGTGTCGTTAGGCTGTGCTGCCCAATCTTGCTTTTCCAGGAACTTGCTATCCTTAGGTATCCTGCAGACAATTGACTTCGAATCCAGTACCGTTCCGCCTACACGCACTTCCGTTCCGGATAACTGCCAGAAGCAGTCTGTTATAACCGTTCTGTACCAGTGTACCAATCCCGTCTGTGTGTCTGTAAACTTATTGTAGACTGTTATAGTGGTTTCCCACCAAACAGGAAATCCCGGTTTACTCATAGACATCACTCCCCTGGATAAATACCTCTGTAAAGTAACACCTGACCCAACTCGTTCATTACACCGTTTAAATACTTTTGAATAGCTTCTTCTGCGTCCTTGCTAACGTCTTCTACCAGATCCTTTGCATTCAATGTATTGTAACTGATAGATACACCGTCGTTTGACTGAGAAGCCACCGCTCCTCCAACTGGGATCGAAGTATCGCTGCTACCAGCACTTGCTGCCAGAACGTTGTTCTTGAAAGCTGCCATGCTGATTAAGTACTTCATTAATCTTTTCAGTTCCTGAGGATATGTGGTATTCTTCTTAAGGCGATTGAACGTGTGCCAATTTACAAGCGCTTCAGCCTCAAACTCTAAATCGTTGAAGGTGGGTTCATCAAGTGTTCCACCCATGCTTGTATATTCTTCATAAGTCAAATACATGAATTCCGCCACCTTTCAACAATTTTGGGAGTATTCTATGGGCTGATTACAATCACTTTCTTGTAGAGCGTCTAGCTATGGGCTTAACGGGTTCTGCTGCCGGCTTCTGTGCTTCCCTAAGAAGTTGCTTAAGCTCTGCTACCTGAGCCTCCAGTTCCCTTACCCTTGCGGACTTCTTCTCGAGAGCTGACTTCAGTGATTCGATATCGTCGCCCTTCTTGACAACGTTACCGGATGCATCAACTACCTCGTAGCCTTTGTCCTTGTAGCGCTCTATCGATGTAGCGGGAATCGTTAGAAACGATCCGCCACGCTTTACTCTTACGGTTTCGTCAATCAATGACATAATCCGATCTCCTTATAATCAGGTACCAGTGGTTGTCGTTGCCGATGTGGTACTGGTTGTTCCGCTGCCTGCAGTGATGTTGAACTGAAGGGCGTCGCTCTTCTTGTTGAGGATGAATACGTCCTCGAAGGACTCCTCGTAGTAAACATACTTGCCTTCGGACATCGCGCTGGGAGCATCCAGTCTTGAGAAGGTGTAGCTTACAGGAGTGATAACTGCAAGAGGATGAACAAGGAACATATTAACCTGACCGGCGCTTGCATCAACTGCCCAGCCCTGAGTGAAGTCATAAGCGGTCTTCATAAGGGTTGAAGGAACACCGACGATCTGAACCTGGTCAAGTCTGTTTACTCTGCGATCGATTGCGTTAGGACCGGAAGTGATATCCATCGAACGACTGATACCCTGTGCTTCCTTCAGGAGCTGCTGAACTTCGAAGGTTACATAAAGGATTCTGCCGTTTGCAGGAACCATTGCATTGTCCATGTTAAGCATGAGCTTATCAAATACCGAAAGGATGTTCTGTACGGTAAGAACCGTGGTGTCTGCCGTATGCTGAACGCCGGTACGAGGATTGCTGGTAAGGATCCACTTGTTATAAAGTTCGGAAATTGTATAAGCGTCCATTTCCGGGAACTTCTGCTCTTCGTTGAACACCTGAGTGATGTTAGCGATAGTGCTTACCATGTTGGTCTGATCGATGTCCATGGGATGAACAAGTGTGCTCCACTTTCTCTCGTGAGTAAGTGTCTTGGTCTCCCATGCGTTATCGTAATTGCGCTGTGCGAATGCGATTGTATCGCGATCGCCATCAACACGACCGGTTGTCTTGATCGAAGGGATCTCGATCGACTTTGCGTTTACCCAGCGATATCTGTTGTTGTTGGGTGTCTTGTACAGTGCACCGAAGTTGAGCACATAAGGCCACATCTGTGACAGCGCTCTGGAATATTCGGTTGCGTAGTTGAGTGCGCCGATAGCGGTTGAACCATTGTAGGTTCCGGCTGTACCGTTATTAGCAGGTGCTACATAAGGTGTAGACATAGTATTTTCCTCCTTAATTGTTACCATCAGGCATAGGTCTCACAGGAGTAAAGTGGAAAGCATTGAAGAATCCACCCGTAGGATCTGTGCTGTGCGCATCTTCCGCTCCCGGAGTTGAGCCTATGAACTGAGGCTTATTATCCGGAACGTACTGTTCCTCTTCCTCGTCCTCAAGGTCGTAATCCTCTATGAAGGCATCCTTATTGTTCTCTTCGTACACCTTTACAAAGTCGTCGGCTCCAAGGATCGAGTTATTTTCCATCTTAAGCTGCTTGGCAATCATTGACTGAATAAAGTCTCTCTTTGCTGCCTGGCTTGAAAAGTTCTTTGTTGCTGCATACTCCTTAACTGCGAATTCGTATGCCTGCTGTGATAACTGCTTCTTGTACGCCTTTGAATCGGTATCGTACTTTGTCTGCAGATCTGCTAACTGGGACGTGAGTTCGTTGAGCTTAGTCGTGTCAGCGCCCGCTGCTTCCAGTTGCTTTTTGAGTGTTTCCAGGTCAGTGTCTCGAGTTGAGATAGTGCCGGTCAGTGTAGCGATCTCTTTAGCCTTAGCTTCGAGTTCTGCTTCGTATTTACTTTTTGAAACATAACCACCCTCGCTCAGATCTACCAGCTTAGCATTATTCTGCTTAGCGAGATCCATGAACTGTTCGTAAGTTAATGCTCCGTTCTCCGACTGATCAAAGAGTTCTTTTAAATCCTTCATAACTGCCTCCATTCTTTATATCTGTTTTGTTTAACTGACGATTACAGTCTCGTCTGAATGTGCGTTCTTTATATCCCTTTACGCTGGGGTTATTATAATAAACACGTCTAAGCGTGATTATTACCTGAGGGAATCTACAGCCTTTTCCAGACCGTCAATACGTCTGTCCATACTCTTAACCTGCTGTTCAATTACAGGAACGCGGCTGGCAAAGTTGTTATGCTTAGCCACCTCGTCTTTAAGAGATTCGATTTTCGTATCCGTTACCGCCTGAGCTGTGATAATCTTGTTCTCGACGGATCTATTAGACGATACATTTGTGATAATTACTCCGAGAAGCGCTAAACCTCCGGTTATCAGTGCAGGCAATATAGCATCCATGTCAAGAACCTCCTCATCAATTATATTGTATTATAAATTTGGTAAATTGTAAATAGATTTATAGGTATTTTCTATAAATCTATTTGATTCTTCTATAATTGCTGACAGCCATTCTATCCTTACGTACCTTTAAGCCACACGACTGGGAAAATGCCTTGTATTGTTTCTGGTATTGTATCATCTTTGCCTGTGCTTCTCTCGCCGCATCTAAATCTCCGCTTGCCTGGAAAGCCATCTGCCTTTCCTTCTGCTCACGTATTTTCGTTTCAAGCTTCCTCTGTTCCTGTGTGCATTCATACATTGTCATATGCCTGCCATCAGAGGTTGTATAGCCCTTCTTATTGGCGTCTATCATCGCTTGTAACCGTGCTTTCGTATAGGTAGGCTTACTAACACCCACGATGATGGAATAGACTACGTGATAACAGTTATATTGCCCGATTACACGTTCCAGTCCGTCGAACTTATTCCCGTCCACGTCTTGAAAATCTTCGTGGTTTTGTAACTTATCAAACTCTTCGTTCGTAAACTGATGACCTTGAATAGGTTCATGATCCGGAGCCGAATTAGCGTGTACTGTGATTTCTTTACCAGTGGCGCCATATTGCTTTCCCAGTTCATCCTGAACTTCTATACCCACCTGACGGATGCCGTCTAACAGATTACGTCTTACCGCAGTATCAAGCCTTTGTGTGTACTTCCTGCCACTCTCTGCATCATACTCCACATATCGTATTCCGCTGTCTGCTAACTGACGCATAGTTCTGCGCATGGCAGTATTAAAATCCAACGTGCCACTCTGCACAGCCTGAATTGCTTCGTCCACCACAGAATAATATGTCTTACTGAGAGGAGTTGCTACAAGTCTTCCCGGATTCTTCAAATCCCTTATCATAAATGCCCGTGCGTTAGATATATTGATATAGGTATTTGCCGTTTGCTTTGCTATAGCTGCTACGATAGTTTGTAGTGGCTTATTCTCTTCAAACGGGATATAAGGTAGCTTCCTGTAATCGTAATACCGTTTAGCGTCCTTATAATAATCCTGCGCTACTGTTCTGATAAGCCTCTTTATATCCCGTTCGTTTAACCCCGTAAGGCGTGCTATCTCTTTGTTGATCTTCTTTACGTCGCCGCCTGATTTCAGAATACGCTCCAGCTTATAGACATCTGAGGGCAAAAGATGTCCGATCTCTTTTACCCTCTCAGCTATTGTCTGTATTACGTAATTATTGATTGACTCCTGTCTTTCAATAATCGGCTCCATAAGAGCATCGATCGCGTTCTCTGATAACACGGTCCGTATCCCCTTTCATTAAGGCTCTGTGGTAACTGCAGTACCCAGCATTACCTTGAGAGAAGTAGCGCCTGAAACTTCCCACTGAACAACCTCTCTGTTCTCAATCGTATCATCCAGGCTAGCATAACCGGCCGCCTTGAGGGTTACAATCTCAGTGCTGGAAGCTAAGTCTACAATCGATACCTGTACATTGGGTGTCTTTAACGCTGCTAAGAATTCACTTAATTTCATTTCTTTTCTCCTTTCCCTTTCGGTTGCTTATTCTTCTGAAATGGACTGTTGTTTTCGTTCGAGCCCATTATCATCTGATCTTCTGCCTCGCCCAGTGACTCTTCCTTAATCTTCTGAAGTGCTTCCTGTGCCTGTCTCTCTGTTTCTCCGAAGTACCACTGACGAACTTCTACCTTGCTAGTAAGTCCGTTCTGCAGTAACGTCATCTGCTTACCAAGCTCTGTGTCTACATCAACTATAATGCTGTCGTCCCATTCAAACGAAACATCATATTTGCCATCCTTGGTGATCTTATACAGATCGCAGTAGGCATTCATAATGTAAACAACGTCGCGAAGGCAATCTTCTATTGCCTGCTGGATATCTGCGTTTGTCTGGTAACTGCGCTGCTTAAGGATCTTAATCTCTGTTGCTGTCTTAGCTTCTACACTTGCATCCGACAGCGTTCCTCTGCTTAAACCAACAATGTCTTCTATTCTCATAAGGATTGTATTCAATCCCGTGATAAACGAAGCATCACGTAATGCCGGAGCGTAAGGCTGATAGGTATCACTTTCGCCCAGGTCAACTGTTCTAAACAGCCTTGCCTGCATTCTGTTGGGAACTGTCTGATGTCCACCCTTACCATCTTCCTTAAACGTCATTGCATCGCGGTCGATGTCTATCGCTAACTCGCCGCCTTCGTATTCCCATAACAGTCTGCTATATTGCATATCTGCGTCCTTTATAAGACTAACAGCTCTGCTATATCCAGATACACCCAATGGACTGCTGGTGTCTATCGTGTTTGCTTCCGGCATCTTGAAATATGCAAACAGTGGTTTCTGCATATTCTTGATTTCTACCTTTTCCTTGAGATCCTTCCAAGATGAAACAGCAGTAAGCGGGATCTCGGATCCTAAATCCAATCCGGACATATCACCCTGCGTGTTATTGTTATTTGACTTGAATGCCTTATTGATAATGGTTACAACGTTATTCTTCCAACGATGATATTCAAGGCGTCTATAGACAACGTCCTTTTCAACTTGTGTCTGGATAAATGCTGCTTCCGTGATCTGACCGCTTGCATCAAATGCTAACGGGAAGAAGCTGTCTGCCTGGATAAAGTCGAACTCCATCTGCCAATCAGTGTCCTTACCGTCCACTTCGTTTGCTACGAGGTAGGGCTTAATAACAAGTCCACCTTTCGCGATGCCGTATTCGATCTGCTTACGCAGCTGCTTCTTCAGTTTCTTGTACTGTTCGTCCAGATATTCGGCTCTGTCCGTTGCCGTTACGGGCTTATCCTTAATGATCGTTTCCGGTTCCATGCTGGGCATGATATTACCGAACTCATCAGGCTCCGGAGGAACGTAATTCGGATTTGCCTCTTCTACTTCCTTTGTGGGAGTTGTAATCTCTGACTGAAATTCCAGAAGTGCTGTCCTTGCCTTCTCACTTGCAATTAGTGCGGGCAGTCCTAATGATACGACACGTACCGGATCACCAAAACTGGGCTCTTTCAGCCAGTCCGCCTGATTCTTATACATAGCCGCCCACTGCTCGATAGCGTGTTCCATCTGAGAGGACATAATAGGAGTGACATGAAGTGTTTGTTCGATTGTGCGTGATCCTACCATCTTTTTCAGTATCTCCTTTAGCTTTGATATGATGCTTGACCAAAACGACATTATTTCTTCCTCCGTCTGTTCTGACTTGCTTTAATTGCTCTGCCCTGCCTTACGGCTTTTGCTTTACTCTTATATACTTTACCGGTACTACCCCAACGGTAGCCGCCTTTTACTTTTCTAACTGGCACTTTATTTACCTCCGCTTTAATTGCTTACCTTCCTTATAGCTTCCATCGTACTCCCAATCACTAACAAGCCCAAAATCATCTTTATTAGTGGATTTGAGTTCCGCCATAAAATCACCCATTCCATATTCATCAAACCACTCTATTTTCCCGTCCTTATTAACATAATAGATTTCGGCATGAATGCCATCACCAGTTTTGCGCTTTTCTATCATAACTACAGACTTTTTAATATATTTGGGGAGTTTATCATACATTTTTTCATCGATATCTTGACCCCATAATTTATCACTGGAATAAAAATATACACCGCCCTCGGTTTTCTTTTGGTATTTATCGTTTTTCATACGCCAAGCATTTTTCTCCTCGGCGTTCTTTTTATCAGCCTCCGCCTTATTTTGCGCTATCTGTCTGTCTTTATCAAACCAATCAGTATTGATATGCTTACCATTATCTGTTGTAATCCAAGCCATCTTTCAGTTCCTCCACCAAATCGTCATCTGTCCAATACTGTGCCGTTACCGGATGCTTTCTGTTTCGTAACCCACTACTGCCGCCAATTATATAATCCACATGATTTACCAGACAAGGCATGATATTTAATGCTACGCAGTCTTTATGGAACTCCTTCAGGTAAGTCCTAAATGCCCAATCATCATTCACACCGTTTTCCCAGTATTTCTGATAAACCGGATTGCCTATGATGTAATTCGTTACCCAATCTGCGCATTCCCTTGCCCACTGGTTTGGTATCCTTATACAAGGGAAGGAAAACCACATCTTGTCCCTAGGCACTGCGCCTTTCCTGTCCTCTATATCGCCGTCGTACTTCAGGGAACTGAAGCCACACACCAAACCATGATCATACCATTCTGTTCTTTCCTTGAAGTCCTTACATATAAGAACATCGTCCTGCAAGTGCCACGTACCACCGTCTCCTTCACAGCTTGCAAATGCTTCCATGCAGGCTTTGAGGTTACCCAGACCTTTATCATCGTTGTAAACCCGGATATCAGCCTTATTTATGCCTTGTTTTAACATCGAGGGAATAAGATACTCTCTGACATAATGGAGCCTTTTTGGGTACGCATGTATTAGGTACTTAGCCATTTATTTATCCCCCATGTAAGTAAATCCATGAATAGCTTCCCGGACGCATGTAGTTGTAATAGTACATAGGCATATCCCAGTCTACTACCTTAGGCTTCTTCGCAAACATATCTCTATGGAAGTATGCGTCATCGTGCTTAATTATCATAAACCGTGTGTCGCCTATGAATGATCGCTTCCAGCACTTGTTCCATATCGCAATCCAATGCCTGCCCTTATTGCCTGTGGGTGTTGCATACATCCAACCTTTAAAGATAAACGAGAAACAAATGATGTCTGCGTTGCTGTTTTCTTTGGTCTTCCCGTCCAGCTGGGTAAGCACATATTCGTGAAGCCAGTGGTCGTCATCGTCTAACCATAAAATCCATTCACCTGTCGCAGCCTCAAGTCCTGCATTACGCGCTCCACCGGAGTCTGCGTAATTGGTTTCTATAACGTGGGAGGTATATTCGCTTACTACTTCTACCGTGTTATCTACACAGGCATCGCATACCACGATTAGCTCATAGTCCTTAAATACTTGTTGCTTTACCGAATCCAGGCATTCCCGGATCCTGTCTGCCGCATTGTGTGCGGTTACTATTACGCTAAATTTTGGCATACATCAGTTACCCTTCCTGTTATAGTATTTCTCAAGCGCATACCTTGTGGCATCTATTCCATGGTTATTCTCGTCCGGGTAGGCACTTATAAAGTTCCCGTCCCTATCCTGTTCATATTCGTAATTAACGAATTCTCGATAGGTTTCCGGACATTCGTATTTGTCGATGTATATGTGGCACAATGACTGCAACCACTTGATACCATATCGTACGCTGTCCGGACCTTTGTCTGCTGGACGTATAAATGCGCCGAACGCTTTAAAGTCTGCTATGGACTTTGGTTCTGCGCTGTCAGCAGTTACCTGCTCTTGGTTGTTTACCAGCTTTTTCTCATTATAAAGGATCTTATAAACGTCCTCATTCCTCGTCTTTATTGTATTATATTCTCGGTAAATATACAAGTCTAAGTGCTTGCGGTCGAAGTGTACCTTAACAAACCTAAACGGGTCTAATGCGAAACCCCAGTCTATACCATTATATACATTATCAAACGTATCAATGATGGGTATCTTCCTATCACCATAATCTATAACAGCATGACTATCAAACTCTGCCACATTAGGAAATACATCTCCGCCCGTACCTACTGCCTTGCCCATGTATTCATGTTCGTAGGCTCTGGGGTTTATCTCCTTAAGCATCTGCGCTTCTTCTATAAACTGTTCGCCGAGCCAATCGCGAGGGACGTCTAGGTACGTATTTCGTACGACAACCGTGTCGTCTTCTCTATACAGTTCACAGTCCTCCGTATATTCGTTCGCCCAGTTATTACGGCTGATAGGTGGGTTAAATGTGCGAAAATCCCAAAACTTATCCCCGCCACGCATTGTTGACTGCGTTACTGTACGCAATTCGTTCTCGCCGCTAAACTGATCTAATTCCTCAAACCACGTAATGCCTATATAGCCAAAAGGCAGTTTGATTGATTTCACTTTCATGGGATCATCCAAACCCATAAACATGATGCGCTGTCCCGTAGGTTTATATACAATAGGCGTGCTATATGTTTTTGGTATCTGAAAGAAGTCATCTAATCCCAGTTGATGTATTCCCCACACCACCTGAGGAAATATGCTGGTCTGTATCGTATTGGCTATCTTTCTAAAACATATAGCGTGACATTCGGGATTCTGTATGATCAATAACGGAATTGCTATTCCGCCTACGAAGGAACTCTTGGTACTGCCACGTCCTCCAGGAAATACATAATGCGTATGATCATGGCGAAATACATCTTTAAGAACTGGTTTATACATAGGAATGATACAGTCCTTCATTGGAATGCTTATTGTTGCCAACTGTATCACCTCCTTGCTATTTGTGGGAACACGTCTTTTTTACAGAAAGACTCGGTTATGGGCTAAACTGAGTACGATGGGTATTCCAAATGAGGTAAGATGTATGACAGCCCTTGGTGGGTTCGAACCACCGTATGCAAGGATCAAAACCTTGTGCCTTTCCACTTGGCTAAAGAGCTATTTTACCATGATAGATTTACCATGGTAACTTTTCCGGTAAGGTTTTCTGCCCTATGAAAACACTTTTACCATCTTTTAATCTGTCCAATCAAGCTTGATTGATACGTTGCTGTCCGGGATGCCCTTCATTCTGTTTTCGATATCTACTGTACGCTTAGCTATTTCATTCATTGCCTTAAGCCTGTCATTTAAGGACGCATCGAGACCGAACTGATCCTTTATTTCTCCACGTGCTATGGCGCTAAACAGCTCCATAACTTCCTTGCCGGTCATGATGCTGTGATCTTCCCGTTTTTCCATTAGTCTGTTAATTTCAGCCTGAATTTCTGGTTTTCTTAATAGTATGGTTGCGGACGTAGCAGCCGATGCTTCTGTCTTATACTTATAACCGGCTTTCTGCATTGATTGTGTGGCATTACCGGATTTCACGTATTCTCTGCAAAAGGCTTTTTCTTTTATTGTGAGTTTTTTCTTTGTATTATCGCCCATAGAATACCTGCCTTTTTAGTGATACTTCTTAAAATACTCGTCGTATAATTTCTTCCACTGCTCTTGAGTTAAGTTATTATTTTTTCTGTATTGTTTTAATAACCGACCTACTAACTCGCTTTTAGATACGAGTTTATAATCCATATTGCTGCTGCGGAGATTATCTGCTTGTTTCTCTATTTGAGATAATACTCCTTTCTTTACCGATGAGGTTGCCTTATCACCTACACCCGCCTTCGCTAAAATTTCCATAGCGAGCTTTTTATTCTTTTCCTGTGCCTTTGCGACATCCTGTCGATAACCTGCTAACTTCTGATCGGAATAATTTGATGAGGACTTATATTTTTCCATCTGTCTCTTAACCTCACCCACATTAGCGTTCGCATCCGGCTTTGAGATGCCTGCCTTATCGAGGGCTTCTTTTCCGTATTTAGCAACCATCTCATTATAACTTAATATCTTAGGACTGCCGCTTGCCTTATCATCTGGATGCATATAATCATAATGTTCTTTTGCTGCCGGTAAGCCTGTATCGTGTTCTTCCATGTGTTTCTTTATTTCGCTGACTTTTTGTTTGTATTCTTTTGATCCATATTTATAAGCCAAAACAGCTGCCTGATCAAATTGCATACCCTGTGCTATAAGTTCATTAGCGGTCTTCTTCATCTCCGGATCCGATTTGACCTTGTCATATACATCATTCTGTTTAATATAATCCTTTACTTCTTGGTAATAACCTTCTCCCCACTTTGATGCTACGAGAGGGTTTTTCCTATATTCCTCGGCATCTTTTGCTACTGAATTATAAGAAGCCTCCTTTGCCTCTTCCTTATTCCTTGCTATCTGCTTTTCCTTAAGATCCTCGTTATCGTTAGCGATCTTCCTGGGTGAGTCTGCTGTTTTCTTGATGTTTACGATCTCTCTTCCACCGTCGCTATACTTGTTATAGGTACCCTTATATTCATTGCCGTCTTTATCATACATGGTAACCTTTTTACCGTTGAGCGAATTACTGTTCTGTATTGTATGGACATCTGCTGAGTCCATCTTTAATCCATTCTTATTAAGCTTATCAGTAAGGTCACTATAATTTCTCGCTGACGTTACATTATCGGTAGATGTTTTTGCTACCGCCTCCTTACCGGTCCTCTGCTCTTCCTTTGACAAATTGAATTTTCTGGCAAGCTCTCCCTGAATATTGGTATAATCTTCCCATTGTTTAGCAGAAGCGCCTTCCTGCGGTCTTAGATTCTGTATCGTCTGAAGTGCTTTCTCTTTTGTATCTATGCTAGATAATCTGTCGCCAGACTTTTTATCTCTATTCATATACCCTTTCAGGTTAGCTTCCTTCTGCTTAAGATCTGCTAATTTCTTATCATAATCAACAGATCTTAAACGTTCAGGAGTGCTCTCAAATTGCTTGATATCGTCCTGAACGTCCTTAAGCTGCTCTTTATATACACCGGATCTCTGTGCCTTATCGCCTGTCCTGGCAGCGGACTTGATAACCTTCTTTTCCTTTGCCTCGGTGTACTTCTGCTTAGCCTTATCGAAACGAGCATCTGCCTTTTCCTTCTTGTCCTCACTGGCATTGTGTGCCGCATTTCTGGCATTGGTATATTCCTTCTTAGCATTAGCCTTTCCCTTTTGAGTTATAGGCTGATTAGCATTACGCTTGCCGGACCTTGCTTTGAAGTTCTTGGCTGCGTCTGCTTTTGACTCGCCCTTAAATACAGGAACGTGAACGCCGTTAATGGTAATCCATTGTTCTACTTCTCTTTTTGCCATTTATTTCCGACCCTCCTTCATCGTTTTCTTAAGCCTGTCTAATTGTTTCTTAAGTACCTCAAACCGGGAGCTTCCCGGATTATTTTTTATGTAGTCGCTTATCTCTGCCTGTAATGCATCGATTCGTTTATCTAATGAACTATGATCGCCTTTACCTTGCCAGGACCTGTAAGCTTCGTCTGATATATTTCTACACCTAGAGTCAAAATCATTATAAGCAATCTGTGCGTCCTTGTGTGGGTCCAGTTCATTATATCCGAGCTCTACACCTTTGGCACCGCGGTACGTGCTTTCGTATTCCTCTTTATCCACCAAAATATACCACCGTATTTGTTCTTGATAGGTATCTTGTTGTTAGCCATTGTGCTTCCTCATATATGCTTCCTTAGCGCTGTTCCATTCCTCATTGTCTGTAGGTACTTCCCAGCCATTGAGTTCATACCACATATCTCTCAAATACAGAACTATCTGAACATCACTGGGACTGCTGAACAACTCTACATTTTTATACCGTTGTTTCTCTTCATTCCAGATCGCTTTTTTAACGACCAATAGCTCCATAGGTCTATCAGATTTTTCACTGTAATACTGAGTCTTGTTTATCAGTATCCGTGAGCCATACTTTTCATTGATAGCCTTTTGGAGCTTTTTAATCTGTGGTCCGAACGCTTTAGCCATTACCTTCTCCGCCTTCTTCCACGTCTGCCTCTAGTTCTTGTTGCTCTTTTCTTGACTGTTATCTTTGCCATTATATAAATCTCCTTCCAAATCGCGACCAATATAATTGGCATTACCGTCTTCAGTTTCTATGCTAACTTCGTCTGTGGGTAAACTTACATACCACAAGAAACCAGCTATTGTTGCCAGTTCTACCGCAACCATTACAATGAACGCTATAAACCATCTTTTCGCACTCATTTTTATTTCATGTAAAAGTTCGGTGGCTAGATTATTATTATCCATCCTATCACCTCACTTTTATTATATATTGAAATTTCAAATATGTAAATAGACAGATCAAATATATCTACTTCTTACCTTCCAGGACATATTTGCGCAGCTTGTTCACTGGAATCGTGTCATTCTTGTCCAGATTATCTGTCATCTCATGAAACCTAAGAAGCTGTTTCAGTGCTTTAATACTTGTTTTAAGAGCCTCGTCTGTTAGAAGAGAATTTGGTTTCTCTTCCTGGTGTTTTTTACGATGATACAACATTATATCCAATGCTTCTATCTCTGTCATATTCATTCCTCATCACTCCTTCTCGCTTGCAGTGTCGCCATAAACCCCGCACCCATCATGCCGCCAATGATAAAGCCTAATATGAATGTCAGCATCTAGTCACCCTCTCCCTTCTTGTACGGCTCCGGCAAGGGCATCCATGCGATTACGCTTTCATTAACACCCACATTAAAACCTTTTCCCACGTCGAAGAATGTTTCCTCCACGTCAATATAGATCGTGCCTGTTGCCTTTCCGATGTATTTCATCGTTGTTATATATTCTCCATCCTTTTCCGGCAATCTCTCGCTCACGGGAATCCATGAGTTCTGTTCTGTATTGACGGACGGTTCTGTTTTAATGCACAAATCCCGCACCACTTCAACAGCTTCTTTGCGCTCAACATATCCGTAATGCGTAATCATATCATCGTCTTTTCCATGGTTGAACCACGGCGATTGCATCAGCTCATCAATCCCGGATAATAAGTGCTTTCTGCTCACGCAATCCTCGCAAGGCTCGGCTTTCATTTCTTCTAACGTAGTTTGGATAACCTTGTTGAACCTCGGGCAACAATGCTTTTCGTGATTGTATTCCTTGCAATCCGTACACCATTCATTGTAGTTAGGCTCGGCGTGGAGTATTGCTTCTTCACGTTCTTCTCTTGTCATTCCCCATCACCTTCTTTCGTTGCGGGAATGTAATGGTCAAAATCATACGGCACACAGAAATTATGACAATCAAAATCATCGTCTTTGTGTGCGCAATTCTCACAACTTTTTTCTTCCGTTGCGGGAATGATTGTTGGCGCATCGTGCACACACTCTCCTGCCGACTTATTATAGGCAAAGGAAAAATCCATTAATAATGCGCTTGCATCGATTAATCTTCCGTGGTATTCGGGAAGTGGTGTTCCGCCTTGAATACCGATAATAACATCCTCATACTGCTCTCGTTCACCAATAATGCCGTGTTTATTTATTGCGTTATATGTTTCTTCGGGTATATCAATCAATATCTGCATTACTTGCTCCTTCCGTTGCTGGGAATGATTGTGGGTAAAGTCTTAATATCTGATTCTCGCACCACATGATAATTACAATCATTGCAATGGCATATTCTGTCACATCCATTTCCATTGTCATACCTGCAATCATAAACGAGTTTACTTACATCCTTTAAATCCCCGTGGTGTTCGGGAAGTGGAGTGCCGTTCTTAATTGCATCCCATACTTTATAGGTAAGCACCTGATTTATTGTGCCCATATCTATCGCACGTTTTGTTCCTTCGGGTATCTCAATCACTATCTGCATTGGCTTTCTCCTTTAATTGTAGAAACAATTTGTACTGGTGCAGTAAACGGGCTTTAACGATGAAGGCATAGAACCTATCCACGCTGCCTGATATTCGTCACTCTCTATGAACAGCACAGCTCCAGTCCTGTTATAAATATCAAGCTTATATTGCGCATAATTACCTGCCGCCCTTCGTGTCGCTGCGTCCGGATAATCCATCATAAAAAGCTGATTATATTTTATCCCATATCTACGAAGCCAGTCTTCTGTCTGCTTCCTGTACTTCTCTAGCCGACAAGTGACTATAGCGCCAATGGTGTGATGCGGAATGAATTTCGGTTTAGCATTGGCAAGGAACCATCTATACTTCTCACCGTCATCGTTTTCTTCCGGTGTGGGATCCTCGCATAATACCCCGTCCAGATCCACGCATGACCTAAATAATATGATGTGGTCCATTATATTCCACTCGAATACTCTGGGTTGTTCTACTTCCTCGAGGTAGAAATCAACTATCTGTTTAGAGGCTTCTGTTACATACACCACCGCATATATGAACCGCATGAACTTCTTATAAGGTTCCAGTCTTTTCTTAACCTTGAAAAGCGCGTTCCCAGTATGACAGCTATCGTCCACCACCAACACAGTATTGATTTCCTTAGGTAACGGTATCCTCTCTGTGAACTTTTCCGGATTCTTCTGCCCTATCTGATCTACTGATATCAGCGGTTTGTTAAGATATAACGCTATCAGTGATGCCGGCAACATGCCACTTCTTGGTACTCCCGCTACGCAATCGCAATCAGGTATCGATGTAAGCTTCCGTCGTATGATATTGTCCATATCATCAACACTTCTAAAATTAAGCATTGCTACCTCCTAATAGAAATACACGTGCTCTTCGTCATAGAACGCATATTTTAGATGCCTTCTGTGCCACGATGTATATTCACCGTTCTCATCTTTGTTATCGTAAGATCCTTTAGAACAAAACCATAAGCAACTGTGCGTCAGCCCGGACTTTGCTACATTTTCTACTGCTTCCTTTGTGGCATCTGTTATAGTGACTGTATAATACCTACCATCCTTCAGTGGTGTGAACTGATATGTCCCACTAGTTACCTGAAATACCACGTCCTTAACAGTATCCGGCCAGTCTGTAGACTGTACTCTTGCCAGTACACAGCTAGCCACATTCATCTTTTGACTTACATTCCCGCCGGTAGCCTCTGCCTCTACTATCCTTTCCAATATAGCTCGGGATTCTTCATCTAACGGGATCTCATAATGGAAGCGATGATATGCTCTATAATACCAATCACCATATAGCCCAGTAGGTACCTTGTTCTCGTAGGCGCACTGCATCAAATAGCTAAATCCTCCCAGTGCTTCATCTCCTGCCAGATACCCTGCCTTTGCCTTTACGTTCCCGGATACTATTATACACAGTACCAGGAGTATAGTACAACTAATCTTCTTCAACTATTGCCACGACCTTTCCGTCTTCGATGATTAACGCGAAACCCACCGCGCCAAACTTTACCGCTTCCTCGATTGTGATGTCGAGACTGCCATCCGGATTAGCTCTCATTATCACTCACCCCCTCTCTATCACTAAGCTCGAATACCTGAATATTGTTCTTATACATGAAATATTTCCTGATGGGATATGTATCAGTTCCATCATCGTAGACCTTAAGCTCGACACCTAAGCATTTAGCTATAAGCTCTATCCCTTTATAGATATGAACATGATATTCATCCAGCCCGTTCGCTGCACATACATCATCGTCGAGGATCTCTATCTGCGCCAGCTTCTTTCTTGCAGCGATCTGCTTATCTAACCATTTCGTTATCGTTGTCTTGTCCATTATACTTCCTCCTGTTCTGTTATTGCTGATTTGATAATCCATCCCGTCCAGGTAAGTTCCTGGAGTTTTTCCTTAATGGTGTCTATATCGTCAATGGCTATTCCGCCAAACCCGATCTTGTTCATACATTCCGGACCGATTCCGTAGTGTCTGCTAATGGGATTTGAAAGAGATCTTCCGCATCTCATGCAGTGAACTTCTGCCTGTCCTACCCCATGCAACTCCATCTGTACCATGCCTCGTGTTTCTTTGAGGATGTGCCCAGTCATTGTTCTTAATGGCATTGGATTATCATTATTCCATTTTGCCATAAAATCGAATTCCGGGCTTGCAGGCTCCGTCATATACTTCTTAACTGTGATCCTGTACTCCTGAACGTCGTTAATCTCGGAGATAGGCTGTCTATCAGCCTTATTTACCCCGGTCGACTGCTTCGGGCATAACTTTATACATATTCCACCCTGACCGGGCTTAAAATTGGAAATAGCCGCGGTTATGTCGGTATAGCTGTTTCCGTTTACTTCTACAGGACCTTTCCAGTCCTTTAACATTGTGATCATGTCTGCCTCCTTTAATATCCCAGTACATCGAAGATATAATCATCTTCCAAACCCAGGTATTCTGCTATCGCCTCATAGTTGCCTTCCTCTAATGCCTCTGCGCATTCCAGCCGCAGTTCGTGTGCCTCTTTACGAGACATCCCGTCCCTTCGCATTAGTATCTCTTCTACCTTATTGATCTTCTTCGTCGTAGTAGCCATCATCTTCCTCCTCATCGGGTTCGCATTTTTCACACACATGATATTCCTCGTCCAGGTTATATCTCGGACTATCGGGATCTATATCTTCTCCACACTTGTCGCAATAAACATAAGGAACATGCGCATACGGGCAAGCACTTCCTAAGCACCCCATCTCAGAGGGACAACCTACACATTCGTTTTCAAATCGTATCATATCTTTTCCTCCTTGTTAGTTATTCGAGTGCAGCCAGGCGGGCTTATGCCCGCTCTGACTTTATCTTGCCTTTACCAGTACTCTAAGATGAAATCTCTGAATGTTGTATCCACCAGCTCCGATTGTAGTAACATCTGCGATACCGTTCTCGCCTACAATGTGACCTTCCAGTGACTTGCCGCCCCATCTTAAATACTTTGCGTCTGTAATATTACCGGTGATATCCTTTACTCTGTTATAAAGATCTACCATCCACATCGTTGCGTCCTTCTCGTTTGCCTTACGGAACTCTTCATCTGTCTTGCTTAAGCTATCTCTTACTGAGTATGTCCACTTCTTTGTGAATTCCTTCCACTCAAGTTCCTGACGGTCTTTAAACATTCTCTCGCGCTCTGCTATGTCTGCCTGTGTCCATCTCTCTACCATCTCGGCCTTTGCTGCCTTTAATGCTTCCGGGATCTCGTCTGCCAGGATTCTTTCTACTTCCTCTGCCTCTGCCAGTGCCTTACGGTACTCGGGAAGCTTCTCTTCCTTCTCTGCTATAGCCTTCTTGCTCTGCCAAATGCTTTCGCCTAAATGTTCGATGTCGCAAAGGAGCCAATAAATTGTATTTGCATCCTCTCTGCTAAGACCCATTTCCTGCATCTCTACGGTATGTAAAATGTGATCCGGACATTCAGTTCCGAGAATCTTTTCTACCTGTGCCTGCTTCTTAGCCATCGATGCTTCGTGTCTAACGATTGTGTTCTGCTTCTTAGCGATGAACTCTTCTGCCTTTGCGATACGATCTAATGCTGTTTCCTTTGTCATATGCTTTGTCCTCCTAGTTTTTAGAGTGGTGTGAGTTGTGTTACTGTTTACTGTAAATATAATATAACAAATTTATTTTTATACGTCAACCCCGAATTAAAAACTTTGAAAAAATAAAGGACTTCCCGTTATATTGGGAAATCCTTTGTGTTTCTTACTCTTTCATTTTGGCTTCCACCATTGCCTCTACCCGTTCCAGTAGTTCCTGATTCGTATCAAGTATCTCATTTACCTTTGCCTGCCCATGAATCTTCTCCTGCAATATCTCACCAGTATCTACATCTACTATACTAAACCAGGATCCGGATTTGTCTATTATATCGAAATATATAGCCTGCTCTACGAGATCTGTAAGATAGTCAATTCCCAATTCATAGCTTATGGTGTACTGTCCGACGTGTCTGTTAGGTCTACAGAACTTTGTCTTAACCATGTTAACCATGATCTTCTGACTGTTTGGCTCTCCCGAACTCCTGGACAATGTCTTACCGTCTTCGTCCATGTAAACACCTTTGCGAAATTCCATACGAGTTGTGCAGAAGTGCTTAAGAGCTCTTCCTCCCGGTGTACTCGTCTGTCCCGGAATAGTTGAATTGATCTTATCACGTATCTGATTGATAAAGATACCCATGCACTCGTTCTTAGCACAAGGACCAACCATCTCGCGACAGAATCGTGTAAGCAATCCAGATATGCCACCCACCCTGGTATCGTCTGTAAGATCCTTACCCAGATCCTTCTCTGCTGTTAAGCAGGGAATGCTGTCTATGATCCACAGACCCACTTCACCCGATAACGTCGCTTCCTTTACTACCTGGAATATGAATTCCGCTGATTCTGTCTTGGGCTGATATAAACGAATGCTGTCTACATCTACTCCAATCTTCCTTGCCCATTCAATATCAAGCGTGTTCTCTGCGTCTACATACAGAACTTCTCTGTCCGGATATGTGTTCTGAAAGTTGGCTACAACATCTAATGCGGTTGTTGTCTTGCCGCCGCCTTCTTCTCCATAAAACTCCGCCAGCCTGCCTTCCGGCAACCCGCCATACGTGATGAAGTTCATCTTAGGACTCGTGAATGGTACCTTCTTATATTCATATACCGGCATGCCCTTTGTGAAAGCCTCTTCCTTCACGTCCTTGTTGACACGCTTCATCAGTTCGTCCATCTTTGTGCCCATATCAATTACCTCCGTTCAAACTGGTAAGCTCTTCCTCCTGCATGCGATGCGAAAGAACTTTCTTACATGACGCCAGGATCTCCTGCGCAGTCTCTACTTTACTCTTCATGATCTTATAGCTACGTGTATATGCTGCCGATACGAGGGCTTCCTCCTGGCTATGTAATTCTGCTTTACTGTCTTTATCTGCTACCGTTCCCTGCGTCAGCGCATTACGCGCTGAGTTATAGGTTTCCTTATAGATAGCCTTTGCTATATCATCCCGGATACCTAAATGCTCTGTCATTCCGCTAGCGAAATAAATGAATACTGACAGGTTGGTACAGAAATCTTCCAGCTCCTTTGTTGTGGGAGGCTGTTCTCCGTCCTTCAAGCAATCCCGGATAAAGCTTACATACTCATCGAGGTCCTTACAATAGGGATCGATGATTTCCTGTACTATATTATCCAGTTGCTGAGAATTTTTCTCTACCTCACCACGAATGTCCGCTATCACTTCCTTAGCTACTTGCTGCAACTGAAATTTCATTCGCTTACCTCCTTTAAGAACTGTTCCATGTTATAATCGAAAAATACTCTTTTCTTATGACCCTGTATCACGATGGGTGTTTCAAGATACTCCGCTAAATCATACCGAATACTCTTACTTCCATTATCCCGTAACCTTTTCAACAGTTGTATCGGCAAGAATAGTGTAATATCCTTGTCGATCCACCAACACATCACTCCAGCGGTAACACCCGGTATCTCTGACTTTTCCAGGAGCCCGTCCCATTGTGTGTCTGTTATGTTACCATAGAACCCATGAAGAACTCCGTTCTTGTCCGCCTTCGGAACGCTGTGAATACTCAATGTGTTACCATGAACGGATTTACATTCTATGTAATACTCAAATGGTTTCTTATATACGATAAAGTCACATATATTAGAAGCTCCGAGGTATCCGGTTGTCTGATCATGTAGTCTGTCTACACTCACACCGGGAACCCTCTCAAATGCCTGCTTTACAATATCTTCAAATTTCTTACCGCGATTCTTTGCCATTATCCGTCCTTCCTGCACTGCGTGCGATACGGACACCATTCACAGGTTTTCTTCGCCACATCTTCCGGCTTCGGCGGAGCGGTATGTTTATTCACATACTCATCACAATTCTGTATCTTACCTACCAGCTCCTGCTTCATCTCGTCCGTGGGTGTAAACATAAAGGACTTCATATCCAGCACATCACGATTGATATATACGAACAGTACATTCGGAATCTGTAATGCAAATGAATATGCCGTTCCCTGATTGTAATGACTGAGATCTACTCCTTCGCGAGTCCAAAACTTATTGGTGTTCTCTGTCTTGAGCTCAAGTATATAATACTTACCTTTATAAAGAATGATACCGTCACACAAGAAACTCATGTTTAGTGCCGGATAGTAAAGCTTAGTCTCAAACTCACCTTCTTCGAAGTTAGGTTCCTTCTTGATTTCGAGATGATTAAGCTCTCGCCTTCTCACATAGTCCGCGACACTTACATACTCGCAGTCCATGCTATTATTCTTCATATCAAGAACTGCTGCCTGGATACGCTGATGAATATCTGTTCCGGAATTACATATACCAATGCCTGTATATGTCTCGCCTGTCGTATCTTTATTGGCGCCCGTCACGATATAATACATCTGCCTGATACAATTCATGGAACTAGGCTTATAAGACTTGCTGCCTTCCCGCTTTTCTTTCTCCGCCGTAAGCTCTATACTTCGTTTCAGATCATTCAAAAAGTCCTGCTCCGCCGGTAATGTCTGCTTAGCCTCGTTGATTAACCTAATAACATTCTTGAGTGAATTCCTTGCCACTAAAATAACCTACCTTTCTTTGCCTTCTTCATTTTCTTTTCACACGTAACACCAAACCCTTTCAATCGGGCTTGTGGGTTCTTTAACTTCCTGCCACACCGTAGACAGTATTCGTGCTCCTTTTGCATATCACCCTCCTAAAATATATTCGTTAAGATATATTCCATGACGTATTCCTCGTCCATCTCTCCCATAACGATACTCTGCTGGCACTGCTGGCATAGTTTTATCATTCTAACCAACTCACCTGACTGAAATACATTCAAATGCTTTTTAGCATTCATTATCTGCCAGTTGGTTAATCCCGTAGTCTTTGCTATATCACTGGAGTGGCAACTCTGTACCTGAAGAACTGCCTTTGCGTTATTGTATAATACCGACATCATGACCATTGTTGCTTCACCGACTGCTAAGCACTGCTGATATAAATCAAATGCTAAATTAACTTTTCCGTCCAGTATCGCATCTACGAAATCAAATATAGCGTCCTTTGGCGGTTGATAGATAATTCCTTCCTTTAGTAGATGTTCGAAAGCTTCATTGTATGTCATAACGCCTCTTCCTTTCTTTGCTGCTTTTTCCACTTTCGTATTCCTTCTGCCTGACGCTCCTTCATAAATCGTTTTTGTTCCTCCGTACGCTTTTTACCTTTATTCGGATTGGGATGAGTAGCATAAAAATTTTTCATTATTTCAGAACGTTGTTGTCTTCCTTCGTCGCTACTATGCCACTTTTTAGAGGCTTCTCCCAAACGCTTCAAGTGATTACCGTAATGATTATTATACATAGCGGTACACCATTCTAGATTATCAACGCAATTATTTGAAGGATTTTCATCTTTATGATTTATATATGGTAAATTACTTGGATTTGGTATAAATGCCGTTGCGACAAGACGATGAATAGTCTGTAATTTACCCTTGCCTTCCCGACAAAGCATAACATATTGATATCCGTCTTTTCTTTTAGCAGAACTTAAAAACTTTTCTTGACAGGTATAACGCTTTCCAGAAGGTGATATTGTAACCCTATAAAGACTTTTTACTCTGCCTAAACTGCTTACTGCATAATATCCTTCATATCCTTTAACTTCTTTCCATAGTTCTGCCATCCGCATATCTCCTTATCTTATCAATCTCTAATAAACACCTTCCATAATCATATTCGCATATCCTCATAAGCTTATCATAATTCGTGTCTGATAATGTCACCTCTTGCTTTAAATATTTTCTTAATATATCCGGTTTCAAACAAGAAAATTCAATAATTAAATTAGAATACTGCTTATAGAATTTAGTACGCTTATCGGGCGCGGTAAGTAGCAAGACAAGTATATTTTGTCCCAGTAGAGTTTCCAGCTGCGCCTGAAGTTTCTCATTCTGCATGATTTCCTTGTCATCCCGGATCACATACAGATATGGTTTGGAGATGAATGAAGTGTTCTTGAGCTTACTGTATATGTCAGTGATGCTGTCTACATACCTCAGATCCTTTCCAGATGCTGATGCCATCTGTTCGAGATATATGCGTTGCACTTTCCATTCCGGACCTGTGAATATATAGAACTTGTTGAACTGTCGTTTCTGTATGTGATTCTTGATCTCAGCAACTTCCATCTACCCACTCCTCTCTGATATCTAGGATCCACTTATCAAACAGCATTCCCGGATTAACCGCTTTTATCTTCAACGAAGACAAGCATCGGCTTGTCACAATCAGTCCCTTAAAAAACCTTCTGTTCAAGCATACTACACAGAACGCTCTGAGAAACATTCTCATGTCATATCCTGTGTCCGTGTCCTTTATCTTAATTGACTGGGATATCTTTAACGAATTGCTTCCGCTTGTGGTTGCTACGTTATCTACCACCTTACATACGAATGAATAGAAGTCTGTAACATTGTACTCACACAGTACATCTATCTCACCGGGATTGTCTGCTAACGAAAGTGCAAGATCAGTTATTGTATTTGACAACCCTTTGTCCTTACAATATGCTTTCAGTTCCTCCTGCGTGTAGGGATCCAACTCAAACACCGCACCCCTACTCTGTATGGTGGGAAGTGTATTGTTCATATCCTCCAATGTCATTACGAAGTATGCTTTATTCGGAGGTTCCTCTGTTACCTTCAACAGCGAGTTCTTAGCCTGGAGTGACATTGTATCTGCATTAGGGATATGATATAGCGTCAATGTGCTTACCTTGTATGCGTTAGTTATCATATCTCGGATACTGTCCACCTTACAGTCCGCCAACTCTACAAATGTAGCTCCCAGTTCGTGTGCAATGTGCGCACCCATACAATTCTTTTCACTTCCTGCATCCCCGACCATGATGGAAAACCTGGGAAACGTTCCGTTCTGTATCTGCTTACTGATCTCAGTCAGTAGCGACTTCTGTCCAACCATGCTTCTCTCCTATGAATATAAGTAGTGCAGCTTCCAGATCCAGCTTAGCGGTATCTGAATACTTAATCTGAGCATTCAACTTCATAAGTTGCTTGAGCAGTTCCGTTACACATTGGAACTCCTTCTCTCTTAATTCGCCGAGCCACTTCTCATATTCGGGTAATCTAGGAACGTTGATATACTTCCAGTCACAGCCGATATTATACTTGCCAATATCCAGCAAGAAGTGAATGTATTGCTTAAGGAACCTTTTCACATCCTTTCCGGACGCATGTACGTCTTCTACAATAGAAATAGCTTCCTTTTCACGACATCCAATAACCGCATCTGTAAGGTTTAGCATAACTTCATAATCTACCGTGCCAAGAGCCTTTACTACGTTTTCCAAAGTAAGTTCGTCTGAGAACGATAAACATTTGTCCATAAGCGTAATCGCGTCACGAAGCCCACCATCTGCTATCTTAGCCAAATACTCTAATGCTTCTTTTGTATATGTTCTTTCCTTTTCCATATATACCCTCCAGACGTCTTCGATCTTCCTACACAGCATTCATATATAGCGTGTTTGTTTAAATTAAGAGTTTCAGCCGCTTCTCTCGCGTGAGACCATTCTTTTATAAATCTTCCTTTCTTATCGTACTGTAAGATTGGTATTCTTCGAGGAACCGCCGCTTTGATTCGAGCCTCGTTATATGAATTATTATAAGACTTAGTACACCATTCTAAATTATCTACATGATTATTGCTGGGATTCTCATCCTTATGGTTAACACAGGGTAAATTATTCGGGTTTGGAATAAAGGCCTGAGCTACAAGACGATGCACTTGATAATATTTTACATTTCCACGATTTGCCAAAGCTATGGTCGCATACCCTCTATTAAGACCCAATTTTAAGAAACGCTCGTTTATCGTAATGAAAT
>Ga0310696_10002425_pt1 | contig 24697 bp, 14 predicted proteins | sample AusTroGonzalo_MG_4_FD_203885 | JGI IMG/M metagenome (GOLD analysis project Ga0310696, IMG submission 203885) | Bovine rumen microbial communities from tropical cattle in Woodstock, Queensland, Australia - Gonzalo_02 (v2) (version 2) | ecosystem: Host-associated > Mammals > Digestive system >...
CAGGAAGTGTGCGCGACTATTTCTACGACAACTCCAACGGCAAGCTCAACGCGCATTTCGATGTCATCGGACCCATAACCATTGACTACAGCCAATATGAGGCCAATGGTCCCTCGAATGTGCCCTATATTGCCGAGGAAGTGGTTAATGTTGTAGACCCTATGGTGGATTTTAGCAAATACGACGGCAACGGAGACGGACAGGTAGATGCCGTGTACTTCATATTTGCCGGGCTGCCCTCTTGCATTCCAGAGAATGACGAACGGTTGGTGTGGCCCAACGCCTGGTATTTTTTCAATAATGACCTTGACAGCGAGGAACAATGGATCAGGAAAGACGGCATGGATTTAGTAAACTACGCCTGTTCAACAGAGCTATGGGGTTCTGAAACCGACAACTATTTAAGCGGCATTGGCACCATCTGCCATGAGATGAGCCATGTCTTAGGTCTGCCCGACCTATATGACAAAAGCGGCACCGGCATTGACCCAGGTAGATGGAGCATTATGGCTAGTGGCGATAGTTGGAAAAGCGACCGCACACCTGTAGGCTACGGGCTTTATGAACGCTATTCGCTGGGATTTGCCTCCGTTGATAAGTTGGACAAGGAGGGAACATATTCGTTTCGTTCTATATGCAACAGCAATAAGGGCTACCGCATTGACACAGAGGTTCCCGATGAATTCTTCCTCTTGGAAAACCGGCAGCAGACCGACAAGTGGGATGCTGTCTTGCCCGGCCATGGACTCCTTGTCTTCAGGGTCGATTCTACCGATGCTGACGTATGGCAAAACAACTGGGTCACTTTGGACCCGACGCATCATTATTATGACATGGTGAAGGCGCATGGTAGCAGGGGTGTCGGAGCCTCAGATGCGTTTCCCGGCCCGTTTGGAATCACATCGCTCACCAACACCACCGAGCCCGCCAACTTGCTATCGTGGTCGGGCAAGCCCACCAGGATGGTGCTGGAAGACATTGCCGAGGACAGCAACGGAACAGTGTCATTCCGGGTGGTGGACACACAAAAAGAGCCTGGCACACCCGACACGCCCACACTGGGCAGCTACACGGTGAAGTACTGGTTCGACGAACAGCTGGCGTTGGCAGGAACAATGAGCGATGTGCACTCTGCCCTCCAGCTCGACGTGTCGGCCCTCAGCGATGGTCTCCATGCCTTGCATATCATGGTATGCAACACGGCTGAATATGCCAATCCCTTCACTGACGGAACCAGAAACGAATACTTCGAAGAGGCTCCGCACACAGTCTATTTCGAAAAGCATGGCGATGAGATGCAGGTGCGCAATCTGTACTTCATTGATGACGAACTGCAGGCCCAGCAAAACATCTATAATGCAGACAAGACCTACAATCTGGCCATTCCTGTTTTGAATGTCAGCGAAGGTCTGCACCGCTTGACAAGCATGGTGGTGACCAGAGAAGGGCTGCGCCCTGTTATATGCAATGGCTATTTCCAGCGTATGCCCACCACGTCGGAACTCGACGGTCTGCGACTCAGTGTGAGCATTGATGGCGTCGCGCCCACTACGCTGCAGCGTGGCTTTGAGAATGGAAGTTTGGCCTACGACCTCGACGTGAGTAAAATGCCATCGGGCCTGCATGACCTGACCTATCAAGTGAAGGGTGTACTACAGACGGCACCGCAGAAAGAGTACTTTGTCATCGACCCTAAAGTAAACGGTTACGACTACTGGTTGAACGGCGACGTCTCCACGGCTGTTCACACCGATATCGCCCCTGCCGCCACTCCCTGCGAGCTGACGTTTGACGTGCCTGTGCGCTCCATGCCGCTGCGCTCAGATAATTTCCGGTTTAACGTGGAGGAGGGCATCCCTGTTACCTACGCCGTAAACGACTTCACCTTCCAGACAGTCACCGACAACGGCTACTGGGACAACTTCACCACACAGTATCTTGATACGCAAAGTCGCAAACCTGTCAACTCAACACTGCTGCCAAAAAACGAGTCGGTAACAGAGGCGGCACCGGCTGCCGGCACCCTGAAATGGTTCAATTTGAAAGCCGACCGCGGCAATATCATCGGCCTGAAGGCCTCACGCCCCTGCACCATGCAGCTCTTCTCGCCAGAAGCCAAGGAGATATACACAGCCAAGGGCAGCAGTGCCACCACCGCCGGAGAATGTCAAGCCCCGACTAATGGCATCTATTATCTGGCATTGCACGACACAACTGATAATCTCGGACAGGCTGATATTACTGTTAGCTACATCAATACTGTCGGTACGCTGCCAGTACTCAAAGGGGATGTGAATCTTGACGGCAGCGTCGACGTGGCCGACATCGCCACCATCATCAGCTACATGGCCGGACAGTCAACCAGCGCTTCGGCAGGAATGGTCGACGTGAACGGTGACGACGTGGTGGACGTTGCCGACATTGCAACTGTGATAAGCATTATGGCCGCACTGGCAAGACTATCGGAAAGCCTTGAAGATTAGCCGAGTGCTTCTGGGGTCGAAAGTCCGTTCTTCGTGGGTCGAAGAACGGACTTTCTCGGTACGGAGGTACGTCCTAACTTTGTTTTGCCTGTACGCAAAAGACCTTGCGCCTATACGCAAAAGACCTTGTGCCTGCACGCAAAAAATCCTCGCCTGTACGCAAAATAAGACAACACATTTATGCGTGTTTCACAGTTCCTGACGGTAGGGCGGAAAAAGATTGAAGATTGCGCAACGTAGCACAATCTTCAATCTACAATTTTAAATCTTCAATCTGTTAATGTATATACTCCCCTCCATTCAGGGAGGGGTTGGAGGCTGTTCAGACCCCCAACCCCCTAACTTAGGGGGCTAAGTTTACCAGAAGTAAGCATAGAAGCAGGCGCAGAGGCCAATCACGATGAGGGTACCGATGATATCGAAGGCACCCCAGCTCTCCTTGATGGACTGCTTGAAGTCGGCGGAGAAGGTGATGGCATCGACCTGAGCCTTGGAGGGAGCGGGCGTGAAGAAGCTCACTACCACCATGAGCACGATGATAAAGAGCAACAGCCAGCACTCGAAGATGAGCCAGTTGGTCTGCCAGAACCATGTTGTGCTCTCCCAGAAGGCGCCATCCATCACGGCCTTGCCAGAGTCGGTGACAACGTTGGTAACCAAGCGGAACATACCGATGAGGAAACCACCGATGAGGCCCCATTCACCTGCCTTCGGCGTAATCTTCTTGGAGAAGATACCGAGGGTGAATACGGCAACCATAGCCGGGGCAATCAGCGACTGGATGTCCTGTAGGTAGCTGTAGAGGTTACCCATGTTCATCATGACAGGCATCCAAAGCAGACCGAGAATCACCACGACGACAGTAGCGGTACGGCCTACGAATACGTAGTGGGCCTCGCTCATACCCTTCTTCATGGGCTTGTAGAAGTCCTCGGTGAAGAGCGTTGCGCAGCTGTTGAAGAAGGCAGCCAGAGAGGCGACAAGGGCGCAGACGAAACCGATGGTCACGATACCCTTGATACCAGCGGGCAGGATGTTCTTCACCATCATGGCGAAGGCACCGTCGGTAGACTCATGGTTGGTGATGTCCATCTCAATGCCGCTACCCGTCTTCAGAGAGAGGGCGTAGGCAATCATACCAGGGATAAGGAACATGAAGCAAGGCAGGATCTTGAAGAAACCGGCTGCGATGGTACCGCGGCGAGCACGCTTCATCACTTCCTTGTTGTCCTCGCCGGGCACCTGACCAAGTACACGTTGCACGATGTGCTGGTCAGTACACCAGTACCAGAAACCGATAATCGAGGCTCCGAGGAAAACCACATAGCCCGGGAACTGCGGGTACATCGGGTCGTTGGGATCGGGGTGGAACATGTGGGTAGTTCCGAAACCGTCATGGGCAGCGTTACAGACAGCCATCATGTTGGACCATCCCTGTGTGATGCTGCCGTCGCCGAGCATGCTCATGCCGAGGAACAACACGAGGAACGAACCAATAATAAGGATAGGTGTCTGGATGGTGGAAAGCGTCATCACGCCCTTCATGCCTCCGAAAACGGTGAAGACAGCGGTGATAGCAATCAGACCGATGGCACCATACCAGAAGGGGATGTCAAGCAGGAACTTAAAGAAGATACCACCAGTGAAAGCGGTCACGGAAACCTTCGTCAGCACGTAGGCCACGAGGGTGATGATACTCAGCCACGAGCCAGTGCGCTGTGTGTAGCGGAACTTCAGGAAGTCGGGCATGGTGATGATTTTACCCATCTTGTTGATGAGCAGCTGATAGAAGGGTACGAAGAGCCAGCCGAGGATGAGGATCATCCAGCCCTGCATCTCCCAGTGGGCCATACCCACACCGTCCTTGGCACCAGTACCAGCGAGACCTACGAGGTGCTCCGAGCCGATGTTGGCGGCGAAGATGGCCATACCGATTACATACCAGGGCTCGCCCTTACCGAACAGGTAAGCCGACGAGTCCTCGCCCTTCTGGGCTTTCTTGTCTTTCCAGATGGCATACCATACGGCAGCCACCACTCCTAACAGGCCGACAATGAGCACCACCCAGTCGAGCCAGATAAATTCATGTGAACTCCAGTTCATTTTACTAATTACTTTTTATGAATTACGATGATTGTTATTCAGTTTATTATTCACGCATCAGCCGCTTCACCTCTTCCACATCAAGCCCGAGACTATAAGCAATTCCGTCAGGAGGCATTGTTTTGCTGAGAGTCTGGACTGCTTTTTGCAATCGTATGCTCTGCTCGGCAATCTGCGCGTTCTGCTCGGCAATCTGCGCATCTTTCTGCATCACCTCAGTATCGCGCCTTTCCAGCTCCGACATGAATTCTTCCTCGAGATTCATCTCTTGGCGTATTTCCGCATTGCTGGCAGCTTTCAGCAGACGTGTCACAATACGTGTCATGTCCTTATCGCCTTCGTAGAGGGCGTCATCATACTGTAGGCTTCGCTTGTCCTTACCCACGACAAATGTCTGGTCGAACACGCTGAGAAGTTTTTCCACACGGTTATGCACACGCCCTCTTAGCAGTGGCAGTTGCACGATGATACTTTCGTGTGTCAAGCTGTCTACGAAAGGATTAGGCAGGCCTTTCGTTACGGGTTGCTCATTATAATCGGTATATTGACGGTTGACATAAAGTATAGGTTCCTCAATATCGCCCACACGGTGGTTCAGCAAATAGACTGCAACCATCGGCAGAGCAAAGCGCCCGCCGGTGGTCTCGGTCATATTGTCCGGATTCTCATACTGTAGGCTAAGGTAGCGACGGAAACGCAACGTCTCCGTAGGCAGCCAGTTCTTCTGTAGCTCTATCAGTATTTTGCTTTCCGTGTTGTCGGCCTCGCGCACAGTAGCTGCAAAATCCACCCTGTAGAGGGTGATGTTGGGCAACTTGTCGTCAACGTATTCCTGGGGACGCATTTTCACCTCCACAATATCTCTCTTTACCAGAGCAGAGAGAATAGTGCGGGCGATGCGCTCGTCCTCCATGAGATACTTGAACACCGTGTCGTAGAGGGGATTGGCAATGGTCGTTTTAGACATAAACCAGATTTACCGATTAACGATTTGATTTATTCCTTTACGATTCATCGATTAACCTATTGTCACTTGATTGAGAAACGATAGGCTGCGTGTGAATAATACTTCTCGCCTGGACGGAGCACGGGGCTGGCCCACTCGGGGTGGTTGGGGCTGTCGGGGAACTTCTGGCTCTCCAGACAGACGGAGACGTGCTGGGGGTACTTCTTGCCGAGCTTGCGGACGACGTTTTCTTCGCCGTCAACACCCTGGAAGTTACCGCTGTAGACCTGCACGCCCGGCTCGTTGGTGTACATCTCCATAAAGATACCAGTCTTGGGAGAGTAAAGCGATGCACATACCTGCGTGTCGTCACCGGCGGTGTTCAATACCCAGTTGTGGTCATAGCCGTGGGCGTTTTTCACCTGATAGTACTCACTGTGGATAGAGTCGCCAACAGCATGGGGAGTACGGAAGTCCATAGGTGTACCCTCTACGCTAAGTATCACGCCAGTAGGCATATAACTATCATCTGCTTCAGTGAAGCTATCAGCATTTACGTAGAGTATCTGGTCGTAGCCAGGATTCTCTAAGTCACCACTCAGATTATAGTAGTTGTGGTTCGTCTGGTTGATGATGGTCGGCTTGTCGGTCTCAGCCATCCACTGGATGTCGAGGATGTTATCGTCAGTGACACGGTAGATGGTCGTTGCCGTCACCGTACCGGGGAATCCGTTCTCGCCATCCTCGGCCACGATGGTCAGTTTCAGTGTCTGGTCATCTACCTGCTCTGCGGTGTAGACCTTATTCATCCAACCCGTGTCGCCACCTCCATGCAGACAGTGGTCACGTCCGTCATGCTTGTCGTTCTGCTTCAGCTGGATGGTGTCGCCATCAAGTACGAACTTGCCCATGTTGATACGGTTGGCATAGCGTCCCACGCTTGACCCGTAGTCGGTAGGAGTATTCTGCGTGTCGGCATACTGCTGGATGTTGTCGAATCCCAGTACCACGTCAGTAGGCTGGCCGTCCTTGTCGGGAACGACAAGCGAGACTACACGTCCACCATAGTTGGTGATGCACACCTCCATTCCCTGGACGTTCTTCAGCGTGTACAGCTTTACGGGCTGCTCGTTGATAATGGTGTCAAACTTGGCCGGGTTGAGTCCCGAGGCCGTCAGCTGGGGCTCCGATTGGCCGCCGCCAGCACAAGCAGTGAGCATAAGTGCAGCTGCACCCATGCCCAGCAATGATGCTCTCAATGTTTTCATTAGATTTGTGTTTTTTAGTTAGGAATTTGTTAGGGTTTTCAGATTTTGGGCAAAATTACGCATTATTTACCAAACGGCCAAAGAATTACACACTTTTTCACTAAATTCTTAACTCTCAACTCAATCCTCAATTCTCAACTCTCAATTCTCAGACGGAGTTAATGTCCACATAGCCATGCATAACGGCATAGATGGTCAGCGCGCTTACGCTCTTGAGGCCAAGCTTGTCCATGAGATTCTTCCTATGGGTAATGACAGTGGAGAGTCCGATGTTAAGCTGGTCAGCAATCTCCTTGTTCAAGTAGCCCTGCACAATGAGCGACATCACCTCTATCTCACGGTTGGTCAGTGGGCAACGCTGTGTCGGCTGAGGCATTGGGGGACGGTTGTGGCCATTGGCATGAGCACTCTGTTCGAGCATGAGCAGCGAGCGCACCAACATTTTCTCTGGCACGTTGACACAGAGACTATGGAACTCAGGCAGCTGACCGTTACCGTCCAGCGACATGGAAAGAGCAATGGTCTTATGACGGTGTTCGAGGAAGAACTGGCGGTTGGCTATCACGATGTTTGTGGCAACGAAGTAATGGACATAATCCTCTGGATGATTGGCCATTAGTTCGCTCATGCTACCGTAAACATCCACCCTGATGATAGGCATCAAGTTCTGTAGCAGGTAGCGCAGTCCGATACCTGATAGCGTGTTAGGGTCAACGATTGCTATTTGTGGCCGCATCACATTCTCAATTCTCAATTCTCAATTCTCAATTCTCAATTCGAAAATAGTTTGCGCTGTTGTCTGTGGCGATGAGCACGCGGTCGCTGCCACGAAGATAGGCTCCGTCGAAGGTGAAGTCCACGGCAGTTTTGTTGTCGTATGCACCCAGGTACTTCATGGTACCATCGGCGGGGTTCATCAGCCACACATCTTTTTTATTGCCCGAAATCTTCGTCAGGTCGATAGTCATGGGCCGTCCGCTGTAATTATATACAAAGAGGTAGTCGCGCCCGCGTGTTGCAATGATACGGTCATAGCGAGTGCCGTTCTGGCCTACGATGACACTCTGGTCGTTCTGTCCCTCGGTGAAGGGCACGGCGGTCATCAGCTGCTTCAAGTATTTCATTTGTTTGTAGCCTGGGTCTTTCATCGCATCCCACCAGGCCTTCTCAGCACCAAAGGAGGCGAGTACACCTGGACGCATGAACTGCATGATGCTGTTGTGGCCGTAGGTATGTCCAAAGCTGCCGGCAAAGACCGACCAATACGCATAACGGCGCACATCGTAGTCCTGCCAGCGGGGAGCCGAGAAATCATGGAGCCCCTGGGGGATGTCCTCATAGCTGGGTTCTCCATCGAGGACAGGCTTCTTCGCCCCACGCACCTCACGTCCGGCAATCTGCTCCTGCAGGTCGCCAAAACTCATGGCCACATAGCGCCAGTTGTCCTCCTCGGTATTGTCACGGATGGTGTAGTCACCGTCGCCATTGCGCTGTCCGTAGCGACGGTGTCCGCTCTGGAACATGTTGAAGTCCAGCCACTCACGGTCGTTATACCACCAAGCACTTGTAGTACGCCCACGAGGATGGAAGGTCATCAGGTGGTTCTCGTCAACAGCCTTGATGGCGCGTGCCAGCGCATCCCACGACTCCATCCCTTTGTCGCCCATGATGTCACCGCCTATCATCCAGATGATGTTCGGCCGGTCCTTATATCGCTCACCCAGGAAACGGCCATACTTCTCTGCCTTCTCGGGTGTCATCTTCTCAATCTGCGAGCCCCAGATGCAGTCCATAGCGATGTAGATGCCCTGCGAAGCGGCAAAATCGACAATATAGTCCAAGTGGCCCCAATAGCTGTATTGCAATTGACCATTGACCATTGACGATTGACCATTGCCAGCGAACTTCTCAAAGTTAAAGGTATCGTCATTGGCCGGCATGCCATATATATTATATGTGGGGATGGCGTTGAGCACCTGTATCTGCTCCACGTTATAGCCCTCCTCGGCCTCTCGTGTAAGGAAGAACTCCACCTCGTCTCGGTTAAGTCTTTCGGACAGCAGCCACGCCGTATTGCCCAGCCAGAAGAACGGCTTCCCGTTCTCGTGCACCAGGTACTGTCCCTTTACTGTCAGCCGTCCATTCTTCCACGGTTTCTCCGCTGCGCTCAGGCCCATGGCCACCAGCATCAGCAGCATTGCAATCAGTGTTCTCATATTATAATATATTTGTGGAATCTGAAAAACGGCACAAAGATACGACAAAAAGGGTGAACCGCCAAACGATTCACCCATTTTTTTCAATTCATTACTTTTCAACCTTCTGATTTCAGTCTTCGTTCTTCACACGAAGTCCATAGAACGGTTCTTCATAGGAATGGCACGATACCAGCATTACGCCATTCCTATGAAGAACCCCAAAAAACAGTGCCAATCCATCAAAGTGTACAGGGTTCACCACTTTTTAAAACCTCCGTAACTGTCTGGTCATCAATTTGATACGAGCAAATCGGATTTTACTAACTGTACACCCATTTGCCTTTGTGGAGCTGGAGGGAGTCGAACCCTCGTCCGCACGAGGAAACCATACGCTTTCTACACGCTTATCTTGGACTAGTTTTTCGTGCCGTGGCAAGACCCAAGCCACCAACCGCGACCTTATCCCCTAAAGCTTCATCACGGCATCGGGGCCTGACGTGACTATTTCCGATTTACCTGCGCCGCCTTGTCCTCAGATTCGGAACCACACCCTTGGGGCGACGTCTCGTTCCTCTACCTTGTAGTGGAATTAAGCCTCGAGTCTACTGTACTTCGACTAGGCAGCGAGAGCATACTCGTTGTTGCCAATTAATTTTTCGACCGAAGTGATTATGGAGCCTACAGTCGCCGCTCCGCGTGCTTACGTACCATCTCATCTCGCCGTCAAATCCAGTCAACCCCATTGTTTAGTTACGATTTACCGATTTTCGGATTTACGATTTGGCCTAGCAGGAGAAACGCTTTTCTCTTGTTTTGCTCTGCAAAGGTAGTGCCATTATTTGTAAGGGCAAAATGATTTAATGATAATTAACATTGCTGCTTTGATTTTTCTTTTGCCGTGTCGGCAGATATTCGTAACTTTGCACCAAATTGTCAGCTTTATCTACCAGCAACAGGAAATCAAATTAATATTCAACTTATATGTACGACAAAGAAAGAGGGCTATACATAGCCCATTGCGACAACGGCAATCTTTGCATCACAGGCAAGATGGCCAACCGTCACGGCCTCATTGCCGGGGCTACGGGTACGGGAAAGACAGTAACGCTGCAAGTAATGGCTGAGACCTTCTGCCAGGCAGGAGTGCCCTGTTTCATGGCTGACATGAAGGGCGACCTCAGCGGTATCTCACAACCAGGACGTATGAGCGGATTCATTGAGAAGCGTCTGCCGGAGTTCTTCGGTGGAGAACAATTGCCCATGGACTTTCAGTCCTGTCCCGTGCGCTTCTACGATGTCTACGGAGAGCAGGGTCACCCCATGCGTGCCACGGTGTCGCAGATGGGGCCGCAGCTGCTTTCACGCCTTCTGGGTCTTAACGACACGCAAGACGGTGTGCTCAACATTGCCTTCCGCATAGCCGACGAGCGAGGGCTGCTTATCCTTGACCTGAAAGACCTGCGCTCAGTACTCGACTTCGTTTCAAAGAACGCCAAGCAGTACACCACGAAGTACGGTAACATCTCGACACAGTCAGTAGGAGCCATTCAGCGGGCATTGCTCCAGCTGGAGAACCAGGGTGCCGACCGTTTCTTCGGCGAACCGGCCTTCGACATTCAAGACCTGATGCAAACCGAGGGAGGCAAGGGCGTGATGAGCGTGCTTGCTGCTGACAAGCTGATGCTCCAGCCGAAGCTCTACTCCACCTTCCTGCTGTGGCTCCTCTCCGAGCTCTACTCCACCCTGCCCGAAGTTGGCGACCTGCCGCTGCCCAAGCTGGTGTTCTTCTTCGACGAAGCCCACATGCTCTTCAACGACACATCGAAAGCCCTGCTCGACAAGATTGAGCAGGTCATCCGCCTCATACGCTCGAAGGGTGTGGGTATCTACTTCATCACCCAAAGCCCGACAGACATTCCAGAAGTCATTCTCGGACAGTTGGGCAACCGTGTGCAACATGCCCTGCGTGCCTACACTCCCAAGGACCAGAAAGCCGTTAAGGTTGCCGCCGACACCTTCCGTCCCAACCCAGCTTTCAAGACCGACGAGGCCATCATGAACCTGGAGACGGGTGAGGCACTTGTCAGCTTCCTCGACGAGAAGGGTGCCCCGGGCATCGTGGAGCGCGCCAAGGTGCTCTTCCCACTTTCCCAGATAGGAGCCATCACCGAGGGTCAGCGTGGCGACATCATCCGCCAGAGCCGCATCTACGGAAAATATGACACGATGGTAGACCGTGAGAGTGCCTACGAAATGCTTGTTGCCGAGAGTACCGCGCTTGAGGAGGCAAGCAAAGAGGTAAAGGAGGAAAAAGAGGAAAAGGAGGCGAAGAAGAAGCCGGGCATGATGTCGAAGGTATGGAAGGCCGTCCTCACCGCCGTCACCTCCACCCTCGCCACCATCTTAGGCACCTGGGTGAGCGACAAGGTGTCAGGAAAGACCACCAAGAGTTCGAAGTCGGCAAAGGAGAAAGTGGTGAAGAACGCAACCTCCGCTGCCACCCGTACCATTACCCGTGAACTCACCCGCGACATACTGGGCAATCTTGTAAAATAGAGAGGATAAAGCTCACTCATCCAATGAACTGACATGGTTTCCCAGCAAGCCGTGTCAGTTTTGTATACTGACCTTGGAAGCCTCACCCACGATTATCCATAATCGTTAAGAAAACACAAAAAGGTATATATAAATAATGTGGAAGTAAACTTTTTGTGTACTTTTGCACCCCAAAAGCAACTACAAAAAGAGAATTATGCAAAAAAACCTGGTAATAGTGGAGTCGCCGGCGAAGGCGAAAACCATTGAGAAATTCCTTGGCTCTGACTACAAAGTGATGTCGAGCTACGGTCACATCCGCGACCTGAGAAAGAAAGAACTAAGCATCAACGAGAAGACGCTTGAACCCGAATACGAGATTCCCGAAGAGAAGAAAAAGCTGGTGAGCGAGCTTCGTTCCAATGCGAAAAAAGCCTCACAGGTATGGCTCGCAAGCGATGAAGACCGCGAGGGAGAAGCCATCTCCTGGCACCTGTGTGAGGTGCTGGGTCTTGACGAGCAGCACACCAAGCGCATCGTCTTCCACGAGATTACGAAGCCGGCCATCTTAGAGGCCATCGAGCATCCTCGTACGCTGAACATGGACCTGGTGAACGCCCAGCAGGCTCGCCGTGTGCTCGACCGTCTGGTAGGCTTCAAGCTCTCACCGGTGCTTTGGCGCAAGGTGAAGCCAGCCCTTTCGGCAGGACGTGTGCAGAGCGTTGCCGTGAGACTCATTGTGGAGCGTGAGCGTGAGATTCAGGCATTCAAGAGTGAGACCTACTACAGCGTGCAGGGCATCTTCGCTGTGCAGAACGCCGACGGCTCGCAGAGCGAGGTGAAGGCCACACTGGCCCAGCGTCTGAAGACGAAGGAGGAGGTGACAGCATTCCTGGAGCAATGCAAGGATGCCACATTCACCATCAGCAGCGTGCAGAAGAAGCCGATGAAACGCACTCCTGCCCCACCCTTCACTACGTCGACGCTGCAGCAGGAAGCTGCCCGCAAACTGGGATTCACCGTCAGCCAGACAATGATGGTGGCACAGCACCTCTACGAGAACGGACGCATCACCTACATGCGTACCGACTCGGTGAACCTCAGCTCCCTGTGCATCAACGCCTCGAAGGAGAAAATCACCGAACTCTACGGTGCCAACTACTCGAAGGTGCGCCAGTACCAAACCAGCTCCAAGGGTGCCCAGGAAGCCCATGAGGCCATTCGTCCGACCTACATGGACCAGACGAGCATTGATGGCACCATGCAGGAGAAGCGCCTCTACGACCTCATCTGGAAGCGTACCGCCGCCTGCCAGATGGCCGACGCAGAGATAGAGAAGACAACTGTCGAGATAAGCCTCACCCCCACTCTGAAAGGGGCTGCTGGCGAAGCTCAATTCATAGCCACCGGTGAGGTCATCCGCTTCGACGGATTCCTGAAGGTTTATCGTGAGAGCGTCGATGACGATGATGACAACCGCGACGAGCAGAGCCACGTACTTCCCCCGCTTGATGAAGGTCAGGAACTCATTCGCCGCGAGATACTAGCCACAGAGCGCAACAGCCAGGGGCCGCAGCGATACACCGAGGCATCGTTGGTGCACAAGCTGGAGGAGCTGGGCATCGGACGTCCGTCGACCTACGCTCCGACCATTTCTACCATCCAGCAGCGTGAGTATGTGGTGAAGGGCGACAAGAAAGGCGAGGAGCATCAGTACGACGTCATCAGCCTGAAAGGAAAGCTCATCACCACCAAGCAGCGTGTGGAGACCGTGGGAAGCGAGAAAGGCAAGCTGCTGCCCACCGACATTGGCACCGTGGTCAACGATTTCCTCATGAAGAATTTCCCTGCCATCATGGATTACAACTTCACCGCAAAGGTGGAACAGGACTTTGACAAGATTGCCGAAGGTGTAACGCAATGGGAGAAGATGATGAGAGACTTCTACAGAGACTTCAAGCCTACGGTGGAAGATACCATCAACGCCCGATCGGAGCACAAGGCCGGCGAGCGTGAGCTGGGCATCGACCCACAGAGCGGACGCCCGGTGTTCGTGAAGATAGGCCGCTACGGTCCCGTCATTCAGATAGGTGCTGCCGACGAGAAGAACAAGCCCCTCTTCGCCCACCTGCCGAAGGAACTGAGCATGGAAAGCGTCACGCTGGAGCAAGGCCTGGAGCTGTTCAAGCTGCCCCGCATGCTGGGTCAGTATGAGGGTGAGCCCGTCACCGTGGGCTCTGGCCGTTTTGGCCCTTACGTGCTCCACAAGAAGATCTACACCCCCATTCCCAAGGACATAGACCCGCTGCAGATAACCATCGTAGAGGCTGCCAAGCTCATCGAGGAGAAGCGCAAGAGCGACGCCCAGAAACACGTGAAGTCGTTTGAGCAAGACCCGAAGCTGGAGATACTCAACGGTCGGTTCGGCCCCTACCTGAACTACGACGGCAAGAACATCCGCATACCGAAATCCATGCACGAGCGGGCCAAGGACCTGACCTACGAAGACTGTATGAACCTCGTCAACAAAGGAGTGAAAGCAGAGTGACAAGGATAATACTGATAGGCTACATGGGTGCTGGCAAGACCACCATTGGCCGCGCCCTGGCCAAGGAGCTGGATGTGCCCTTCTACGACCTCGACTGGTACATAGAGAGCCGCCGCCACAAGACCGTGGCACAGATTTTCGCCGAAGAGGGTGAGGAGGCCTTCCGCCGCATAGAGCACAACATGCTTCACGAGGTAGCGGAGTTTGAGGACGTGGTCATCAGCTGCGGAGGAGGCACTCCCTGTTTCTTCGACAACATGGAATACATGAACGCGCAGGGACAGGTGGTCTACCTCAAAGCCGAGCCACAGGTGCTCATTGACCATCTGCGCATGGGGCGCACCGAGCGGCCCCTGCTGAAAGGGAAAAGCCCTGAAGAGCTAGAGGGATTTATTAAGGAACAGGTGCGCGCGCGTGAATCATATTATAATCAGGCACGCTACATCTTCGATGTGTCGCTCATGGACAACTACGACAAAATCCAGGCCACCATCACCAAACTGCGCCAGATGCTTTCGATATGAGGAAATGTCTTTATGTCTTGTTGATGTTGCTCGTGGTCTCCTGCGCCCGCATGGGAAGCCCCGACGGTGGTTGGTATGACGAGACACCGCCGAAGGTCGTCGGCTCCACACCCGAAGACAAGGGTACCAACGTGAAGGCAAAGAAAATCACCATCAACTTCGACGAGTTCATCAAGATTGAGAACGCACAGGAAAAGGTCATCGTCTCGCCGCCACAACTGGAGCAGGCAGAGATCAAGGCCGCCGGAAAGCGCATCATCGTGGAGCTGAAAGACACGCTGAAGGACAACACCACCTACACCGTGGACTTCAGCGATGCCATCTCCGACAACAACGAGGGCAACCCCATGGGTAACTACACCTTCTCGTTCTCCACCGGCGACCAGATAGACACCCTGGAGGTTTCGGGCTACTGCCTCAACGCCGAGAACCTGGAGCCCATCAAGGGAATCAGCGTGGGGCTCTATCCATACGATGCCCCCGACAGCATCTTCCACAAGGAGCCGATGATACGTATCTCGCGCACCAACGGCGGGGGACAGTTCACCATCAAGGGTGTCGCCCCGGGAGCCTACCGCGCCTTTGCCCTGCAGGATGCCGACGGCGACTTCGTGCTCAGCCAGAAAAGCGAGATGATTGGCTTCTCGCACGACAAGATTGAACCCTCGTGGAAGCCCGACACAAGGCCAGACACCATCTGGCGGGACTCGCTTCACATCCTCGACATCAAGCAGATAGGCTACACGCACTTCCTTCCCGACGACATCACGCTGCTCTGTTTCCAGGAGCCTGTCACCGACCGTTCATTCCTCAAGATTGAACGCAACGAGCCCAACAAGATAGGAATCTTCTTCACCTACGGCAACGACTCGCTGCCACGACTGCGCGGCCTGAACTTCGACAGCACCGATGCCTTCGTGCTCGAACCGTCGGAGAAGAACGACACACTTCTGTATTGGATTACCGACACCACGCTTGTCAATCAGGACACGCTCGACATTGAGATGACCTACCTCATGACCGACACCACAGGGCTGCTTGTCGAGAAGGTGGACACCGTCAGCGCATACGCCAAGGTGAGCTACGAGAAGCGCATGAAGGAACAGCAGAAGGAACTGGAGAAATGGCAGAAGGAGCAGGAGAAGAACAAGAAAAAAGGAGAGCCATACGACAGCATCATGCCGCCGAAGAAGCTTGACCTGAAAGTCAGCGCCAACGGAACCATTGACCCCAAGCAGAGAATCTTCATCGAAGTGCCTGAACCACTGGCACGGCTCGACACCGCCGGCATTCACCTCTATCAGGAAATAGACTCAGCGTGGTATAACTGTCCGCATGAGCTGCGGCAAATCTCGGCACGCAGGTACGAGCTGAAGGTAGACACGCAACCGAAGATGACGCTCAGCCTGGAGATTGACTCGGCTGCCTTCCAGAGCATCTACGGCATTGCCTCCGATAAGTTGAAAGTGGGTATCAAGGTGAAAGGAGAGGAGGACTACAGCACCCTGCTCGTGGAACTCTCTGGCATACCCAAGCAATGGTCGACGGCCGATGGACAAGGGGCAATGGTTGACACCGACCCCACCTCTGTCACCGTGCTGCTCATCGACGGTTCCGACAAAGTAGCGAAGCAGATGAAGGCCGACGCCTCAGGAAAGGCTAAGTTCCTGTACCTGAAGCCGGGAATGTACTACCTCAGGGCTTTCATCGACATGAACGGCAACGACATCTGGGACACAGGATGTTACGACGAAGACCGACAGGCAGAACCCGTGTTCTACTTCAACGAAGAGGTGGAGTGTAAGCAGAAATGGGACGTGAAGCGACAATGGAACCTCACCGCCAAGCCGCTGTTCAAGCAGAAGCCCGAGAAAATCATCAAGCAAAAGCCCGATGCGGCAAGGAAACAGAAAAACATGAACCTGGAAAGGGCAAAGAAACTGGGAAAAGAATATATCAAGGAAAAAGGAGTGAACCTCTAAACCCTCAAATCTCAAATCTCAACCCTCAAATCTCAACCCTCAACCCTCAAATCTCAACCCTCAACCCTCAAATCTCAAATCAATGAACTACAGAATAGGTTTATTATTTATTATTTTTTCATTATTCTTTAGCCACGCAGTGGCGCAGTGTGGCATCGAGAACACCGCTTTCCAGGCAGGTGAGAAGCTCGACTACGACCTCCACTTCAACTGGAAGTTCGTGTGGCTGAAGGTGGGTAGTGCCACCATGCAGACAACGCAAAGCACGTTCGAGGGTCAGCCTGTCTACAAAGCCAGCCTCGTGACGCGAGGCAACAGCAAGCTCGACAATGTGTTCATGATGCGCGACACGCTCCTTTCGCTCTGCTCGGCGAAAGACCTCGCACCCCTCTATTTCCGCAAGGGTGCCCGCGAAGGCAAGCGCTACTACGTCGACGAGCTGTGGTACACCTACCCGCGTGGCAACTGCCACCTGAAGATGCACCGCATCACCGACGAGGGCGAGCACAAATGGCAGGAGAAGGAATACGCCTCGTGTATCTACGACATGATGAGCATCTTCCTCCGTGCCCGTAACTTCGATGCCTCGAAGATGAAGAAGGGCGACATCGTGCCCATGCCCATCAGCGACGCCAAGAGCCTCTCCAACTCCTGGCTGGAGTACCGTGGCAAGGACACCTTCAAGGTCAGCAGCACGAAAGAGAAGTTCCGCTGCCTCGTTTTCTCCTTCTACGAGCATGAGAACGGCAAGACCCACGAGCTCATCCGCTTCTTCGTCACCGACGACCAGAACCACATCCCCGTGCGCCTCGACATGTTCCTCTCCTTCGGCTCCGCCAAGGCTTTCCTGAAGAGCTACGAAGGGGTGCGCTCAGAGATGACGTCGAAAATAAACTAACACGCCACCAACCTGCGCCCACAGTTGAAAGGGGTTAATACAGGACTGCCCATATCACCTTTTCTTTCCTTTACCGAAAATATCTGAATGTGTTCCCGTTCGGTAAAGTGAAATGATGCGTATTTCTGTGTCCTTTGCATAGACAAGCAACCAGTCAGGATTGATGTGACACTCACGGTAACCCTCGTAGTCACCGTGCAGGGCGTGGTCACGGTTCTGCTCAGGCAGGGGCTCATCGTCAACCAGTTTCCCCAACACATCGAAAAGGTCACTTAGCTGTAGTCCGCGCTTCTTAGCCAGTTTCAGGTCGCGCCGAAACTGGGTCATGGGCTTCACTTCGTACTTAGCCATAGCAGCTTAGATTTCTTCAGCCCATTTCTTAAACTCCTCAAAGCTGCCAGTGAAGGCTATGCCCTTACCCTTGCGGGCATCCTCAATAACCTTCATTGTCTTGTCGTTGAGATAATCCCCCGTCTCAGGATCATAGAGGCGGGGCTTCTTCGTAGCAGCCTTTGCGGGTTTGATGGATGTCACGCCACGCAACATGCGAATGGCCCTTGTCACGTTGGATATATTTACTCCGCCGTCCACGGTGACGAGCAGCTGTCGGGGTAATGTCACTGATTCCATATATGAAGGATGTTTAGTTCGCTTTTCGAGTGCAAAGGTAAGCAATATTTTTGAAATTAAAGCAATTGCGACGTTAAACTTACGAAACGTGTTAGAGAAAGGAATTTTCCGGCCGGTTTGAACTATCCAAAGTCAGCGGGACTAACGTATTCTCTTTCAGCAACATCCGGCATTGCAAAAGTAAAACAAGTTGTTTTGGTCGAGAAAAAACCGTTCTTTCTATGGGTTTGGACGGACTTTTCTCAGGTAAAACAACTTGTTTTACTTTTTTATAGTCCGGTTATTCTCTGTGACTGACCGTATCCTTGTGTCAGTCGCAACGGATGTTTTTGTGTAGGATGTCAGTACAAAACGCATTAATTTTTGCCAATAACTACACGTAAGTGAGAAAAAGTTCGTAACTTTGCAGCGACAAAACCATATTTCAAGAAAAGACTGGCTATGAAACGTTTCCTCACTTTCGCATTCTGCTTCCTGAATCTTTCGCTTTCCCTTTCATCACAGCCTGTCGACCGTGGCTTTATTCACCCCGGCGGACTGCATACCCAGGCCGACTTCGAGCGTGTTAAGGCTCAACTAGCCAACGGCAACGAGAAAGTAGGACAGGCCTTCGCCAAGCTGAAGGCCGCAGCCTACGCCCAGCCGTCAGTCCAGACTAACCCCGTGGAGACCATCGTTCGCGGAGGCGGCAGCGGCGAGAACTACATGAACGCCGCTCGAGGGGCTGCCATGGCCTATCAAAACGCTTTGCGATGGAAGATTGAGGATAACGCTCAATGTGCCAAGGCCGCCGTGCGCATACTCATGGCCTGGGCCAGGACGACGAAGGCCATAGGCGGCGACACCAACTACGCCCTGGCCGCAGGACTCTACGGCTACCAGTTTGCCCAGGCTGCCGAACTGATGCGCGACTACGAGGGCTGGAGCCGCGAGGACTTCAAGACCTTCCAGGAGTGGATGCTCACCGTGTGGTATCCCTCCAGCCTGGGGTTCCTTCGTGGGCGTAACGGCACGTGGGAGAACGGCGTCAAGTGGTGGCAGGCCCCGGGACACTACTGGAGCAACTGGGGACTGTGCAACGCGCTCTGCCTCGTCAGCATCGGTGTGCTCTGCGACGACGTGTTCATCTACAACCAAGGGCTGTCGTTCTTCAAGTATGACCAAGTGGGCAACTTCAACAACCCACCAACGATGCACGAGGTGACGGGTCATGGCGAAGCCGACGGCACCCTGTGCATCCACAACGACGGACTGACGGAGTTTCTTGGCAACCTCGTGGTGACCGATGTGGAGAGCCCTCTGGAGACAGATGCCTACGGACGTCTGGGGCAGATGAACGAGAGCGGACGAGACACGGGCCATTCCGCTATGGCCCTGGGACTGGCCATCGATTTGGCCAAGATGGGCTGGAACCAGGGCGACGACCTCTTCGCCTATCTGGACCATCGGCTGGCCTCTGGCATCGAGTTTGTGGCTGCACAGACCCAGAGTGTGGAAGGGCTTCCGTGGACCAACTATATGTACGGAAGCAACGGTTATTTCTACAGCGATGGGCGTGCCTGGTTGATGACCGGCCCTGCTCTCGGCGCACAGATGCGTCCTTACTGGGGCACCGTCATCGGCATCTACGAGGGGGTGAAGGGCGTTAGAATGCCTTTCTCCGAAATATCTTATACCCAGATGGGCATCGACGAGGGTGCTCTGGGCAGCACCAGCGGAGGCTACGACCACATGGGCTACAGCGTGCTGATGAACACCCGCGACGAGCAGCTCTGTCCTGCCGACAAGGTTCCCACAGAACTGTCGCCGAAGATGGAATACAGTCAGGCGCTCACGGCCAGCCTCATCCCCAGCCTCGCCAAAGAGAAAGCCCGAGGAATGGTCAGCGGACAGACGCTCCTGCACAACGAACTGGGAGGCCTCGTCAACACCTACGCCATTAACAACAACACGTGCCCGCCCTCTGGACAAACGCTGAAGCTCATGCCGCAGTTGCCCGACGGCGAAGAGGACACGGGCCGCTGGCTCTGGAACACAGGCGCGACGACGCGAGACATCACCGTCACCACCGACAAGAGCTTCGTCTACCGCGTCACCTACACCAACCGGAACGGCATCCAGAGCCAGCTATGCTTCCCCATCGCCGCGAAAGGCGACTGCACACCCGACGGACTTACGCCAAGCATCACCTACGACGATACGGTGTATGAAGCCACCTCAGAGATTTCGGTGCTCTATGGCAAGTCGGCTACCCTCAGCGTAAAGCCCACGGTAGGTTGGGGCACCTACAAATGGACTACCGGAGCCACCACAGAGAATGTCAACATCACTAACATCAAGGAAGACCGAGACATCAGCGTCACCTTCACCAATCAGGGAGGAGCCGTCACCACCCAGCCGTTCCACATCCATGTCATCATGGCCACGCCCTACTACACCATTGGCGAAAAGACTACGGAAGGCTCTGAGGTCATAGTGGAGCAGGGCGCCAGCGTAACCCTCGGCCTGACCACACCCACTATCATCACCGCCTCGAAGGTGTCGTGGAGTGACGGCAAAGGCTCCGCCGACTTAGCTGACTATCACGGCAAGACGCTCACCCTGGAAAACCTGCAGACCAGCGGCCAATACACAGCAACCTTTAACCTTGGCGGCACAGACTATGCTTTCACTTTCAACGTCTTTGTCAAAGCTGCCGCAACTATCATCCAGCCAGGCGATTATCTCATTCAGGAGACCGAGAACGGACGCTTGCTCACCGGTCACGGGAAGAGTCAGCCCGTCACCTTCGAGGAAGGCCTCATGGCTGGAGGGGATTTGCAGTCCCCAGCTCCCGGCGAAGGGCAGACGTGGTTCATCGACACCAACGGCACCCGCTACGCCCTTATCAGCCTGCCCGACAGTCTGGGCCTGGGCACTACGACAAGGCTGTTCGGCAGCCTCTATTACTCTTTCTACCTTGATTCTGCCGCAGGTACCGACCGCTATGCCATTCACTCCGGCACATCATCGGCAACAAACAAATACTGGACAGTCGATAACGACGGCACCCTACTCACCACGAGCACCCAGCTTACCGCTTTTCCCTTTCGGCTCATCCCCTTACAAAAGACGAAGGACGGCGATGTGAATGGCGACGGCGCCGTCGATGTGGCCGACATAGCTGCCATCATCGACGTTATGGCCACCGTTCCCGATGCATCAGCATCGGGCAATGCCGACGTAAACGGAGACGGAGCTGTCGACGTGGCCGACATAGCCAAGGTAATATCCCTGATGGCCGAAACATGACCCTTCCACGTCTCCTCAACAAGCCAGAACGGCGTCTGTATCCGTTTTTTTCGTTAATCTTCCCAAAACTGTACGTTATATCGGTAATATTTCGTAATTTTGCAGCCAAATTCTTTATACGCTAAGACAGATAATTGAAAATTAATATAGAATGGAACAGAAGAACTACAAACGTTATACCGTCACCTCGGCGCTGCCCTACGCCAATGGCGGTGTCCATATAGGGCATCTGGCCGGTGTGTACGTCCCGGCCGATATCTACGTCCGTTACCTTCGCGCCAAGAAGCGTGAGGTGATGTTTATCGGCGGCTCTGACGAGCACGGCGTACCTATTACTATACGAGCACGCAAGGAGGGTATCACCCCGCAGGACGTGGTGAACCGCTACCACGCCATGATTCGTGACTCGTTCGACGAGTTCGGCATCTCCTTCGACGTATACAGCCGCACGACTTCAAAGACGCACCACCAGTTTGCCGCCGAGTGGTTCCGCAAGCTCTACGACGAGGGCAAGCTGACCGAGGAGACCACGACGCAGCTCTACGACGAGGAGGCCAAGCAGTTCCTCGCCGACCGCTACGTCACGGGCGAGTGTCCCCATTGCCACAACCAGGGTGCATACGGCGACCAGTGTGAGAAGTGCGGACGCGACCTTTCGCCCACGGAGCTGATTAACCCGAAGTCGACCATCAGCGGCTCGACGCCTGTGCTGAAGGAGACGAAGAACTGGTATCTGCCCCTGAACGAGTATCAGGAGTGGCTGAAGCAATGGATTCTGGAGGAGCACAAGGAGTGGCGGCCGAACGTTTACGGACAGTGCAAGTCGTGGCTCGACATGGACCTGCAGCCCCGCGCCATGACCCGCGACCTGGACTGGGGCATCCCCGTGCCCGTGGAGGAAGCCGACGGCAAGGTGCTCTACGTGTGGTTCGACGCCCCCATCGGCTATGTGTCGAACACCAAGGAGCTGTGTGAGCGCGACCCGGAGCGCTGGGGATCATGGCAGAAATGGTGGCAGGACGAGGACACGCGGCTGGTGCACTTCATCGGCAAGGACAACATCGTGTTCCACTGCATCATCTTCCCCGTGATGATGAAGGCGTGGAATGAATGTTCAATGGTCAATGGTCAATGTTCAATGTTTATCATGCCTGATAATGTTCCGGCCAACGAGTTCCTGAACTTAGAGAACGACAAGATTTCGACCTCGCGCAACTGGGCCGTCTGGCTGCATGAATACCTCGTGGACTTCCCCGGCAAGCAGGACGTGCTGCGCTATGTGCTGACGGCCAACGCCCCCGAGACGAAGGACAACAACTTCACGTGGAAGGACTTCCAGGACCGCAACAACAACGAGCTGGTGGCCGTCTACGGCAACTTCGTGAACCGCGCCTTGCAGCTCACTCAGAAGTACTGGGAGGGTGTCGTTCCTGCCCGTGGAGAGCTGCTTGACGTTGACCGTCAAGCCATCGCCGAGTTCAAGGACGTGAAGGAAAAGGTGGAGACGCTGCTGGAGCAGTTCAAGTTCCGCGATGCACAGTTCGAGGCCATGAACCTCGCCCGCATCGGCAACCGCTACATCACCGAGTGTGAGCCTTGGAAGGTGTGGAAAACCGACCCGAAGCGCTGTGAGACCATCCTGAACATTTGCCTGCAAATCGTGGCTAACCTGAGCATCGCCTTCGGCCCGTTCCTGCCGTTCTCGAGCAACCGTCTGCGCTCGCTCATCAACACCAACGACCTCGACTGGGAGCAGCTTGGCAGCATCGACCTCCTGCCAGCCGGTCATCAGCTCAACGAGCCGCAGCTGCTCTTCGAGAAGATTGACGACGAGACCATCCAGAAGCAGCTCGACAAGCTCGAATCGACCAAGAAGGCTAACGAGGCCGCTGCATGGGCTCCTGCCGCCATCAAGGACACCGTCAGCTTCGAGGACTTCGAGAAGCTCGACATCCGTGTGGGTCTGGTGAAGGACTGTCAGGCCGTGAAGAAGTCGAAGAAGCTCCTGCAGTTCACTATCGACGACGGCACAGGTACCGACCGCACCATCTGCTCCGGCATCGCCCAGTTCTACGAGAACCCCTCCGAGCTCATCGGCCGCCGCATCCTCTTCGTCGCCAACTTCGCCCCCCGCAAGATGATGGGCATCGAGAGTCAGGGCATGATTCTCTCCGCCGTAGACAGCGACGAGAGCCTCAGCGTGGTCACCACCACGAAGGACGTGAAGCCCGGCTCGCAGGTCGGTTGAGTGATTGTCACAGCATTACTTCAAGGTAAGTGCCAATATCATAATAGCCGCCCAAGGAATCCTCGGGCGGCTATTATGTTGTTATTTGGACTTCTACTCTTTAAGGACTTCCTGTATCCTCGCCCGTGCAGCCATCTCGTCGATGATGGTAGCAATGTCGGCCACATCGACGGTGCCGTCGCCGTTCACGTCGGCGTAGTTGGCAACGCCTCCGAGCGTTGCATCCCCCGCCATGACGCTGATGACGGTGGCGATGTCGGCCACGTCGATGGTAAAGTCGCCGTTCACGTCGCCAGACTTGTTGGCCTTGATGGTGATGGTGGGGTATGATGTCCAGGACTGCTGTGTAGTGGTTCCCTGTGTCTGGGCACGGCTGCCGGCGGTCTCTTCCTCTAAGCCCACGACGTTCAGACGTGCGGTATAGACACCAGCGGCCATATCTTCCACCACGTAGAGCGTGATGTCCATTATGCGACCTGCATTAACGTCGAACGTACTCTCGTCGAGTGGTATGGCCGTGAAGCGCCAGGTGTTCATGTTCGATATTTCACCCATTGACTCTTGCCAAGGCTGCACCATGAGCAGCATGGTTCCGTTGGCGTATTTGCCCACGAGCTTCGCGTCTATCTGGCCGTAGTCATCCTCGGCCACGACGATGCCACTGGGCAGCGTGAGGTCGAAGTAGAACGATGCCACTTCACTCCTGTTGTTGAGGAAGATAGGCATGGTGATGCGCCCTGCCGGACGACCCTCCACGTCATCGGCGGTGACCACGGCGGGTATCGTATCAACAGTGTCTTTCTCTACAGTGACATTGGCCACGGTCGAGGTCATGGCCACTGACTTGCTGTCGCGTGTGGAACAGACCACATGTTCTACACGGACGGTGTATTTCCCGGCGGACAGTGCTGAGTCGGCGGTCAGCTCGATGTCCATAAGCGGGCCCGACGTCAGGGCATCAATGCCAGTGTCCATCGAGTAGGCCAGGCAGAGGAAGCTGCCGTCGGTGGCCGGGCGGATGCTGCCGTTGCGGGTGCGGCCGC
>Ga0310696_10002426_pt1 | contig 24689 bp, 22 predicted proteins | sample AusTroGonzalo_MG_4_FD_203885 | JGI IMG/M metagenome (GOLD analysis project Ga0310696, IMG submission 203885) | Bovine rumen microbial communities from tropical cattle in Woodstock, Queensland, Australia - Gonzalo_02 (v2) (version 2) | ecosystem: Host-associated > Mammals > Digestive system >...
TATGTGTTATGGGTCGTCTGGCTCGGAAGTTACTGGTGGCTTCTCGGTCTCATAGTCATCTTCGACATGTTCATCACCAAGAAGGTGAAGTGGACATTCTGGAAGAAGGACTACAAGGAGGGAGAGAAGCACAACGTTTGGCTCGACTGGCTCGATGCACTCATCTTCGCCGTCATCGTCGTAACGTTCATCAACATCTTCTTCTTCCAGGCGTTCAGGATCCCTTCTTCCTCGATGGAGAGTACGCTCTATACCGGAGACCATCTCTTCGTGAGCAAGCTGGCATACGGCCCCAGGGTCCCCGAGACCCCGCTGACCATCCCTTTCACCCACAACGTGATTTTCGGAAAGGAGTCCTACACCACCCTCATCCACAACAAGTACAGGAGGTTGAAGGGCTTCAGGCAGGTCAGGAGAGGCGACGCGGTCGTATTCGGGTTCCCGAACGGTGACACCGTTCTGAAGAAAGCCCCTGTCGAAGACTACCACGCCCTCGTGAGGGCGAACGGCAGGGAGCTGGTGGAGAGCAGGCTGGGTCCCATCGTGGTCCGTCCCACGGACAAGAAGGACCACTACGTGAAGCGCTGCGTAGCCCTCCCGGGCGACACGCTCACGGTCAAGGACGGCCTGGTGTACATCAACTCCGAGAAACAGGAGGTCTATCCCGGCATCCAGCTTTCCTACAGGGTCGTAACCGGCGGACAGCGCATCAACTCCAAGGTCCTTGAGAAGCTCGGACTCAACATTGGGGAGCTTTACTACGACTCCACGCTCCCCGGATATCCCGAAATGCCCCTCACGGCAGCGATGTTCGAAAAGGTAAAGGGAATGTCAGGAGTAGTGAGCGTCGAGCCCAACCTCGAGACCAATCCTCTGGCGGATCCCTACGGTGTGTTCCCGTTCTCGCCGGACTACAGATGGACGCGTGACTATTACGGTCCCCTGTGGATTCCGAAGAAAGGTGAGACGGTCGAGCTCGACACGGACAACCTCCCGCTGTATGAGCGCATCATCACCGCCTACGAGAAGAACGACCTGAAGGTCAACCCCGAAGGCATCATCTACATCAACGGAAAGGAAGCATACAGCTACACTTTCGCACAGGATTATTATTTCATGATGGGAGACAACAGGCACAATTCCCTCGACTCCAGGTACTGGGGCTTTGTTCCTGAGGATCATATAGTCGGGCGACCGGCGTTGATCTGGCTCTCCACCAACAGGGACGCGAAGTTCCCGAAAAACATCAGGTGGCGCAGATTCCTCAAATTTGTTTAGAACACTTGCAATTACAAAAAATAAGAGCGATATTTGCAGCCCCGTAAATTATTTAGAATCAATTAAAAGTATAAAGATATGGCAAAGGTTTGTCAAGTAACAGGAAGAAAGAGAATGAAAGGCAACAACGTTGCCCATTCCAAACTGCGCACCAAGCGCGATTTCTCCCTCAACCTCAAGACCAAGAAGTTCTGGTCCGAGGAGGAGCAGAGATTCATCACCTTGAAGGTGTCTGCCAAGGGCATGAGGATCATCGAGAAGAACGGTCTCGACGCTACGCTCAGGGATGCCCGTGAGAAAGGATTGGTTAACCTTGTATAATTTTTAAGACTATGGCAAAGAAAGCTAAAGGAAACAGGATACAGGTTATCCTCGAGTGCACCGAGCAGAAGGGTACCGGTGTCCCCGGCATTTCCAGATACATCACCACCAAGAACAAGAAGAACACCCCGGAGCGTCTGGAGCGTAAGAAGTACAATCCTTTCCTCAAGAGGGTCACTGTTCATCGTGAAATCAAATAATTGATAGGAGATTAAACTATGGCAAAGAAAGCCGTCGCTACGTTCGCAGCCAAGGCCGGTGCTAAGAGCATGGTCAAGTGCATCCGCATGGAGAAGTCCCCTAAGACTGGCGCTTATGTTTTCACTGAGCAGCTCGTCGAGGAGTCCAAGGTCAAGGAGTATTTCGACAAGAAGTAATCTCCAATCCCCGATATTGAAGAGACGGAGTCCGATTTGGGCTCCGTCTCTTTTTTTAGTTCAGCGTTTTTGCGTATATTTGTAAGTTAAAGCGACCGTTTATGGGAATATTCGACAAAGGTACAGAAAAGACCAAGCGGAGTTTCTTCCAGAAGCTCTCCAGGGCCATCGCGGGCAAGTCCCGCGTGGATGACGACGTGCTGGACGCCATCGAGGAGGCGCTCGTCTCTTCCGACATGGGCGTCGATACCACGCTCAAGGTCATCGATGCCCTTGAGGAGCGGGTTGAGAGGGACAAGTACATGTCGTTCGACGAGCTCGTAGGCATGCTCCGCGAGGAGATTTCCGCCTTGATCGACCTTGATGGCTCCGAGGCCGTCGTGCCTTTCGACTTTTCGCACAAGCCTCTCGTGATAATGGTCGTGGGCGTCAACGGCGTGGGCAAGACCACCACCATAGGCAAGCTCGCCTCGATGCTCGTAGCCCAGGGCAAGAAAGTCATCCTGGGCGCCGCCGATACCTTCCGCGCCGCCGCCGTCGAGCAGCTCCAGATATGGGCCGACAGGGCCGGAGTGGACATTGTCAGGCAGAACATGGGCTCCGACCCGGCTTCCGTGGCCTTCGACACCGTCAAGGCAGCCGTGGCCCGCGGAGCCGACGCCGCCATCATCGACACCGCCGGCCGCCTGCACAACCGCATCGACCTTATGAACGAGCTGACCAAGATACGCAACGTCATGCGCAAGGTCGTCCCGGACGCGCCGCACGAGGTGCTGCTCGTCCTGGACGGCTCCACCGGCCAGAACGCCTTCCAGCAGGCCAAGGAGTTCTCACGGGCCACCGACGTCACGGCCCTGGCCGTCACCAAGCTAGACGGCTCGGCCAAGGGCGGAGTGGTGATCGGCATCGTGGACCAGTTCAAAATACCCATCAAGTTCATTGGTATAGGAGAGGGGATCGACGACCTCAAGGTCTTCGACCGTAAGGAGTTCGTCGAGTCGCTGTTCACTCCGGAAGATTTGAAGAAATAAACACACATTGATATGAAGCTGTCTTACAACTGGCTCAAGGACTATCTTGAGTTCGATCTTACTCCCGCCCAGGTGGCGGATGCCATAACCTCGATCGGCATCGAGGTGGATTCTGTCGAAGAGACCGAGGAGATCCCCGGTGGCCTGGCCGGCGTCGTCGTGGCCGAAGTGCTCGAGTGCGAGCCGCATCCCGATTCCGACCATCTCCACGTCACCAAGGTCGACGCCGGCGACGGCAATCCCGTCACCGTGGTCTGCGGCGCTCCCAATGTAGCCGCCGGCCAGAAGGTCCTCTTCGCCACCATCGGCACCGTCCTGCCCGGAGATTTCAAGATCAAGAAGTCCAAGATCCGCGGAGTCGAGTCGTTCGGCATGATCTGCGCCGCCGACGAGCTCGGCATCGGCGAGGATCATTCCGGCATCATGGTGCTCGAGCCCGAGGCCGTGGTGGGCACGCCCGCCAAGGACTACCTCCACCTCAAGACCGAGGCTGTGATCGAGTACGAGATCACCGCCAACCGCGTCGACGCCGCTTCGCACATCGGCGTGGCCCGCGACCTTTATGCCTGGCTGAAGCTCAATGACTTGCCTTGCAGCTTCCATATGCCCGACGTCTCCGCTTTCCGCGAGGGCGAGGGTGAGGGGCTCGGCATCGAGGTCCTCGACCCGGACGGCGCACCGCGCTACTGCGGCGTCACCGTCAAGGGCGTCAAGGTAGGTCCTTCCCCGGAGTGGCTCCAGAAGAAGCTCCTCTCCATCGGCCACAATCCCATCAACAATGTCGTCGACATCTCCAACTTCGTGCTTCTCGAGGTCGGACAGCCCCTGCACACCTTCGACGCTTCCAAGATTACCGGAGGCACTGTCATCGTGCGCAGGGCAGCCCAGGACGAGCCCATCCGCACCCTCGACGGCGTGGAGCGCAAGCTCTGCGACCGTGACATGGTCATAGCCAATGCCGACGGTCCTATGTGCATCGCCGGCGTGTTCGGCGGCGAGGACTCCGGCGTGACCGAGGCCACGACCGACGTCTTCATCGAGAGCGCCTATTTCGATCCCGGCTCCATCCGCAAGACTTCCAAGAAGCACGTCCTCCAGACCGATGCGTCGTTCCGCTTCGAGCGCGGCGCCGATCCCGACATCATCCCCTTTGCCCTCAAGCGCGCCGCGCTCCTCATCCAGGAGCTCGCCGGCGGCGAGATCGTCGGCAAGGTCCAGGAGGTCTATCCCGAGAAAATTGCGCGCAAGCGCATAGAGCTCGACTACGGCCGCATCCAGGCCTTCATCGGCAAGGAAATCGGCGCAGAGACCATCGAGCGTATCCTCACCGACCTGGCCTACAACTTCGTGGAGAAGACCGCCACGGGCGCAGTCGTCGAGGCTCCGTCCTATATGATCGACGTCACCCGCGAGTGCGACGTGGTGGAGGAGATCCTCCGCATCTACGGCTATAACAACATAGACATCCCGCGTCACATGAAGATGTCCGTGAACGCTTCCCCGTCCCCGGATCCCGAGGCCGTGCGCAACGGCATCTCCAACTTCCTGGCAGCCAACGGTTTCACGGAGACGATGAACAATTCCCTGACGAAAGGGGAGTATTACGACAAGCTCAAGTCCTTCCCGGCCGAGTGCTGCGCCCGCGTGGTCAACCCCCTCAGCCAGGACCTCAACGTCATGCGCCAGACCCTCCTGCTCGGAGGGCTCGAGGTCGTGGCGTACAACGCCAACCGCCAGACTTCCTCGATGAAGTTCTTCGAGTACGGCTCGGTATATGCCCGCAGGCCGGAAGTCGAGGGCACGACCCTCGCCGGCTATGAGGAGCATCCCTGCTTCGCACTCTTCATCACCGGCACGCCGGACAAGTCCTGGAGGAACGAGCCCGGTAAGAGCGATTTCTTCCAGCTCAAGGGCTATGTCGAGCTGCTGCTCAAGCGTTTCGGCGCCGACCTGTCGCAGATGACCTGCGCCGCGGCCCCGGCCGACATCTTCTCCGAGGGTATGTCCTACAGCATCCCCGGAGGCCGCAGCCGCCATCTGCTGACGCTCGGCACCGTCTCCCCGGCCCTTGCACGCCGTTTCGGCGTGAAGCAACCGGTGTTCGCGGCCGAGATCGACTGGAACTCCCTGTTCGAGCTCGTCAAGCGCGACAAGGTGGCCTTCAAGGAGCTCCCCAAGTTCCCCGAGGTGCGCCGCGACCTCGCCCTGCTGCTCGATGAGGACGTCAAGTACGCCGACCTCCAGGCCAGCGCCCGCAAGGCAGCGAAGAAGCTCCTCAAGCAGGTTTCGCTGTTCGATGTCTACCGTGGGGACAAGATTCCTGCAGGCAAGAAGCAGTACGCCCTGAGCTTTGTGCTCCAGGACCTCGAGAAAACTTTGACCGACGCCGACGTGGAGCGCGTCATGGGCAAGCTTCTTGCTACATTCACCAACGAATTCGGTGCAGCCCTTAGATAAATTATGAGATCCGGTCTCAGGCATATCCTTGCGGCCTTCCTGGCAGTCGTCTGTCTCTGCTCCTGCGGCAGGGAAGGGAAGGTCATACCGAGGAGCAAGCTTGCGCGCATCTATGCCGAGATGTACGTGGCCGATGCCTGGCTGATCTCCGCTTCTTCGGAAGCACGCGTAAGTGCGGACACCACGGCTTTCTACGATCCCATCCTTGCGGAGTATGGCTATACCCTGGAAGATTACTGGGCCAGCGTCTCGTACTATCTGCTCGACCCGGACCGTTTCTCACGTATCCTGAAGAAGTCGAGCATGCTGCTCGAGAATGAGTTGAAGCTCATCCAGAAGGAGCGCGAGGAGGAAGCTGCCATGGCCAAGTTCAAGAATCCCAATCTTTTCCAACACGTCTTCGAGTTGTACGGCATGCCTTTCGACGAAGCGGTGATCACCGACAGTCTGGATATGCAGCTCGATTCCAAGGGATTTTACGTCCCGCAGAAGATAGTCAGGGACACGATGTTCTTCGGCCCCAGGATAATCGTTCCTGCAGACTCCGTCGAAGTGGTCGTCGACAGCCTGGCGGCGGCCTCCGATACTGTTCAGGCGGTGAGCGCTCCGGCCGCGTCCGCTCCCGCCACGGAAAGGAGCAGGACAGCTCGCAGGGTTTTGGAGGAGCCCGTGCAATGATGCGCGAGGAGATAGTCTTCGGGCCCATCCACAGCCGCAGGCTCGGGTCTTCGCTCGGCATCAACGTCCTGCCCGAGAAGGGCAAGCTCTGCAATTTCGACTGCATCTACTGCGAGTGCGGATGGAACAGCGATGGGCGCGGGGACACGCGCATCCCGACAGTTTCCGAGCTGTACGAAGCCCTTGAGCATAAGCTGTCTGCGTGCTCCGAGCAAGGCATCGGGATCGACTCCATTACCTTCTCCGGCGACGGCGAGCCTACGCTCAATCCTGATTTCCCGGCGATGATAGACGCCACGCTCGAGCTCAGGGACCGCTATTATCCCGGAGCGCTCGTGTCGGTGCTTTCCAATGCTACGATGGTCCACAGGGATGCCATTTTCGAGGCACTGCGCAAGGTGGACAACCCTATACTCAAAATAGACGCTCCGACTACGGAGCTCGCCCGCATCATCAACCGCCCGGCTCCCGGGTATCGCGTGGAGGAGGTCTTGGAGGCCCTGAAGCGTTTCGAAGGCGATTTCGTGCTCCAGACGATGTTCCTGCGCTGTCCGGGCTTCGACTCGTCTTCGCCGGAAGTGCTGTCGGGATGGATGGACATCGTAAGGACCCTGCGCCCGCGTGAAGTGATGGTGTACACCATAGACCGCGCGACTCCGATGAGCGGACTCGTCAAGTTCAGTCCGGAGGAGATGCGCGCCCTGGTGCGGCCCCTCACGGAAGAAGGGTTCAAAGTACAGATAAGAGGATAACCAATACATTTAACCACATATGGATACTTTGTGCAAAAAATACGGATATGCTCCCGACAAGGAAGCTATCGACAGGAGTCTCGGCTTGATCGCCGGGAATCTTGAGAACGTGATTTCCCCCGATGTCCTCAGGGAGTGCTTCTCGCTGATGGACATCACCACCCTGCGCACGGATGACACCGTCGCCTCGGTGAACCGTCTGGTGGACAAGGTGAACGCTTTACAGAGGGACTACCCGCAGTATCCGCTGCCGGCTTCCATCTGTGTGTTTCCCAATTTTGCTGCTGCTGTCGCAGCGCGCCGCGCCGATCCCCGCGTGCATGTGACGGCAGTGTCCAGCTGTTTCCCTTCCGCACAGAGTTTCCTTGAGGTGAAGGTCCGCGAGTGTGAGCTGGCCGTCGAAGGCGGTGCGGACGAGATAGATATCGTTCTGGCACTCAATTCTTTCCTTGCAGGAGATTATGAGACTGCTTCGCGTGAGATCCGCGAGATGAAGGCCGCCATCGACCGTAAGGCCGCCGAGGCCGGCCGCACCGTAGTGCTCAAGGTCATCCTCGAGACGGGACTTCTGGTCACTCCGGAGAATATAGCCGAGGCGTCGTTCCTGGCCATGGAGGCAGGGGCGGATTTCATCAAGACTTCCACCGGCAAGGTCAGCGTCAACGCCACGCCGATGGCTGCATACGTCATGTGCGAGTGCATCCGTGCCTTCTTTGCCGAGACCGGTCGCAAGGTAGGCTTCAAGGCTGCCGGTGGCATCTCAAACGCCATGGACGCCGTCTGCTATTACTCCATCGTATCTTCCGTGCTGGGCAAGGAATGGCTCTGCAACCGCTATTTCCGTTTCGGAGTGAGCCGCCTGGCCAATTCACTTATGTCCGCCATCGAGCAGAAAACCGTCAGCGTGTTCTGATTTTTTGAGAAAATCGGCGCTGTCGCGTGTCTTAAATCGGCCTTGCACCGCTGTGCAGGGCCGATTTTTATTTTTATCCGTTTCCATTTTGCGTACACGGATAAAACTTCGTCACTTTGCAATCGGAACAAGTCGTTGAAGTGCTATGAAAAACTTTCTGAAACTCTTTATGCCGGCCCTGGCCCTCTGCTCCTGCTCATTGTTTGACGATAGCCCGGAGAAGGGGGCCTTCGGTACGGCCGATACAGTCCCGCACGACATGATCGTGCTGGGAAACCAACTCGAGGACCCGTATTCGGTGGACAATGTCATCGAAGCCGTTTCGGTCCTGTATCCTACGCGGGCAGGGCGCGTGGACATCAAGCCCACCGACCTCTATGTCCGTTTTCTTCCCCGCACCGAGGATGAGTACGACCGCCTGGTCGCGCTGGGACTCCAGCTCATAGACCATCCTTTGGATTTCGAAATCGTCCGGGAGGGTGACTACTACCACGACCCGTCACTGGACGAGGATGCCATCACCTGGCAGTATGCCGTAGTAAGTACGGACTTCTCCTTCCCGGATGGAATAAAGCATGAGGTGCTGGATAAATGCTATATCGCTGACAATGATCCTGCTACGCGTTCCGACGGAATAGACTGGACTGCGGTGGAGCGCGAGGCCTTCCGGCTCACCGGCAACTCCGGGATGCTGCAGCCGGAAGTGCGCGGCGCGTCCGCGCCGGCCAAGCCTTCCGGCCGCCTGTGCGTCGTGGACGAGAAGCTCGGCGGTGAGCCGGAAGGCCTCGCCGGTGTGCGCGTCTCCTGCAATACCTTCGTCAAGTTCGCCCACACCTATACCGACCCGCAGGGGTATTACACCATCGACAGGGAGTACAGCTCGGAACTGCGTTACCGCATCGTGTTCCAGAACGAGAAGGGTTTCGGGATAGGGCTCAACAAGATCCTCGTCCCTGCTTCCGCCTCGACTCTGGGAAAGGCCGGTCCGGAAGGCGTGAGCCTGACCATCGACAAGGGCTCCGACAGGCGTCTTTTCACCCGCTCCGTCGTGAACAATGCGGCCTACTCTTATTTCGAGTCCTGTCAAGTGCGTGGCCGTCAGATACTTACTCCGCCGGCAAACACCAGGATATGGATTTTCCAGGGTCTGGACGAGTGCAGCTCGCCCATGCTCCAGCAGGGTGTCCTCGTTGACGACACCGCCATAGGGGATTTCCTGGGCGAATTCGCGAAATACGTCAAGATGTTCCTTCCAGACATTACCCTGGGAGTCAAGGACGTGGAAGACTATTCCACGATATTTGCCGGCACGGTCCACGAACTGGCCCACGCCAGCCATTTCTCGCAGGTCGGCAAGGGCTACTGGAACAATTATATCCGCTATGTGGTGTTCTCCTTCCTGGAGTCCGGCGGCAGGATGTACGGATTGGGCTCCGGAGAGGGTGCAGGATACTGCGAAGTAGGAGAGATGTGGGCCTACTATGTCCAGAACCGCCTGTACAAGGAAAGGTACGGCGAGGACAAGACTACTTTCGGCACTTCATACTGGTTCCATCCCCACGTGCTCCTTTACCTCGACGAACGCGGCCTGGACAGGTCCGGCATTTTCAAGGCCCTGCAGCCGGACGTCACGTCGCGCAGCGCCCTTCAGGATAAACTGGGAAGCCTGTATCCTGAGTACGGCGTCATCATCAAGCAGGCTTTCGACAGATATAACGATTGAACCATGAGACACTTGAAACCTATCCTGCTCCTGGCCGCCGCTCTGGCGTGCTGCGGCCGGAGCCATGCCCAGGAGATGTCCCTCTCGACCAACGTGCTCGGATATGTCAACCTGGGAACCATGAACATGGAGGCCTCCTGGGGCTTCTCAAGGCATTGGACGGCCAATGTAGGCCTGCGCTACAATCCTTTCAGCTTTCCCGGAAGGGAGGGCATCGCGGACAGGATGCAGGCCCGGCAGAGGACGATCGCCGTGGGCGGCCGCTTCTGGCCGTGGCACATACATTCGGGCTGGTGGCTGGCCGGAAAGGCTCAGTACCAGGAATATAACTTCGGGGGGCTGACCGAGGCCGAGACATCCGAAGGGGACAGGATCGGCGGCGGGCTGACGGGCGGATATACGTATATGCTTTCGCCGAGCTTCAATCTAGAGGTCGGCGCCGGCGTATGGGCCGGGTACGAGAGGTACACGACCTATGCGTGCCCTGAATGCGGACGCGTGACCGGGCGCGGCGACCGTCCGTTCGTCCTGCCGAATGAAATCCTTCTGGGTCTGGTATATGTATTCTGAAGCTTCAAGGACACCCCGGTACGGGTTTGTCATAGTTTATTTTTTCTGTATTACGTTCCTCCTCTCTTGTTCGGTCAAGGAGGACAGGACGGGGTGTCCTTGTTTTTTGACTCTCGACCTTGGCGGCGTGGAGTCCGTGAGCCTGATGGGCCTGGGAGCGGACTCCCTTGTGGTGGCGGTTGGGGACGGGGATGGATTTTACACAAGGGAGTCTTTCCATCTGAGCGACAACGTGCAGGAGTATAATACAGCCGTCCCGAAGTCGCGCATAGGCGTGCTGGTGAGCTGTTCAGCAGGTGATTACGTGTCGGACCGTGCCGGGGTCCATATTCCGGAAGGCAGCGAATGCCCGGTGCTGTACCTGTCCGGAGAGTCTTTCGTGGCAGATGCTGCCGAAGTGAGGAGGAGCGTCTCGCTGCACCGCGACTACTGCGTGCTTTCAGTGAGCATGAAGACCTCGTATGGCGCACAGGCACGTCCGTACCGCATATTGCTTGAAGGGAATGTATCGGGATATCTGATGGACGGGACGCCGGAGGAGGGGGTTTTCCATAGTTTTTCCTCCCCGTCATCCGGCGGCCTGTGCCATCTCCGCATCCCGCGTCAGGTGGACAGCTCGCTCCTGCTGGAAGTCGATTTCCTGGACACGGGCGAAGTCAGGACTTTCCCGGTAGGGGAGTACATCATCGAGAGCGGCTACGACTGGACCGCTCCCGATCTGGAGGATATCGAAGTGGAGATGGATTTCTCCCGTACCGCCCTGACTTTCAGTATCTCGAAGTGGAAGAAGACTTTGTCCTACGAAATAACTTTCTAGGAGTGTTGGATTTTTAGAAAAATGTTGTAAATTTGCAGTCCACTTCTGAGCGCGGGTGGCGGAATGGTAGACGCGCTAGTTTCAGGAGCTAGTGCTGTAAAAGGCGTGTGAGTTCGAGTCTCATCCCGCGCACAGTCAGGCAGGTCATCACGACCTGCCTTTTTTTGTCCCTTTTTTCGGGCAGGGTGCCATGCAAACCTTTCGCTTCGCTCCATCCCTCCCACGCCTGACGGCGCGGGCCCCTCCCGTTCACGAGGCCACGGGCGGCCACGGGTTTGCCATGGCACCCTGCCCGAATCAAAGCGTGCGGATGTTGGCGGCGATGGCGGAGACGAGGCGGGCGCGGGCCTCGACGCTGGCCCAGGCGGTGTGGGGGGTGAAGCGGAGCTTCTCAGGATGCCGCGTGTGCAGCAGGGGGTTGTCTGCGGGAAGCGGCTCGCGGACGTAGACGTCCAGAGCCGCGCCGCCGATGCGGCCTTCGTCGATGGCCTGCGCCAGCGCGGCCTCATCGACGATGCCGCCCCGGCCCATGTTGACGATGAAGGCAGTGGGCTTCATCAGAGCCAGCTCGCGGGCTCCGACCAGGCCTGCCGTGCGGGCGTTGTACGGAGCGTGGATGCTGATGACATCAGAGGTGGACATAAGCTCGTCGAGCGGTACGCTCGGATAGTCCTTGTTGTGAGAAGTGCCTGAGGTAGAGTAGTATATGACCTTCATCCCGAAGGCTTCGGCCACGTGCGCGACCTTGGTACCGATGGTCCCGAGGCCGATGATGCCTATCGTTTTCCCGGTCAGCTCGTAAAACGGACGGCTGAGGTCGGTGAAAATGGGACCGCGTGAGTATGCACCGCTCTTGACCGCACCGTCGAAGTACGGACCGTTGCACGCAAGGGAAAGGATGTGCATGAAGGTCTCCTGGACTACCGAGTCGGTGGAATATCCGGCGACGTTCTTTACAGGGATGCCACGGGCGGCTGCGGCTTCAAGGTCTATGTTGTTCACGCCGGTGGCGGCTTCGCATATGAGCCTGAGCCTCGGGGCGGCTGCTATCAGAGCGGCATCTACGATAACCTTGTTGATGATCATCACTTCGCAGTCGCCCACGCGCTCCAGAGCTTCTTCCTTGGTGGAGGTGGCATAGCATACGAGCTCTCCGAGTGCGGAGATTTCATCCAGCGGGGTGTCGCCTACGGTCGAGGCGTCCAGAAATACGATTTTCATGGCTTCAGGTCTTGTGTCTCACACAAAAATACGACAAAAAATTCGTATTGTGCCCGAAAAACCGTAATTTTGCAAGATTCAGTTAGTTTAGTAGTACAGATCAGATTATGCAGGATATCAGAAACATAGCGATCATCGCCCATGTCGACCACGGCAAGACCACGCTCGTGGACAGGATGATCTATCAGGCGAATCTTGTCCGCCAGCCCGAGAACCTCGGGCAGCTCATCCTAGACAACAACGACTTGGAGCGCGAGAGGGGCATCACCATCCTGGCGAAGAACGTTTCCGTCATTTATAAGGGAGTCAAGATCAATATCATAGACACTCCGGGTCATAGCGATTTCGGCGGCGAAGTAGAGCGCGTGCTCAATATGGCCGACGGCGTCCTTCTCCTTGTGGACGCCTTCGAGGGCTGCATGCCGCAGACCCGCTTCGTCCTCCAGAAGGCCCTGGAGATGGGCAAGAAGCCCATCGTCGTCATCAACAAGGTCGACAAGCTCAACTGCCGCCCGGACGAGGTCCAGGAGGAAGTCTTCGACCTTATGTGCAATCTTAACGCCACCGAGGAGCAGCTCGATTTCAAGACCATCTTCGGCAGTGCCAAGCAGGGCTGGATGTCCGAGGACTGGCAGACGCCTGGCAGCGACATTACCCCTCTGCTGGACGCCATCCTTGAAGTCATCCCTGCCCCGGAAGTTGTCGAAGGCACGCCCCAGATGCTCATTTCTTCGCTGGAGTATTCCCCTTACGTGGGACGCATCGCCGTCGGGCGCATTACCCGCGGCTCGCTCCGCAGCGGACAGAACATCAGCCTCTGCAAGCGTTACGATGTGGTACAGAAGCAGAAGATCAAGCAGCTCATGGTGTTCGAGGGCCTCGGCAAGACCCAGGTCGAAGAGGCGCGCTGCGGCGACATCTGCGCCGTGGTGGGCATCGACGGTTTCGAGATCGGCGACACCATCGCCGATTACGAGGCTCCGGAAGCCCTCCCGCCCATCGCCGTCGACGAGCCGACGATGAGCATGCTTTTCACCATCAACAATTCCCCGTTCTTCGGCAAGGACGGCAAGTTCGTCACTTCACGCCACCTCAAGGAGCGCCTGGAGCGCGAGCTGGAGAAGAATCTCGCACTGCGCGTCAAGCCGGGCCTCTCCGCCGACTCTTTCGTGGTATATGGCCGCGGCGTGCTGCATCTCTCGGTGCTCATCGAGACCATGCGCCGCGAAGGGTTCGAGCTGCAGGTGGGCCAGCCGAAGGTGCTCGACAAGGTCATCGGCGGGCAGCGCTGTGAGCCCATCGAGGACCTCTCGATCGAGGTCCCCGAGGCTTTCGTCGGCGCCGCGATCGAGATCGCTACGCGCCGCAAGGGCGCGCTCCTGCGCATGGAGCCCCGCGGCGACCGTACCCTGCTCGAGTTCGAGATCCCTACCCGCGGTCTGATGGGCCTGCGCAGCAATATGCTCACCGCCACTCAGGGCGAGGCCATCGTTGCGCACCGCTACAAGGAGTACCAGCCCTTCAAGGGCGAGCTCGAGCACCGCAACAACGGTTCGCTCGTGTCGCTCGAGACCGGAGAAGCCATCGCTTACTCGATGAACAAGCTCCTCGACCGCGGACGCTTCTTCGTCGAGCCCGGCGAGGAGATCTACGGCGGCCAGGTGGTCGGAGAGCACACCCGCGAGCGTGACCTGAACATCAATATCTGCAAGACCAAGAAGCTCACCAACGTCCGCGCTTCCGGCAGCGACGAGAAGGTCGTGCTGCCCCCGGCCATCAAATTCTCCCTCGAGGAGGCTCTGGAGTACATACAGGACGATGAACTCGTGGAGGTTACGCCACATTTCATGCGTATCCGCAAGATTTTGCTCGATCCGCTTGACAGAAAGAGAAAAAGCGGTGAAGAAGATTGTTTATAGGAAAATTTTTACTAACTTTGCAACCCTTTATTGTACCGTTAAGCGATTTGCCGTCTGGAAAGACGCTTTTCCGCTGGCATGCTGAAGGACAGTTCTTTAGCGCTTTTGAGAATTCGGAGATACTTGATGCAGACTTGGTTGTCGGCGTCAAGGTCGAGAAGTCGGGCCGTTTCGCCGGGGTCGAAATGGACGTCGAAGGCACCGTAGTGGTCGAATGCGACCGCTGTCTGGGAGATCTTGAGCTCCCTGTTTCGGTGCATCCTTCGTTCAGCATCAAGTTCGGCGAAGCCCAGGAGGAGTCGTCCTCCACGGCCGAAGGGGAGAGGGAGATACTCATGCTTCCCGAGTCGGACGCCGACCTCGACCTGACCCAGGTGATTTATGATTATGTATGCACTTCGCTGCCTTTGACGCGCGTCCACCCCGAAGGTGAGTGCGATCCGGCGACGGTCAAGTATCTGCACACCGAAGATGATGGTGAAGAGGAAGAGTCCGCCCAGCAGGGCGAGAGCCCGTTCGCCGCACTGAAGAACTTATTGAAAGATTAAAATTTTAAAGACAGTATAATATGGCACATCCGAAACACAAGCTCTCCAAGCAGAGAAGAGACAAGAGAAGGACTCACGATCTCGCCCCTGTCCCGACCCTCGCCACCTGCCCTAACTGCGGTGCGACCGTCATCTACCACAGAGTATGCCCTGAGTGCGGCTACTACAGAGGTCGTCAGATCATCGAGAAGAGCGCCGAGTAAGCGTCTCCTTCCATTATTGATGGTCCCATAGTTCAACGGATAGAACGAAGGTTTCCTAAACCTTAAATACAGGTTCGATTCCTGTTGGGACTACGAAAAAGGCTTGCCAAGCGGCAAGCCTTTTTCGTAGTCCTTTGTCTTCGACGACCGGCTGTAGCGCATTTCTGACAAATGAGCTGCAAAGGTATTGATTTTCAGCGAAATCATCAAACTATTTTACAGAGGGTATCTTTCTTGAGTTATACCCCCCCCAAAAAAAAAAGTGTGAATGGTATTTTTATAATGGTTGCGTATTATTTGATTAAATACGTTAACCCGATGAGAAGGGTCTTGTTGTTTGCTTTCAGAGGTGTGTTCTCATAAGGAATCACGACCGATGCCCGCAAGGTGAAGCCGTCGAACGGTTTCCAGGCCGTTAACCAGCCTGTCGCCGGAGGGGAAGATGAAGGATGCTGCACCAACGCTGTTGCGGCTGATACGGCGGATTTCTCCTATACGCACTAAACCGTTTTCAAGGAAAGCATTTTCTGCAGGATTGGCTATGTTCTGAGCCCATGCGCCAGTGCTTAAGGCGAGCGCAACATGTCGTCCCATAGTCGTACCCGAGTTTTAGTTGATTTCTATTCCAAAGTAAAAAATGTCGGGCGGAACATGTGAGAATGTTCATCTTCAAGATTTTATTCTTATATTTACAAGCCAACTACAGAGAAAGCCACGACTATGAGTACAATCCATCGCCTCCCGGCCATTTTCCGCTGGTCCTTGCTTATTGCGCTCCTCCTTCTGATGCCTTTCTGCGATATCCCGGTTATACCTGATGGTCCGGATCCTGAACCGGATCCTGAGCCGGAGCCTACCGTCGCAACCGTCTCCATTTCTCCCTCCGGAACTCTGACGCTTCCTGCAGAAGGCGGTTCTGCGGCCATTAAGGTTAGCGTGAATACCGACTATTACATCTGGACCAAATCCAAGGTCGACTGGATGACCATCGCCCACGACGATACGGAGACCACCTATAACAAGCTGGTGGTCACGGCTCAGCCAAATGATACCGACGCCACCCGTTCTACGACGATAACCGTCTGGGCGTCGGCGGACGGCACTTCCAAGGACGCCGAGACCACGCTCGAGATTGTGCAGGAGCACCTTTCATACCCGTCCGTTTCCGTTAATTGCAGTATTGATTTCGGCACATCCTCGATCACGGCGAAAGGCTGCGAACTGCTTACGATGACCGGGTCCTCGTCACTCGACGGCAACAATCCGGGCAACGTCCGTCTCCGGTCCGATGACAATACGCCTTGCGTGGCGCTTCTGTGCGGCAGTGACGGGGAAGTGCTCATGATGGCACGAGGCATCTACTCCGAAGGCGGCAAACTGGAAATCAATGCCCGCAGCACGGCGCTGGCGTATGTCACCATGCACCCGCTGCTCGCCCCGGTGAAGGGTGAGATGCCGTTCAAGGAGATGACGTCCATGATCCTGAACTCCCCGATGTACGGTGCTTTCGAAAACAGCGTGGCGGACGCCATCAAGAGCGGCAAGCCCGTTCTGGATCCTGCCAATACCTCAATCACGAGAGCTTTCGAGGCCCTGATGAACGAGATCTGTGTCGATGCCAGCGCCAAGCCTGAAACCAAAGCCACGAACGTGGAGGGCCTGACCGGTGAAGGCCACCTGAAAGTATGGGTGGATGGAAAGCAGGTCTATGTGCAGAATCCCGGTATTTCCCCTATGTACGAAGGCTTTGTCTATGATTCCGACGGCAAAGAGGTAGGGCGGCTCGATGTGCCGGCCGGCAGCGATTACGGCGTTACCGACATCATGTTCAGGCGGGATTTGCACGGCAATAAGCCTGTATCCTTCAGCCTCTACGGTTACGAAGGGGAGTACGACTTCTTCTTCACACGGGACTCGCAGGCGGCCCGCATCGATTTTGCCGTCAACTGGTTCTGCGGATTCCTGGATATCGTCGGAGCCGGCCTGTCTTCCTTGGAGATGAAAACCCTCAAGGGAGCGGCGCTCCAGTATGTGGCATCACGGTTGAACTCTTTCGACCAGATGTTTTTGGGCGGGAACTACTCGTATTCGGAACTCATCGAGTTCGGTTACAACGCTGTCCAGGATTTCCTCGCATCCGATCTGTTCTTGGAAATCTGCAAGGGTGCAAGCGCCAAAGCAATGCAGGCCTTGGCGAAGAAACTGTCCAAGATCGTTACCGTATATTGCGCTGTCCGCGGCAGCGTCAATGTGGTCTCCCGTTACTACTCCATGATGGACTCGCCGCACACCATCAATTTCTGCCTCTGCAGCACAGGGACGCTTCCTCTCTATCCGTGCAGTTATGTCAAACTGATACTCGTGTCCGGTGACAAGCAGGCCGACTACTCCCAGAAATGGTTGGACAATCCTATACATGTCAAGGTCGATCCCGGCAACAACGACAATCCTCCGAGCTATTACATCGTGCGGTTTACGGTCGAATCCGGAGGTGGAAAAGTCTCTATGAGTGAAGTCTGTACCGACGCGAATCTTGAGGCGCGCACGTATTGGATGCTGGGCCAGGGATGCTTTGCCCAGGACCTGAAAATAGAGGTTCTGGATCCGGCCACCGGCGGCGTCATCAGCGAAGAGCCGCTTTACGTCACAGGCTTTGCCAAGGATGTTGACGACGATACCGACAATCCCATTCCGGAAGATTTGATCGATGAATGGGTCGAGGCCTTGAGCCCGGAGGAAAAGCTCGCAGGTAAGAAGCCGGTAGAGATTACGCTCACGCGCAATACTGCTTCATACCACAACCCCAACAAGCCCGACTATGATTTCGACGGGATTTCCGTTTATTATAAGAGTTCCGTATTCTGGCAGGGTGGAGAATGGGGAGGATGTATCTTCTTCACGAATGAAGAAGACCTTGAAGATGGCTTACAAAACGCACGTTTCCTTATGGGAGTGAAGGAGTACAGCGGGTTCATGGACGTTTCCCTGATGTACGGGTATAAGCCAGGGGAGCCCGGCCATGATGCAACCTTCATCCCCAAAGGCTGGGACACCCATTGGCTCATTGATTATTGGGAGGGCGTTTCGTACCGTCAGGAGACGCCTCCATACAATACCTCACTGATCTATATATCATTGTATTATGAGAGCGGTTATCCTGCCCCTGACGAACCGATACTCGCCTCCCTGTATGATTATAACAATAAGATTGAACCTTTCGAAGACGTTGAAGTGCGGATTGAACCGGTGTCCGATACCATAGCGGACGTCTATTTCGTGGCGGACAACTCCCTCTTCATGAGCGGCGTCCATTTTACGCCGATGGGTTACACGGATCACGACGACCAGGTGGGAGACGGAGACCTGATAACGATTTCCAACCTTATGGGGGTATATTCAGGTCTCAAGATGTGGAACAGTTTCATCGCCGATTTCTAGTATGCTCCGGTCTCTCCTAATAATCATATCCTTGCTTTCGGCCGCTACCCTGTATCAGGGAAGCGGTCCGGGAGAGGCGGGGTTCGGACATACGGAATATACATTCGGCCCTACACCGAGGGATTCAGTCCTCACCCATTCCTTTCCCTTTATCAACGAAGGTGATGAACCTCTGATCATCTTCGAGACGTCAACCTCCTGCCCTTGCGTGACGGTCCGTAAGCCTTCTGCTCCCGTCGCCCCTGGAGGAACGGGAGAGATAGTGGTGACTTTTGACGGCTCCAAGTCTTTGCGGGGACGCTTCCAGCAGCTTGTCCGGGTCACGACCAGCGCCTCCGGCAAAACGGTGAAACTGTATATTTACGGCGAACTTCTATAGGGGTGGACTGTACCAGATTCAGCCTTCCCCTTCGCCGCTTCGCTCCATCGGGTGCCTCCCGTTTAGCAGGTCAGGGGGAGAATTATCGCGATTGGATTCAGATATTCCTGTATTCGGATGGGGACAGGGCGGTTTCAAGCTTGAAATAGCGGCAGAAATAGGAGTCGTTGGGGAAGTTGAGGGCGTCGGCTATCTCGCGTATGCTCATGTCGGTGGTGCGGAGAAGGGTTTTTGCTTCGATGATGACACGCCTTCGGATGTGCTCCATCGGGAGTTTGCCGGAGGACTGACGGATGAGCTTCGAGAAGTGCTTGGCACTGAGGCACATCCTGTCGGCGTAGAACTGGACGGAGCGCTCGCGGCTTGCATACATTTGAAGGTCGTCCATGAAACGGAGAAATACTTCATCCTTGCGCGATTCGGCTTTGGGGATTTGACTGTCGTCTAAAGCTACTTGCGGAATCGACAGGAAGGAAGCGACTGAGACGGACAGGAAGCCCCTGACAATCTCGTCCTTCAACCCTTCTGCGACTTCTCGGTAGAACTCCTTTATTTGGGAGTAGAATGCCAAATAGCGCCGGAGCGTCTTTTCGTCCTGGTGAAGTAATACCGGGATGGACCTGTGTGCGAGCCACGAACCCAGTTGATCCACTTTACGGCTGAACATCCAGTCTTCATTCGTGCCCGGGAACGCCATTGCGATGGTCTCCAGGTCGGGAGTGTTCCACAGACTCTCAATTATGGAATCGTTCTGGATTATGACTATGTCTCCTCGGGCGGCCGTCAGGCTGCGTTGGTTGACGGTGACCTTCATCTCACCATCGGCACAGATGACGGCAGCCGTGAACGGGAGCTTGAAAGGGAATGTGAGCTGTTCGGGAAGCGTATAGCCGTCGATAATATATGCTGCATGACCGATGGACAGGCTCGGCTCCTTCGTGCGGAAGCTGGCGAGCTGTATCCGGGAGACGGAAACGTTCTGTATCATAAGCTTAAATTTCCTGTAAAGGTAAATATTTATACCGAATTCACCGCTATTTCATAAAGAAAGCGACTTTTTTATCATAATTTGCGGACTTTTGGAAATCTCTGTTCTGATCAGTCGGTGTATCTTTGTAAAAAGAATAAAACGTATCCCCGGATGAGAAGAACAACCTTTTTCCTTTCATCCCTGCTCATAGGCACGGCAGCCATTGCGCAGGAGACATGCAGGGTCTCTTTCGACTTGAATTACGATACCGTTGAGAGCATAGCCCCGGTCAGTGTAGCGACCGGAGGTGTAATGCCCTTGGAGGCAAAGCCATTCCCGCAGAGGGAAGGCCACCGCTTCGGAGGCTGGTACACCGCACCGGAATGCCGCCCGGACCAGGAATGGCGTTTCGGCACCAATGCCAGTTTCTTCGTCGCGGCCACTGATTCCATGAAAGTGGAGAAGTCCATGACTCTCTACGCCAAGTGGGTGACTCCCAAGGCCATTCGCACGGTGGAAGACCTGGACTCCATCCGCGGAGACCTGTACGGCTGGTATGTCCTGGAGAATGACATCGATCTGTCCGGAGTCTCCAACTGGACGCCCATTGGCGATTATGAAGGAGACTACGAGTTCGCCCCCGGGGAATGGTGGCGCCATGCTTTCAAAGGCATCTTCGACGGGCGGGGACACACCATCAAGGGATTGACGATAAGCGAGATACATACGGACAAGAACGGTCTGTTCGGCACTGTCGCAGACGGTGAGATACGTTACCTGAATCTGGTGGATTCCAGGCTGGTCTTCACCGCAGAGCGGCCTTATGTCGCTCCGCTTGCCGGGATCCTGAAGCAGGATGACGGTCAGGTCTGCATCGTGGAGAACTGCAATGTGACAGGTACGCTCATTCAGGTCAGAACTACCAATGACCAGCCCGCTTTCCACAGTTTCACGGGACTCTGCGGCGGAGCCTGGGGCGGAACTGTCCGTGGCTGTCACGTCAGTGGCAGGATGATCCTCGACATCGCCGGCACCGGTGGCGGTGAACTATATGTGGGCGCCTATCTGGGTGAAGCTTACAATAATACCGCGAATTGCTCCTCCGATTATGACATCGACATCCGCTTCGATACTCCTTCGGAGGGAGACTTCAAAGCTTTCATCGGAGGCCTCCAGGCCTCTGCAACGTATGTGGATGCCTGCTCCGCAAAAGGCAGCATCCGCCTGAGTGGTGAGTCCGGCTCGGACCAGGTCTTTGTCGGCGGCTTGGTGGGCAGCGAGCGCTACGGCACCGTCTCCGGCAGCTCGTCCACCGTCCATATCGCAGTCAGTGACGCTGGGACAGCGCAGGTGGGCGGCATAGTCGGGGAGTTCAACGGTACTTATGGCACGATGGGTGCAGCCTTCGGGGTGACCACCACGTCCCTCGAAGGATGTTCATATACCGGGACTCCTGTCTTCGACAAAGTCGAAAAACCTGTTTTCGGAGAGATTTCCGGAGCAGGCAAACCGGAAGACCTCTCTTCTCCCTGGGGCCTTTCCATGGCATACAAGATTGAGAACTGCATATACAAGAGCAAATGAAACGTCTGATTACTATCCTCTCAGCAAGTGTTATCTGCGTGCTTTCGGCGGCGCAGGGGCTTGATTTCCAGAATCCCCCCAGGAGTGCCAGACCCTATGTCTGGTGGCACTGGATAGATGGGAATATTACCAAAGACGGCATACGGAAAGACCTGGAGTGGATGGACCGCATCGGCATCGGCGGCTTCCACCAGTTCGATGCCGGCGGAGCCATGATGCAAGGTGTCCGGCATATCGTGGAGCAGGTCCCTTATCTGGGTGATGCCTGGAAGGATGCTTTCTCCTACGCCATTCATTTCGCCGACTCGCTGGGGATGGAGATCGGTATAGCTTCCGCGCCCGGCTGGAGCTCCACCGGCGGCCCTTGGGTGGAGCCTGCCGACGGCATGAAGAAGCTTACCTGGCGCACGCTGGAAGTGACGGGCGGAAGCAGGCAGACCATTCAGATGCCTGAGCCATACCGCAATATAGGCCGGTTCCTGAACGGCGACCCCGGCTTGTATGCCCCTGTCTTCGAGACCATTTACCCTTGGTATCAGGATATTGCGGTACTGGCTGTAAGGATGCCGGAAGGAGAGAGGAGTCTGACTGAGATGGGTGCGTCGGTGAGCTCCAGCGGTGGCAGCTTCACCGTTGGGCAGCTCTCCAATGCCGACCTTCTGGACGGTACGGAGCTGCCTTCGAACCCTTCCGGGACGCATTCCTGGATACAGTACAGTTTCCCGGAAGCCGTGACCGTCCGTGCCCTTACGCTCAGCGCAGGAGAGGCCCAGGACCTTTTTGCCCTTTCGGGCGAAGACGGTAACTACCTGATGGCCAGTGACGACGGCGTGACCTGGCGGAAAGTGTGCCCTGTCCCGTCCTGCGATGTCCAGAGGCTGACCATGGACATCCCCGAGACTACGGCCATGCATTTCCGGCTGATGGTGGCCAATCCCGTTCCCGTGCTGGGCTATGCCGCATTGTTCGGAGTAGGGGTGGAAACCCCAACCGGCACCAATATTCACGAATGGGTGCTGCACAATGTATATAAAGTGAACCATGCCGAAGAGAAGGCCGGATTCGCGACTTCGATGGAACTGGCTGATTACGCTACTCCCGATACGGAATCTCCTGTAAGTGAGGTGATTGACCTGACTTCCCGTATGAAGGAAGACGGCTCTCTCGACTGGGATGTCCCTGCCGGGAAATGGCGCATCTACCGTTTCGGCGCGTCGCTCACCGGCAAGCAGAACCATCCTGCTCCTGTCGAAGCCACCGGCCTGGAAGTGGACAAACTGGACCCGGATGCCTGGTCGCGCTATTTCCATAAGTATCTGGATATGTACAAGGAAGCCGCGGGCGGTCTCCTGGGCAGCCGCGGCATCCAGTACCTTATGGTGGACAGTTACGAAGCCGAGCAGATGACCTGGACGCCAAGGATGGCCGAGGCTTTCAAGGAGGCCCGGGGATATGACCTCATACCCTGGCTTCCTGCACTCGCAGGAGAGATAGTCGGCAGCACGGAAGAGACGGAAGGGTTCCTTTTCGACTGGCGCGAGACTCTGGGCGAGCTTTTCGCCGCCAATTACGACCGCATCAACGGCATTATCAGCGAGTACGGGATGAAGGGCCGCTACACCGAGTCCCACGAAGGCGGCCGCGTATATGTGGGCGATGGCATGGACCTCAAGCGCAGCGCCGATGTCCCCATGGCCGCCATATGGACCGTGGATGCCGATGAATCCGTTCATTATCAAGCCGATATACGCGAGTCTGCTTCCGTGGCGCACATTTACGGACAGAATCTGGTGGCTGGGGAGACCTTCACATCCAACGGAATGTTGGGAGATGCTTACAAATGGTATCCCGGAAGTCTGAAGGAGATTGCCGATATAGCCATGCTCTCAGGGCTGAACCGCTTCATCATTCACGAAAGCGCTCACCAGCCCAGCGATGAGCACAAGCCCGGGATGGGCCTGCTCATATTCGGCCAGTGGTTCAACCGTCACGAGACCTGGGCGGAGTATGCCAAATACTGGATAGACTATCTGGCCAGAAGCAGTTATATGCTCCAGCAGGGCAAGTCTGTGGCCGATATCCTGTGGTACTACGGAGAAGACACCAACGTCACGGCCGAGCATGCCGAAAGTCTGCCGGACGTGCCAAAGGGATATGCGTATGACTTCGCGAGCCCGCACGTGATGCTTAACTGTCTGAATGTCAACGATGGAGCCGCTGTCACGGAAAGCGGACAGAGTTACAGGATAATCGTCCTCGGAAACCATACGCAGACTATGAGCATCGAGATATTGCGCAAGCTTTACGGGATGGTGACGGGCGGAGTCTTCCTCATCGGCAAGGAACCGATGCAGGCGGCAGGCAAAGGAGATGACGCTGCCGAGTTCGGGCGACTGGTGGCCGCAATCTGGCATTCGGAACGTCCAAATGTCTGGACTGGATCCGTAGCCGAAGGCATCCGCAGGGCTGGCGTTGCTCCCGATTTCGTGAGTTCAGCCCATGAAGTGAGCTATTTCCACAGGCGCGACGGCCGGAGAAATATCTATTGGGTGCGCAATTTCAGCGATGGAGCCCTTGATACGGAGATATCCTTGCGGGACGGAGATGGAGCCTGGAGTGTCCTTGATCCCGAGACCGGGAACGCTTTGAACAGGGCGCTGAAGGGCCATACGCTTCATCTGGAGTATGGCCAGGCGCTTTTCATCGTGGCCGATCCCGATGCCTTACCTGTAAAGAATGAGCCGTCGATGCACAGCGCCGGCAGCATCGCACTCGACGGTCCTTGGAAAGTCTCTTTCGAAGGTCTCGGAGCCCCCGCAGGCGTGCAGGAATGGAGCGAGTTTATCTCCTGGACCAAGTCGTCCGACCCTTCCGTCAAGTATTTCTCAGGGACTGCAACATATACCAATACATTCACGCTCAAGCGGAAAGATATACCGCAGGCTATATCTATAGACTTGGGTGCGGTGGGCCAGATGGCAGACATAACCATCAATGGCGAGCACGTCGCCTTCCTGTGGAAGGAACCCTATAGGGTCGAGTGGAGCGGCAGGCTGAAGCCAGGCAAGAATACCATCGAAGTGAAAGTGATAAATGTGTGGGTGAACCGCCTCGTCGGAGACGCAGGGAGCGGCTCACAGCCGCTGACCTTCACGATGGTTCCTTTCTATCAGGCCGATGCGCCCCTCATCCCTTCCGGCCTCATGGGGCCGCTGATAATCGGGAAGCTGACTCAATAAAGAGACTTCTTCGCCGGGATTTTGGAATATATGCGCGGAATTGTTAAATTTGTCTTTAATATGCTCAGCCGCTATGAATAAGAAAACGCTGTATATATTCCTTTCCGTCGCGCTGGTCTTCCTGCTGGGTATCGCAGCGGCCGTCTTCTTCCTTTACAAGGGAGATTCCGGCCGCCGTACGCCTGTCAGGGTGCGGGGTGATGTCACTGCTCAGCTCCCGTTGCTGAAGGCTGTTCCTTCGGATGCCGTGGCCATACTCTGCCTTGACAAC
>Ga0310696_10002427_pt1 | contig 24686 bp, 17 predicted proteins | sample AusTroGonzalo_MG_4_FD_203885 | JGI IMG/M metagenome (GOLD analysis project Ga0310696, IMG submission 203885) | Bovine rumen microbial communities from tropical cattle in Woodstock, Queensland, Australia - Gonzalo_02 (v2) (version 2) | ecosystem: Host-associated > Mammals > Digestive system >...
GAAGTAATCCTTCTTCTCCTTCACAACCTCGTTGCTCAGAAGCAGAAGACCGATCAGGTTGGGTATGATCATAAGTCCGTTGAACGTGTCGGCCAGATCCCAGACAACACCGAGTGTCGTCTGGCTTCCGATGAAGATCACAACGACCCACAGAGCCTTGACGACGTACTTGCTCTTCTCTCCGAACAGGTACTCGGCTGCCTGCGAGGCATAGTCGTAGTAGCTGATCAGACAGCTGAAGCCGAACAGGATGACCGAGCCTATTGCAACCCAGTAGCCTATGTCGCCGGGAAGCATAGTCCTGAAGGCGTTGACCGTCAGCGTCGCACCCTCAAGACCGGAAGTCCAAAGACCTGACATTACGATTGCCAGGGCCGTGATGGTACAGACGACGATTGTATCAAGGAAGACCTCGATCGGTCCCCAGACGCCCTGCTCGGACGGGTGGTCGACCTTGGCCGGCGAATGGACCATGGCTGCGGTTCCAAGACCTGCCTCGTTGGAGTACATGCCTCTCGCGACTCCCATCTTCATAGTGATGAGGATTGAGCCTATGACTCCTCCGGTTGCCGCCGAGGGATTGAAGGCCGCGGTGAAGATGGTTCCGATGGCAGAGGGAACCTTGGTGATGTTCAGGATTATGATGAACAGGCCTGCCAGAAGGTAGGCGCCGCCCATGAACGGAGCTATGACGGCACAGACGTAACCGACTCTCTTGGCTCCGCCGAAGACGATGATTCCGGTCACGACTGCAAGGAAGATTCCTGTTGCAATCGTCGGGATTCTGAACTCGTCGAACAGAGTCGTTGCGATGGTGTTGGTGTCAACGACTCCGCTTATGACGAATGCGAACGGGATGACCAGGATGGCGAAGAGGATTCCCAGCCATTTCTGCTTCAGACCGTCTGCCAGATAGTACATGGCTCCGCCGCGGACCGATCCGTCCTCGTTGAACTTGCGGTACTTGATACCCAACGTGATTTCGGCGAACTTGGACGCCATTCCGAAGATGGCTGCGATGATCATCCAGAACAGTGCTCCGGGACCTCCGATGACTATGGCCGTGGCCACACCGGCGATGTTACCCGAACCGACGATGGCGGAGACGCTTGTCATTGCCGCCTGGAAGGATGTCAGCTCTCCCTTGGCCGGCTTCTGCTCGTCCTTCTTCTTGAAAGCCTTGACGATCGTGTCCTTGAACATGAAGCCGAAGTGTGTGAACTGGAAGAATCCGAGTCTGAACGTGAAGAACAGACCGGTAGCGAAAATGAGTACCAGAATCGGGACTCCCCATACGATGCCGTTGACAAAGTCATTGACCTTAACAATGAAATCGAGCATGCAGTGCCTCCTGTATCCCGGCCGTGTGCGACCATAAGGACACTATAAGGTCATATGGGTGTGGGGTCAAACCATAATTCACAATATTTATATTTTTTATGGCCCCGGGGAAAGATTACTGTTATCATGGTATCTGCTCATTAAATCACCACTTTGGAAGGAGTCGGAAATGGAAGGTAAAATCCCTGTCATTCTGTCCTCTGACGAAAAGGTCAAGGAATCATTCCGAAGGATGATCGCCGATACGACGGATGCGATCATCACATCATACGACGACGATGCTGCATACTCCGGCATGGACGTCTACGAACTGAGGGACCGTATAGAGAAACTGGGCTTCCTTCCCGAGAAAGGCCTGGGCTTCGATCCGGTTCTGAAGACGGTGAAACAAGAGATAATGCCGCACCTCCTGCGAACATGGTCGCCCAAGTACATGCCCCATCTGCATGCACCGGCAGTGACCGAATCAATAGCCTCCGAGCTTATCATCGGAACTTTCAACGACAGCATGGACAGCTGGGACCAAGGACCTGCGGCAACCGAGATAGAGGAAGCGATGATCCACGGCCTTCTGAAGCTCTACGGCTTCGCAGAGGGCTCGGACGGAACCTTCACATCCGGCGGAACACAGTCCAACATGGCCGCCATAATCGCCGCCCGCGACTGGTACTGCAACAGAAAGCTCGGACATGACGTGAAGAAGAAGGGACTGCCATCATGCTACGGCAAGCTCAGGCTCTACACATCCGAGGTGTCTCACTTCTCCATGGACAAGGCCTGCCATGTGATGGGTCTTGGCTATGACTCGGTGAGAAAGCTTCCGGTGGACTCCAGATGCAAAACTGATATAAAAAAGTTCGAAGATATGGTGAAACAGGACATCGAAGCCGGTCTTCTTCCCTTCTGCGCCGTTGCCACCATAGGCACGACGGACTACGGTTCGATCGATGATGTGGCCGCCATGAGGAAGGTCTGTGACCGCTACGGAATGTTCCTTCACGCGGATGCCTCCTACGGAAGCGGACTTGTCATGAGCCCGAAGTACAGGGACAGGATGGGAGACATGAGCATCTGCGACAGCGTGACGGTGGACTTCCACAAGATGTTCCTCCTGCCCATCTCCTGCTCCGTGGTGCTCTTCAAAGACAAGACGGTCCAGGAATGCTTCGAGCTCCATGCGGACTATCTCAACCGCGAGGAGGATGAGGAGGAAGGCTACATCAATCTGGTTGACAAGAGCCTTCAGACCACAAGGCGCTTCGATGCGCTCAAAGTCTTCATGGCCTTCCAGACCAGAGGACGCGACGGTTTTGCCAAGATCATCGAAACCGCCGTGGAAAACGCGCAGTACTTCTATGACCGTCTTGCCGCGGACCCCGCCTTCATAACGCCGGTCAAGCCGGAGATCAGCTCCGTGGTCTTTGCCGTCAAGGACGGGGATGAGGCGAACAAGAACATCAGAAAGCGCCTGATGGACGAAGGCACCGTCATTGGCCAGACCTCCAAGGACGGGCGTGTCATGCTGAAGTTCACCCTGCTCAACCCCGTGCTCACGCACGACTATCTGGACAGGATAATCGAACGGATCAAGGAACTTCGTCCCTAGATCAGCTGCCGTACAATCATGTAGACTCCGTTGACTCCTATGAAGCCGTAGATGAGCTTCTTGAACACCTTGCTGTCGATCTTCTTCAGAATCCTCAGACCTACCACGCTTCCCAGAAGAAGACCTGCAATCAGGCAAAGTATGACGGGGATGTCCGTGCTCTCATAGATGCCGGAGACCAGACGCCCGACAAGGCACGGCACTGATGAAAGGAAGAAGAACGCCTGGGATGTTGCGAAATACTGCATGTTTTCGTCGACCGCGGGAACCAGATACATGACGATCGGAGGTCCGGCGATTCCGAAGAAAGCGTTGGTTATCCCGGAGCAGGAACCCATGAGGAACCCCGTCAGGGGACTGGGTCTGACCCTCACGTTGCCTGAGAAAACCAGTTCGTACAGGGACAGCAGGATGAACACGACACCCAGTCCGATGGTCAGGATGCCTACATCCAGGGACACGGACCACAGTGTGAACAGAAGACCCAGAGCAGCCGCAGGTATCAGGGCTGGAGTCAGAACCTTCCATACGATTTTGTCCCTGTATCTGACAGAGAAGTAAATGTTCAGGACAATGAGAGAGACCTGCATGACCGCAACGGACTTGTTGAGCGGCATGAACAGAGGCAGGACGTTCAGAAGCACCAGAGGCGAACCGAAACCCATAGTCGAATGGATCACCGAAGCCGCAACGGCCGAGACCAGAATGAGTGCATAAGAAGTGAAGTCCATAAACCCCCGCTTCTGAAGTATATCACCCTAACGGCAACGGCTGTAAAAAAACCCGCGCCGGAATACAGGGGGACGATTCCGACGCGGTAACAGACGTTGGCAGAACTGCTGTTAAAAAACTATTTCCTGTGCTGATGGCACTGACCCGCCATGGGGCAGGAGCAGCATTCGTGTCCGCAGCTGCACTTCCCCGCCCTCCTGTCCTTGACCAGCTTCCTGATCACGAAGAACAGAATCACTGCCAGAACGGTCAATACTACAGCGGTTCCCATGTTCATACCCTCCTCGGTTTTCTGACCAGCATGAAGATGCCGAAGGCAAGAACCAGAAGACCGACTATGAAGCCGAACACATTGCCGTAGCCGGCGAACATGCTTCCGATCTGGTATATGGCAAGAGAGACAAGGTATGCAAAACCGCACTCGTAGCCGATTGCGAACCATGTCCACCTGCGGTTGTTCATCTCACGCTTGATTGCTCCCATTGCTGCGAAACACGGTGCGCAAAGCAGGTTGAAAACCAAGAACGAATATCCTGCAACGGCTGTGAACGAAGACCTGAGCGTGCTGTACACGGCGGCAAGTCCGTTCGAACCGTACACGACTCCCATTGTACCTACGATGTTCTCCTTTGCCACAAGGCCTGTGATGGAGGCCACCGATGCCTGCCAGTTGCCCCATCCGAGGGGTCTGAAGATGAAGGCCAGGATGCTTCCGATCCTTGCCAGGATGCTCATGTCTATCTCATCCTCAGCCAGCATCCTGAAGCCCTCGGGTGTGAATCCGAAGTACGTCGTGAACCAGACGAAGATCGTTGAAAGCAGGATGATTGTTCCGGCCTTCTTGATGAACGACCAGCCCCTCTCCCATGTCTGGCGCAGAACCGAACCGACGGTCGGGATATGGTAGGCGGGAAGCTCCATGACGAACGGAGCGGGATTGCCTGCGAAGGGCTTTGTCTTTTTAAGGATGATTCCGGAAATGATGATCGCAGCCATTCCCACGAAGTAGGCCGACGTGGAAACCAGGGCCGAACCTCCGAAGATGGCTCCCGCGACCATGGAGATGAACGGCAGCTTCGCACTGCATGGGATGAACGTCGTAGTCATGATGGTCATCCTTCTGTCACGCTCGTTCTCGATTGTCCTAGATGCCATGATTCCGGGGATTCCGCAACCCGTTCCGATGAGGATCGGGATGAACGACTTTCCGGAGAGGCCGAACTTACGGAAGATCCTGTCCAGCACGAAGGCGATTCTGGCCATGTAGCCGCAGCCCTCGAGTATTGCAAGAAGCAGGAACAGGACCAGCATCTGGGGCACGAATCCCAGGACCGCTCCCACACCGGCGATGATTCCGTCCAGGATCAGACCCTTGAGCCACTCGGCACAGCCGATGGAATCCAATGCACTCTCGACCAGGGCCGGGATTCCGGGCACCCATACGCCGTAGGACGCGGGATCGGGTTCCTCGCCCTCATATCTTCCGTATGTGTCGATGGCCTGGAGAAGATCGTCGTACGTGTAGGTCACTTCCTCCGGAGCCAGGGTCTCCTCGTCGACCAGGACGTAGTCTGCGGTGGAACCCGTTCTGACTTCCTTCGCCGCGGCAATCACATCCGCAGGATCGGACCCCTCGTCAAGTCCGACAAAGGCATCCAGTACGTTAGCCGCATCCCCGTATTCCTCCGCGGCCTCCTCATAGGCGGCCGAGCCGATTCCCAGAAGATGGTAGCCGTCTCCGAACAGACCGTCGTTGGCCCAGTCCGTGGCGGCGCTTCCCACCGTCACCATCGCGATGTAGTAGACAAGGAACATCACAGCCGCGAAGATCGGAAGGCCAAGCCAGCGGTTGGTCACAACCCTGTCGATCTTGTCCGAGGTGGACAGCCCTCCTCTGTTCTTCTTTTTGTAGCAGGCCTTGATCACCTGGGCGATGTACACATAGCGTTCGTTGGTGATGATGGACTCGCTGTCATCGTCAAGCTCCTTCTCGGCGGCCCTGATGTCCTCGTTGACGTGGATCATCACGGACCTGTCGATCTTCAGCTGCTCCCTGACCTTCTTGTCCTTCTCGAAGACCTTGATGGCGTACCATCTCTGCATCTCCTCGGGAAGTCCGTGGACCACAGCCTCCTCGATATGGGCAAGGGCATGTTCCACAGGACCGGAGAAGGTGTGCATCGGAACGGTCTTTCCGCTCTTTGCGGCATCTATGGCAGCCTGTGCCGCCTCCTGGACTCCGGTTCCCTTGAGGGCCGAAATCTCTACGACCTTGCAGCCGAGTTCCTTTGAAAGCTCCTCCAGGTTGATCTTGTCTCCCTGTTTTCTGACCAGGTCTATCATGTTGATGGCAACGACCACGGGGATGCCCAGCTCCACCAGCTGTGTGGTGAGGTACAGGTTCCTCTCGAGGTTCGTTCCGTCCACTATGTTCAGGATTGCGTCGGGTCTTTCTCCGACGAGATAGTTTCTTGCAACCACTTCCTCCAGTGTGTACGGGGAAAGCGAATAGATTCCGGGAAGGTCGGTTATCGTGACATCCTCATGCTTTCTGAGTTTTCCTTCCTTCTTCTCGACTGTGACTCCGGGCCAGTTTCCGACAAACTGGTTGGCACCGGTAAGTGCGTTGAACAGCGTGGTCTTTCCGCTGTTGGGGTTTCCTGCAAGTGCGATTCTAATACCCATGTCAGTGCCCCCTCACTCCGTCTCGATGCTTCTGGCATCTTCTTTCCTGAGAGAAAGCTCGTAGCCTCTGACCGTGATCTCCACGGGATCTCCGAGCGGGGCGACCTTGCGTACGTAGATCTCCACACCGCGGGTGATGCCCATGTCCATGATCCTGCGCTTGATAGCGCCCTCACCGTTGATCTTCGAGACCTTCACGGTCTCTCCGATTCCAACCTGATTCAGTGTTCTCATACATATCTCCTTGTGTGTGTTCAGACCATGATCTTCGCAGCCATCTCACGGCTGATGGCTATCCGGGCTTCCTTGACGTTGACGATCACGTTGTCTCCCATCCGGTTGACGATCTTCACGTTCCCGCCCACCACGAACCCGAGGTTCTCAAGGTGCTTCTTCACTTCCGGGGATCCGCCGATTCTCCTGATGATGTTGTCCTCTTCTGTCTCTGCAAATGAAAGCGGCATCATTGCTGTCCTGCCTTTGACTGCGATTTGAGTTAGATAAATCTAACCCAGTTGCCGCCAGTATAGTTAGAGGGGACTAACCAAGTCAAGCGTTTTCGGTTAGATTTATTAAACTCAAGGCACAAAAAAACCCGGAACCGCATTCAGACGGCTCCGGGTGATGTTTGTAATGGGTGGAATCAGAACAGATCCCAGTCCTTGGTGTCAATTCCCTCGACGATCTTCTTGTCGGATCTGCGTCTCGGGTCGATCTTCTTCTGGACTATCCTGACCAGTCTGACCATGATTCCCTGAATGACGAAGTAGACCACGGCGGTCAGAATCAGGGCGAAGAATGCTTCGTACGTTCTGCTTCTGACAAGGTCGCTTATCTTGGTCAGGTCAAGGACCGCGATGTAACCTACGACCGATGTCTCCTTGATCAGGGTGACCACCTCGTTGCTGTAGATGGGCAGGAAGTGGTGTGCGGCCTGCGGCAGGAGGATCCTGAAGAAGCTCTGTCCGTCGGAGTATCCAAGAGCCGTGGAGGCCTCGTACTGACCCTTTCCGATGGCATTGTAGCCTACTCTGAGCATGTCGATCATCGAGCATGCGAACATCAGGGAGAAGCCCACGACGGAGATCCACATTCCGGACATCCTGGAGGATCCGAAGATCACGTAGTACAGGATCATCAGGAACAGGACGGTCGGCATTCCGTGGATCAGCCACATGAAGAAGTTCGTCGTCTTGTTCGCAAAGACGTTGCCGTGCCTGCAGGCCATGTAGACCGCAAAGCCAAGGACCGTTCCGATGATGATGGAACAGACCGTGATCAGCGTGGTGACTCCGGCTCCGGAAACGAACAGCTTCCATCTGTTCTCCCTTACGAATGTCTTGTAGAAGCTCTGACCGATCTTCTCGAAGAATCCGACCTTGGCGACATCCGTCGAAGAAGAGGAAGCCGATGCATAGGGCGAATCTCCCAGGATGACCAGGTAGACGGGACAGGTGTAGTAGACGTCCGAAAGCGTTCCGGTCTCGTTGCGCTCCTCGCTGACGACGATGTTCATTCCGATGTCGAACTTTCCGGTCTCGACGCCCGGTGCGATGGACTCGAAGGGAACCTCGTTGAAGACGGGTGTGTAGCCGTACTCCACGCAGAAGCGGCAGATGAACTCAACGTCGAATCCTGCGAGGTTGCCGTCGCTGACGAAGCTGAACGGCTCATAGCCTCCCTCCACCGCAACATTGAGGATGCCGTTCTCACCGGTGAAAGTGAAGTCCTTGACTCCCACGTTGTCCGTAAGCGGGTCGAAGTCGGCGATCCAGTACTGGTAGAGTTTTCCCTCGTCACCGAGAAGGCCGTTCTTGTAGCCGTTGTCGATGAATTCGTTCATCTCCTGAAGCAGGCGCTCCTGCTTGTCGTTGTTTCCGATGATGTTGCTGGCGCTGATGTAGCCCGGAATCTCCTTGAAGGTCTCGAGCTCGGGGTGGTTGGCCTTGTGGACGCCGTAGCCCACTCCCTCCACAAGGTATGCCGCGACCTTGCCTGACTTGAGGGCCAGGATCATGTCGGTGGGCATGGTGTAGTACTGGAACTGGGTGTTGGGAACACGGTCCTGGATCAGCTCTTCGTAGAGAACGGCCGTCTGGACTCCGATCGGAAGACCGTCAAGGTCCTCGATTTTGTTGTAGGAACCGCTTGTTGCGGTAGCGGCCTGTTCGTCGGAACCGAGCACGACAAGAAGGACGGGACAGGTGTAATAGATGTCCGAAAGCGTTCCGGTCTCGTTGCGCTCCTCGCTGACTACGATGTTCATTCCGATGTCGAACTTTCCGGTCTCGACGCCCGGTGCGATGGACTCGAACGGAATCTCGTTGAAGACGGGTGTGTATCCGTACTCGACGCAGAAGCGGCAGACGAACTCGACATCGAAGCCGGCAAGGTTGCCGTCGCTGACGAAGCTGAACGGCTCGTAGCCGCCCTCGACCGCCACATTGAGGGTTCCGTTCTCACCGGTGAAGGTGAAGTCCTTGACTCCGACGTTGTCCGTAAGCGGATCGAAGTCTGCAATCCAGTACTGGTACAGCGAGCCGTCGTCTCCCAGAAGACCGTTCTTGTAGCCGTTCTGGATGAACTCGTTCATCTCACGCAGCAGGCGCTCCTGCTTGTCGTTGTTTCCGATGATGTTGCTGGCGCTGATGTAGCCGGGAACTTCCTTGAACGTGGAGAGCTCGGGATGGTTTGCCTTGTGGACGCCGTAGCCCACGGCCTCGACGAGGTAGGCTGCGACCTTACCCGACTTGAGGGCCAGAATCATGTCGGTGGGCATGGTGTAGTACTGGAACTCGGTGTCGGGGACGCGGTCCTGGATAAGCTCCTCATAGAGGACTGCGGTCTGGACTCCGATGGGAAGGCCGTTGAAGTCCTCGATCTTCTCGAACTTGCTTGTGTCGACCGTTGCGGCGAACAGTGCGCTGCAGATAAGGAGGATGGTGATTGTGATGGAAACAAGTTTCTTCATACTCACTCCTCCACCCACTTGAAGCTCATGTCGATCTCGTGGTTGCAGCCGTCCGGGTCATCCTTGAGCTTCTTCTCGCTGACGGATGTGGTGGGCTCGTCGAGCAGAGACAGGAAGAGTTTGCTCTCCGACTCTCTGGGAGTGAAGGCCTCCTCCGCCCTGTACTTGACGTAGAGATACAGCGTGTCCTGCTTCTCGGAGTACTCGATCTTGACCAGGATGAACGGGTTCTCCTCGTAGTATGCGATGTTGTTGATACAGATTTCCTCGATGGCCAGGCTGAGCTTGGTAAGACGCTCGGCCTCGATGAGAAGCTTCTCACCGTAAGCCAGGAGCTCTTCGTTCATGGTCTCGAAGTTGAACTCCGTGCCCTCGATCTTGTAGCTCAGGGTGGTGAGTCTCTGTACGAACTTTCTGGTGAGTTCCTTCTTCGGGTTGTCGAAGATCTGCTTGGGAGTTCCCTCTTCGTAGATGATGCCGTCGGCCATGAAGAGGACCCTGTTGGAGATCTTGCGGGCGAAGTCCATCTCGTGGGTGACGATCATCATTGTCCTTCCCGTCTTGGCAAGGAGCTTGATGACCGACTGGACCTCACCGATCATGCTGGGGTCCAGGGCACTTGTGGGCTCGTCGAAGAGGATGATGTCCGGATCCATGGCCAGGGTTCTGGCAATGGCGATTCTCTGCTGCTGTCCGCCGGAGAGCTCGTCCGGATATGAGAACACCTTGGTGGCCAGACCGACCTGAGTCAGAAGGTACATGGCCTTGTCAAAGGCCTCCTGTCTGCTTCTGCCCAGCAGCGTGATCTGAGGATTCATGATGTTCTCGATGACTGTGAGATGACCGAAGAGATTGAAGGACTGGAAGACCATTCCCATCTTCTTTCTCACTTCGTTAAGGTTGCAACCTTTCTCTGTGATGTCCTGGCCGTCAACAATGATCTGTCCGCTGGTCGGTTCGGTCAGCATGTTGATGCATCTGAGCAATGTGGATTTGCCCGTGCCAGAAGGTCCGATGATGCTTATCACATCCCCGTTGTTGATGGTAACGCTCACATCCTTCAGAGGTATGGTGTTTCCATCAAACTCCTTTCTCAAATGACGTATTTCAATCATTCTCGTAACCCTAGGTAAAATGACGTTCGCCATGGACTTGTCTTGCTTGACTAGGGACGCACCACATGCATTGTTTGTGTCCATGGCTGTGGGGATTCTTGGATATAGTTGGTCCCCGCACTTTACAAGGGCTACCATAAAGACAAAGGGGGTAAGGGTCAAGCCTTTTTGGGGATTTTTTATTTCATAAAAGGCAAGGTTTTTTTCCAGCAGACCTGGAACATCCTGTCGTCCGAAATGACAGTCGTCACCTCAGCGCCTTCAACGGGGGTTTTTGCCAGTTCCTCAGCCGTCGGAAGACCCTGCGTGACTCGTGAGGCAGAGCCGCTGTGATGGCTTATCACCTTCTCCCTGGACATGCCGTGCGCTACGGTCAGAATCCCTCCCGGAACAAGAAGCGATGAAAGACGCGAGAGCAGTTTCTCCTGCTCACGGAAATGGGGGAATGCGTTGTATATGACGATGCTGTCGTAGGCAGAGCCTATCTCATCGGTCTCGGCGTCACAGCACAGAATCGTGACGTTGTCATCCTTGAATTTGGAACGTGCGATGGCGGCCATCTTCGGAGAGATGTCCACACCGGTGACGGAGAGAACGCCGCGCTCAAGATAATAAGGGACAAGGACACCCGTGCCGCATCCGACATCGAGCACCCCCGTCCCCTTTTTCACACCTGCATTGTCCAGTATGGTGTTGATGATACGGTCATCGCGCACCATGTCGGCATCCCAGCGTGGCGCCCACATGTCGAAGAACGCGATGACATCGTCTTTTTCAATCATGGTCCTATGATACCACGCTTCAGTTGAAGAAGGTCGCGGTATCGATCTTCTGATAGCCTCCGAAGCTTGATGCACAGGCATAGATCTCATCGGCGAGCTTCTGTCCAAGGAACACGTCGGTGATTTCATCCAGCTTGACCTTCATGTCTATGTCCTTAAAGAGCTCGGGATAGACGGTCCTGGCGATGAACCAGGCGTTGGCAAGCGCGATCTCATAGTTGGTGTAGTAGGCGTTGTAGGCCATCTGGAGGTAGACCTCACCGTCGTTCCAGGCCTTGACCTGGTCGAACATGGTCGGGTCCTCTGCGTACAGGGGCTTTATGTTCTTCACGGCGGCCGCATCCATGATCATGATGTCCATGTCCTTGCCGCTTGAGACGAACTTCTCCTTCTCGATCTGCTGTATGCCCTTGGCCGAAAGACCGCTCATGGCGTTCTTAACGTTGGCAATCTCAAAGGGGATGTAGTTCTGGGCGGTCATCAGGTGGTTGGTCGTTCCCCAGTTGCCCAGGCCGCAGATGTAGACGGACGGCTTGTCGGCATCGGCAACAGAGGCGGTTCTTGACTTGATTTCCGATGCTTCCTTGTCGATGAAGGCTGCAATCTTCTCGGCCCTGGCCGGGGCATTGGCTCCGAAGACCACTCCCAGAAGGAACAGAGAGTCCTTGAACGCATCGTCGAACACGCCGTTGGCACCTGAACGGAGGGTGATCACGGGAACACCCAGCTGTGCCTGAAGGGCATCTGCCTTCTCCACATCCTCGTACTCGGAGATGACTATGTCAGGATTGCATGAGAGGATCTTCTCAGCTTCTGCCGTCTGTGCCTGGGGACCACCGACTCCGCATGACGGGAGCTTTGCATAATCATCTGCAAAGGCTAGGACGTAGGGTCTTGCGACCGAATCGAACATCTTGGGTCTGTTCTGAAGAGAGAGGTTGTCAATGTCCTCCACTCCGCAGAGCAGCTCGATCGGTCCGACATATGAATACATTCTCAGAGCTCCGGCTCCGATGCACACGACGCGCCGATAGCTTTCAGGCACGATCTCGACCTTGCGGCCGATCATGTCGGTGACGATGACGGTCGTTGCACCGGAAGAGGACTCCGTTATTGCCGCACCGAAAACCATTGCCGCTGTCATGACCGTCAGCAGCACGATAAGCAGTTTCTTATTCATCTACATTCTCCTTGTACAAGCTTATGAATGTCTCCCCACCGGCCTGTGTTATGCCTGCAGGAACCCCGTAGATATCCTTTATCAGATCGGCCGAGAAGACGTCCTTCCCGCCCGAGCAGCTGATCTTTCCGTCCTTCATGAAGAAGAATCTGTCTCCGAAGAACATGGCCTGATTCAGGTCATGTATCGAAGAAAGTACAGTGATGCCCTTGTCATGGGCTATCTTTTTTGCTTCCCTGATTATCAGAAGCTCATTGGCTATGTCCAGGTTTCCCGTCGGTTCGTCGAACACAAGGACCCTGGGCTCCTGTGCCATGGCCCTGGCTATGGCCACCTTCTGGCGCTCTCCTCCGGAAAGCTCGTTGACGTTGCGGCAGGACACATCATCAAGCCCCGTCTCTGAGATCACCCTCTCCACCACATCAAGGTCGGACCTGGACGGTTTGAAGCCGAAGTAGGACACCCGGCCGGTGAGGATGCTCTGGTAGACCGTCAGGTCTCCGAACTCTATCATCTGAGGAACGTATGCGACGACGGACGCGCGCTTTCGTCTGTCCATCTGAAGAAGGTCCGCACCGTCGAACAGGATGCTTCCGCCCTGAGGTTTCAGGACACCCGTGATGATGTTGAACAGCGTCGTCTTTCCGGCTCCGTTGCGTCCCAGGAGGATTCCGATCTCCCCCTCGGAGACACTGAGACTCACATCCCTGAGAACATCGGAGCTACCGTATCCGAAACGGAGGTTTCTGATCTCAAGCATCAGGCGCGCCTCCTCTTTCCGAATATGATTGCAAGGAAGAACGGGGCTCCCAGCATCGACGTGATTGCTCCCACGGGCAGGGCCGAACCGTTTCCCATGCTCCTTGAAAGGGTGTCCGCGAACAGCAGAAGCAGGCTCCCGCTCAAAGCCGAGGCGCTAATCGAATAGGCATGCTCCTGTCCCAGTATCCTCTTTACCACATGCGGGCAGATGATTCCGACAAAACCGATCACTCCCAGAAACGACACGCACACGGCCGTGATCACCGATGCAACCAGAAGAGAGACGAACCTCAGCCTTCTGACATCCACGCCCATAGATATGGCCACGGCATCGCCGCTGAGAAGCGCATCGTACCTTCTTGAGAGCATCATGAAGAACAGAAGCCCCGCCCCCACCGTGACCGCCATGATCAGATCGGTCCTGTACGTCGCACGTCCAAGGTCGCCGAAACTCCACACCACGGCCGCAGAAAGCCCCACATCCGTCGCGTAGAACTGCAGTATCGTCGTTGCCGCCGTCCAAACCGACCCAATGGCTATTCCGGCCAGGACCACCACTCCCGGGGAAAAACTTCGGATCCGGCACAGGCCCAGGATGACAAGGATCGATGCCACCGAGAAGATCAGGGCCATCAGGGACGTGGCGAACGGATTTGCCCCCACATCGAAATTGGCAAGATGGTTGCCGGTGTCCAGAAAGCCCCCGGCGAAGGCGATTATGGAAAGGTTGGCTCCGAACACGGCGGCGTTTGACACACCCAAAGTCGACGGGGACGCCATGGCGTTGTTCAGACTCGTCTGCATGATCAGACCGGACACCGAAAGCCCCGCCCCCGCTATGAGGGCCGCAAGGACCCTGGGAATCCTTATGTTCCAGATTATGCGGTTGTTGGCGGCAGAGCTCTTTCTGAAAAGTGCCCTGATGCAGTCCGAGACGGACATGTGGGAGGACCCGACGAACATGCACAGCACTGCCATAAGCAGGACCATGACAAAGAGCAGAATTACGACTGTCCTCTTCTTTCCCGTCCGGGCGATCATAGGGCGCACCACCTGATGTTCCCCTGGGGGAACCTTAGTTTTATCGGACTTCTGTCCGCGATGCGCCCTTCATGGACGTATTGACTTATGAAATGATAAACGAAGTCCGGCATCTGTTCAACGCCGGACCTGTATCTTACTCGCTGATGAGCATCGTGCTGGGATCAAGGGCAACCCCCGCCGGATGCGGGATGGTCTTCTCATGGTCCTTGACGACCGTCATGATGACGCGGCTCTTCTCGTCGTTGTAGTGAAGTCCCACAAGGACGTCGATGATTCCAAGGTACGGATCCATCGTCACGGGAACGCCGTACTCGGTGAACTCCACGTTGGGTCTTGCAGGCGAGACGCTGAACCAGACCTCGATGTTCATCTTCTTGGCGAACTCCTTGATCTTCTTCACATCCTCCTCGGAGGCGATTGTCAGCTTGTATCCGTCGAAAAAGACGGCATCGGCTTTGAAGGAACCCTGGTTGATGAGGGTCTCGAGACTTGCAAGAATCTTGTCCACGCCGACTCCTTCCTGCGAGAAGTTCATCATGACGCGGTTGCTGCGGATCGTCTGATAGACGTCGAAAGCGTCGTCCAGGCTTCTGAACTCGGAGATCTCGCGGAAGGCCTCCTTGTACCAGTTCATGATGTGCTCGACGTTGGCTCCGAACGAGACGTGGATGATGTTCTGACCCCTGAGGATCTTGTCGATTGCAAGATGGACCATGCAGGCGGTCTTACCCACGCCGTGCATCGATGCCAGGACACCGAGATTGCCTTTTCCCAGTCCGCCGGCGATGGAACTCTCAAATACCCTGATGGGACTCTTCTTTATCAGTTCAGCAACTTCCATAGTTTCTTTCCTTTTCTTCATGATAACACGGAAAACGGCATACCGCTCATTTCCTGGCGGCCTTGTCCTTCTCTTCCTTCTTGAGCTTCAGCTCCTCGGCGACCGACTGCGGGACCTTGGCGTAGCGGCACACCTCCATGGTGAACTCCGCCTTACCCTGGGTCATGGACCTGAGGACCGTCGAATAACCGAACATCTCGGCAAGCGGGACCTCGGCGTCGACGGTGCAGGATGCTCCGTCCTCGGTCGAGCTGACGATCATTCCGCGTCTTTGGTTGATGGTTCCGAAGATGGCTCCCTGGAACTCGGACGGACCCTCGATCTCGACCTTCATGATGGGCTCGAGGATGATCGGCTTTGCCTTGGCGAAGGCCTCCTTGAATGCGGCGATGGCTGCCGTCTGGAAGGCCATGTCGGACGAATCGACCGGGTGCCATGCACCGTCGTTCACGCACACGCGCACTCCGACGATGGGGAAGTCAAGCTGCGGGCCCTTCTTCATGGCGGTTATGAAACCCTTCTCGCAGGAGGGGATGAACTCGGTGGGGATTGCTCCGCCCTTGACCTCGTTGACGAACTCGAAGTCCACAGGCTCCTCTTCCGATGCGGGGTCCCTGAGGATCGGCTCGATGTATCCGGCAACGCGTGCGTACTGTCCGCTTCCGCCCGTCTGCTTCTTGTGGGTGTAGTTGAACTCGGCCTTCTGTGAGATGGCCTCACGGTATGCGACCTCGGGAGCTCCGATGGTGACCTCGCAGTTGTACTCACGTCTCATGCGCTCGACGTAGACGTCCAGATGAAGCTCTCCCATTCCCTTGATGATGGTCTGGTTGCTCTCCGGGTCCACATAGCACTGGAAGGTCGGGTCCTCCTTCATGAAGCGGTTGATGGCCTTGCTCATGTTGTCCTGGCTCTTCTTGTCCTTGGGATGGATGGCCAGGGAGATGACGGGATTGGGCACGTACATGGATGTCATTGCGTACCTGAGGCCTGCTCCGCAGAAGGTGTCTCCGCTTGCGCAGTCGATTCCGAACAGGGCTGCGATCTCACCTGCTCCGCACTCGCTGATGTCCTCCATCTCCGAGGCGTGCATCTTGATCAGCCTTCCGATTCTGAAGCGCTTGCCGGTTCTGGTGTTGGTGAGCTCGTCTCCCTTTCTGAGCTTTCCCTGGTAGACCCTGATGTAGGTCAGCTGGCCGTAGCGGCCGTCCTCGAGCTTGAAGGCAAGGACCACGGGGGTCTTCTTGTCATCGGCCTCAAGAACGACTTCCTTCTCGTTGTCGTCCAGGTCCAGGGCTTTGTTCTCGACGTCCCTGGGCTCGGGGAGATACTTGGTCACGCCGTCCAGAAGCGGCTGGATGCCCTTGTTCTTGTGGGCCGAACCGACGAAGACGGGACACATCTTCAGAGAGAGTGTTCCGCGCCTGATTGCGCTCTCGATCATCTCCACGGAAGGCTCCTCGCCCTCCAGGATCATGTTCATCAGCTCGTCGTCGAAGTCGCTTGCGGCCTCGATCAGCTCCTCGCGCTTGGCCTGGGCCTCCTCGAGCATGGGTGAGGGAATCTCCTCCTCCCTGAGGATGTTGCCGTTGGGGCCGTCGAAGTAGATGGCCTTCATCCTGAGCAGGTCCACGACGCCCTCGAGCTTGTCCTCAAGTCCGATGGGGAGTTCGACCAGAACTGCGTTGAGGTGCAGCTTCTCCCTCATCTGGTTGACGACGCGGTAGGGATTGGCTCCCGTGCGGTCACACTTGTTGATGAAGGCGATTCTGGGAACCTTGTAGCGGTCCATCTGCCTGTCTACGGTGATGCTCTGGCTCTGGACTCCTCCTACGGAGCACAGGACCAGGATGGCACCGTCAAGAACCCTGAGCGAACGCTCGACCTCGATTGTGAAGTCGACGTGGCCCGGAGTGTCTATGACATTTATTTCGTAGCCTTTCCAGTTGACGCTGGTTGCGGCGCTTGCGATTGTGATACCCCTCTCGCGCTCGAGCTCCATGCTGTCCATGGTGGCGCCTACGCCGTCCTTTCCATGAACCTCGTGTATTGCGTGTATCCTGTTGCAATAGTACAGGATCCTCTCACTGAGCGTTGTCTTTCCGGAATCGATGTGTGCGCTGATTCCGATGTTTCTCATCATTGACAGATCTGTTGCCATTTTCTTTTTGAAATCCTTATCTCTTAAAACGATGGAAAACTAATACATTTCCAAAAAAATATCAATGAGAGAAACGAGATAAGTTTGTTTTATTTTCCGGATTTCAGGAAGTTCTTGTTGTCGTACATGCTCTGGTCGGCGCGCTCGAAGACCTCCGCCACGCACGGGTCGTTGTCAAAGCGGGACATTCCGCAGGCTATGACAAGACCGCCTTCATGCGAGGCCTTACCGTTGTGCTCGTCCATCTTCTGAAGCAGGGCATCGAGGTTGTCGTAGTCCTCCCCCTGGACGATGACGGCGAACTCGTCGCCTCCGACACGGAAGACGGGACTGTTTGCGAAGATCGAGCTTATGACACGGCTTGCATCACGCAGATACTGGTCTCCGGCTTTGTGGCCGGCCGTATCGTTGACCACCTTCAGGTCGTTGACGTCCATGATCACTATTGCAAACGGATTCTGGACATGCTCGGCGATCATGCGGTCCAGATGCTCCTCCGCATCCAGATAGGCGTGTCTGTTCTGGACCTTTGTAAGCGCATCGATGTTGGCGATGCTCTGGGCGTGGGCCAGACGCTCGGCGTACTCCTCTTCCTGACGTACATAGGAGTCGATGTTCGTCAGACCTACGATCAGGTTCCTTCCGTCCTTCTCGTCCACAAGGGCAGCCTTGAGCTGGACGTGTGTGGACTTGCCGCTTATCATCAGCCGGTAGCTGATGGCAAAGACCTCGCCCTTCTCCACCACGGACATGACATTCTCGCGGGTGAACATAGACTCGAAGCGCTCCAGGTCATCGGGATTGACGAACCTGCGGCCGTTCTCACGGGTGGATCCGAAGAAGTCTTTGCCGTCCTTGGGAATCGAGAAGGCCTCGAAGCCCTCGTTTGCGCTGTATTCGCGGTAGCTGCCGTCCGAAGGCTGAACCACGTAGACGCAGATGAACTCTCCGCTCAGTGCGTTGAGTCTGGCGTAGGCGGTGTGCTCCTCCTGGGCCCGCTCTGCGGCACGACGGTCCTTGATCTGCTCATCGATATCGGAAACGCCCATGACTATGTAGCGGTCGTCATCATCCATACGGGTCACGCGCATGCTGACGTAGGTGGGACCGTTATTTCCTTTCAGACGGTACGTCATGATGAACGTTCTGTTGCGCTCAAGTGCTCCCAGAAGGGTGTTGCGGTCCAGGGCTTTGATGACACGCTCCGCGTCATCGGGATAGATCTGCTTGGCGGCATCTTCTTTGGCTTTGTCGAAGAAGTCCTGGCCGCGCCTTGCCTCGCGCAGCCCGCCTCCTTTCTCGTCCGTGACGTACTCGGTGAAATCCGCGGTCTCGGTGTTGACGTAGTAGAGGTCGGTGTAGCTGTGGGCCAGCGACTGGGCCAGATGGGTATAGATGAGGCTTGTGCTCAGGGCCTGTTCGTAGGCCTCCTTCGCCGAGGCGTTCTCACGCTGCATGCGGATCATGTCGGTGACGTCCTGGCACATGCCAAGGAGGCATAGACGGCCCGTGTAGTCGGTGTATTTGAGTTTTGTCGTCCGGAACTGCCTCTGGTTACCCTGTGCATCCGGAACGTCCTCGAAGAAGACATAGGGTTCGTCCATGGACAGGGCCATCTTGTCGTCCTCGACGAAGTGTCTTGCCGTCACGGGATCGAAGATCTCGGCATCGGTCAGGCCCACGACCCCTTCCGGGCTCTCCTTGTGGGCGTACTGGGCAAAGGCCTGGTTGCAGGCAAGATACACTCCGGTTCCCGCATCCTTTGAGAACGCAAGACCGGGCATGTTGGTCATCATGGCCGAGATGGATTCACGCAGGTCGGCGATCTTCCTGGCCGCTTTGGCAGATTCCTCTGCATAAGTAAGACGCTGGCCCAGCCTCTGCGTGTGGCGGTAGTTGTTCAGAAGAACAACGATGCAGACGGCGAATATTCCCAGTGCGACGGCGGAATAGAGCGTGTTGGTACGTCCTATGTCCTCGGCCTGCTTGTTCAGGAAGGCCACCCTTTCCTCCCTTACCTCCGGGTCGGAGTCGTCGGTGGGATGGCTTTCATGGTATTCGAAAATGTTGTGGACGGCGGTCTCGGCGGCGTTCTCCGTCACCCTTGCGACCCACATCATCGAGGCGAACAGGATCAGGACAAGGAACGTCAGCCAGACGACGAAGTGCCGTGCGTATTCATGGTGATGGTTCCTTGAGACAAGGACACGGAAGTATCCGAGCCCAAGCAGTGACCAGACTATGAACAGGACGTAGGATTCGGTCTCCATGGCATTGAACGGAAGAAGACCCGGAATCAACAGCAGGATCATGAAGGTCACCATCAGCACTACGCCTGCCGCTCCGGTGTACCTCTCTACCTTGAGACTGTTGCGCTTCGCCTCCGTGTACACGGCATGTGAGATAAGACCGTAGATGATGGTGGCGCCGATGGTCGTTATATCGACGATCCAACCTATGGTAGTCCTTCCCAGGAACGGAATGAAAACCGAGATGGAGAGAACCGCCAGAACGGCCTTGGCCGGAGCTCCGTTTCCGTTCACCCTCGAGAGGGACGAAGAAGCCTCACCGTCACGTCCTGCTGCGAAAAGCAGGCGGCTCAGGGCCATCAGGTTTCCGATCAGGCTGGTCAGGATGACTGCAAAGAGCGATACCATCAGGACGGTGACACCGGCCTGGCCCAGATAGTGATATGCGGCATAGAACGCGGGAACGGCCTTGATTCCGTCCAGGTTTCCCATGTCACGGATGTATGAGAGCCAGCTGTCGTACTCAGGCGGATAGGCCGAGATTGACAGAAGCGAGACGAACAGATACAGGGCCGTTGTGATGACGACAGACCAGATGAGGATTCCGCGCACCTTTTTGACCGGGAACGAGTATTCCTCGGAGAAGTGCGAGATGTTCTCGAATCCTATGAAGGCCCACGGGGAAATCGCAGCTATTCGCACGATCTGCGCAAAGGTATTGGAGCCCTCGATATACAGCGGGTTGTAGCTGAACGAGCTTCCGTGGTTGAAAAGAGCAATCACGGCACAGACGGTGAAGCCCGCAGCAAAGAGTGCCGTCGCAACCGTCATGATTGCATTGGGCACACGTGTGCTTCTCAGACAGATCAGGGAAACCAGACCTATGGCACAGATGGAAAGCAGGGCCTCGCCCAGCCAGACCTCATAGCCGAAGATGCTGTAGTGGAAGCCGAAGCGGAAGGCGTCCCCGAGGAAGAACCTTGCGAACAGCGGAACCGATGTTATGTTGGCCCACAGGATGGCAAGGTATGTCAGGAGGATGAACCAGAATGCGATGAAGCCAAGGTCCTTTCCGACGACCTTCTTCTCATAGGCATAGATTCCGCCTGCCGACGGAGATGTCCGTATCATGTGCTGCAGGTTCCAGGTGATCACCAGGATCACGGCCATGCCGATGAGAAGACCGAACACCGTACCCAGGATACCCGACTTCTGAAGATAGGTGTTGCAGGTTACGATGAAAGAACCCCAGCCTATGCTGGTGCCGATTGAGAATGCCCAGATTCCGAACGGTGTGAAGCCGGATTTCAGTCCGGCCTGTTGTGTTTTCATTCCTCCGATCACGGTCCTAAAAGAATTATGCCCTTAAATTTTAGTCTCGTATCTCAACTAGATAACCTATAAACGTTCGGATTTCAATAAAAAAATGCAACAAACAGCAACAAATTTGCTCACGCCCATGTCAGGGCCCCACCCTTTTCATTTTCCAGACAGAGTTATATGATTATGTGATTTCATTTCAACTTATATGGTGGAACTATGGACATCGACGTAAAAAGCTTTCATCCCCTGGAGGTGAAACTCCTGAGGCATGTGTCTGCCGGAGAGGACATCACGGCACAGAGAATCGTTGACGAACTGGACTACAAGGTGGGCCAGTGCAACCAGGCATTCAGCTGGCTTGCCGCAAAATCGTGTCTTGAAGAGACAGGAAGAAAAACCATCGTCACATATGAACTGACCGATACCGGAAAAGCCCAGGCGGAGGAAGGAACCCCCGCGGAGAGGATCTTCAACCTCCTCAAGGGCGGAGAAGCCCTCTCGCTTCCCGAGATCGCCGAGAAGCTCGGCCTTGAGAAGAGCGACATCGGCTCGGCATACGGCAGCCTCTCAAAGGCCGGAACCTGTGCGATGAACGGACAGAACAAGGCATACGTCAAAAGCGATGTCCTTCCCGCCGACGTCACCGAGACGGCCCAGCTTCTCAAGAAGGGTCTGAACGGACCGCTGGACGAGTCCACCCTCACCGAGAGGGAGATTGCCCTGATGGGAAGGATCTCCAAGAAGCGCGGCGCCGCACAGTCACCGTACAAGGTCATCGAGCGCGAGGAAGTCACATACAGGATGACAAAGACCGGAGAGGAGGCAAAGGAAGCCCTTCTGAAGGCCAACATCACGGGCGAGGAGATCGGAGTCCTCACTCCGCAGATCATCGCAAGCGGAAGCTGGAAGACCGCATCGTTCAGACCCTACGGACTGGACGCACCGGTGCAGAGACTGATCCCCGGCCGCCACAACCCCTATGCAAACTACATCCAGTGGGTCAAGGACAAGCTCACCTCGCTGGGATTCGAGGAGTTCGACGGACCGCTGGTAGAGAACGAGTTCTGGAACGGCGATGCCCTCTTCATGCCCCAGTTCCACAGCGCCCGTGACATCCACGACGTCTACTACGTCAAGGAGCCCAGACACTGCAAGAAGATCGACGAGCCCTGGCTCTCCAACGTCGCCAACACACATGAGAACGGAGGAAACACCGGCTCACGCGGCTGGCAGTACAAGTTCGACCACGAATTCACCAGAAGACAGATCCTCAGAAGCCAGGGAACCGTCCTTTCGGCACATCAGCTGACAAAGGCCAAGGTCCCCGGGAAGTACTTCGGAATCGTCAGATGCTTCAGATTCGACGAGGTCGATGCCAAGCACGGCGCCGACTTCTACCAGACCGAGGGTATCGTCATCGGCAAGGAAGCCAACCTCAAGGACCTTCTGGGCCTGCTGAAGATGTTCGCAGTCGAGGTCGCCGGCGCCACGGACTTCAAGTACGTCCCCGGCTACTTCCCCTTCACCGAGCCCTCGATCGAGATCCACATCAAGCACCCCGTCCTGGGATGGTTCGAGATGGGAGGATCGGGAATCTTCCGTCCCGAGGTCACCAAGAGCCTCGGAATCGACGAGCCCGTGCTTGCATGGGGTCTTGGAATCGACAGAATGGCCATGATGCACCTTGGAATCAACGACATCCGTGACCTGTTCTCACCGAACATCGACAGTGTAAGGACAAGGAGGGGTAACTGATGCCTAAGTTCGAGACAAAAGAGAAATTCCTATTCAACCTTCTTGGAAGGGAGTACACGGACGACGAGCTTGAGCAGGTCTTCCCCCGCGCCAAGGCCGAGCTGGACGAGCACGACAAGGCCAACGGAGTCTTCAAGATCGAGCTCAACGACACAAACAGACCCGACCTCTGGTCGGCCATGGGACTTGCACGTCTTCTGAAGAACTACGAGGATCCCCAGATCACCCAGTACGACTTCTTCTCATCCAAGTGCTTCACGGCAGACAACAAGGGCCGCGAGCTTCACGTAGGAAACAGGGCCAGGGAGGTCCGCGAGTTCTCCTGCGGCTTCGTCGCCAAAGGCAAGACCGTCGACGAGGACATCCTTCTGACACTGATCCAGAGCCAGGAGAAGCTGTGCTTCAACTTCGGCCGCAAGAGACGCACCATAGCCATGGGCATCTACCGCAACAACCTGATCAAATATCCCATCCACTACGACGGAGCAGATCCGGACAAGACCCACTTCGTCCCGCTCCACATGGAAGAGGACCTGACGCTGCGTGAGATCCTGGAGAAGCACCCCAAGGGACAGGAATACGGCTACATCATCAAGGACAAGCCGGTCTATCCCTACCTCTATGACGATGCCGGAGAGACCCTGTCCATGCCGCCTGTAATCAACAGCGCCTTCGTGGGAGCCGTCGAGGTCGGAGACGACAACCTCTTCGTCGAGATGTCCGGTCCGATCCTCAAGGACATTCTGCTCTGCGCCTCAATCATGGCCGTGGACATGGCCGACCTGGGCTTCACCATCGAGCCCGTCAAGGTCGTCTACCCCTACGAGACTGAGTTCGGAAAGGAGATCACCGTCCCCTACTACTTCCAGGATTCACAGAGCTGCACGATCCAGGAGATCAAGCACGTGCTCGGCGAGGACATCAGCGCCGAGGACGCACGCGAGGCCCTTCTCAGGATGGGCGTCTACAGCGTCAGCGAGGGCGATGTCATCCACATCACCTGCCCCGAATACAGAAACGACTTTTTGCATCCGGTCGATGTAGTCGAGGATGTCATGATCGGCTACGGACTTGAGAACTTCGAGCCCACCATCCCGCGCGACTTCACCGTCGGACGCCTGACACCGGCAGAGGAACTGGGCCGCAAAGTCAAGGACATCATGGTCGGAATGGGCTTCCAGGAGATGATCTACAACTATCTGGGCTCAAGGCGCGAGTATGTGGACAACATGCACATCAAGGGCGACAAGGTCATCATGATCTCCAACCCCATGAGCGAGAACTTCGAGGCAGTTAGACCTTCCGTCATCCCCTCCCTTCTGGAGAGTGAGAGCGTGTCCGGCCATGCCACATATCCGCACAGGATCTTCGAGGTCGGCAAGGTCGCTTACCTCGATGACAGCGACAACAGCGGAACTGTCACCAGAAACAGCCTTGGCTTCATGTCCGCCGACGGAACTGTAACTTTCAACGATGCCAACAGTTTCGTAAATACACTGATGTACTTCCTCAGAACGGAGTACACACTGAGCGCACCTGAGGACGACCCCAGGTTCATCCCCGGACGCTGCGCACAGATCAATGTAGGAGGAAAGAAGGTCGGTATCTTCGGTGAGGTCCATCCCGCGGTTCTTGAGAGCTGGGGCTGTTCCATGCCTGCCATCGTGGCGGAAATCGACCTTGACTGCTTGCTGTGATTGACAAAGCGAAGAGCATCGACGCCCTGCGCCTGATGCTCAACTCACGATACTTCGAGGAGAAGACCGAGGAACTCTTCAAGGCGGGCCTGATCCACGGCACCACCCATCTGGCCAACGGCCAGGAGGCCGCTCAGGCAGGCCTGTGCATGGCGCTTGAGGACGACGACTGGATTGTCCCGACCCACAGGTGCCACGGCTTCACCGTGTGCAAGGGCTCCGACCCCGTGGCCATGTTCGCCGAGATGTTCGGTTCCAGAGCCGGCCTTGCAAAGGGCATGGGCGGAAGCATGCACATGCCCGACAGGGAGCACTGCAACCTCGGATCCTCGGCAGTCGTGGGCTCGGGAGTCCCGCTTGCCACAGGCATTGCCTTCTACCAGAAGTTCAGTGCCTCAGGAAGCGCAGACTTCGCCACATCCACCACACAGAATCCCAAGGA
>Ga0310696_10002428_pt1 | contig 24685 bp, 37 predicted proteins | sample AusTroGonzalo_MG_4_FD_203885 | JGI IMG/M metagenome (GOLD analysis project Ga0310696, IMG submission 203885) | Bovine rumen microbial communities from tropical cattle in Woodstock, Queensland, Australia - Gonzalo_02 (v2) (version 2) | ecosystem: Host-associated > Mammals > Digestive system >...
ACTCGCCACTGGCAGCTGTGACTTCTTCGGTGAGAACCTTACGCTCCGTCCCGTTCTTCTGCCACCGCTGATACTCAATGACGATTTCCTTCACAGGATCCTGTTTCTTCGCTTTCGGGTAGGACAGCATATCCGTCTTGTCGATGCGGAAGGTCGGCGTAGGCAGAACGTAGAAGTCTTTAAAGACGATTCGTCCTTCCCTGTCCACCATCAATGTCATACGACAAGCGTTGGCTATAATCTGCAAGAGTTCCTTGCAGCTGCCTCTCGGAATCGGTAGCGTCGTGTTGATGTTATACATACTCGACGGAATCACATAGTCGGCGGGGTCGAGTCCCGCACCGTCTTCCAGTACGATTTCGGCTAACTCGCCGTAGCTTACGCCGTAATCGTCAAACACGGTTCCCACGAACTCCTGGTTCAGCCCACGAAGCACATCCACACAGCGGATGGTAGCGGTCTTATCGTCAGACTCCCACTCGTTACAGATAAGTTTCTGACCCATGACCCATTCGATAGTGCCGTCGTTCAATTCCAGTCCGTACTGGACTGTCACCCTGTTGTCGGCCTGTAGGAAGTTGATTGCGCTGTTGGGATTGTCCACGTCGAAGTAACGGTCGAAGTTGTTCAGCTGCACCCAAAAGTCGTACTGCGGGATGAACTCGCTAATGGGCGATACGGTTCTTGTGAGAGAACTGTCCACTATGTCATCGTTCCCAAACTCATAGCCGATGCCGAACTTGATTTTCTGAAGTCTTGCTCGGAGTCCGCTGTTCTGCATCGTCCAAAACTTGATTTTGATTTGGCTGACGTTGGTGAACGCTCGGTCGGCAACGTATACCGACGAGTCGTTGTTGCGGACTTGCACTGTCGTAGCACCGAAGATGATGTCGAAATCGGTGGGATAGTTCTTGCCGAAGTCGATAGTCAGTCCGTACCAAGTGGTCTGCGGGAAGTTGATGGTGAATACCACATTCCCATCGTCCACGATTTGCTCACTCACCACACCGCCGTTGCCGAGTCCTCTCGATGCGTACTCTTGCATCGGAAGGAAGTGCTGTGTGCCGTCCACCCGCATAAAGTTGTTTTCGAGAGTCGCATACTCGAAGTTGGAATCTCCGTCATCGAACACACGGCTGTCGTTGCTGAACCAAATGTAGGTGTCGGCGGGATGCGTAAACTCGGCCTGTGAGCGGAGCGTGTCGTTGAAGATACCGAAGTTGACCGATATAAATGACCTATTGCGAAGGGGGGCTTTCATGCACGATTTGTATGCTGAAGATACAGTCTGCACGAAATCACCCCCCTGTGTCGATCAAGTTTACTTTGCAATCCTTGTAGTGCGTCGGTCTGCTCTGACCGTCGAGATAATACGGTTCTCCTTTTCGGTCACCGCAGTACATTTTCAGTGTCTTGACGTTCCCGCTGACAGGATCCACGAACGTGACATTGAAGTAGAAGTCTTTCATCCATGTGAGGATGTCGTGCCACTGCTGTGCTGTCAGCCAAGGCCATTCAAGAGCGTCGATTTTGTATTGGTCACGGCCTATCCGCTGTCCGACTACTACGCCGTTGGCGTTACGTCCGGCATCCACGACCGTGGTAACTGTTACGTTCACTCCGCGCTTGGGGGGCGGGAGCGCATGACCGTTGATAGCGATATATGCCACTTCCCTACCCCCTTATGCGAAACTGTAGCCATCGGCAGCTGTCTGTCGTGTGACAGCATCGCGGAGCGTTTTACCGCCGATGTTGACGTAAGTGTTCTCCGGCTTGTCGGCCTGTCGCTTGGTATCCTGTCCGATACCCACAAGCTGTGCTTCGATAGCGTCCAGTCTTGCGAGAATCAAAGATACGTCGCTTGCGGTGTCGAGCGTGAAACTGGTAAGCGAGTCCCGAACCTTGGACGCGATGGTGTCCATCCATCCAGTGTTTTGGTCGAGCGGGAGCAGTGCTTCTCTGCCCTTTTCGCCACCGCCGAGGAACTTATCGCCAAGCGCACCGAAAATCTGCGCTCCCTCAAGGATCGCGCCTTTCGCGTTCCATTTCAGACTCAAACTCGGAATCCGAATCTTCTGTCCGAGGAAGTTGCTTTCAGTCCAAGTGACTTGAACTTTCGGCAGCTTAAGTTCAAATTTCGTGGTCAGCGTTCCCGCGACACGGTTCCACCAGCTTTTGACATTGTTCCACCACGTCTGTGCGTTATTCTTGATGGCAGCACCGATTTCAAGGTTGCCGACCTTTTCAGACCACCAACGCTTGACGTTGCTCCACCATTCACTCGCATTGTTCTTGACGTTCGTAGTGAAGGACTTGACGGGCGTAGATACCTTCTCGCCCCACCAACGGTTCACGTTGCTCCACCATGTCGAAGCACCGTTCTTGACGTTGGTCGTGAACTCCTGTACCTTGCCGACCTTTTCCTTCCACCAGGTTTTGACATTGTTCCACCATTCGGTTGCGTCGTTCTTGAGATCAACGAGGAACTGCGGTTTGTCGCGCTTGGCTTCTTTGGTGAATCCTTCCTTCGTCAAAGAAGCAAACTTTTCTCCGGCCTTTGTCCAGTCAACGTCCTCTTTTTTCGGGAACAGAAGTCCGAGAAGGAAGTTGCCCTTCGCCATGAACGCTTCATAGGCGTAGGTGGTCATCGTGATGAACAGTTCTTCCCAATCGATACCCATGAGAAGATCTGCAATTTTCTTGGTGACCATTTCACCTATCTCACGCCAGTCTTTTCCTCGGAGCCAGTTGGTCATCTCGTCGAACGCACCGTTGAGAAAATCCGATATAGCCTTGCCGACTTTCTTGAAGTCGGTTCTCTCGATGAGTCCAATAAGAAAATCGATAATCTTCGTGAAGCCTAAAACGAGTAGGCCGCCGAGATGATACCAGTCGATAGTATCGAGGGCGTTATTGAGGAAGTCCCCCACACCATTTCCGAGTCTGCGGAAGTTCATCGTCTTGAGCGCGTAGTATGCGGTCTGAATGATTCCTGTGACAAAACCACCGAACTTCTTACCGACTTCGTCCCACTTGATGCTGTTCACCATATGGTTGAACTTCGCACCAAGCATGACACCGAGTCCCGCCCAGTTTTGGTCTTCGATGGCCTGTCGGATAGCGTTTGCGAAGGTGCTGATACCCTTGTCGATCTCGACTTCCTCAAACATAGAGGACGGGTCGATGCCACCCGCACCGCCACCACCGCCACCGCCACCACCGCCCGATTTATCCTTATCGTCGATGATGTTCAGTTCGTCAATGCCGAGCGTATAGTTTTGAAGGTCTTTGAGGGCTTTCTTGGCAGAACCCGCAGCCCCACCCGCAGCTTTACCCGCAGCCCCGAAGGTTGTTTCGACTTTCTTGGCGATAGTCGCGGTTCCTTTACCGCCGAGCGCAGCTACGAACATATTGATGACGTTCATCAGCGCAACAAGGCGGTCGATAGCAAAGTTGATTGCGGGAATGAGGGATTGCAGAATCGGAGCAGCCAACGCACCGAGGGAGTTCTTGAGGTAAAGGGAACTCGTTGACAGGCTGTCCATCGCAGCTGCAAACTCACCGCCGAGTGCGTTACTGTAGGCGTAGATGTTCTGTATGCCCTCACGCAAGCCCTGTGTGATTTCTTTGATGACTGTACGAATCAGTCTGTACAGGGCGATACGTTTGATAGCCGAGAAGAGTTGTCCGAGCGATGCGATACTGCCTTTCACGCTCTGCACCAATTTACTGCCGAGCGTTATCGGAAGTCCGACAGTGTACTGTGCAAGCGTTCGGATCCCGCGCCCCGCCATAGACGAGGAACGGAACAGTTCCATCAGCGTATGGCCTACGTCACTCATGCGCTGACTGAAAGTCGTGGCGGTAGCGGATGCGCTCTGCATGGCGGTTTCCGTCGCAGTAACGGCTTGACCACTCACCCCCACTTGACTGTCAGCCATATCGGTGTTCAGATTAGAATCACCGACGCTCGGAACTCGAATACGGCCTATCCCTTTCATATTGGAAAGGGCTTCTCCGAGCCGTTCAAATCTATCAACAGTTGCATCGTCAAGAGCCTGTGCGCTCTTCACGATAGCACTGATATTCTTACCGACCGTAGAGGAAATCTTTAGGCCGGAAAGCGCAGTAGCGAGATTGGAAAGATTCTCAACGCCGTTACCGTTCATGCCATTGAAAGCGTTGCTCAATCTCTCAATCGCATCGGCTGTTTTCTTTAAGCCGTTGACGTTGGAAGTCGCGCTTTTCAGCCCGTTCAGTTTGGCGGTCAGTTCGTCAAGGTGTTGGATTGCTCCCGTGGAATTTGCTTGAATCTGAAATTCAAGACCTTCCAGTTCAGCAGCCATCTGTACCACCTCTCTTTTTAGAAAATTCGCGGTTGAACTGGTTCACGGCTTCTCGGAAGATTTCTCTCTGACGAATCATTTCCTCATGCTCCCGTCTGCGCTGTTCGGCAAGTGCTTCGGCCTTGGTGAGCGGAATCGGATTGTCCCTGTAGGGGAGCGGTTCCTTCGACTTGCTCAAGATGTTCAGCACAGGCACACAGGACATGATTGCTTCGCGCACATAGAAGCCCTGTAGCCACAGTTCAAAGTTTTTCTCCTTCAATTCCAGGTCATGCTTCTCGCGATAGTATTTGGGAAGACGGTTGTCCCCTTCCCAATACTGTTCGTAAGTCATGCCGTAACTCATATAGAGGGGACAGAGTCTTTCAAATAACTCTGTCCGTGTTTTCGGAACGTCGGGAGAGCCACTGGATTCCTCGGAAGTGGAAGACGAAGGAATTAACTCTCCATCTTCCACTCCACTTTTTTTTCGGAATCTTCGGGTTCCGCGATCAAATCCTCGTGAGGATCATCATACAATTCGCCAAGAGCCTCAACCAAACCCTGTTTGTCCGGCATCAGCTTATAAATGGCATCTACTACTTCCTTCTTGACGAAGGGATGCTTGGCGCGGAATGCACCAAGGAACAGAAGGGGAATCATCGTCATAGGCATATCCTCGATTTTGCGAGGACTGAAACCCGCCTGTTCCAACTCCTTTACGGTCTTCTTCGTAAAGGTCAGTTCGTACTGCTGACCCTCATACTCAAATTTGATCGCTTTAGACATAAATTGTCCCCCCGATATTTTTCTCTGTGTGCGTCAGTTAGGACGCTGCGAAGTCGATAGGAGTCGTGGGAGCGATGGTGATGGACATAGTCCGAACAGCATTGACACCCGCACCCTCGACGTAGACGGACAGTTCGCCCTTGAAGGTGAACTTGCCCTCGGAGCCAGTCGGCGTGGGAGCCGAGTTGGTATTCTCCGTACCGCCAAAGAACACGGCGAACATCTTCTCGCCGGACATGGTGGAAAGGGTCTGATAAGTGGTCTTATCGTAGTTGGCGGTGAATTTCAGACCTTCGGTATTCTGAATACCGAGGACGTACACACGCATACGGTCAGACAGGGTGGTGGCATCCAGGAGTTCGGGATCGCCACCGAGAGCGGGGAACTCGGTAATATCACACAGCTTGCTGTAGGTGACAGTGGTAGTACCCGTTCCCTGCATCAGAAAGGTTTTGTAGGTACTGGTAGCAGCCATAGGTTTTTACCTCCAACGATAGAAAAATGTCCCGTCAGTAAGCACACGGTATCGTGCGACAAGACGGTAGATGGATGCGTTGTTCAGATTGGGGACAGGCAGCTTCGACAGCCGTTGTGCGTTAAGGCCAAACATGATAGCGTCGATGGTGTTCAGAATGGACTTCGCTTCGGCTTTCTTACTGCCTTTCTTGTTGGAATAGACATTGACCTCGAAGGTGACGGATGCCATTTCCTTGGTGTCAGACGAAAGATTCTGCACCACGCTGTTGTCCACTTCGTAGAAGCAGACATGAGGGAAGGTGGACGGTGTAGGTTCGTAGACTCCCGACACGTCGATGCCGGAATAGGCAGTCCGCAAGGCGGTAGCAACTTTGGTATAAACTTCGTTTTCGCAGTCAACCATCGTTAAACACTCTCCTTGCTATCGACTCAAATTGCCGTTCCAGTTCCCTCACGGCGAGATACATACTTGCGTTGGCGGGGTTGCCATATGTATGAACTTCTCCGGCGTGTTTTCCCGAAGTAATTACCTCACCGTTTGTTCCAGGATCGCCTTTGTATCGCCAACCACCCGCCATCTTGCCGAGTCCGTACCCGTATTCGCCACGGGCGTACTGGTTTTCGGGATGGGTGTCAGGCCACAGGATACCAGTGCCGAACTCGATGAACAGTGTCGCTTGCCCTGTCGCTATGACAGCCACAAGGTCATCGGAGCGGACTTCGATTTGACACGTCACGTCGTTCGTACCGTCGTACACGGCCTGTGCGAAGTTCACCTTGGAAATCTCACAGCCCATGTCAGCCATCTCCCGCAAAAGCTGTTTCGTCCCGTTCAGTATCCGCTTTTTGAGGGCTTCAACTTCACGGATGGCGTTATCAATGCTGTGCGGGTTAAGTTTGACAACAACTTTTTTCAAGAAGCATCAACCTTACTGATGGCGATAGCGATGAAGTTCAACGACTTCGCCACTCGCCGGACAATGTAATCGTAGTTGAACAGGCACACTTGGGTGGTGACTTCGGGATCCTGTGTCGGCACAGTTTCGTATTCGGGTACAACGTCCACATACAGAACGGACTGTTCGTCAATCGGGCAGTTCATATCATCGGTGATGATAACTCGGTCATACGAATCGAGATTGCCGAACATCTCCGTCTGTACATAGCCCCTCGCGGGGGATACACTGCACTGAATCGCTACAGGGTCGTAATACTGTACGTCGTTCTCACCCGTTTCATACGCATCCACGGACTGACTCTCATGCTCGACGCTCTTACTCTTGTAGCGGGAGTAATAGACCGTTTGCAGATTGCGCTTCAACAGCTTCATTCAAACACCCCCGCATGAGGGACGATTTGACGGAGCAGAGAGCGGGGGATGTCCGCATTTTCATAAGATCGGCTAACGCCGTTCTCGCTGTGGGCAGTTTCGCCCTCTGCACCGCGCTTGTTCAGCTTGTAAGCTGCGATTTCAACTTGCAGAGTGTCGTACTCGGATGGCATGGTGTTAGGTGGCGTACTGACAGGATAGGCATACCGCATGATAGCGTCCTGTGCCAACGTAAGGTAGGTGGACAGCACACTGTCCGTGGATTCACCAGTCATGGCGGTCAATGCCGTTTTCTTCTCTTGGAGAGTCATGCTGTCCACCTCATTTCGTTAATTAGCCCTCTTCGGCAGCCTCGACATCGCACTCGTCGGAGTAGACAGTGCCGATAGCGGAGCCAGTGGAAGTGACCTTACAACGGTAATGCTTTTCAGCATCCGCAGCCTTGACGGTCAGAGTGGCGGTGTTGTAGCCAGTGTAGGATGCGGTGAGGTCAGTCCAGGAAGTGCCACTCTTGTTACGAATCTGCCACAGATAAGCAGTGGACGGAGCAGTTGCGGGAGTGGCGGGATCGTACACCAGGGTATTACACGCGACCTGTGCGGTGTTGTCAGCTGCAACAGTGTTCTTGTTCAGCTTGGCCTCGGTCAGAACCGCAGTGGTTTCGACGTTAGCCACAGTACCGCCAGTGACGTACACGTTCTTGCCGTTGGGAGCCTTGAAGTCGGTGGACACGTTGGTGAACTTGGCATGATACCATTCGGGGCCGTGATCCAGGCCGATCTGACCGAAGATCATGTGCTTCTCACCCGCGCCAGTCTTGGCAAGCAGTTCACGGAAGAAGTTGCCCTTGCCAGGAACAGGCTGTTCCACGGGAGCGCACACGCCGAGGTTGAACAGACCCGCAGTTCCGGCGGGGATGAACTCGCCCATGTACAGATACACTTCACCGAGCGGAGTGATGATCTTGGACAGTTTGATGCCGTTGACATCGCGCTCGGCGGGGACGATGGTCAGACCGTTGGCCTGTGCATCACCGTGGATCTGCTCCATGACAATGGCATCGCACCACATGGCAAGGCCGACAGTCGGAGCGTTGCTCTCGCGGATGGCTTTCAGACCGTCAGCGATAGCCCACAGGCCGATAGGCTTACCGCCCATGTCGATGACGTTGGAAGTGATGGCGGTGAAGATACCACGGGACTTGTTGACCTCGCTGTCAGTGGTAGCTTCGTTGTAAGCACCCTGCATGAAGGTGAACTCGATGTCACGGGCGATCTTCTGCATCTTGGCAGCGACCTGGAAATCCAGTTCGGACATGGGGTTGGCTCTCTGATTGGCAACGTTGATGCCGGACAGAGTACCCATGTTGGACTGCTTGGCATAGGAAATGCCGACAGACTCCTGGAAGATCTGCGTGACGTTCGTTCCCTGGGAACGAGTGATGAAGGTCGCGTCGGGAGCGGTCAGAGAAGCAGTTTCGGAAATGTTGGGCTGACTGCCACCACCAGTTTCGTACTCCTGTCCGATGGCGAACTTCACATGGTCGGTGTATTTACGCCGCGCCCCGATGATAGTCGAGAACGGAGTGCGGATATTGCCCTTGTTGAACAGCATACTGCTGTAGTTCGGGCAAGAAAAACTCTGAACAATAGCGTCGGGCATAGTTATTCTCCTTTACTTTGTAGTCAATCGTGCTTCTTCCTGGAGCCGGATGTAGTACGCAACCGAAGCTGCATCGCCGTTCGCCTGTGCCTGTTCGATCAGTTTGGAGTAGTCGGCGGGTGCTTCTTTTCCCGCAGCGGGGCGGGGAGTTCCCTTGACTTCCTCGGCGCGGATGTTCTTGGCATAGGTTTCCAGGAAGGTCTTGTTATTGGCAAAGACCGTTGCCATATCGCCTTTGAGCATGGCCTGTGCGGAACTCTCTGCGAGTTCGGGATCATATCCCTGTGCGATGAAGTTGGCCTTGTGCTGTGCGACCGTCTTCTCGTCGGTAAGCGTCTGCACTGTGTTCCGAAGGTTTTCCAGTTCTTCGGCAGCTTGCGCTTTGGCAGCTTCATCGTCGGTCATCTTCGCTTTCAGTTCCTTCTTCTTCGTAGCGAGTTCGGAAGAAACCTTGTCGAAGGTTTCCTTGGAAACGTATCCCGAAAGGTCGGGATCCGGCACAGTCGCGGCTTCGAGAGCAGCGACCTTCTGTTCGGGAGTCATGTTGGCATAACCCTCGATGATACTGGTATCAATCTTCGCCATAGTATTCAGTTCCTTTCTGCGTTTAACAAGGCAGTTCTCTCTGCACACTCTTGCGCTTTTAGAGTGGATCTCCCCACTTGTGCGTTTACAGTTCTCTCTGAAGATATAAAAAGGGTTTTGACCATATAAAAACAGGCCACCGATGCCGTAGCATCAGTAGCCCGTAATGGCTGTTCCTATCGCCTATGCGATTGGCAATTCGTATTTCTTTTTGCTCGATACTGACCAAAGGATGACTTTTCCATTCCTCACAGCCAGTTCCGCAGACTTCCCGCTTGACAACGCCCGTTCGATCTCTCGGACGATGGCGGGTGTCAGTTTAACCTCAAAGGGCATCGGCATGAGCATCCCTCACTCTCTCAAAATGGCAACGACATCCAGGATGCGGTTTGTCAGGTAGAGCATCCATCGGGAAAATTTTTCCGTCAAGTTGGTGACAGTCACCGCACACTCGGTTGTCGTGTTCCGACACCCACATGACACGGGCAACTCCGTCATCCAATCTCGCCTGTCGAACACCTTCGTCAGCAACTTCAATGCCATACCACCCCGTCATCTGCGTCCAGTGACGCATCGCTTTTTGGTACTCTTGCGGTCGGTTCGGCTTCTCCGTAGCAAGCAACGCTTCGGCAAGCCTGTCCCGCTTTCGGTACACTTCCTTGTCGTATGCGTACTTCGTTGTTGCACTCGGCTGATACAGGAGTCCTTCGAGCCACAGATACATGAACTCTCCGTCCCCATGCGGTTCCGAGTGATAGTAATGCTTGGCAATGTCCTCAAAGGCTTCTCGGTTGATTCGCTCAAGTTCCTCATACAACTGCTGTGTATGGGAAAGGACGTTCAGTTCGTCCACGGGGACGGACTTGTACTGGTCGAATGTTCGGATGATGCGCTTGACTGTGACAGTCAGCACTTTGTCGAGATATTTATAATTCATCCGGCTCGTCCTTCACTCCCGCGAGTTCTTTCATCTCCGCGAGTTGCTTTGCTTCGTTCTCTTTCCGATGCTCTTCGGACATTTGGAAAGCGACTTCGGGATCCACGAACAGTCCGCAGTGTTCAAAGGCCAGTTTCGGAGCAATCTTCTCGTTGTTCAGCATCATAGTCAGCACGTCGGCTTTTTCCTTGATGTTGTCGTAGTTGCGACGGGGCATCCGAACCTCAAAGTCCATGAGGGTCAGATTGATGTCATCGAGGTCACGGCAGATGGCGAGGACAGTCCGTAGGAACTGCTTCTCGGAACTGCGGAAACAACTCTCCGTCAGCTTGGCGCGGTATTCAGCTGCGCTCCACCCATCGCGAAAAACGACGGCCTTTCCAGTATCACTTGTGGATGACCCGCCGTTGCGGTTCGGCATACCACAGATGGTGAGGATCCGCTGATACATATGGTCAACGGCTGTCTGCGTCTGCTGTTGGTCAAGTTCCTCGACAAGGTACTTGATTTCCGCTTTCATCGTCGCGTCGATGTCCTTGAACTGGATAGCACCCTGTTCGCGGAGTTCGGTGAACTCTTCTTTGGTGAGAACGACGTTGTGGAACAGCAGAAGTGCCTGTACAAACTGGTCGATGGCATCCGTCCTGTCGGACTCGATTTGGTTGATGGCATCCATCAGCGTCTGCACGACCTCGAAGGAACCGAGCCGAGCGAGGTTCGCCGGATACTCGATGATAGGAAGACCGATTGGGTTCTTCTTCTCCTTCGCAATCGAGGTTTGGTCGTTGATCTCGAAGTATTTGTCCTTGGTGTATACGCTGTACACTACAGTCCCGTCTTCCCTGTTGACGAACTTCACGTTCATCACAGGCTTGTTGCCGAGTCCTGTACTCCGCACCACGAAAGTGAAGCGCGGGTCGAGCGTGTAAATCTCGAACGGAACATCGCCGTCGTTCGGCTGTTTGTCCCTGTTCGGGAGAACCATGCGATATGCAAGACCGCAGATGTGGAACCACCACGCAAGCGCAACGTCCTGTGCAGCTTTATCCTGTACCATCATGTAGCGGTTAAGCAGTTCGACTGTTTCGGTAATCGCTTTGTCATCGCGGGTACTGACATACTGGATGGGTTCGTATGTGAAATAGCCCGTCTTGAACTCGACGATCTCATAGGCCGTGTTTTCGATGACCTGGTTGTTGATCTCCGGCCTAACTTCCTTGGTCTTTTCGAGAACGGGCTGTTTGCCCTTGAAATAGTCGTAAAGATACTGGATTTCAGTCTGATTTTGGATGTGGGTGGTCATAGCCGTTTGAAGAACGTTCATCACATTCTCGGCTGTGATGACTTCTTCATCCGTGGTAATGACTCTCCGACCGAAAGTTGCCACAGGCTGACTCCCCCTCTCACAAAGCGTATTCCGGCAGATACGTTATACCACATCTCCAATGCTTTGTCAAGTTTTATTTAATCAAAGAGCATTGGATACTAAAACGGACGGCGAAAAATCTCGACAGCGGGAGCCAAACGGGTACGAAGTTCGTTCTCCATCATCGCAATCGAGTCGGGAGCGTCATCGTGCGGAACCTTGCCGATACGGGTGTAGGTAGTCAGTTCCTTCATAAACGCCCAATACTGGCTCCCGCGCTTGTAGGTGCTTGGGTCGCGGAAGTAGAAATACTTCTTGACGTTGTCGGATGCCATCTCTATCTTCGTCTGCTTATGGGCGGTCGTGTATTTCAGCCGGATGCTGATTTTGTGTCCCGCATCCTCGCACAGCTTCGCCACGTCACGTCCGAAATACGCACCCGCATTGTTGCTCTCGAACGTGGCAGAACCGACTTTGTGTTTCCGCAGACAGGACGCACACTCCGGCTTGGTCACTTCTGCGGGAGAGTTGTCGAACACTACGTCCTCGATGTACACCTTATCGCCGTAGATATAGGCCACAGGCATAGAGGTCGAGTCCTCGCCCTTCTCGGCGGTATCGCACACGGCGAACACAGCGTCCGGCTCCAACTGCTCCCCGCTTTCGGGATCCACAGGCAGATTGACGTAGTAGTTCAGTTCCGTAGGGTTGAAGAGCAGACCCTTCGCTTCAAACGGCTGCTGTTGGAACTCGGACTCCCACTGCTCGGCAGACAGCAATTCCCTCTGCTGACGGAAGTAGGCCGTGGTGAAGACCATCTTCCCCTCACGCTCATGGGCGTAGTTGCTCTCGTCGGTGATAGGGTCGAGCGCGGGTATCTCAATCGCTCTCCACCGCCAACCTTCCTTCTCGGCGTGTTCCTGTATCTTGCCTATCGGGTCGTAGATGGAGTAGCGTGTGCCAGTAAAGACCATCGGCGTACCCTCGATGGCACGACCCATGATATCGCCGGAGATGACTTCCCACTTCTCTTCGAGTCTTTGCCTGTTCTTGGCTTCTTCTCGACCTTCCACGCAGTCATCCAGTACCAGTGCGTTCGTCGCTTCGGACAGACCGACCTGTCTTGAGTCAATGGAACGGCACATCACAGTCGGGAATCGGGACTTCTTGTCGAGGTTCACCGTCTTGAGGTCTGCGTTCGTCTGCACAAGCCGAGCGTCGGGGAAGATCTCGTAGAAGTTGTACTCGTTCGGAATCAGCAGATATTCCAGTACGCCGTTGTAGAAGGACTTGACAAGGTCATCGCCCGTACCTTCCATCAGCGTGGAACGGTTCGGCTGTTTGCCCGACAGCATCAGCGTGAACAGGATCTCCGTCTGCGACTTACCAGTACGCTTCGGCTGTGACACGGTCAGCAAGTCCAGTTTACAGTCGAGGATGTCTTGATAACCCTGCACCATAGGCCGGAGATACACCCTTCTCGGAGCGTAGAACTGCTTGTCGAACTTGCGGTCGTACTCGATAGCCCGACAGAAATCGTCGAACCACACAGGAGCCGTGTAGAACAGACACCGCCTGTACTGCTGATACATCTGCTCCATGAACTCGAAGTCCTGTCGCTCGTTCGCCACAGCCATGTCACGGCTGATGCGCTCCATCAGACTGTGGTTCAGAACAATCGGAATCGCTTTCTCGCTCTCACCGATGTTCCGAATACAGGAAAACGCATCGGTATAAATCGCGGGATCCAACAGTCCGCAGTCTATCTTCCCGAATATCACATCGAGTATTTCTCTGTCAGTCATACTTACCCCCAAAAACAAACGGACTGCTCCCTCTCCAGGAACAGTCCGTAATGACTCTTGCAGCTGCCGTAGTGCAGATGCGGTTTATTCTTTTTTCCGGCCTTTTCGGTAGCGGATCCCGAAATCGTCCTCGTTCAGAAGCAGTTCGTAATCCCTCGGCTCCCATCCGTCCTGCGCTTCGATGCGGATATCGCACCCCAAAGCATCCATGATTCGGAAAAACGTCCGAAGCGACATCGAAAACCCGTCCTCGCTACGGCGTAGGATAGTGGACAGCGATGCCCGTTGGATCCCCAACTGCTCTGCCAGTTCACTTTGGCTTGTGCCGTAATGGTTCTGCATGGTGATTATCAGATTTTTCGGAGTCACTTGCTCTCACCCTCTCCCTTCTTCGGCAGCAGAATCGCCTTGTGCTGACCCTGCACCCACTCGTCCAGTTTGCCGTAGTGGTACTCGCCCCTGTAGAACCGCTCGTTCTTGAGGATGTTCTGAATGGACGAGATGAGGAACGGCTTTCCGCTCTTGGTCTTATATCCGAGGTCGTTCAGAGCGAACATGATATCAGCCATAGTCATGCCGTTCTCTCTGCACTGGAAGATGAACTTGACGATGTTCGCTTCGCCCTCGTTCACAACCAGTTCGCCCTTCACAACGTCGTACCCTGTGGGCGGTCTGCCACCCGAATACCCGCCCTTACTGGCTTTCACCTTCCGTCCGGCACTCGTCCGCTTGTTGATGTTCTCCCGTTCCATCTGTGCAGCGCAGATCGTGAACGCTTCGAGCATCGTCGCAAACGCCCCCATCTGACCAAAGTCCTCGGAAATCGAGATCAGCTGCACACCCTTCTTGCGGAGCATCATCTTGTAGTAATAATACACGTTGATGTCACGGGCTACTCTGTCCGACTTCGCCACCAGTACAGCCTGGTACGGCGGGTTCTCGATCACATCCCCGTATACGATCTCGTCAAACCCAGGACGTTCCTTCGCCCCGCTCTCACCTCGGTCGTACACCCACTTCACGATCTTCATATCAGACCTTGCTTCGACATACTCCCGAAGCTGCTGCTCCTGCGCTTCGATCCCGAACTTGTCCTCTTTAGCCTGGTTATCAGTGCTGACTCTGACATACGCGATGACATTATCCATTTACAACAACTCCCTTCGGTTTTCTATATCTTAAACCATATTACTGGATTTGTCAACGGCTTTTCGTAAATTTGTGAGATGCGATAAAAAAGGTAGACAAAAGGCTTACAAAATAGCCAAAGTAGACAATAGGCTTACAAAATGGCGTTAAAGTAGCGTTTTGTACTACAATGCGAAAATACTTTTCTTATATACGCGTATATAGGATACTTTTTTTCACTTATGCTACAAATCGACACTTTAAGGCGTTTTTGTTAGCCTGTTGTATAACATTGATTTTTGAGGGAAGTAGCCTTTTTATTTTTTGCGGTATTTTTTCGACTCACCCGCCCCCTTCCCGCTGCGCGATATCCCCCGTCCCCGTCCGATTTTTCCGGCTGAAACGGTAACCAGGACAGCCCGAAAAATAGCGGATCCGGCCTTGCATGGTGTTATCCGCGACATAATAAGCCCTACAATTATTATAAAAAATCTTGAATTATTTTTATAATAAGTATTGACAAGTTTTTATATGTGTGCTATCTTATAGAGGGTTATGTGTGCTGTTTTTACATTCGACTACAGACCACATACACTATAAATTATATATATTTTGAACAGGCCGCACAAGGCCGGAAAGGAAAGGTTAATACTATGAATTGCTACGACATGGAAGGAATTAAAACCGAATTGAAAAAGGAATTGTCAAGCGCAAAGACCTTTAAAAGAGCATGGGAAAAAGTAACATTCCCTACCAAAAAAGACGGATCCGTGTTCAAGATCCTGTCAAAGAATATTAACGGCGCGAAACTGCACCAAAACGAATTCAATCCTACATACGGCGAAAACGAATTAACAGTGTACACGCAAGATCCCATGAATGGCTATGTTCATGATACTATCTATTGTTATTGTTTGGTAAAGGACATTCCCGAAAACGACGATAGACGGAATAAGCCGGATAACGTCGTGTACAGATCCAGTAGCGGATATTATGACTTGTATAGTTTTGATATCCAGGACATTAAAAAGGCCGTAGAAACGCGCATAGCCTATTGTGCGGCACGAATTGACAGTCTGGAAAAACAGATTGCCAACCTGGAACGGGCTTATATTGAATTTAGAGAAAGCTATAGCAAGGCCGTGTCCCGTCTGAATGAGATTTTTCCCGAACAGTACGCGACAGCAAAATTAGCCATTATTGACACGGTAAACGCACGTTTTCCGTACTGCTAAAAAGTATTCAATGGTTATAGGCTGATACAAGGCTTATAGAGCATTGAAACGGTTTTCACAAGGGTTTTAGCCGTACCAAATTAAAGCCCTTTGCCATGCCGAAAGGCTGAAAGCAAATAACACTTTGAAAGGAAGGTAACTAAAAATGAAACGATTTGAAAATGTGGAATGTGCTTATACTGGTGGCGGTATTTGGCTGTTTGACGGAAAGCTGCATGACGGTACATGGTTTTTAACTGATGATGAGGGCGCGACATTGATTCTTGACGCGGATCCCTCTGACTTTGATGAAAGTCTTTGGGAAGAATGGCAGAACGAGCATACCGTCAGAGAATTGCACAACAGAGAGCGCGTCGAATTCTGCAATGCTTTAGCAGACAGAATCCAGTCTGACGATTCCGCTGATGCGCATGGTGGTATCACTGAAAAAGAAGTTAATCGCTACAGAGATTTTTGGGCTGTACCGTTTGAGGGAGAAACGCTGTAACTATTGAAACGGGTTTTCTAAAGGGTTATCCCGTAAAAAATAGCCCTATTCCATGACTAATTAAAAGGGGAATTGTGCTATGAAAATCTATTACAACTCTAAAACCTACCATATTAGCTTTGGAAACAAGAAATTGAAAAACACCAAAGAAACCACCTTTTTCATTTGGAATTTGCCCGCTGTCATTACTTGCCCTTATCGGACGGGAATGTGCGAAAAGGCATGTTATGCTTTGAAAGCTGAAAAGCAGTATAAAAACACTGTACCAAAAGCAAGAAACGAAAATTTCATGTTGTCGAAAAAGCCGGAATTTGTCCAAGACATGATAGCAATACTGGAAAAGAAATTGAAATATTTCCGCAAAAAGCATTATGTAGTACGGATCCACGAAAGCGGCGATTTTTATAATAGGGCGTATGCTATGGCATGGTTAAAGATTGCAAGTCATTTTATTAATGATTCGCGTATTGTGTTTATTGCATATACAAAAAGCTTTGTCTTTTTCGATAATGTCAAGCTGCCTGAAAATTTTAAATTGCGTGCATCCATTTGGGCTGATACGAAACCCGAACAAATCGCGCTTGTATTGAAAAACGGTTGGCCTATCTATACAGCCGTCGAAAAATTCACAAGCGCGGACACGTTCACACAATGTCGTTGCAGTGATTGCGCGACATGCGCAAAGTGTTGGGATAACAGCGTAAAAGATATTCGTTGCGAAATTCATTGACTATATCAATATGGTTTCCCGTTTCGGTCTGTACCATACCAAAACAGGCCGGATTCCATGCCGTCATTGACGGGAAAATTGAAAAGGGGGAAAGCTGCAATGTCAAAGGTTGTATTGGCTAAAGCTGTCCAGGGTAAAGAGTTTGTGTATCATTCGCTTTCTGTGCATTCTGTTTCTGCACGTTCTGCGGAAAAGATCCGCGACATTCTGAACGATTGTAAGTATATGTTGCTGCCTGGTGAAACATGGCATATATACGAATACGATCCATATAGCAGTATGGCAATTTTCGCGGAAACACAAAAATTTTATATTCGAAATGGAATAGTAAAGCGCACATATTATTCTGGATAACAATTCGCAGTTTCTAAAGGGTTTCTGCACAAAAAGCCCTATTCCATTCACAATTTTATAGAAAGGAAGGTTTCTATATGTATTTAGCTATCATTCGCAACCAGGACAACGAAAAGGAAGTCAAACTCTTTTGGAATGACGTAGACTTTCTGCGTGAACGGTCAAACGGACGAGCAGTCATTTGGACAAACTTGACTATCAGAGGAAAACGTTTCCAAGATAAGCAGAATTGTCTGCGCGAAATCGCGGAAATTGCATTGCAGATTTCTATGGATCCCTGTGCAGACGATGCTGTATGGTGGTTAGGTGACGAGATGCAGGACTATTTTCAGAAGAACGGACAGAGATACGGCCTTCTGCGCGAATTGCGCGAAATGGGCATACTTTGAGAAAGGAAGGTAATCTACAATGGCAAAGGTGAGCAGAATTATGAAGCTGTCATTCTACGAAGCGCAGTTTTCTATCGAATTTCATACAGGCGGACGCAATCCGTTCAGACTCTATAAACATGGTTGGAAGACTGTTACAAGGCCGGACGGATCCGCATATCCGCAAAAGACAAAAACCCTTGTAGAAAAGTATGCCAACCTGGATAGCTGTTTCTACTGTCTGCGTGAACAGCCGGAATACAAGGCTGAAGCATGGAAGGATGTGTTCTGATGCGTAAGAGAAAGTCAATCATCACAGAAAGAACATGGTATACTCCCACAGGCAAATACTGGACGCATTACTACGATATGCTACAGCAGCCCCACTTGCTCATAGCCGGAGCGACAGGATCCGGCAAATCTGTAGTAATCAATGCTCTAATGTACACTGCTCTCTTTTCTGCTCCTGTGGATCTTCCTGGTGGAAAAGAATTTATTCTGATAGACCCGAAACGAGTTGAGTTGTCCATGTACAGAAGTCTTCCGCATACTCTGTACTATGCGTCGGAGCCGGAGCAGTTTGTTTCTGCGTTGCAGTATGCTTTGCAGCTTTGCGATTGCAGATACAGACAGATGCAACAGGCCGGACAGAGGAAATATAGCGGATCCGATGTGTATATCGTCATAGACGAGTTTGCAGACTTGATGTGTACAAACAAGCGAGAAATCATGCCATTGGTACAGCGTATCGCTCAAATCGGACGTGCTGCTCGAATCCATATCATTCTTGCAACGCAGACACCTATTGCAAAAGTCTTGCCTACAGAGATAAAGTGTAATTTTGATGCAAGACTTGCCCTTCGTACACGTTCTGCACAAGACAGCAGAAACATTATCGGAATGAGCGGATGCGAGAACTTTCCGCGATACGGTAAAGGTTACTACATGACTCCTGAAGGGGAAGGAAGACGAGATATTCAGATGTACAGCGACACAGAGATCCGTGGGCGTGTGTACTGGTGGACACAGCAGACAGGACGCACTTCTGTCCGACGTGTAATGTGAAAGGAGAATTGACATGGCAAACAATGAATTTGAAATTCTGAAAAGAGAAGAGAATATCAGAATCCAAGCGTACACTTGTGGTGAATGGATCGTCGAAATCGTCCAAGATGACAGAGAGGAAACAATCGAAGCGTGGCTACGTCACAAAAACATAGGTGATTCGCAACAAATGTTCGGCGTACCGTACGGCAGCTTTGCTTTCGGACACAGATATGACTTCCTACAGATTGTCGCTGATAACCTGGAAACGTACATTGAGCAATACACAAAAAGATTCTTGGATGAATAAGAGAATAGAGAAAAGCCCTCGGCCTTATCGGTCGGGGGCTTTCCTGTTTGGAAGAAGGAAATCTGCTGTCGCTCTCACAGCCCATACAGGCCGTTTTGAGCGGTTTTTATTTACCCTATATAACTACTCTCCAATGCTCTCTTCCGGCTCACTGTCGAGCGTACCATCGGAGATTTTGGGCTGTTCGACAGCGTCAAGATACTTCTTTCGTAACTCGTCCGAAGATGCTTCGATTCCCAAAGGATTTTCCTGGACGTGGATCTCTTTGCGTTGGTCTTCATAACCGAAATGATTCTTCATAAGGAAGATTCCGGCTACGGGGTTTATCTTCCCTTCGTGCATATAGTCTTCCATGAGCGAATTGAGAATCGCGGACGCTTGCTCCAGTTTCTTTCTGCTCTCTTCTGCTCCCGCTCTGCGTGTTCCTACACGCCAAGCGTATAATGTTCTGCGGTCTACTCCGAACGCAAGAGAAAGTCCGGCAACGGTCGGACGTTTGCCGTTCTTTATACAGACCGCGAAGTAATCCTGGATCCTCTGTCCTACAGCTTCGGGTTCATTGAAGTTACAGGGAGTATTGGCAAGGTTAGACACTTCGAGATTGTGCATGATAAATTGCGCGTTCTCTTCCGGCGTAACGTGTACTTGTCTTTCGGGCTGCGGGTCACCCTTCCGTCTTCCCATACTATCTCCCCTTCCTTCTGATTTCTCTGACCGTTCTGCGGTATTTCTGCGGTAACGGGAACACTGTTATCAATGTTTCATCGTGGAAGATATAGACTTGGTCACAGTAGATTCGGATGTTATTCGCCGTACCGCGCTTGAGGTACAGCGCAGAGATGAATCTACGCAGACTTCCGCTTGTATCTTCGTATGTCAATCCTTCTGCGAGAGCCTTGTCTGCGGTCTTCTGCGACGCTCGTTTCGGGATCCCTTGCCGTTCGCGTATTCGCTTGGCGGCGTGTCGTGTGATTTCTGCCATGTTATACCTCGATTCTGCTTTCTTTCTTGAGAGATGCGAGGATTTCTCTGTAACCCTTTTGAAGATTCTTTTCTTTTGGCTCAAATCGAAAACCGCACTTCTTTGCAGCTTTCTCGATTGCTTTCAATTTGGTTTGAAGCATAAACCTGGCAAGTTCTTCATCGCTCATTGAGCGAATCATGTCTGCGGTAGTCATCTTCTAATCTCCTGTCGCGTAATTCCTGGAGCAGTTCATCCTCGTCCCTCGGCGGGATGACTTTCGGCTCCGTTGGTTCCAGTGGTATCAGATCCGGTAAGTGGATTTGTGTGTGAAGGTACGGCATCGTTAGTCACCCTTATATTCGATGATAGCCTTGAGGTTTTCGGCAGCGTCACGCAGAATGGTCACGACTTCTTTCATGTTGCTGTTGCAACTCAAACCCGATGCGAGTCCTTCCAACCTTCCGGCGATGTTGTACAAAATATTATTCATGTTCTCACACCTTACCCTTTACGATCTGCTCTTCCGTGTGCTTCTCGATGAATTTCTTCAACGCAGAGTTGCTGCCGAACAGCTTGATAGCAAGGGCAGCTGTGAAAGCTGCGTATGTGTTGTCCGGCTCGTCCTTGGCACGTTTGACGATTGTCTTCGTACCGTCGTTCCAAAAGACGATGGTACTGTCAGTGTTCTTTCGTTTGCTGTAGGACTTGAGAATCTTTCTCGGCTTGAAGTCGAACGAGTTGACAGCGTAGAGATGTACTTCGTGCGTGTTTCCAGTTCCCATATCTTCTTCCTTTCTTTCTTCGGGATCCTTGTGGGTGATATCGTCCAGTGAAAGCATAAATCGCGTTCCGTTTTCTGTGGTACACTTCGCGTATCCGTCTTGCACATAAAGAATTCTCATTTTTGTCCCCTCAAGAAGGGTGTCTATACCACATCCATCAGAGATATACTTTGTGGTAAGATTGTACACAACATCACCAGGCTTGAAACGAGCGAGGTCGCGACGATAAGACAGATGTTTATATACATTATCCACAGCATCGTTGATAGTCAGCGGTAAACACGTTTTCCCCCTCATTCTCGGCTGAAAACAGCTTGCCATTGTCAGCGTACTGGTGTATAGATGTGAGTTGCACAGAGCGTCAACAGCGTCATTCCGAAGCTTTTCGCTGATACCGAGGTCGGAGTTTAGTTTCTCGCAAAGTCTTGCAGTTTCCCAACTTGTCATATGTTATCCTCTCAACATAATGTCTTTGAACACAGAGTCACCGTCGCGCTTCACTCGACCGCCATGCCATTCGGGATGCGTTTCCATGTCAGCGTTGAACCGCTTTGCGGAGTACGGATACAGGCCGTTGCTCTTCGACCATATCTTATACGCATCGTACAGGCTCTTGGCCTTTGTAGCTTTCTTCTCGCTCGGTTTACAGGACACGCATCTGTCTTCAAGGAATTGCAGAACGAGGTCGTTGTCGCGCTTGTATGCGCTCACGACTTGTGCCATGTGTTCGGGCATCTCAAGGCCGAAACGCTTGTACTGGAAGTACCCGCTGACGAGCCAAGTGAAGATCCCTTGCATGGACTCTTTTTCCTGGAATTTGGTCTTCAGACTCTTGTCCTGTTCTTCCGGCGAGAAGTGGCGATTGAACTCGATAACACGCAATCGGTCTGAAGCGAACAGACTCTTGTCGCTCACGCTCGGTAAGTCGTTACACGACAGCCATAAAGTAAACTGCGGGAGCCATGTGGTCTGCTGTTCGTACAGATTGCGGGTGCTTATCTCTTCACCGCCTGTAAGCTGCTTGATGGTTTCCTCGTCGAGTTTTCCGTACTGGTTGGACTCTGCCATTGTTACGAATCTTCTGCCCTTGAGCGACGCGAGAGCCGGATTCGCGGCCTTTGCGTCGCTTTGTCTGTCAGACTTGCAGATGATAGACACAGGGGACACTCTCGCATAATCTCCGAGCAGATGGTGTATGGCTGACAGCAGTGTTGACTTGCCGTTCCGTGTGGTCTTACCGTGAAGGATGAACATACAGTCCTCGTTGGCAAGGCCGAGCATGGAGTAGCCGAGAGCCTTTTGCAGATAGTCTGCTTTCTCTTTGTCCCCCTGTGTTATCTCATCTATGAACTGCTCCCACCGCTCACAGCGTACATCCCGAACGGTGTACTCGAAGTTTGTCTGCATGGTCAGCATATCGTGCCAGTCGTGCGGACGAAACTCCATCTTCTGCAAGTCGTATGTGCCGTTCTGACAGTTTATCAGATAAGGGTTCGCGTCGAACCTATGAGCGTTGATGACAAGCAACTCGTTGTCCGAAGCGTCCCGCATCAGCCTGTCGCGGAAACGTCTGTCACCGAACTTTATGACGAATTTGGTGAACCTCGTCCTGTCAGACTCGTCGGCAATCTCACCGCAGTACAGGAACAGCAGTTGGTAGAACTCTTTGATGCGTGACGCGACAAGAGAAGCACCTGCATCCCTTCGCCATGCACCGTCCCAATAGGTGTACCACATCTTCTGTTCGGGGCAGTATCGAACATCGTCGCGGTAACACTCTGCGAACAGTTCAGCCATGCCACACTCGTCAAGTGAATACCCTAAACCCTTCACGGGATTGGACTTTTCGGGTTTCGCTCCCGAAATTATCATCATTTTTTCCGAAATCTTGGGATCCTCGATCTGCTTGCCGGAACTTAAAGTGAACAGGATATCATCAGCCATATAATTACCTCTTATACTTTGTGACGCTGTTCACTATCAGTTCGACCTCGGAGCGCGGGAGCGGTGGTTTACAGGCTGTACTGTTGGCGTGAAGCAGTTCTTTATATATTTCTCCCTTGGAATAACCTCGGCTGTGCAGCTGTCCCGCAAGCGAGGTAAGGCAGAGGTTTCGTCCACCTTGCGCTATCGGTGGATATTCGGGGCGTAGTAAAATCTTGCCGTTTTTGGGGGCGCGGTAGACGGGATTGTAGATTCGGGAGCCGTTGGTCTGCGTTGCGACTTTCGGCAAATCAGCAAAGTATTTGCCGATAATCGTATCAATCGCATCCTGGTTCTCGACGATCTTCGTGTACAGGGTAGTCCGGCCTGTCATAATGAAGTATCGGCTCTCTTGATACATCTCAACGCCCTTCTGATTGTTCTTCCCTTTGAACGGCAGACTCCCGCGGACAAGGATGTGGAAACCTCTGCCCGACCGACTTCTCTCGGTGTAGGAACGGCACGTCTTGATGATATCGGCAGCGAGAGGGGAGATAAAGCCCTCGCTGTCGTATCCCGCATCAATGTCGATACCGACGATGCCGTTGCCGTGGAACACATAGCCGATGCCTTGATAGACACCATTCTCGACGTTCTCCACAGCTTCGGCAAACGTTCCCCACGTTGCCGGAGAAACGCTCGACGCACCCTTCCGCACACCAGTTTGCATCGGAACTTTTGAACCATCCCACACGTTGACCCAGGCTCGTTCGCTTTTCAGTTCTTCGGGGATGTTCTCAAACATAGTTATCTCCTATTCCGAATCAGTGATTAGTCCTTCCAGTCGCTTGAGTTTTTCTTCGCGGAACTTTGCTATCAGCCCGTGGCGGTCAAACGCTATCGACATTTGGTCGAGCATGATCTGAACGTCAGCGATTTCCTCACAGATGTGTTCGGGGACACCCTGTCCCCTCTGCCACTTGCAGAGTTCCTTGGTCAGTTCGCTCATTTCTTCCATCGCCACAGCGGTTTGATGCTTGAGGCCGAAAGTGCAAAGAGCGTTGTTGAGGATATAGTTTTCGTTAGGTTTCTTCATCGGCAAACTCCAGTTCCAGGATAGACAGTAGAGCGTAGTTGGCGAGGTCGATAAGGGTATCCGTGATGCTTTCTTCTTTGACCTTCTGCGTTTCGGCATCCTGTGTCAGTTTACGGAAACGGTACAACTTGTCAGACAGCCGGATCCTACAGGACGCGACACCCTCTTCCAAGAAGACCTTGTGGAAAGCATCACCATAGTCTGCGTTCTTCCGGCAGTAGAGGTCGTGCAGTCTATCGCACAGCAGCTTGTGGCGTTCCAGTTTCCTTTGGCTGATGGTCGGAATCCCACTGTTCATAGGCAGTCCTCATTAGCCGAGCAGTGCGCTCAAGTTCGGTCTTTTTGGCTTGCCCTTCGGGGCGGGTGCTTCGTCCCATCCGTCAGACGGACGCTTGTCGGCAAGCCGGACAAAGGTCACAGTCTTGGAAGGGTCGTTGCGGTTGGGCTGAACGTCATGCTCGACATCGCATTCGATGAAACAGCCGACGAGGTCTTCATGGTCGATTTCCTTCAGCGAGAAGTCGTTCAGTGCGGTCTTGGCGAAGTAGCTGAAAGCGTTCAGCGCACCTTGGTTCACTTCCCCGCCGTTGGTCAGCAGAGAGTACCGCTCGATATGCTTCTCACCGTCCTGCGTTTCCATCGTGACGGACAGCTTGCCGAAGTCTTCCTTATACTCGACAGCGGTGATCTTGAAAGTGTGGGTTCCTTCGGGGATGACAGTAAAGCCCGAAGACAGTCCGATTCTTGCCATTAGTCTTTATCTCCTTTGTCAGTTTTGTCTTTGGAAAAGAGTCCGATAAGAACGAGTCCTACGGACAGGACGAGGATGGTGGCGAGGACACCCGCGAGGAACGGGTCAATGTACATTAGTCTTCCCTCTCTTTCTGTGTGAGTTTATAAACATCCGAAGTTTTTGCATATTTGTCGTACAGGCCGTCGCTCTTGAGAGCCTTGGTATCGACACGGGTCTGTGAATATTTACTCACTT
>Ga0310696_10002429_pt1 | contig 24679 bp, 31 predicted proteins | sample AusTroGonzalo_MG_4_FD_203885 | JGI IMG/M metagenome (GOLD analysis project Ga0310696, IMG submission 203885) | Bovine rumen microbial communities from tropical cattle in Woodstock, Queensland, Australia - Gonzalo_02 (v2) (version 2) | ecosystem: Host-associated > Mammals > Digestive system >...
GTGCTGGTGGATGACTGACTAACGGTTAGGAGTACCAATGAACAAGGCAACGATCGAGAAGATGGCCCGCGAACGGGCAGAGAAGAGCGCTACGAAGCGGAAGACGCCGACCGCTCGCACAATTCCACCAGAGGCGGATTTCCCGCCGCCAGTTGCGGTCCTGCCGCCCGGTGTGGAACTTACACCTCCGGACCTTAAACTCTCGCCAGAGACGCTTCAGGCGCTGATTTACGCGAACCTCGTCGGCGGCATCGCGTTCGATCGGACGATGGAGACGGTGGCGGCTGCGTGCCGGACGGCGTACGAGCGCTCGAGAGTCGCGGTCCGCGTCTGGCTCGCCTGCCTGGCGAAGGAGGAGCGGTGAAGCGCGAGCAGGGCTTCTGTGTCCACGGCGTGATGACCTCTACGCTGAAGGAAGTGCCGCCGGATGCCCGCTCGGCGCTCCTGGGCTATGCGTTCGCGCTGACCTTCGACACCGGCGACTACGACATCCCGAAGAAGTTCAAGATGTATCGGCCGCTCGCCGTCGGCATCGCGACGGAGGCGAAGCGCATCATCGAAGCAGCCGACAACCGTCCAGAGGCGAAGTCTAACGCGGAACGGCAAAGGACATATCGGGCACGGAAAAAGGAAAGAGAGACGAATGTAACGGAAAGTAACGCGAGTAACGGCGTAACACTAGACAGTAAGATAGACAGTATGACAGATAGACAGAGTGTGGTTTCGTCACCTCGCCCACCCACCGACGACGAGATCCGAGCGGCTGCTCACAACCTCGGCGTGCCGGACGACTTCCGCGACCACTTCGCCGCCGAGATGCGGAAGCTCGACTGGACCGCCATGCGGGCGAACGGCGCGACCTATCGCGTGACGGCCGCGAACGTCTCCTGTGTCCTCCGCAATTGGTGGGCAACAGAGAAGAAAAATTCTGCGGCGCGCGTGGAACAGCCTGCCGGCTCTGGCATAAGGGCGACATCGGCCGAGGAGGTGTGGCGCGATGACTGATACGGCCAAAACGGAAGCGGCGCTGATCGGCGTCATCCTGGCGGACGTGCCCGGCGTCCTGCCGGTCGCGATGGCCGCCGGCGTCCGTGCGTCGTGGTTCCGGACGGATCCGTGGGCGGTCGTGTGGCTGGCGCTCGAGCGTGCCTGGCGGAGCGGGCACGCCGACAAGGCCGACGCCGTGAGCGTCTTCGAGCAGGCGAAAAAGATCGCGGCGTCGCCAGACAACAAGATGCCGGCGTCGAACCTGACGGCCGAGACGATCAGCGACGTGGTCGGCTCTGCCGAGGTCGGCGGATATGCGGAAGCGCACATCGCGGCGCTGAAGTCTGCGCACATCGAGCGACGGATCCGCGAGACGATGGCGGCGAACGAAAAGCTGTTCGCGTGCACTGCGGACGCGGCCGAGGTGGGCGTGGCCATGCGGCGAGCTCTCGACGACGTGCTCGCGGATGCCGTAGCGTCGAAAAAGCTGAACGTGCGCGCCCTGACGGACAGCATCGTCGCGGAATCGGAGACCGCTCATCAGAAGCGCATCGTCGAGAAGAACCTCGACTGGACGCCCGGCTACCGCATGCCGTGGCCGGAACTGACGCGCCAGCTGAACGGCCTGCGGCCCGGTCTGCATGTGGTGGCGGCGCGCCCGTCGGTCGGCAAGACGGCCTTCGCCGTGAACCTCATGCGCTTCTGGTGCGAGCAGGGCGTCGCCGTGGCGCTGAACCAGCTCGACATGCCGCGCGTCGAGATGATGCGCCGATTCATCGCGGAGCGGGCGCGCGTCTCGCTGCGCAAGGCGCTCTTCTCGCCGACGAAGACGGACATCGAGGCGATGCGCAAGGCGGCCGACATCGTGACGGCGTGGCCGCTCTCCATCACGGAGATCCGCGACGTGGACGACTTCCGGACGTACTGCATGGTCGAGCATGCCGCCGGCCGTCTCGGCGTGGTGGTCTGCGACTACCTGCAACTCTTCCACGCCCGCGCCCTGGGCCGCGAGGATGCCGTCGAGTATGCCCGGGTGTCGTATGTGAGCGACACATTGAAGCGCCTCGCGAATGAGCTCGGCGTGCCGGTGGTCGCGCTCTGCCAGCTGAACCGCGAGAGCGCGAAGGCCGACCAGGCGGGACGCGAGCCGGGCCTTGCCGACCTGCGCGGCTCCGGATCCATCGAGCAGGACGCCTTCACGGTGGCGCTCCTCCATCGCGACAAGCCGGTCGTCGACAAGTGGAACACGCCCGGCAACGAACCGCGCGAGCTTCTGCCTGGCGGCATGGAGCCTGGCGCGCAGATCTACGGGTCCGAGGATGTCGACGCCGTCTGGTGGATACTCTGCAAGTCGCAGAACGGCGCGACGGGCAAGTATCCGTTCGTGGCGAGGAAGAAGTACTTCTGCTGGATGCTCGGCGACTACCGGGCGCGCCCGCTTCTCCAGCAAGAGGGCGCCGGCGCTACGAAGCGCACGGTCGAGGACAATACGCCGCGCTTCATGAAGGTCCACGCCGACTGGCGACAGGATCCGCTCGAGACGGCGCTCCGGCAGAACGGCTCGCTGATCGAGATGGAGCGGCCGCACGTCACGCAGGCGGAGTTCGGCGGCATGCCGCAGGGCGGAGGTGACTGGCGATGAGCGACGACCGCATCCCTCGCGAGACTCGGGCATGCCTGCTCGAGCGCATCCAGCGCCAGAAGCGCTTCATCCAGTCGCTCATCGCCGAGCGCGACGACGCCGCCGCGAAGGCTGCGACCGTCCCGCTCCTGCGCACGGAGATCGCCCAGCTGCGGGAGACGGTGCGCTCGCTCGTCTCCGCGCCTGGATCTGCCGCACAGCTCGCCGACCTCGTCCGCCGCTTCCGCGAAGCGATCCGCGACAAGGCGACCGGCGAGCTGATCGGCGGCGCTGTCCGACGCCGCATCCTGGCGGACGTGGACGATGATGCCGTGGCCGCTCTGTCCGCCATCGGAGAGGGGGCCGCACGGTGAGCGAACAGGTGCCGATGTCCGGGGCCGACCGTGTCGCTCGTCTCGTTGCCTCGCGCAACGAGCTCGGCGACATGCCGCCCGTCCGCCATTGGCGCCTGCGCGAAAGCTGCCGCTACGACCTCGAGCGCTTCGGCTGGTACTGCTGCCGCATGTTGCTCGATCATCGCGCGTCGGAGGAGATAGACCGGCGTCTGGTGAAGAAGCTCCAGCAGGCGATCCTCACCGGCGGACAGCTCGTCGTCGAGTTCACTCGCGGCGCTGGCAAGACCACATGGACCGTCATCGCGTTCGTCTGGGCGCTGCTCTACGGCCATAGGCATTTCCCGGTCTGCATCGCTGCGTCGAAACCGTTGGCCAAGAGCATCAAGAACGCGGTGCTCGCGATCATCCAGACCTCCGAGCCGATCCGCGCCGACTGGCCAGCCGTGGCGATTCCTCTGCGCGCGATCGGCGGCGTCGTCCAGCGGGCGAACACCATCACGTTCCACGGCAGGCCGATCGGCTTCGAGAGCTCCGAGATGATGTTCCGGCTGCCGATGCTCCGCAACGACCTCGGCGATCCGCTCGAGCCGGCATGCGGCGCGCATTTCGCCTGCCGCGGCGTTGGCGCGTCCGTGCGTGGCCTGAACGAGCTCGGCGAGCGTCCGGACTTCCTCCTCTTCGACGATCCGCAGACGCAGAAGGACGCCCGCTCGGCCACGGCCGTGGAGCGCCTCGACCGCTACATTCACGGCGACGCGCTGAACCTCGGCGCGAACACCGCGACGATGGCGGCGTTCCTCACCATCACGCCGCAGCGGTTCGGAGACCTCGCGCACCGCATCGCGGACCGCAACCTCCACCCGAACTGGTCCGTGTCGGTCTGCCCGTTCCTGCTCGAGCTCTGCCCGAACTTCGAGGCGCTGGCCGACGAGTTCATCGAGGCTTATCATCAGGACGCGGCGAACGACGACTTCGCCCGCACGGAGTCTCGCCGCTGGTATCAGGAGAACGCGGCCCGGTTCGCCGGCACGGTGTGCGTGGATCCGCTTGCGTACGACAAGGCGACGGAGTTCGACGCCATCCACCACGCGCTGAACCGCATGGCCGCGATCGGCAAGGAAGCGTTCGCCGCCGAGTACCAGATGAAGGCCGACGGCGGCAGCGACGACCTCGCCATCACGCCCGAGATCGTGTCGAACGCGCTGAACGGCTCGCCGATGGACGTGCTGCCGCCCGGCACGGATGGCGTCATCGGCTTCTGCGACGTGAACATCGTCAAGGGCACGGGCCTCTCCTACGGCCTCGCCGCGTTCGGGCACGGGCGTGTGGTCGGCGTGATTAGGTATGGCCGCTATCCCGAGAACGGCGCGCTGGTGGAACCAGGCGCCACGGACCTCGCGAAGAAGCGGGCGGTCGCCGCCGGGATCCGCGCCGTGGTGTCGCTCCTCGCCTCGCTGGACCTCCGCACGGCGGACAGGCGCCGCAAGGTGACGATCCGCGCCGTCGGCTTCGACCGCGGCTACATGCCAGACGTCGTCTGCCGCACGCTGTTCGTCATGCGCAAGCGGTTCGCGCTGCCGTTCCAGGTGTGCGCCGTCCGGGGCTTCGGCTGGCAGCAGTTCGGGCAGGGACGCAAGGATCACGTCGGACGCGGCGATCATGTGTTCGTGACTCGCAGCGAGTTCGGCGAATACCTCGCCGTGCATGCGCCGTACTGGCGCGAGATCATGCAGAGCGCCTTCCAGGAGACGCCGCTCATGCCCGGCAGCTGCTCGCTCTGGGGCGACGATCCGGCGAGACATTGGGCGTTTGCGAGCGAGGTATGCGCAGAGCGCCTTATTCGCCGGTATGTCCACCCGTCAGGCAAATTGGCATGGGACTGGGGACAGCTGGGCGAGAACCACTTCTGCGACGTGATGACCAACATCTTCGCCATGGCGTCGTGGTTTCGGATGTACGACGCCCTGCCGCGCGTGCTGGACGCCGCCGCCGTGCGTCCGATGTCGGCCGACCTCTTCGATCCGCGCGTCAATCCGACGATCAACGAGAACGCCGAGCGCGGCGAGGAGACGCCCGGCCTGCCGGACCTCGCGACCTGGCGCGCCCAGAAGACGGCGCCGGTCCGCCGTCCGGTGGCCGGCCACAAGGTCCCGCGCAAGGCGAAGCGCTGGGTCCGGAAGTAGCTTTTGTATCAACCAAACAAACCAAAGGAGAAACGAATGAACGAAGAAGAGATAGAAGCGCAAAGCGCGACGTATGTGCCGAGTCCTGCGGGGGGGGGCGACATGTCCCGCACCGAGGCGGCCACCATCCTCATGCAGCTCGCGAGGCAGAGGAGCCGCACGGCCTCGGAGGTGGATGCGCTCCAGATGGGCACGCGCATGCTGCTACGGCGCTTCTTCCAGCAGATGCGGCGCTACGCACGGCGGCGGGCGGCCGCGGTGAATGAGAGCTTGTAAACCAACCAACAAACAAGGAGAAACGAATGAAGACCAAGATCATCAGGAAGGCGTTCGCAGAGGCGAACGCGGCAGTCAAGGGCTGCATCGGCAAGGACGCGCTCTCGATCTTCGCGAAGGTGCGGCTCGACGCGACCGGCGGGAACGTCTCGCTGACCGGCACGGACGGCGTGATGCAGCTCGAATGGCGGCTCAAGGGCGAGACGGAGGAGGACGGCGCCGTGACTGTGCCAGGCGCGCGCCTCGCCGCGTTCGCCGCCGCCATGCCGGACGGAGTCGTGGCGATCGAGACCACGGCCACGAAGATGAAGCTCGAGGGCGGCGAGGGCGTGTCGTTCCGGCTGGCGTCGGACGTCAAGGAGGTGTATCCGGCGATGGTCGGTCCGGCGGCGGACGCGCCTGTCGCGCCGCTTCCGGCCTGTACGCTGCGCGAGATGCTGCGCAAGGTGAAGTTCGCCGTATCCACGGAGTCGACGCGCGCGAACCTGGGCGGCGTGAATATCTCGCTGGCGGACGGCAAGCTGACGATGGTCGCCACCGACGGACGGCGCCTCGCGCATATCGAGTTCAAGGTGGGCACGCGGCCCGAGGACACCTTCAACATGACGATGCCCGGCAAGGCTGTCGGCGTCCTCTACGGACTCCTCGAGAAGGTGGACGACGGCGAGGATGTCGACCTGGCGGCCGACGCGAACGCGGCGCGCGTCCTGTGCGCCGGCTGGAGCTTCACGACGAAGGCCGTGGCCGACGCCTTCCCGAACTGGCGGCAGGTGGTGCCGAAGGATCCGGGGCACCTGGCGACCATCGGGCGCCGCGAGTTCCTCGAGGCGCTCGGGCGCGCGGCGCTGGCGTCTGCCGATGGCAGCGGCGTGAAGATCGAGATCGCGCCCGGGCGGGTGTCGTTCAAGGCGAAGAGCGAGTTCGCGTCGGCGGAGGCCGTCACGGACAAGTGCAAGCTGGCCGAGGACGTGAAGGTGGTCTTGTCGTTCAATCCGCGCCTGCTGGAGGACGCGCTCAACTCTCTCGACGATGACGAGTTCACGCTCTGCTTCTCGGACGAGCGCTCGTCCATCGTGATGAAGTGCACGGTGCCGTGGCTCGCCGTGGTGATGCCGCTGCGGATTTCGTGAGGAGGTGTGCCATGGCAGACGAGAAGAAAATCGACTGGGTACAGGAAACTTACGAATCGTTCATCAAGAACGCGGAGGGCCTGGATCCCACGGATCCCGTCGCGGCGGTCGGCGCGTACTTCGAGAAGAACGCGACCGACGAGCTCAAGGCGAAATGCAAGGCCGAAGGCAAGACGCCGAAGACCTGCTGGAAGTTCATCGAGGCGGTGGCGCGCAAGGTGGGCGGGAACTGCCACATCGATCCGGGCGCCGTCTACGCGATGTGCATGCACTACTTCCAGGACGTGCCCGCGGACTGGGACGAGAGGCCGAAGCCTGTCGCGTCCGCGCCTTCTCCCGCTCCGGCTCCGAAGCCGAAGCCGAAGAAGAAGCCGGCGGCGAAGAAGCCGAAGAAGCCGAAGAGCGAGCAGGGATTCTTCTTTGACCTGCTGGCGACGGGCGGCGAGGAAGGAGGCCAGCAGTGAGCAGCTTCCTCACGGAACCGGGCGCGCTCGATCGCGTCTTCGCGCTCGACATGAAGCGCCGCAAGCAGCTCCAGTTCGGCGAGCGCCGGTACGACTCCTACACCTTCGACCGCCTGACAGCGCGCACGCCGCTGAAGTCCATCCCGCGCAAGACGCTCCGCTACAACTGGATCAACGTCTTCAAGGACGGCGAGGTGGAGATCGAGCATGTGGCCGTGCGGCTGAACGCCGCCGGCGGACAGGTGGCGAAGCTCGCCGGCGTCATCGATCCGAAGGCCCGCACCGTCCGCCTCCGCGACATGGACTTCTGCATGATCTCGGGCTGGCATGTGTACTGGCGCCCGAAGGACTGGAAAGGCAAGGGGACGCAAGGCATGCTTGCCGACGGCTACGTCGACGCGAACTGGTGGTCGGCTCCGACGCTGAAGTGGGGCGCGTCGGAGACCTTCCCGTGGCACGAGACCGTAAATCCGGAAGCGCTTGCCGAATCGAGATACAAGTGGTGCCAGTATGACGCGAAGAAGTGCGGCGGGCTGGTGGAGTGGCTCATGATGTACGCGCAAGAGCCGAAGGTGGAGCTGCTCGCGAAGATGGGGCTCCACAATCTCGTCCGCCCGTCCGGCCTGAACTTCCTCAAGGACAGGCGCGTGCTCGAGTTCGTGCGGACGCATGCGGAGGAGTGCCGCCGCGCCGATCCGCGCGAGGTCGCGTACGCGGCGCGCCACGGCATGGCCGTCCGGGACGCGGCGTCGCGCTTCAGGTGGGTGCAGACATGCGCCGATCATCTGCGTCATGTCCGCTGGGCCTGGCGCGACATGAACGGCCGCAAGGCGCGCTTCGTCGTGGACTGCGAGCGCATCCGGCGCTGTCTCGGCAAGTGGCGCGTGAGTCTCGACGAATATGCCAGGTATCTCGAGGACGCGATCCGCGCCGGGATGGATCCTCGGAACGAGGGAACGCTCTACCCGCCGACAAAGGGCGGCCGCAAGGCGTTCGTGGATCGGGCCGAGCGGGTGGAAGCTGAACGCGCGAAGATCGAGCGCCGGAAGGAGCGCGAGGAGCGGCGCGCCATGCGGCTGGCCGCTGCGGAGCGCCGGCGGAAGGAACGCGAGGAGCGGGAATGGCTCATCGCCACGGCGTCGCTCCGTCGGCGCGAGCTGGTGGCGTTCCAGTCGAGCGCGCGCCGGTCGGCGGTCATGCGCGGCACCGGCTACACGCTCATCGTCGCGAAGTCGCAGAAGGAGCTGCTCGCCCAGGGCCGGCGCTTCCACAACTGCGTCGGCAACGGCATCTATGGGCGGGCGGTCGCTGTCGGCGACGCGATCATCGTCATCGTGAACGAGGGCGGCAAGCCTGCCGCCTGCATCGAGATCCGGCGCAACGGCTGGAAGGTGCGGCAGTGCTACGCGCCCGGGAACGAAGCGCCGCCCGCCGGCATGCAACGGCTGGCCGAGCGGCTCGCGGCGCTCTTCAAAAGAGAACACAAGGCGAACATCAAGGCGAAGCGCTTCTCTGCGCTGGAAAGGAAGATGGCATGATATGGAAAGTGCAATTCAGGCAGCGGTTCAACGGACAGATCTCGCAGTGCACCACGGAGGTGGAGGCGACAGACGTCCGCGACGCATTGCGGAAGTTCGACGCGATCAACTATGTGAACGCGACCGTGAACGCGGTGTTCCGTCCGAAGGCGAAGAGGGAGGAGGGCGAATCGTGAACGGCGAGAAGGTGCTGTCGGCGCTGAAGGAGATCCGCGATCGCGCGGTGGCCGGCGTCCATTCCGGATCTGTGGACTGCTACGAGCTCGTCGAGATCGCAGAGAGGGCGCTGCGGGAGCCGCCGCGCAATTGCGACCTGCCGGATCCCGAGGACCGCTTCGGCAAGTTCTGCATGTCTCGCTCCTGCGAGTCGTGCCCGTTCCAGAAGTCGGTCTGCTGTCGCTGCAAGTGGCTGATGGCGACGGAAAGCGAGGTGGCAGGATGATAACTCCTATGCAGATGTACTGGCTGACGCGACTGGATAGTTTCGTCGTCATGTTGACATGTGTATTTGTCCTGTTGATTGTGGCTGTGCTGGTCTTTGGATGCGTTGGCGCAGAATTGCGATCGAAGCAGAGAGAGTGGCACCATGACACGGACGAATCTGTCAATGCTGTCAGGGCCACCGGGAAGCGGCTGCATCGCTATGCGATTGTGCTTGCCGTTTGCGCCGCCGTGATTCTTGTCGTTGGGTGCTTCATTCCGACCACCAAGGAGATGGCCGCGATCATCATTGTCCCGAAGATTGCAAACTCCGAGAAGGTACAAGCCGCCGGCAACAAGCTGTACGACCTCGCCGTGGAGTGGATGGAAGGGCTGAAGCCAAACAAGAAAAGCGAGGTGGCAGAATGAGCGAAGAGACGATTGCGGACATCCTTGCGGAAATGTTCGACTTCTCCGACAAACGGATCGAAGAAGGCCGGGACCACGCTATGACATCCGAGAGCGTCGGGCTTATTGTGCATCAACTTGCCAAACGTTTCGAGGCCGCTTGGAAGCGCGAATCTGCCGGCAACGCGGCGGCGATGCGCGAGGCGTTGGAGTTAGCGCTCGACGCATTGATTTCGTGGTTAAACGGAGCCATTGACAGGACCACGAACAGAGAAACGATTAAAGCGATTCGCGCCGCCCTCTCCGCTCCGGCGAGGAACTGCGACCTGCCGGACCATTTCCAAAGGTTCAAGGCGAGATGTCGTACTATTTCATGCCATGATTGCCAGTTGAGGCATGGGGAAATGGGCACTTGGTGCGCGGGTAACTGGATGCTCGCGAAGGCGGAGGAAGGTGGTGCGGAATGACGATCGAGTTCTCAGGCGAAACGACTTGCGGCGAGCTCGTTCAAGAGCAGCCGGACAACATGACGCCCAGGCCGAACCTGCTCGCGGCGAACATCGCCACGGCGGTGATGGTGATAATCCTCCTGCTGGCCTTTTGGCCATGGTTCGATGATGATTCGGAGTCGTCTGAATCAAATGCCGAAGAAAAGGAAGGCGGTGCGGAATGAGCCTCATTGAAGAAGTCTATGATGAGTTTATGCGGTTCGATGCAGGGGTGTCGCTTCCGCGCGAAGATCTGGCGATCATCATGAGGTACGAGACATTTAGAAGGCTTCACTGCGAATACTTGAGTCAGTGTTGTACTCCGATAACGCGATCCGTCCTTTCGACAGACCAGAGGTGCTTTGGATTGCCTGTGATCTTGAGCCAAGACATCAAGGAGCCTTTTTGCTTCGCCTACATCCCGCGCCGGGCAACGGAGAAAGGCGGTGCGGAGAGCGGCATGATCCAATGGCCACGCGCCCAATACTGGGAAAAGACATGGAACCCCGTGATCGGGTGCCAGCCCTGCTCTCAGGCGTGCGATAACTGCTACGCCGCAGGATGGGCCAAGCGGTTCGGGCAGAGCTTCAAGCCGCACTATACGCGGCAGAGGCCGCCACGTTCCGGCGTCGTGTTTGTCGGCAACATGACCGACATGTTCGGCGGGTGGGTCGAGTGTGAAGAGATGACCGAAAACATCGCCTCCACCCTCGGCTACTCGCACAAGGCGACGTACCTGTGGCTGACGAAACGCGCCGAGAGGATGGTCGACGTGCTGTTACGCGGGCAGGCGATGCTGAAGGACGAATCGGAGCCGGACGGCGTGGATCTGTTTCCGTTCCGCGACTGCGAGATGAGCAACCAGTATTTCGGCATCACGGCGGAGAACCAGGAACGGTACAACGAACGCCTCCTGCCGCTGTACCGCGCGCATGAGAAATGGATGCAGTTCTGGGTGTCGGCGGAGCCGTTGCTCGGGCCGTTGCGGCTGGGGCTTGACGGCGAGCTGATACCCGGCACGTACAAGTGGCTGGTCGTCGGTTGCGAGAGCGGCCCGCGCCGCCGCCCGTGCAAACTGGAGTGGGTGGAGAGCATCGTCGACCAATGCCGCTCGCGCGGCGTCCCCGTGTTCGTGAAGCAGTTGGACATCAACGGCAAGTGCGAGCGCGACATCACGAAATTCCCTGCGCACCTGCGCATCCGTCAGGTGCCGTGGGCAACGGAGAAAGGCGGTGCGGAATGAGTTTGAATGTCCGCGTAAGAGGGGACGATTATCCGCGTCTTGTCGTGGACGGCGAGTATGTGGTATCTGGCGACTACACAATCGGCAAGGACCTTGTCCAGCTTGAGAAGAAGGTCAACAATGCAATAACACGGTTTTTTGTGCTGAAGGAAGTGAGGCGGATTATGGGCGAAATCATAAAGCCGGATCTGGTTCTGCCGCTCAAGCGGCAATGGTTTGCGAAGATCTGGAATGGCGAAAAGCAGACGGAATACCGCGAGGTAAAGCCGTACTGGACGCGGAGGATCGGGGCGTGGGTCGGCGACAACGCGCCGCGCTTTATCATGTTCCAGATGGGATATGCGGACCACGGCCCGCGCATGTTGGTGCAGACTTCAGGCGTGGACATCGGCCCTTGTCCATATCCTGGATGGGCTGGCGATTATTACCGCATCCGCTTTGATGTTGTGCAGCCGTATTTCTTCGCCGATGGCACGTATTACCCGCTCGAGGAGATGCCGAGGATGAAGGAGAAAAAAGGCGGTGCGAAATGAGAGCGGGATGGACAGACGGGACGTGGACGGAGCGCTGGTACAATAATGGCATCTATCGCGATCGCTCGTCGAAGGGCGGAACGCAGCGCCACGACTGCTGGCGTGCGGATGTGCGCTCTACGGGCGGACGGCGCGAGCGCGCTTCCGGAGCAGGGAAGATGCCGAGGCGTGGGTGTTCGAGATCACCGGCAAGTGGCCGCACAGGCCGAGGAACGCGAGATGAAGCGGATGAAGTGTCCAGTCTGCGGGAAGGTGTTCACGCCGAAGTCCTCGCTCGCCGTCTTCTGCTCGAGAAGGTGTCGCAACGGATCGCGCCCGAAGATGCAGCGGGAGCCGAGTCCGCCGCCCAGAGAGGACGCGAGCCTCGAGAAGGTGCGCGCCTACCTGGCGCTGCCTGCCGCCGAGCGCTACGCGCGGCGCGAGGAGCTGTCGTACAAGGAGCACCGGCTCGCCATGAGGGTGTGGGAGAAGGACCACCTCGGCAGGTGTGTCTCCGTGAATCTCCAGTTATAAACAAATCATGAACAGGAGTAGACAATGCGAGCGCCGATAATTCGCCGGCAAGTAGAGGTGTGCCCGTTCTGCGGACAGTGGGATCCGTTCCGCAAGGGCAAAAACGGTCTTTCGATCACGGACCGCAGGACGGGCCTCCGCCGCATCTACGGATTCTGCAAGAGCTGCGGCCGGAAATTGCGCGTTCAGTATGTGGCGCCGCCGGAAAATCCTGCCATTTAGGGGGCAAATATCCCCAATGGGGATGTAAAATTTAGTGGGAAATCTTGTTTTGCCTTGCGCGTCTCTATAATGGCGGCGTGACACGTGCAAGACAGATTGCGATCGTAAACGAGATCAAGCGCCTCCAGAAGGAGGTGGCCGATCTCCGCCGCCGCCGTGCCGAGGTCCTGTCTGGCGCCGCGACGGCAACCATCTCTTCAGGGGCCGGCTCGGAGAGCTACGGCAACTGGTCGCCCGAGAAGTTCGACGCCGCGATCGCGCGTCTGCTCGGGGAGATCTCCGCGCTCAAGCGTTCGCTCGCCGGGCGTCCAGCGCTGCGCATAGGCGTGGCGCAGATAAGGAGGGGCTGATGGCAAAGAAGCCGAAGGCATCCGCACGCCAGGCGCGTCCGCCGGCGAACTTCCACGACCTCGCTCCGGCCGAGCGCATCCGTGTGGCCGGGAACATCGTCCGCACCTTGCGCCGTCATGGCTTCCTAGGCAGGGGCAAGTACGATCCCGTGACGCGCGACGCATCGATCCGCGAGCGCCTATATGCCGAGCAGGGCGGCGAGGATTCCGCGCTGACGATCGATGAGCGGAACAGGCTCATCGCTCTCGTCCGGAATCTCGAGCGCAACAGCGACCATCTGAACGGCTTCCTCACGCAGCTCGACCTCAACGTGGTCGGCACGGTGGGAGGCAAGGCTTCTTTCGCCTTCCCGCCCGAGTTCGACGATTCGGCCAAGGTACTCCGTGCCGAGTTCGGGAACTGGGCGAGGGAGTGCGAATTTATTGACGGGCTTCCGCTCCAGGATCTCCTGCGGCTCGCGGTCCGCACGAAGTACATCACGGGCCGCGCCGTCCTCCTCTTCGACGACGGCGTGATCTGCGATTCCGGCAAGGTCGTGATGTTCGAGGGCGACGCGATCGCCGGCATCCCGAAGGAAGAGTTCGAGAAGCGCTTCCCGAAGGGCTGGAGTCAGCACCAGGGACTCATCAAGGACGAGTTCGGCCGCACGCGCGGCGCGTTCTGCTCGATGTCCCAGCGTGGCGTCTCCACCTTCCCGAAGCTCGTCGACGAGCAGGGCCGGCTCGCCGTGTGGGCGCTCGTCCGCGACGCCGACGCGGCATGGCTCGATTCGCCCTTCACCATCTTCCAGCACGTGAAGAGGGTGAACCAGGTGGCGAGCGTTCCGTGCGTCGCGCCGTCGGTCGGCTCCGTGGTCGACCTCGAGGAGCTCACGAAGTACGAGCTCCAGAGCGCGAAGAAGAACGCGCAGACGGTCGCCACCGTCACGCAGCCGGAAGCGTCCACCGCCGACATCGCCGACGGGCTGGATCCGGATGCGGGCGCGCCGATCGCGGACGACGCCACCGACGAAGAGGTGGCCGCCGCCGTCTCCGCCGCGACGGAGGACGACGGCGTGGCGCTCGAGCTTCCCGAGATCGAGGGAGCTGGCGCGATCTACGACGTGCTGCCTCCCGGCCTCAAGATGGAGCTGCTGAATCCCACGCATCCGAACGCGAACGTGATCGGCATGGTGACGTGGATCAAGCAGAACGCATCCTGGGCGAACGGCGTGGCGGGACTCTTCGCCACCGGCAAGGCCGACAGCTCATATTCGGCCTCGCTCGTCGAGCAGGCCATCACCTGGCCGAAGTTCGAGCAGGAGCAGCAGGCGCTCAAGCTCGGGATCCTCGACTGGCTCGTTCGGCGCTGGGCGGCATGGGCCACGCGCAAGGGCATCATCCCGGCGAACCTCAAGCTGCCGCCGAACTGGATCCGTGCGGTCGAGTACGCCTTCCCGAAGAAGCGCGAGCCGGACGGCCAGAAGGAGCAGGCGGCTGTCCAGCTCGGCCTGCGGAACTTCACCATGTCCCTCCGCGACATCTACGGTCCTGACTGGCGCGAGCACGCCGACCGCATCGCCGAGGAGCTGAACTACTTCCGCTCCGCCGGAATACCTCACCCAGCTCTCGTCACCGTGAGCGGGCAGACCATAAACGAGAACCTCACGACCGACGACAAGCTCGCCGGCTAATCAACAAAGGAAACGAACGAATGAATGTATTCAACCTTCTCGGCGACATCGTCCAGGACGACTCGCAGAAGTACTTCGAGAGTGACATCGTGCCCGCGATGGTCATCGGCTGGCTGGCGAAGCAGGACGGCGACATCGAGGTGAACATCAACTCGCTCGGCGGCTCCGTGATGGCCGGTCTCGCGATCGCGAACGCCTTCAAGGCCTACAGCAAGGGCAAGGTGACGGCGAACGTGCTCGGCGTGGCCGCCAGCATGGCGTCCGTCGTGGCGTGCGCGGCCGACGAGATCCGCATGGGCAAGGGCGCGTTCATGATGATCCACAATCCCTGGAGCATCGCGCTCGGCGACGCCGAGGCGCTGCGCAAGGAGGCCGACACGCTCGACAAGATGAAGGACGCCATCATCGGCTTCTACCAGTCGAAGTTCTCCGTCGAACCCGAGGAGCTCGCGAAGCTCATGGATGCCGAGACGTGGATCGAGGCTGGCAAGGAGGCCGACTACGGCCTCGCCGCCACGCCGCTCGTCGAGGATCTTCCGGCGGCGGCGAAGTGCGACACGCGCCTCATGTTCGCCCACGCTCCGGAGGCCGCCACGGCGTTCTACGCGCACAAGGAGGCCCAGCGTCCGGCGCCGGTGGCCGAGGACTGGGAAGCGCGCTATAAAGGGGCCTCGAAGAAGCTGAACGAAGTGCAAGAGGCCCACAAGGCGGAGCTGGCCGCGATGGAGTCCCGCCACTCGGCGGCGCTCGTCTCTGCCGATGATGCGCACAAGGTCGCCATGGACGAGCTCATGGCAAAGCACGAGGCGGCCATCAATGAATTTAGGAGTCAGGTCGAAACGCTACGCGGCGACCTCGAGAAGGCAAAGGCCGACTTGAGCAGCGCCGTGGCGCGGGCCGAAACTGCCGAGAAGGACCTCGCCGCGAAAGGTGAGCAGCTGGATCGGCTCAACAAGGCGCACGCCCTCCTGACGGGCGGAGTGCTGTCACCCGGCGAAGGCACGGATGCCGAGCAGGAGTACCAGAGCGCCCTCAAGGCGGCGAAGTCGCCCGAGCAGCGCGAGGAGATCCGCAAGGCCCACGCCAAAACCAGAACCACCAAGAAAACCCGGTAAGGGCCGAAAGTCGCGCACCTGCCAAAACAAGGAAACAGAAAAATGTCTACCTCTCTCACCAAGAAGGGCCTCATCGCCGCGTCCGACAAGGTCATCGTCGCCGCGCGTCCTGCCCTCGAGATCATCTCCCAGTTCACGACCGACTTCTCCCCCGAGGCGGTCAAGCCTGGCACCGGCGTCGCCGTCGACGTGCTCACGGCCACGGCCGAGACGTTCGTGAAGAGCACGAACAACTACGCCCACGCCACCGGCACGATCAAGAACTTCCAGGTCGCGACGGACATCCGCAAGAAGTCCACCTTCTCGCTCGACGACCTCGACTGCCTCGAGGACGAGACGGCTCACTGCTGGGGCAAGTTCGCGCCCGTCTCCGGCCGTGCCGTCGGCGTCGAGCTTGTCAAGTCCGTCACGGGCAAGCTGACGCGCACCGCGCGCGCCGCGTACCACACGCTCGGCGGCACCACGCTCGCTGACTTCTTCGGCATCCGTGCGTACATGGAGAAGACCGCCAAGATCGATCCGGCCACCTGCGTGCTGCTCCTCGAGCCGACCACCTACTCCGCGCTCTGCTCCGTGCTGAACGCCGGCATCGTCGGCGACGGCTCCGTGGTCCGCGGCGGCATCATCGGCGCGGCGCTCGGCTTCAAGGCGATCTACAGCGCGCCGACGGTCTCCACGGACAGCGCGGCCGCCTCTGACGGCAAGGGCAAGGGCTTCGTCGTGCCCGAGAACGCGCTCGCGATCGTGAACCGCGTGGTGAAGCCTGCGAAGGGCGTCGCCGGGAACCTCATCGAGTACGGAGAGTTCACCGACGAGACCAGCGGCATCACGATGACGCAGCGCGTTGTGGTGAACGCCGACGACGGCGAGATCTTCTGGACGACCGAAGGCCTGTTCGGCTCCAAGCTCACGGCGACGGATGCCAACGGCAACGCCACCGGCGCCCCCGGCTTCTACCAGATCGTCGTCGCGTAAGCGATTCCCGCACCCGTTCCCGGCGGAGGTTCCTCCCTTCCTCCGCCGGGGACATTAAAACCGACTCGGAAACACAGACAATGAAGAAGACACTCGCAATCCTGCTTGCTGCGGCGGCGCTCTGCGTCGGCGCGGCGACCGTCAAGACGTTCACTCCGGAGAGCGGCGTCTCGTTCACGCCGGGCGTCGGCGGCAAGCTGCTCCAGGCGACGGCCTACTCCGCCACGCAGAGCGGCGGCTCGTTCGCGCTCTCGGCGGTCTACTCCGCGCCGGTGTACACGAACGCCGTCACGATCGCCTACGCGACCAACAGCACCTACGAGGTGGTGTACTCGAACGTGGTGACGCATGCTCTGTTCACGAACGAGGTGGCGGTCCTTCCGCCGCCGATGCAGGTGTACTGCAACGTGCTCGGGCTCGCCACGAACGACGTGGTGACGGCGACGACGAACGTCTCCTGGGCGCTGATGGAGGTGGTGACGACGAACGTCTCGCTGCTCTCCGGCACGGCGTCCGGCAAGGTGTACAAGGGCGCGCCCGCGTCCGACACCTTCATCTCGGCGACCGAAGAGCTGGTATTCACCGGCACGGCCGCCACGAATGGCTGGATCCGCATCGTGGTGGAATAAGGTCATGTTCCGCAATCCCGCAGCGTTCGCGCCATTCTTCACCGAGCGCGTGACCGTGTCCGTGAAACGTGGCACGATCTGGCTCGATGTCGACTGCCGTGCCGCGCTGTGGGAGGGCGGGCTGGACGGCCCGATCGGCACAGGCGACATAGACTCGCAGCGCGATGTCGTGAGCGTCCTGGTGCCGCTCGGCGGTCCGTTCTCGTGGCCGGCGCAGGAGCAGATTCCCGTGGCCGGCTCGAAGATTCGCCTCGCGGACGGCCGCACGGTCCACGTCACGGAAGTCCAGAAGCGCGTGCACTGCATCGCGATGGAGGGACGGACGGCATGATCGCGCCCAGCATCAGCGCCACCTACAACGGCGGGCCGCTCGAGGTGCTGTCGAGCCTCATCTCGAAGCGCGAGGCCGTCCTTCGCGAGACGCTGAAGGACGCCGTGACGGCCACCGCCATCACGGTGGTCAAGTCGCTGCGCGCGCTGACCAAGACGGCGCCCGAGGAGCCGGATCCGCACATGTTCCGCGTCTACAGGCTTCCGGGCGTGGCGGGATGGAGCGGGCCCAAGAGCCGCCGCCGCCGCACCGCGCGCCTCTCGTCGCACGGTCCCGTGATGCCGGACGTGAAGCCGGTCAACCTCATGTACGGCCTGAAGGGCGAGGGCTACGTCTTCCAGATCACGCTCGCGAACGAGAACGTGCCATGGAGCCGCACGCTCAACAAGGGCCGCTACGTGGTGATGGCGCCGGACGCGACCGTCGCCATGCGCTACGCCGCCGACCGCGTGCGCAGGCTCCTCCGCAAGGAGCGCGGCATGGGCCGCGACGCCCTCGGCTGGGCGATGGCGAAGCTCTCCACGCGCTCCGCGCCCGTGGAGGCGAAAGGCGGCAAGTCCCGGCAGATCGCGGCGAAGGCCGCGGTCGTGAGCGCGAACCGCGTGGGGGACGACTTCTCGCTGCATGTCGCGGACAACCTCAATTACGCCAAGCTCGCCCTCGAGGGCGGCAAGGGCGCGATGGAGACCGCGATGATGAGGGCGGCGAACAGCATCGCCGGACGCCTGCGCAAGGCCGCAGGCACCCGGCTCGACATGGATTTGCAGACACCGTTCCCGGAGGTGACGAAGTGAGACTCATCGAGCAGGACGTGGAGGCCAAGATCATCGAGGTCTTCGAGGCGCTGGACGGCATGCCGGCGGGCGTCTCCATCGAGGGCGCGTGGCAACCGTCCGCCACCGGCGAGGTGAAGGGCCTCGAGACGGAGGGCGGCGGCAGCTGCCGCATCGCCGTCGCCGTCGGCGCTCCGTCGTGGGCGAACTGGACGGTGATGTCTGCCGACCTGCCGGTGGCGATCGCGCTCTCCGTCCGCCGGGATCTCGCGCCGACCGCCGCCGAGGTGGCGCAGGTGCTCGCGCCGATCGCCGCCAAGCTCATCGAATGGCAGATGGACGACGGCGCCGAGTCCCTCATCGCCGAGCTGTCCACCGAAACCTTCGAGATCTGCGGCATCCAGCTCGAGCCTGGCGAGCCGCCCGAATACGACGCCAAGCGGCACGCGTGGTTCGTCACACGCTCCTTCGCCCTCAAGGGCACACCAAGAACAACCAACCAAGGAAACTGAACATGTCCCTCAAGACAAAGCAGGACTACTACAACATCGCCGACGGCGTCTCGGTCGTCTGCGTAAAGAGCGACGAGGGACACACCCACTCCCTCGCCGAGGTCCACGGACAGGACGGCTCCATCGTGGCCGCCGACGTGTATGGCGACACGCGCTCGCCCAGCTGCGACTACCAGCTGAAGGCGCAGCTCGTGACGGAGAAGAGCGGCAACACCGACACGCTGATCAAGCTCGGCAAGGTCGTGACCGTGGACGAGATGAAGTTCTGCCTCGGCAGCTTCACGATCTCCACGGCGGCGGGCGCAGCGCCCACGATCAGCGCCGGCGGCGAGCAGGTGGCGGACGACGCCACGCAGGGATGCGTCTACGAGATCCCGGCGTTCACGCTGCCCACCACGCACCACGCGCAGATACTCTTCTCCGCGTTCTCGCTCTCCGGCACCGGCAACCACCTCCAGAGCGCAAGCTACGCCGGCAGCGCCACCATCAGCAAGGCGACGAAGGACGGCGTGTGTCTCGCGCACGACGTGGTGGAAGGCAAGATCGAGGCGCAGATCAGCATCATGCAGGTCGGCTCGACGCCGCCCACGGTCACGCCCGGCTCCGGCTGGGAGGTCTCCGCGCCGCTCGACTGCTCGAATCCGGACAGCGACCACGCGACCTGGTCCATGACGCTCGTGAAGTACCTCGCGAAGGCGTAAGGAGTCCAATGGTCTCGGAGATGGCGATGGAGGACCTGGCCGCGATGAAGGCCGAGGGGCTCGAGGTGTCCGCGCGCGACGCGGTGCGCCTCAACGCCTTCGGCCTCAAGGTCGAGCACGCCTCGCACGCGGCAGACTTCCACGTGATGCCTCGCGCCGCCTTCCTGGGCGACGTGGTGCTTCGCGAGCCGACCATCTCCGACGATCTGTGGCTCGACCGGGCGGCGGCGGTGTTCGACCTCTCGAGCGCCCAGACGCTTCTCATCCTCCGCGCCGTAAGCCTTTCGACGGCGCGCGAGGATCTTCCGTCTCCCACCGACCGCACGGCCGTCATGGCCGCCGTCGAGGCCTTCTGCAACGGTCCGGCGGGCGCCTACACCATCCGGCAGCTCGCCGAGGCCGTCCGCTACGCGGTCTGCGGCAACGATGCCGAGGAGATGGAGGAGGCGCCGACGCCGGAAGTCGAGAAGGACGCCGAGGAGACGCTTCCGGAGGAGGATGCCGCCGAGCCTTCGTGGCTCGCCGGCGTGATCCGCGACGCCGTGGCCTTCAGGCTGGGGACGATCGAGGAGGTGTCGAGCCTCTCGCGTTCGCAGCTCGCCGCGCTGGTGGCGTACATGCAGGAGGTCAAGTACGGCGACGGCTTCCGGAAGTCGTCGCACTCCGACGCGCTGGCCGCCTACCTGCGCGTAAAGGACGAGATAACGGCGCGGCTGAAGAGGAAGGTGGCATAGCATGGCCACGGAACGCATCAATCTCGACTTCAACGGCAAGTACAGCCTCGGCGCTTCCTTCCGTCAGATGGACGCCGACATCAAGGGCGCGCAGAAGAGCCTCAAGGACTTCGCCGGCGGCGGCAAGAACGTGCTCTCGGAGCTCTCGAGCGCGTTCGGCGACCAGCTCGGCGGCGCGGTGTCGCGCACGGCCGGACTGCTCACGGAGATCACGCGCGGCGGCATCTGGGGCGCGATGTCGGCCGTGGCGACGCAGGCGATCGGCTTCATGGTCGAGAAGTGGAAGGAAGCGAAGGAGAAGGCGAAGGCGTACGCCGACGTGCTTCGCGCCGAGGTCGTCGCCACCGTGGCGGACCTGGGCGTGAAGGTGGCGAGCCTCTCCCAGGAGATGCAGCGGGCGGAGAAGGACGCGGACGCGCTTCTGAAGGCGCTGAACGGCAAGGTCGACGCGGCCGTGAAGCAGAACGTGGCGAACCTGAACCTCGAGGCCGTGAAGGCGGTGGCGGCCGGGATCGTGGACGCCGGCGACAAGGCGGTGACGGCGATCAAGAACCTCAAGATCGGCGTGGAGCAGGCGAACGGCGAGCTTCAGAAGGCGACGAACGCGCAGCAGGTCTACACCGACGAGCTGAACGCCCTGCGGCAGCAGGCCGAGGAGCTCGCCGCGAAGCGCGACGCGGAGGCCCGTACAGAGACCGAATACCGAGAGCGCTACAAGTATCAGCTCGAGGAAGGCGCCCGGCTCCAGGCGAAGGCGAACTGGAGCGTCGAGGAGATGCAGCAGCAGATTGGCGTGGACCTGTTCACGGCGAGGAAGCTGCATGCGGGATACCTCAAGGCGTGGCAGGACTACCAGGAGGCGAACAAGGGAATCTACGACGGCCTCACGAGCATCACGGGGAACATCGCGAAGGCGGACGCCGCGGTGAAGTCCGCATCGGAAGCCGTCACGGCCGCCGAGGGGCGCGTGGCCGCTTCCGGCGAGGCGCTGGAGCTCGCGCGCACGAACCTGACGACTGCGGAGACCGCGCTGGCGAACGAGGAGCAGGCGGCGGCGGCGTTGCAGGCGAAGAAGAACGCGGTGACGGAGGAGTCTGTGATCGCGTCAATTGAGAACCAGCGAGAGATGGAGTGGCGGCGGCGCATCTTTGAGGTCGCGCGGAAGGCTGACATCTCCTCGCTCGAGCTCGTGAACCGGCTGAACGAGCTCATGGAGGAAGGCTGCGAGGACGAGGAGATCCGCCACGAGCTGAACCAGAAGTTCGCCGAGATCATGGAGCGGCGCAACAAGGCCGAGGAGACGAACGCCGCCGCCGCCGAGAAGGACGCGAAGGAGAAGAAGGGCGGCAAGTCGCCCGGCAGCGGCACGTACGTGAAGGTGGACATCGCCGGCATCGGTAAGGGCGTGGAGTCCGCGCTCGGGTGGCAGGGCTGGCAGAAGAAGCACCGCCAGGACCAGCGCGACGTGCGCAACGCCAAGAACGAGATGAAGATCGACCAGGCGCCGATGACGCGCTTCCTGCGAGGCGACATGCCGAAGAAGCAGGCCGACGTCTTCATGTCGTACCTCAAATCGAAGTACACGCCGGACCAGATCCAGGCGCTCGGCAAGCTCGCCATGAACACGGAGATGCTCTCGAAGAAGGAGGCCAAGAAGCAGGCGAGCGACATCCAGAAGATCGCGGAAACGATAAAGAAGGCTTTGGCAATACAGTAGAACCTAGTCCGGCAAGCCGGGTGGAGAAGGTGAAATGATAACGACCATATCAGTGAAGGCAAGCGCGGGGCATGCCGGGATGGCATGCGGCCCGCTCGAAGTCTGGACCGGCAGCGACGCCACGGTCGGCGTGCTGGACGTTCCTCGCCGCCGCTGCGGCACGTCGGTGTCCGCCGTCGCCGTCACCGTCGTCAACGCGGACGGCGTCTCGAACACCTACGCATGCGTGGCGAGCGGGAACCTGTGGGTGTTCACCATTCCCGCAGCGGATCTCGCCGCCGCCGGGCGCGTGGACAACGGCCTCACTGTTGACGCATCCGGAACGGACGAGGCGGGCGTCGCGCGCAGCTGGACGCTCGGCGTCGGCGACGTGGTCGTTCGCGCGCATGACGCATCCGTCTCGGACCACGGCATCGCGATCACGCTCCATCTCCGCTCCTCGATGCCCGAGGAGCCTGTGGCGGGCGACGTGTACGATGGGCGCTACTTCGACGGCGAAGAGTGGATCGAGCTCGGCCGGGACGGCGAGAAAGGCGACAAGGGCGACACCGGCGCGACGGGCGCGAAAGGCGACAAGGGCGACAAGGGCGACACCGGCGCGAAAGGCGACAAGGGAGACAAGGGCGACACCGGCGACACCGGGCCCGCAGGTCCGCAGGGCGAGAAAGGCGACAAGGGCGACACCGGCGCGACGGGCGCCACGGGCGCCACGGGTGCCACTGGCGCGAAAGGCGACAAGGGCGACAAGGGCGACAAGGGCGACAAGGGCGACACCGGCGCGCAGGGCGCCACGGGCGCCACGGGTGCCACTGGCGCGAAAGGCGACAAGGGCGACAAGGGCGACAAGGGCGACAAGGGCGACACCGGCGCGCAGGGCGCGACCGGCGCGCAGGGTCCCGCAGGTCCGCAGGGCGCGAAAGGCGACAAGGGCGACAAGGGCGACAAGGGCGACAAGGGCGACAAGGGCGAGACCGGTGCGACCGGCGCCACGGGACCGCAGGGGCCGCAGGGCATAAAGGGCGACACCGGGGACAAGGGCGCGACGGGCGACACGGGGCCGGCAGGTCCGCAGGGTCCGAAGGGCGACACCGGGGACATCGAGGCTGTGCTGGCCGGTCAGACGTTCGATGTCGGCACGTACGACGGCATGGTCGACGCGCTGAAGGCTGTGGTCGAGGTTCTAGGAGGGACTGCTAATGAATAAGGCGATTTCGATGATCGTGGCGGCGCTTGCGCTGGCCGCATGCGGGCAGTCGGCCCGGCTCGGCTCTCTGGGCCGGAACGACACGGTGGTGACGAACCTCGCGCCGGCGTATGCGTACGTGGACGGCGCGACGAACGACCTCGCGGCGAGCATCGGCCCGGGCGACATCATCTCGGACGGGACGAACACGATAGACGCCGCGAGGACCGTGTACAGTCTGTCGTATATGCCCTGGTACGTTTACAGCGTCGGCGAGACTGCATACTCGCCTCCCGTGGCGTGCGACTACCGAGCGAGCATCGAGACGGACCAGGGGACGGTAAGCGACGGATGGCTGTCCCGGTCGAAGGTGAACGGCAGCTATGTCTACATCAGAGTCTCCGCCAGGGATTGCTATTATCTATTCGATCCACAGGATGGCGTCTATCCCGTTGGCAGCGGGGACAGCATTACCGTGGGATCGCAGACCAACATAATCGAGCTGGGCGCTGTCGAGTGCGACATCAGGAGAGCGTCGGAGTTCGGCCCGGTTCCTGTCGGCAAGTTGGCCATGACGAACGAACTGCCGAATGTGCCGAGCTGGGCGATGGCGGCGGACAAGCCTACCTATACGGCGGGCGAAGTTGGCGCGGCGACGCATGGCGACGCCACGAACGCGGCGACATGGGCGGCGAACCGTGCGGCCGTTGCGGCCACGAATTACACGGACGCCGCCACGAACGCGCTCGCGCAGACGATCCAGCAGGGCGGCGGCGCGCCCGAGTGGCAAGAAGTGAACTATGATGTAGAACTTGATACGGTCAACTATGTGACAAACGGCATTGCCAGCCTGACATTCGTAGCCGCGGGGTATGCGTATGACCTAATGGTATCAACAAACGGATGGCCGGAGGGGGCGGCGATGTTTGTGCGCGGCAGTTTGCGTGCCGGTGCAACATATAGGGTCCCGAATAAGTTGAGGCTCATCGGCTACGGCACCTGGCCGACGAACGATTTCCAGAGCGTGTGGTGGCGGAGCGGCACCAACATCTTCGTGAATGTTCTGATCGAGGAGTGACATGAATATGACAGTAAAGCGTTTTCTTTTGGCGGCGGCGATTTGCGTGGCGGGGTGCGTGGCGGCCTTCGACCTCTTCGTGTTCTCGGCCGACGGCGTGGAAGTGGGCAGCAAGCCGCGCGAACTTCCCTCGCAAGGCTACAATCGCACGACGGGCCAGGTGGTGGTCGGCCTGCATGCGCGCACAGACGCCGAGCGCGCCGCCTGCGGCTGGTGGCGCATCGTCGAGACGCCGAAGCCGGGGATCGTCTTCTCGAATGAGTATTGGGCCGTGACCGGCTACACGTTCACGAACAGCGTCGCATACCAGGCGTGGGGGAAGAAGTGGCGCAAGGTGACGCCGCGCAGATTCAGCAAGATGCTCATCGTGGCGGCGCTGACGCGGGAGGGCGTATGGCCGCAGGTCAAGTCGTGGATTGACGCGCAGGGCCTGACTGATCTCTATTTGGCCGCGCAGGACTTCGCGGAGGATAACGCCTACTTCACGCAGGGCAAGGCCGCGATCCAGGCGGCGCTCGGCTGGACT
>Ga0310696_10002430_pt1 | contig 24676 bp, 22 predicted proteins | sample AusTroGonzalo_MG_4_FD_203885 | JGI IMG/M metagenome (GOLD analysis project Ga0310696, IMG submission 203885) | Bovine rumen microbial communities from tropical cattle in Woodstock, Queensland, Australia - Gonzalo_02 (v2) (version 2) | ecosystem: Host-associated > Mammals > Digestive system >...
CGGTCCCGAGGGTGAGCTCTTCAAGAAGCGCACAGCCCTGATGACACCCATTCAGGACGAGATCTACAATGCTGTCAAGGACATTGCTGAGACACGCGGTTACCAACTGATTCTCGACCGTGCCAGTGATACGGGTATCATCTTCGGTTCCCCCAAGATTGACATCAGCTCTGAAGTCCTCAGGAAATTAGGATATTAACCATTTTATAATATTGAATATTAAAAATTTAAACTAATAAGAAAATGAAGAAATTTATTATTTGCGCTATCTGCGCAATCTGCGGTTTCACCACCGCCAACGCTCAGGGAAAGTTCGGACACGTTGACACCCAGGAGATTATTCAGGCTATGCCCGAGTATAACAAGGCTAAGACCGAGATCGATGCTCTTCAGGCCCAATATGAGGCTGACTTGAAGTCGATGCAGGACGAGCTCCAGAAGAAGGCCGAGGCTTTCGACAAGGAGCAGGCCACTCTGCCCGAGAACATCAAGCAGCGCCGTCAGACCGAGTTGCAGGATATGTACCAGAAGATTCAGCAGAGCTATCAGGACAACCAGCAGGCCCTTCAGAAAGCCTCTCAGGAGAAGATGCAGGCCATCAGTGCAAAGGTGCTCGATGCTATCAAGGCTGTAGGTCAGGAAGGTGGCTATGTGATCATCAACGAGATCAATGCCGGCATCCCTTACATCAGCACCACGCTCTCTACCGACGTGACTGCAGCTGTTAAGAACAAGCTTGGTCTGAAGTAATATGAAACGACTCGCAACCATTATCATAGCTCTGTGTGCTCTTCTGAGTGTCAACGCTCAGGAGAGCACCAGTGCTTTCCGTTTCGGTTTCCTCAGCTATGAGTCAGCCCTCCAGTCGATGCCCGACTATGCCAAGGCTCAGCAGAAGATAGATGCCCTGAAGGCACAGTATCAGGCTGAAACCAAACGGGTGGAAGACGAGTTCAACCGTAAATACGAGGAATTCCTCGAGGGGCAACGCGACTTCCCCAAAACCATTCTCCAGAAGCGCCAGATGGAGCTTCAGGAACTCATGGAGCGCAATATCCAGTTCAAGGAGCAGAGCCGCAAAGAGTTAGCCCAGATCGAAAAGGACACCATGGCGCCATTGCGCATCCGTCTCATCGAGCAACTCGGCAAGATAGGCCGTGAGCGTGGCTATGCCTTCATCTACGATACCGATACCAACGCCCTGCCTTTCATTAATCCCGACATGGGCGAAGACCTCAATCTGCTTGTAAGGAATGCTCTCAAGTAGTCCCGGGCCCATCGGCATCTTCGACAGCGGCTACGGCGGACTTACCATTCTTCACGGCATTCGCCAACAGCTTCCCCAATACGACTACCTCTATCTGGGCGACAACGCCCGAGCCCCTTACGGACCACGTTCGTTCGATGTGGTCTATGAGTTTACGCGCCAAGCTGTGCTGAAACTCTTCGAGATGGGTTGCCACCTTGTGATATTAGGTTGCAACACCGCCAGTGCCAAGGCCTTGCGCACCATCCAACAGCATGACCTGCCACAGTGGGATCCCAATCGTCGCGTCTTAGGCATTATCCGCCCTACGGCAGAAGTCATTGGTCAGCTTACCGAGAGCCGCCACGTAGGCGTACTTGCCACCGAGGGCACTATCAGGAGCGAGAGTTATAATCTTGAGATCCAAAAACTTCATCCCGATATCGAGGTTACAGGCGTTGCCTGTCCATTCTGGGTGCCCCTCGTCGAATACAACGAAGCTGATTCCCCCGGAGCCGACTATTTTGTCAAGAAACGCATCGATCAGATTATGCAAAAAGATCCACAGATCGATGCCCTCATTCTTGGCTGCACCCACTATCCGTTGCTCATGCCGAAGATTCTAAAATATCTTCCCCAAGGCGTCCGCATCATTTCTCAGGGCGATTATGTAGCCAAGAGCCTGAAAAACTATCTGGAGCGCCATCCGCAGATTGAACAGCATTGCTCCAAACAAGGTAAGACACGTTATCTCACCACCGAGAACCCCGACAAGTTCAAGGAGTCAGCCCAGATTTTCCTCCACGAAAGGCTACGGGTAGGCGAGCAAAGCTCGGGAATGGACATCCAAGTAGAGAACATCACATTGGGATAAAACAAAGAATCCTACCTCAATCGGTGGCGGTATGATCGAATAGTAACAGAACTGACGTGGAGCACTTGTTGGATTTCCTTATCTTTTAGCCCCATATCACACATAATCAGGTAGGTAACGAGCCGACGAGTAAGCGACTGATAAGGATACAACAAGTTAGCAAATCGCTGGGCGTAGGTATATGCATAATAATCAATAAAACACTGTTCGTCATCCGACGACAAGTGTTTTAATTCCTCCCTTCTTTCCACCTTTTCGTAAATAACTTTTCCTCGGCCTAACCGCTGAGCCATTTTCTCGTTTATCTGTTGAATCCGCATGTTTAGTTGGCTAATCTCCTTCTCATGATTCTCATCAGACAGTCGCAGACGCTCTACGTCGTTTTTGGCATCATTCAATGCTGCTATGTTTTTACTGACTACCATTTTCAGTTTTCTGACCTTTATCAAATAGAATATGATACCACCCGACATCAGTACGACCACCACAAGCAGCGTTGTCAGCAATCGATTCCTTTGTCGGCTTGCCTCTAAGTCTGCCTGTATATTGTCGAATTCCTGCTGATACATTGCAATAGCAATAGGACGAACCCGTTCATTGTAGTCGTGGGTCAGGCTGTCAGCCTTTAGCAAACAAGCATACGCCTCCTTATTACGACCTTGGCAATGGTAAATCCCAGCCTTCTTCTTATAAGCCTGAATAATGAGACTATAATCGCCATTTTGCAATGCCTTTTCCAAGTATTCAGTAGCTTGAATTGTATCTCCTTCGTGTAGAGATATCTCGGCTAACATGTTATACTGGTATGCCGTATGTTCAATGCTGTCGGCTTTCAATACTAAATGTTTGGCTTGACTATATTTCTTCTCCTTTATTAAATCGCTTGCATAATTTGCAAGATATCTATTAACTACGTATTTTGCTTTTGGCAACAACTCATTGCACTTTTCCCTGTAATAGCGGCAACTGTCGCTTTTGCCCAATTTGTCAAAATCAAAAGACAAACCATCGTATGCCCTGCATATCAAATCAGAATCACCTAACAGAATAGAACTTTCAAGAAACTTTTTATTATATTTTAGTGCCAATGCACAGTTTGATGCTTTCTCGTTTACGCCAACTAAAACTTCGTATATCATATTCTTGAGTAATTCGTTGTTAGCCAGCCAAGCATGCGTCTCTGCTTTTTTTAGGTGTTTGGCAGACTCCGCTATTTTCCACAATTCACACAGAATGGCACCTTTATAATAATTGGTGTTTGCTATATAGTAATCATTACCCTGCTTGTTGTAGTATGCTTCACTATAGTCAAGTTGCGAATCACTCTTTATAGGTATGTACAACTTGTACTGGGCTTGTGTAAGCAAAAGATAATAGAGTGCCCTCTCCTCACCCTGTCTCAATTGCATTGTGTCGATGCTGCATAAAATGTGCCATGCACTATCTGTTTGTTCCTCCATTAGTTGTTCTGCCATCTCCAGTTTCTTGTAGTTTTCAGATAGCGAACAACTGTTCAAGAGTATCATAATGACACCTAAAGTGAATGATAAAGTCTTTTTCATCGCTAATTGTTTTTTTATTCCTCTTGCAAATATAAAATGATTGGACGACTTATGCAAAATTTAAACTATTATTTTGCATAAACCACATGATTTTCTTCTTTAAGGAAGATGGAGAGTGTTGCATTTTGGGGTGGAAAGATATATCTTAAAACGACATAAACAGTTTGCAAATCAGCTCGTTAAATGTCTTTTTGCGATGCAACACATCTCAAAAACAATCAAATAAAAGTTTGGAGAAATCAATCTCTTTCCTTAATTTTGTAGTAACAATTTTAACATATACTTGATCTATACAATTTTGTTTCTTCATCTTATGTGTATTTGTCGAATAATAACAATAATACTGTTTTTACTAATTAATAGTACTGTAATCTCAGGCAATCCCAGAGTATTGACAACTGATAGCCTTCATAATGATAGTATCTGGAAAACTGAAGTGCTAGATAGCGTTGTAGTGAAAGGCTCAAAGATAGTTCATGATCTTGACAAGGATGTATGGACTATTACCGACGATATGCGACAACGCACGTATGACACCTATGAGTTGTTAGGCAAGATTCCTGGTTTCTTCTATAATAGGGCAAGAAGTAGCCTGACTTATATGGGGCGTGACAATATCCGGTTTCTCATCAATGGAATAGAGAAAGAGGCCGACTATGTTGGGATGCTGGCCAACAAGCGGTTTAAGAAGATAGAAATCACGCAGCATCCCACTGGTCGTTATCAGGATTACGATGTCGTCGTGAATCTAATTACCAAGACGGAATGGTTGGGCTATGAAGGATTTGTGAGAAATTTCTTACGTTCATCACCTTCGCGAGAAATCAACGATGCCAATAATTATACCTTCTTTTCTTTCACCAGTCCGAAAATTGATGCATCTGCTGATTATTACTTCAAGCACAACGATGAGCTTAAGAATGTCCGTATGACCATGACGGAACAAGATCTGCTGCGATATAAAACCCTCGATGGTAAAGGATCAACAGAGTATTCACAGGCCAATACCCATTACGCCTGGGCAGACGCCGATTACAAGATTAATAAAAACCATACGCTGTCATTCAAATACTCATACGTGTTGCAGGATAACAATTCCAATAGTGATTATCAGATGGAGAAATACGACATCGTCCAGAATCTGAGTCAGATAGTGAAACGAAGTAATAGAGATGATGTCCAGAAAAAATATCATGCCATAAGTGCCTATTACCGAGGCAGGTTCAAAAAGTGGAATCTTTATTCAGACCTGACCTATAGTTACCAACACGACTATCGTTACTATGACTTTGGCGAACAGAACTACTCGACGAAAACCTATACAGACAATACATTCAATGTCTTGAAGTATAACGTGGATGTCAATATAGACATCAACAAGAAAAGCAGATTTAACACAGGCTTTCAAGGTCTATACCGGAATCTGTCTGATGGGCTGTCTGATAACAGGCAGGAGGTAAGTGACCATAGTACATATCATAGGATATATGCTAAGTTAAGCCATCGTTTCTCATCTGCTGTTTCAGGGAGCATAGGGGGAGTGGCCGAATATTCCCATACCCGTGGTTTTAATCATCAGACAGATCATCAGCTCATTTGGGGTGGTAATGGACAACTGCGTTTCAATGCTTTCGAAAATAAGCTGTCGGGCAATTTGAATTACAGATATCAGTTGTCATATCCTTCATTGGTACAATTGTCAACAGTCAGGCGAACTCTCGACTCGTTGATGATTGGCTCTGGCAATGCGAGTTTAAAGCGTTCTGCCAATCACTATCTCTCAGCAAGTATCTCTTATTCGAAGTTCAACCTTTGGGCAGTTCTTAATCATGATGGGAATCATATTGAACCCGTTTATAAAACATCAGAAGGCAAGATATGGCAGACCTACGACAATATGAGGAAATCATCATTGCGCCTGATGGCAAGCTATAAAGACCATATTCAACTGAAGAATGCTGCCCTCGCCATAGACCTTGAATCCACCTACGAATCGACATCCATCAAATACGAGTCTGAACGTAATAGCGTATCATGGTTGGGCATTAGTTGTGGTCTAACCTATCAGCACGACAAGTGGGGAGACTTTACAATCATCTATTGGCATTGGCCCCAAAAGACTGTTACTCTGCAAAGCACATCGTATATATATAAGATAGATGGATTTGAAGCGGTATATATCAAAAGATTCTGGAAGGACAGACTGTTGTTTCAACTCAACTATCAGCTACCTTTTAAATGGGCTGCTGACTATGAGTCGTATAGCAACACCTATACACCCGCCTATACACGTGAATACTCCTATGATTCCTTCTCGGCATATAAGAATATCATCAGTCTGATGGTTGTCTTCAGATTTAGCCATGGACGAGAAGTGAGAAAATTGAATAATCAGCAGGCGACGGCTGAATAACATTTGTACATTGTCTGTAGTAGAATCTAATAGTATGCGACATATCATTATTTCCCATCAACTCGACGCCATGGACTGCAGCCCTGCATCCTGAATTGGAACCAGCAGCATTTCGTGGTATGCTATAATATCATAATCTGATTGGTGCAAAGTAAGGGATTAATACCGTTCTTATGTGTAAGACATGGCATCTCTAAAAGTAAAACAACTTGTTTTACCTTCAAAGATGACGTCTAAACAACTGTAAAGTATGCCTCCTTCGATAGTAAAACAAGTTGTTTTACTTTTAGATTGCTTATTTGTCAAGATAACCCTTGTAGTAGTTATCGAGGTATTCCTTGAGGGCTTCGCGCCAATCACGCATGGCACTAACACCACGAAGGTTGAGCTTGCGGGTCCATAGGCGCTCGGAAGCGGGGCGATCGGCGAAGTACTCTTTGGCGAAATACTCGGAGGTAACGATGTTAATCTTGATCTCGTTCTCCAAGCCAAGGATCTTCAGCATCTCCTGACAAACCTCCAGACGGCTCGTCTGTCCGCCGCAAACGCAGTTGTAGAGTCCCCAGTATTCTTTCTGAATCAGGTTCTTGACGGTACGGGCAAAGTCCTGCGTATAGGTGGGCGTACCGTCCTTATCGTTGACAATGAAGAGTTCCTTCTTGCCGTCCTTGATCTGCTTCATGATCTTCTGGATGAACTTCTTATCCTTCGAGGGGCCAGAACCCATCATCCAACCGGCACGGCAGACAAGGTAACGGAAGGCATTCTCAACAACAAAGCGCTCACCCATATACTTAGAACGGGCATAGACACCCAGGGGATTGGGCTGATCCCAATCGTCGTATAATGGTTTCTTTCCATCGAAGATACCAGCGGTGCTGATATAAAGCAAAGGGATATTCAGGGAGTTAGCGATATAGACAGCATTCTCCACGCAGAGGGTGTTCGTGAGATACACCTCGTCTGCATTCTGCTCGCACCATTCCAGATCGGTATAGGCACCGAGATGGAAGAGATAGTCAGGCTGGAAGTCCTCAACATCCTTACGATAGGCGTCGAAATCACGGAAATCGAGGAACGAGAGCCAATCGGCATTCACATCCTTATCCGTACACTTGATGATGTAATCATCCTTAAACTGCTCGTGGAAAGCCTCTCCGAGCATGCCGCCACAACCGGCGATATAAATCTTTTTCTTTTCCATATCTTTGTTTTGTTTTCTATTCATAAAAGGCTATGCCAGCAGTCGTTTGGCAAAGTAGCGTACGGGATACCATACAGCGAGGAAACCAACCACGAGGACGGTGATGAAGATGAGGATGATATCCTCGGGATGAACGCTGACGGGATAGGCACTGACTACGAACGAGCCACTGCTGGAACCGAGGGCCACAAGGCCGAACTGCTGTTGGAGCCAACAGAGCAACAGGCCAAGCAGGATGCCGATAACGGCTCCGATGGCAGAGATCATACGACCCTCGAAGAGGAAGATGTGCACAATCTGCTTGTCGGTAGCACCCAGGTTGCGAAGCGTCACCACATCGTCTTTCTTGTCGATAATCAGCATGGAGAGTGAGCCGATGATGTTGAAACAGGCCACCATGAGGATGAACGTCAGGAAGATATAGGCGATAAACTTCTCGATCTTCATGATCTTAAAGGTATCATCTTGCTGTTCAAAACGATCCTTGACGGCGAATGTATCTCCACAGAGCGACTGAATCTCCTTTTTCACGGCTTCGAAGTTGCTGCCGGGTTTCAGGCGGAGCTCCAACGAAGAAAGCATGCCCTGCTGATCGAAGATGCGACGGGCAAAGCCGATGCTGGTGATGATATAGTTCTTGTCGTACTTGGCCTGCTTCACGTTGAAGAGTACGCCCGGTGAATATAGTTCGTCTTCCTCGAAGGCATCGGTGGGATTAGTCATATCAAACTGTCCTTCACGACGGGGGGCGTAGATCTTCATGGGGCGCTCGTAGGTATAGCCTGTGGAGAGTTGTTCTGCCAAGCGGATGCCAAGGATACCGTAGTCCATATCGGCAGCATGGAGACTGAACTCTCCATCGCCTATCAGAATCTCGTTGATACGGGTAAGCTTGTCGAAGTTATCCTCCACACCCTTGACGACCACCATGGCCTGATGATTATTATAGACGGCAAGGGCCTGATCCTCAACGCACTCAGTGGCTACCTCAATCTGAGGCAGTTGGCGTATCTGCGTGAGTATGGGGTCGTCGGCAGCTACCGTCTTACCCTTCAAGGGTACCACCTTCAGTTGTGGATCGAAGGAGGTGAAGAAGGATGCCACCAAATCATGGAAACCGTTGAACACGCTCATCGTCACTACCAAGGCCATCGTGGCTACGGCCACTCCGATGACGGAGATGCCGCTGATGACATTGATGGCGTGGGTGGATTTCTTCGAGAAGAGGTAACGCCGAGCGATGAAAAACGGAAAGTTCACCTTTTTTGCCTTTTTACTTTTTCAACAGTTCATCGATGCGCTCGATGTAGTCCAGACTATCGTCGATAAAGAACCGCAGTTCGGGAATGATGCGCAACTGGTTACGCACGCGCGTACCTAATTCATATCTTATAGCCTTGTTGCTAGCGTTGATATTGGCCAAAATCTCCTCGCTCTTCTCACTGGGAAAGATGCTGAGGTAGGCCGTGCAGATGCTGAGGTCGGGCGACACCTTAGTACGTGTGACACTGACCATCGTGCCATGGGTGGCACGCGTCTGCTGCTGGAATATCAGCGAAAGCTCTTTCTGGAGCAGTCGGGCTATTTTGTTCTGTCTTGTTTCTTGCATAAATCTTACTTCTTTCTTATTAATGTTAATCCGTCACGGAGAGGCAGTATCACCTGCTCTACCCTCTCGTCGCGAGCTATATAGTCGTTAAACGTCTCAATGCCCTGCGTCTGATGGTCATTGTCGTAGGCATGATCAACGACATGACCGTCCCAGAGCGTATTGTCGGCGAGGATAAAACCGCCTGGTTTCAGAATACTCATCACCATTTCGTAGGTCTCACGATACGTGCGCTTGTCGCCGTCGATGAAAGCCATATCGAACTCGGTGCCGAGTTTGGGAGCCTCTGTGAGGGCATCGCCGATGATGAACGTGATCTTGTCGGCCACAAGGGATCCTTCTATCCAAGGACGGGTGAAGTCCTCCATCTCATCGTTAATCTCGAAGGTGTAGAGCCGACCGTCGTCAGGAAGTCCCTCAGCCATGGAGATGGCACTGTAGCCACTGAATGTGCCGACCTCAAGGATGGTTTTCGGACGGATCATCGCCACAAGCATCTTCAGCAACCGGCCCTGCAAGTGTCCACTGGCCATACGACCATGGATGGTGTGGACGTTCGTTGCCCGCCAGAGACGATAGAGGTAGTCGGGCTCCGGTTCCGAGTGCTGGAGGATATACTCGTCGAGCGTCATCCTTTCTGGGCGATGATAGCCTCAACGGCCAGTCGGTAGGAGTCGAGGCCGAAACCACAGATCACTCCGAGACAGGCACTGGAGATCATCGACTTGTGGCGAAACTCCTCACGCTTATGCACATTCGAGATGTGCACTTCGACCACTGGGCACTTCAGAGAACGAATGCAATCCTGCAGGGCCACACTGGTATGCGTATAGGCACCGGCATTAAGCACGATACCGTCGTAGCCACCGAAGAAACCCGTCTCCTGCATCTTGTTGATCAGTTCGCCTTCCACGTTGCTCTGATAGTAGCCGATCTCGATATCGGGGTACTTAGCACGCAGTTCAGGCAGATAGCTGTCGAACGACTCTGAGCCATAGATGCCCGGCTCGCGCTGCCCCAGCAGATTGAGGTTCGGACCATTGATAATCAGTATCTTCATACACCTTATTAATTATTACGGCTGCAAAGGTACGAATAAGTGAGCGAAATACCAAATTTATTTGGGTATTTCCGAACGAAAGTACTTTCGGCGAAGCCAAAGTTACTGCCTTTTTTTGATTTTCAAAGAAAAAGTCGTAACTTTGCACAAAATATGGAGAAGGACATTATCAAGAGCTACGTGCGCTACCTGAAACTGCAGCGTAACATGTCGGGTAATACACTCGATGCCTACCAGCGTGACCTCAGAAAACTGCTCGACTATCTGGAGCGAGAGGAAAAGGACGTCAGGGAGGTGACACTGGAGGATCTGGAGGCTTTCTCGGCTGGACTGCACGACATTGGCATTCATCCACGTTCGCAGTGCAGGATCCTGAGTGGCGTGCGTTCCTTCTTCAGATTCCTGCAACTGGACGGCTACCGTGAGGATGATCCGACAGAGTTGTTAGAGTCACCACAGATTGGAGAACATCTGCCAGAAGTGTTATCACCCCAGGAGATTGACCAGCTGGAGGCCAGCATCGACCTCTCGAAATGGGAGGGTCATCGCAACAGAGCTATTATCGAGGTGCTGTTCTCCTGTGGTCTGCGTGTGAGTGAGTTGGTGAACCTGAAACTGTCGAACCTCTATCTCGATGAGGAGTTTGTACGCGTCTTTGGCAAAGGCTCGAAGGAGCGGCTGGTGCCCATCTCCCAACGAGCTATCCAAGAACTGAGGTTCTGGTTTGACGACCGTTGTCACATGGTTATTGAACCAGGCGAGGAAGACTATGTATTCCTGAACCGCCGTGGGGCACACCTGACTCGCACGATGATCCTCATCATGATCAAAAAGCAGGCAGAACTGGCTGGTATCCAGAAGACCATATCACCCCATACCCTTCGCCATTCCTTCGCGACAGCCCTGTTGGAAGGCGGTGCAGACTTGCGCATTATTCAGGCTTTGCTCGGACACGAAAGCATTGGCACAACGGAAATCTACACCCATATAGACACCTCGACACTCAGGCGTGAGATCCTGGAGCACCATCCGAGGAATATGAAAAAGTAAAAGGGCAAAAATTTGGTTATTTGCTCTCTTATTCGTACCTTTGCACCCAAATTTGAAAGATATGTCATACCTATTTTCATCAGAATCAGTATCTGAGGGCCATCCCGATAAGGTGGCGGATCAGATTTCAGACGCCATACTTGACCAGTTTCTGGCATACGACGATAAGGCCCGAGTGGCTTGTGAGACATTTGTAACCACCGGTCAGGTGGTCATCATGGGTGAGGTGCGCAGCGAAGTGTATATCGACCTGCAGACCATTGCCCGTAACACCATTAAGCGCATCGGCTATACGAAGGCTGAGTATCAGTTCGACGGTAATTCTTGCGGTATTCTGAGTGCTATCCACGAACAGAGTGCCGATATCAACCGCGGTGTAGATAACGGCAATGAGGACGAACAGGGTGCAGGCGACCAAGGCATGATGTTCGGCTATGCCACCAACGAGACAGAGAGTTACATGCCCGTCAGTCTCGATCTGGCACACCTGATTATGCGTACTCTGGCCGACATCCGCAAGGAGGGTAAGGTGATGACCTACCTGCGTCCAGACTCTAAGAGTCAGGTAACCATCCAATACAGCGACGCAGGCATCCCCGAGCGTATCGATACCATCGTAGTCAGTACCCAGCACGACGAATTTGACGAGGACGAGAAGATGCTTGCCAAGATCAAGGACGATGTGATCAATATCCTCATCCCCCGTGTAAAGCAGCAGATTCACTCACAGAAGGTGCTCGACCTATTCGGGGACGACATCAAATACTATGTGAACCCCACGGGTAAGTTCGTGATTGGCGGTCCTCACGGTGATACTGGTCTGACGGGCCGTAAGATTATCGTAGATACCTACGGTGGCAAGGGTGCCCATGGTGGTGGTGCCTTCTCAGGCAAGGACTCCTCGAAGGTGGACCGCAGTGCAGCTTATGCTGCCCGTCACATCGCCAAGAACATGGTAGCTGCAGGAGTGGCCGACGAGATGCTGGTACAGGTAAGTTACGCCATCGGCGTAGCCAAACCCATGAACATCTACGTGAACACCTATGGCCGTAGCAATGTGAACATCAGTGACGGTGAGATTGCCAAGAAGATTGAGGAACTCTTCGACCTCCGTCCCAAGGCTATTGAGCGCACCCTGAAACTGCGCCAACCGATCTACAGCGAGACTGCTGCCTATGGACACATGGGGCGTCAGTGTGAGACAATCAAAAAGACCTTCACCAGTCATTATCATCCCACAAAAACCATCGACGTAGAGCTCTTCACCTGGGAGAAGCTCGACCGTGTGGAAGATATCCGCAAGGCTTTCGGTCTGTCATAAGACATGATAAGGCAAGACAGCATCATAAACAATTTACCTGCCGCTTTTAACAACCTTGATTCAGTGGCAAGGATATCGGCAAGACCGCAGACACCTTATCAGGTGCTGCGGCTTTTGCCTAAAGATGCTACTCCTGCCCAACAAGACTCGGCTATACAAGCCTGGTTTACACCTGCCGAAATACGCTACAGCGAACAACCCGACACCCTGCACCTGCCTGGAGAAGAGGTTCCGAGCGATCTGACTGCAGTCAGCCTTCCTCTATATTACAAAGAGAATTTCTTTTCCAACAATCCTATGTATCATGAGGAACTGGAGAGTAAGGAGTATGGTGTAGCTGGTGATCCTGTGCCAGAGATTCTCAGCAACGATGATGTCATCACAGGCCTGCTTATCCTCTGTTTCCTGTTTATCACCTTTACCCTATCAAGAATCTCAGGCTTTATCGGCAGACAACTGAAAGATTTCTTCTATCCACAGCGGACAGATCGTGACATCACGGAAACGGGTAACGAAATGAAGTTTCAGTTTGTGTTCGTAGGACTGACTTGCCTGGTTTATGGACTATTGTACTATCTGTACGCCACAGCATATACAGCCGACACCTTTACCCTTTCTTCGGAGTATAGCATCTTAGCCATCTTCATTGGTGTCTTTATAGTGTACTTCTTATTTCGCTTCACCCTATATCACAGCGTCAACAACATCTTCTTTACCAGCAAGGAAAATAGAAAATTCTTAACAACGCTATTATTCCTCACCTCTATGGAGGGTGCGGTATTATTCCCTATCCTCATATTGCTCACCTATTTGCATTTTTCACCTGTTTATGCTGCGATTTATTGCATCATAGTGCTCTTTTTGGTTAAAATACTGACATTTTACAAGTCTTATATCATCTTTTTTAAGCAAAAAAGAGTTTTTCTACAAAATATTTTGTACTTTTGTGCCCTCGAAATGGTACCGCTGATCGCGCTTTGGGGCGGCTTATCGGTCATCGTGGATATTTTTAAAATAAAAATTTAGGACACAAATGATTAAGAAGATTCTGGTTTCACAACCCAGACCAAACAGTGAGAAATCGCCATATTTCGATATTGCGAACAGATTTGGAGTAGAACTGGTATTCCGTCCTTTCATTAAGGTGGAGAGCATCACAGCCAAAGAATTCCGTGCTCAAAAAGTCAATATTCTCGACTATACCGCCATCGTGTTCACCTCAAGGCACGCCATCGACCATTTTTTCAATATGGCCAAAGAGCTGAGGGTAACCATCCCTGAAGACATGAAATATTTCTGTGTTACGGAGACTATCGCACTCTATATTCAGAAATATGTGCAGTACCGCAAGCGTAAGGTCTTCTTCGGTGAGACTGGTCGCGTAGATGATCTGGTGCCCACCATGGTGAAGCATAAGACAGAGAAATATCTGGTTCCGATGAGCGATGTGCACAACGACAGTCTCTCGCTGTTGCTCGACTCCAAGAAACTGCAGCATAGAGAGTGCGTGATGTATAAGACTGTCAGCAATGACTTTACACCCGAAGAGGTCAAGACCTTTGACTACGACATGCTGATCTTCTTCAGTCCTGCCGGTATCGAGTCGCTGACAAAGAACTTCCCTGATTTCAAACAAGGAAAGATTGCGATTGCCACTTTCGGACCTGCTACAGCCAAGGCTGCTAAGGATGCCGGACTCAGACTTGACATTGAGGCTCCCTCAGAGAAATATCCCTCAATGACGGGCGCCCTTCAGCACTACCTGATAGAGAACCAAGAATAATCTTCAAAAAGATGCAGGCTCCTACATTCAGGAAAAAGGAGCGCATCGTCAGCACTCGTCTGATTGAGATGCTCTTTGGTAAAGGTGACAGTCAGTCGCTGTCGGCCTATCCGCTAAGGGCAGTCTTCCTTCAGATAGCACGTCAGGAGAAATGTGCTCCAGTACAGATCCTTATCAGTGTGCCGAAGAAACGGTTCAAACACGCTGTTGACAGAAACAGGGTGAAACGACAGATCCGAGAGGCTTACCGCCAACATAAGCAAATACTGGAAGGAGAAGTAGCTGAAGAGAAACAATTGATGATCGCTTTCATCTGGCTCTCCGACAGACATTGTCCATCATCAGAAATTGAAAAGAAGGTCGTCAGCCTCTTACAACGCATCGCTAAGGGCTCATGAAATGGTTGTCTCAGATACTCGCAAAGCTTTTGGTGCTCCCTATCAGGTTTTACCAATTGTGCATATCCCCATACTTGGGGCCTTCATGCCGCTTCACACCCACATGTAGCGAATATGCCCGTCAGGCTATCCTAAAACACGGTCCTATCAAAGGTCTCGGACTGGCCATCTGGCGAATCTTAAGATGTAACCCATGGGGTGGTTCAGGATATGATCCAGTACCTTAGTAAAAGGTATATTATTAATAAGGTGAAAAAGTAAAAAAGAAAAAGATATGAAGAAGAATTTTGTAGAAGAACTGAAATGGCGTGGTATGCTGGCACAGATGATGCCAGGTACTGAGGAACTGCTCCAGAAAGAGATGGTAACAGCCTATTTAGGTACTGATCCAACAGCCGACTCACTGCACATCGGCCATTTGTGCGGCATTATGATGCTGCGTCACCTGCAGCACTGCGGTCATAAGCCCATCATCCTTGTGGGTGGTGCTACGGGTATGATTGGTGACCCCTCAGGCAAAAGTCAGGAGCGTAATCTGCTGAACGCTGAGACACTTTACCACAATCAGGAATGCATCAAGAAACAGGTGGCCAAGTTCCTTGATTTCGAGTCAAAGGAGCCCAATGCCGCAGAGATGGTCAACAACTACGACTGGATGAAGGACTTCACCTTCCTCGACTTTGCTCGTGAGGTGGGTAAACATATCACCGTCAACTATATGATGGCCAAGGATAGCGTACAACAGCGTCTGAACGGAACAGCCCGCGATGGTCTGAGCTTCACCGAGTTCACTTATCAGTTGCTGCAAGGTTACGACTTCCTCTATCTCTATCAGCATAAGAAATGCAAACTCCAGTTGGGTGGCAATGACCAGTGGGGTAACATCACGACTGGTACAGAACTCATCCGTCGTACCCTCGGTCATGAGAATGAGGCCTTCGCTTTGACTTGTCCGTTGATTACTAAAGCCGACGGTAAAAAGTTCGGTAAGACCGAAAGTGGTAACGTTTGGCTCGATCCCAAGCGTACCTCTCCCTACCGTTTCTACCAGTTCTGGCTCAACGTCAGCGACGATGATGCAGAAAAATACATCAAGATCTTCACCTCACTGGAGAAGGACGTCATCGATTCCCTTATCGAGGAGCACAAGCAGGATCCTGGTCGCCGTATCCTCCAAAAGCGCCTTGCTGAAGAGGTGACCATATTGGTTCATGGACAGGCAGAACTGGAGGCCGCTATCGAGGCCAGCAACATTCTCTTTGGCAAATCTACCAAGGAGGCGCTGGAAAAACTTGACGAGCAAACCTTTCTCGATGTGTTTGACGGTGTAGAGAAGCACGAAATCTCCAAGGATCAGCTTGGACAGCCTGCTATTGAACTGCTGACCACAGCGGCACCCGTGTTCCCGTCAAAGGGTGATATGCGAAAGATGGTGCAGGGTGGTGGTGTCTCGCTGAACAAGGAGAAACTGGCAGACCAGAATCGCATCATCACTGCAGAAGATCTCATTGACGGCAAGTATCTGTTGGCTCAAAAAGGCAAAAAGAACTATTACTTGCTGATTGTGAAGTAATATTTGGCTGCAAAATTTTGGTACTTCAAATTAATTTCGTACCTTTGCAGCCGCATTGGACGATGGTGTAATGGTAACACTACAGGTTTTGGTTCTGTCATTCCCGGTTCGAATCCGAGTCGTCCAACTTTAAGACAACTACAAACATTAAGGGGATCCCTACTGGGACCCCCTTAAATAATTATTTACAAATAGGTTTATTTGATTGCATCAGCAAGCTCTGCACCAGCCTTGAACTTAGCCACCTTCTTGGCAGCAATCTTGATCTTCTGCTTGGTTGCGGGGTTGATACCCTCACGAGCGGGGCGCTCGTTTACGCTGAATGTACCGAAACCAACGAGGGCAATCTTGTCACCTGCTACGAGAGCGTCCTTAATAGCTGCAACTGTTGCATCGAGAGCTTTCTTAGCGTCAACCTTTGAGAGACCAGCACCTGCTGCAATCTTCTCTACCAATTCTGATTTGTTCATAATGTTGTAATTTTAATGAATTATTAATAGTAATAACTTTGGTTTTATTGAATTCGTTGGCAAATATAATGCAAAGTATTTAGAAAAACAACAAAAAAACGGAAAAAATGAGTTTTTTATTGAAAAATTCTTGTATTCAGGCTCATTTCGGCTTAAAAAAGAGATATTTTTCGTAATTTTGCATCCGAAACGTAAATAATTAGAGATAACAGGGATAATTTAAGTAATAAGATATTAAGATGATGTTTCGTATTCCAACCATCACAAAAAACCTGCTGATCATCAATCTGCTTGCATTCATAGCCACCTATGTTCTTCAGATGCGTGGCATTGATTTGGCAGACATCGGCGGTCTTCATTTTTTCATGGCGAGCCACTTCCACTTCTATCAATTGGTGACTTACTTGTTTCTACATGCCAGTTTCATGCATATCCTGTCTAATATGTTCGGACTATGGATGTTTGGCTGTGTAATAGAAAATGTATGGGGACCAAAGAAATTCCTTTTTTATTACATTACTTGCGGTATCGGTGCTGGATTACTACAGGAAATCGCCCAATTCGGTTCATTCTATATGACCATTGCAGAACAAGTGCCAGAGACAACTCTCGGTACTGTGATGGAATACGGCACTCACTATGCCCATGCCTTGAACAGCTGGACTACCATTGGTGCCTCTGGTGCTGTGTATGCTATCATTCTGGCTTTCGGTATGACGTTCCCCAACGAACGGCTCTTTATCATCCCGTTCCCCTTCCCCATCAAGGCGAAGTGGTTCGTGTTAGGCTACGTGGCCATCGAGTTCTTCTCAGCCCTTGGTTCTTCCGGTGACGGTGTGGCCCACACGGCTCATCTGGGCGGCATGCTCTTCGGTTACCTGATGATCCGTTATTGGAACCGTCATCCCAGCTCAGGTTTCGACCGCAGCAGGGGGCAGCAGTTCTTTGAGAACCTTAAGCGCAATTTTGAACAGCGCCAGCAGAACAGCCAGCAACGCCACAATGCTGATATGCACGTTGAAAGAGGTGGCAGTAAGGAAGCCGACAGGGAATACAATGCCCGCAAGCGCCAGAATCAGGAAGAGATCGATGCCATTCTTGATAAAATCCGCAAGAGCGGTTATGACAGTCTGACCAAGGAAGAGAAAAAGAAGCTCTTCGATGCCAGTAACCAGCAATGATCAAGCAACTTAAAGCATTCACCATCAATATCATAGCGGGAGCCAATGTGGCTACCGTTTTGCTGATGTTGGCTGCTGGTTATGCTGACCATATCAATCCTGCCAGCCATCCGATGCTCTCCAATCTGGGGATGCTCTTTCCTTTTTTCCTGATAGCCAACCTGTTGTTTGTCTTCTTCTGGCTGACCTTCAAATGGAAAAAACTATGGATTCCCATTCTCGGCTATGCGCTGGTATATGTGCCGATAACCATCTATATGCCACTAAACGGTTCTCAAGACATACCAGAGGGCACTATCAAGATCATGTCGTATAATGTCTGCCAATATGGGGGTAACTATAAATATGAACAGGCATTCGACACCATCTACAACTACCTGAAACGCGAAGATCCCGATATTGTCTGTTTGCAGGAGGATGTAGATACCTGGCGCCGTTTTGTCTTTCAGAGGTACCAGAAGACCTATCCTTATAACGATACCATCGTATTTCAGCATACAAGCACCAGTATGAATGGTGTGGGCATTCATTCTAAATACCCCATTTTGAGGAGGGAACGCATTGACTATCCTTCGAAAGCCAATGGTTCTATGGCTTATTATCTATTGGTAAACGGCGACACGATCCTCATTATCAATAACCACTTGGAGACGACTCATCTGACAAAAGAAGACCGTAGCCGCTATACAGAGATGGTGACAGGTAAGATGAAGCGCGACACAGTGAAGGAAGAGTCCTTGCTGCTACTTGAAAAACTGGGTCAGGCAGCTGCAATCCGCGCAGTAGAGGCTGACGCCGTGCATCAATATATCGAAGCGCATCGTCAGTATCCCATTATCGTCTGCGGTGATTTCAACGACAACCCCATTTCCTACTCCCGTCGAACCATTGCCAAGGGTCTGAAGGACTGTTTCGTGGAGACTGGAAAAGGACTCGGTTTGTCATTTAATCAGAAAGGATTTTATTTCCGAATTGACCACATTTTGTGCTCAGATCATTTCGAGCCTTACGATTGCAAAATCGACAGCAAAATGGACGCAAGTGACCATTATCCTATCTCTTGTAGGCTAAAATTAGTACATAAACCTTAAAAAATGAGCGAAAATCGCCCATAAATTTTTCCTTCTCTAAAAAAATGTCTATATTTGCACGCTAAAAATGTACGCGAACAGAATATAATAACAAAAATAACATCAAAAAACAAAATGCAAAACAAAGGAATTGTAAAAGTAATCGCAGTGCTTCTGATTCTCGTGTGCTGCTTCTACCTGTCCTTCTCATTTGTGACACGCCACTACGAAAGTAAGGCTGCCGCTATGGGTGAGGAAGCTGGTGCGGAGTACCTCGATTCAATCAACAACGAGAAGGTGTATATGGGCATCTACTCGCTGAAGCAGTGCCGTGAGATGGAAATTGGCCTTGGTCTTGACCTGAAAGGCGGTATGAACGTGATTCTTGAGGTATCTGTACCTGATGTGGTTGACGTGCTTGCTGACCACAAGACAGATGCTGCCTACAAGAAGGCTATGGAACTTGCCAAAAAGGAAGAGGAGACCAGTCAGGCTGACTTTGTATCTCTGTTCGTGAAGTATTGGAAACAAGAGGGTAACGGTCGTCCCCTCGCAGCCATCTTTGCTACTCAGCAGATGAAGGGCAAGGTGAGCACACAGTCGAGCGACTCCGAAGTAGAGAGCGCCATCCGTACTGAGGTGCAGAGTGCCGTTGACAACTCTTTCAACGTAGTTCGTAACCGTATCGACAAGTTCGGCGTTGTTCAGCCAAACATCCAGAAGCTCGAGGGTCAGAGTGGCCGTATCATGGTCGAGATGCCTGGTATCAAGGAGCCCGAGCGTGTTCGTAAGCTGCTCCAGGGTTCTGCCAACCTTGAATTCTGGGAGACTTACAACAGCAACGAGATTACCCCGCTGCTGTCACAGTTGAACCAGCGCTATGCCGCTCAGGGTGGTGAAGTGATTGATACTACTGCCGTTGAGCCCGCCACAGAGGAGGCTGTTGCTGATACCGCTAAGGCTGCTGCCAGCGACCTCGCTGCCAAACTGGCTAAGAAGGATACCAAGACCTCTGACAATAAGGCTATCGAGGCTGCCAAGAAGCAGAACCCTCTGTTCTCTATCTTCCAGCCCACACAGGGTAACACCCTCGCCGTTGTCGGTTATGCCAACGCTCGCGATACCGCTGAGATCAATAAAATCATCTATTCTGATCTTGCTAATCAGATCTTCCCTGCTGAACTGAAGCTTCGTTGGGGTGCTAAGCCTGAGGACTTTGGAGGTCAGAACACAAAGGGTGACATCTTCGAGCTCTATGCTCTGAAGATTACCGAACCCTCTGGTCGTGCTCCTCTGGAGGGTGATGTCATCACCTCATCTAAGGATGACTTCGAGCCTAACACTGGCCGTCCCTGTGTTTCGATGCAGATGAACTCTGACGGTGCACGTCGCTGGAGCCAGATCACCAAGCAGAATATCGGTAAGGCCGTAGCTATCGTGCTCGACGATGCTGTTTATACAGCTCCTCGTATTCTCTCACAGATCGATGGTGGTAACTCTCAGATTACTGGTAACTTCACTATCGAGGATACAAAGGACCTTGCTAACACCCTGAACTCTGGTAAGATGCCGGCTCCTACCCGTATCGTACAGGAAGAGGTGGTTGGTCCGTCACTCGGTGCTCAGTCTATCAAGCAGGGTATCATCTCTTTCATCGTAGCCTTTGTGCTGTTGATGATCTACATGATTCTGCTTTACGGCTTCATCCCGGGTATCCTCTCCGATATCGCCCTGCTGTTCAACCTGTTCTTCACATTGGGTATCCTTACCTCATTCCAGGCTGCCCTGACCATGCCTGGTATCGCCGGTATCGTACTGACACTGGGTACCGCTGTGGATGCTAACGTGCTGATTTACGAGCGTATCAAGGAGGAATTGAAGAAGGGTCTTGGCGTGAAGGAAGCCCTCAACAAGGGTTACTCTAACGCCTTCAGCGCTATCTTCGACTCTAACTTGACATCATTGATTACAGGTATTATCCTGCTCTATTTCGGTACAGGTCCTGTGAAGGGCTTCGCCACCACTTGGATCATCGGTATCTGTGTATCGTTCTTCACTGCCGTTTATATGACACGTCTGGTCTATGACTACATGCTTAGCAAGGACAAGTGGACCAACCTGACTTTCGTAACAGGTTATTCGAAGAACCTCATGCAGAATGCTCACTACAATTTCATGGGCATGTACAAGAAGACCTTTATCATCTGGGGTGCTGCTGCCATCCTGTTCTGCATCTCGTTTGCAGTTCGTGGTCTGAGCCAGAGCATTGACTTCACGGGTGGTCGTAACTATGTGGTGACCCTCGACAAGGAAACACCTGTAGAAGAGGTCCGTCTGGCACTGACTGGTGCTTTCATCAACACCATGGGTGAGAATGCCCAGAAAGAGGCTAACACCAGCGTGATCGCTCTGGGTACTGATGGTAAGACTGTACGTATCTCTACCAACTGGGATATCGAGTCGAACAATCCTGAGGTTGACGACCAGGCTGAGACCATTCTCTTCAACACCTTGAAGAAGGCAGGCCTCGTTAGCCAGGACAATGTGGAGCACTTCAAGAATCCTGATGTTCGTGAAGGTGGTTCTATCATCTCTTCTGCAAAGGTAGGTCCTTCAGTGGCTAAGGATATCACTTATGGTGCTATCATCTCTGTGATCATCGCCCTGATCGCCATCTTCCTCTACATCCTGTTCCGTTTCCGCAACGTGGCCTTCTCTGTAGGTTCTACGGTAGCTCTGGCACTCGATGCCCTCATCGTGATCGGTTTCTACTCAGTGCTCTGGGGATGGGTTCCGATGTCGCTTGAGATCGATCAGACCTTCATTGGTGCTATCCTGACGGTGATTGGTTACTCCATCAACGATAAGGTGGTGGTATTCGACCGTATCCGTGAGAACATCGGTCTCTTCGGCAAGCGTGATCGTCAGCAGTTGTTCAACGATTCTCTGAATCAGACTCTGGCTCGTACCATCAACACCTCAGTAACGACCTTGATCGTGCTGTTGGCTATCTTCATCCTTGGTGGTGATAGCATCCGTTCGTTCTCGTTCGCTATGATTCTGGGTGTTATCTTCGGTACGCTGTCTTCACTCTTCATCGCTGCCCCTGTTGCCTACCTGACACTGGGTCGCTCGATTAAGGAGGAAGCTGAGCCCGCCGCTCCTGCCAAGAAGTAAGGTTTACACCTTATTATATATAAGAAAGCATCGCTCAAATGGGCGATGCTTTTTTCGTGTACCCCGACCGAGAATCGAACTCGGAACTAAGCTTTAGGAGAGCCTTGTTATATCCATTTAACTATCAGGGCGCTTGCTTTTCGGATGCAAAGGTACGAATAAGTGAGAACAAAACAAAGGATTTCAACCATTTTTTGTCGAACGTGAGTACCTTCGCGCTGATTATTCAGCGCAAAGGTACGGAGAAAAGATGAAAAAAACAAAAGAATAGAGTGTTTTTCCGTTTTTTTTGCTATCTTTGCGCAGAAATTATGAACCTACAAACCCTACTTACTCATGAAGAAAAGACTGTTTTTACTACCCCTACTGTTGTTGGCCGCTCTTTCGGCCAACGCACAGAACCCGTATCTGCCCCTTTGGGAGCATCTGCCTGATGGTGAACCTCGTGTTTTCGAGGATCCCGATAACCCAGGAAAGTTGCGTGCTTACATCATTGGCTCGCACGACACTAATTACACGGCCTACTGCGGTAGCGATATCCGTATGTGGTCAGCACCTGTCGAGGACTTGACACAATGGCGCGACGAAGGTCCTATCTTTACGCACTACGTTGATGGTCAATGGGACACGATGTTCGCCCCAGACTTGGTTGAAGTGAAGGATAAGGCGACGGGCAAGAAAACCTACTATCTCTACCCCCACTCTCGTGGTTGGCGTCGTGTAGCGATGGTCTGCAAAGGTGATCGCCCTAATGGCCCCTTCACGCCCATCAACCTTACAGAAGACGGAAGCCAGTGTGTGCCAGGCTCACTCATCGACTTCGACCCCTCTGTCTTTATTGAGAATATCACTGACAAGAAAGATAAGGATTACGACAAGGGTTTCCGTGCCTATGTATTCTACGGTTTCCAACATTCAACGGCTTGCGAACTGGATCAGAACACGATGTACTCCAAGCGTGAGGGAACGGAACTGATCGATCCCTTCATCCCTGCCAGCAGTGCTGATGGTCGTTTGCTCGATAAGGAGGGTAGCGAATATAAGGCTCTTTATCAGGGACAGGATCCACTCGACTTTAACTTCTTCGAAGCCTCTTCCATCCGTCAGGTAGGCAATAAGTATGTGATGGTGTTCTCAGGCTATAGTGGCAAGGAATACGGACTCGGCAATACGAATTCTGCCCTGCGCTATGCTTTTGGAGATTCACCCTTAGGCCCTTGGCGAAGCGGTGGTGTACTGGTTGACTCTCGTGGCGTAGTCACTGGCGAGGACGGCTCACATCTGATTACCACCAATGCAGGCCATAACACCCACGGTTCACTGCAGGAGATTAATGGCCAGTGGTATGTATTCTACCATCGTCCTCCACGTGGATTCGGCTTTGCCCGTCAGCCCATGGTGGCTCCTGTGAAGATCACATGGGACAAGAAACCTGTGGCCAAGGGTGGTGTAGTGAAGATTACAGGTTACGACCCTTATGCCAAAGATAATGAATGGACAGCAGCTGCTACCGATGGTAACACCTATACTGGTGCAGAAGTCACCAGCGAGGGTTTCCAAATCTTCGGACTTCCACCTTATCAGTATTATTCAGCTGGTATCGCCTGTTTCTGGACAGGTGGCACCAACAGCAACGACTGGATGCAGGACAACCACGACATTTGGAACAACTCGATGGATCTGGCTGGTATCACCAATACTGGTATCATAGGCTTCAAATATTTCGGTTTTGGAGGTTTGGCTGCTGACACAAAGGGACTCAAAGCCTTTGAGGGTACAAAAGCTGGCGATGCTACCAAGTTGAATTTGAATCTCACGACCAGTGGACATGGTGCCTTTAAGATTCACGTAAAGTTAGACGACCCCTGGAAAGGCGATGAAATCGCTGTTTTTGACATTCCCGCAGATGCTCCGAGGGCAGCTATGATGTACCAGCAGGCAGTACCTGCCGTTGAAGGACTCTCTGGCAAGCATGCTATTTATCTTGTAGTCGATGGTCCTGAGATTAAGGCTCCAGAGCGTCCCAGATGGGGTGCGCCACGTGGTCCTCAGCGTCCACAAGGACTCTTCGACCTTCATGGCATTGGTTTCTCAAAGGGTGATGCCATCTTTGACGCGCCTGTAGTACCATCAGTGGAGATTATGGCTGACGGCCAACCTCTGATAATGCCTACTACCCCTATCCGTTTCACTAATCTCAATGGCTATACGGATCAGACACGCTATCAAGTGTATGGCAAACTTAGTGACAGTTCCAAACTCACAGCCATTTCCGAGAATCCCGAAGTGAAGTTCGAGATCAGTCCTATCGTAGAGGGTCGTGCTACCATCAAGGCCACCTATAACGGACTCACCAAGATTTTCCTGATCAACTAAATACCCAACATTATGAAAAGAATACTCACTATCGTGACTCTGACACTCCTGACCCTGACGGCTGGAGCGCAGAACATCCCTGCCCTTGATCAGCTCAAGGCCAACCCCAGGAAAGCCTACGGTACTGACTACCCTTATCAGCAGGAGGCTTGCTCACTAACAAAAACGCCTAAAGGTTACAAACCCTTCTACATCAGTCACTATGCCCGTCATGGCTCGCGCTACTATTGGAACGGTTTTCTCTATAAGGAACTGGACTCGCTGCTCTCTACAGCCCACAACAAACATCTGCTGACCCCTGAAGGCGAG